>NHCFI02800__coassemble_630_pt1 | contig 67429 bp, 59 predicted proteins | sample NHCFI02800__metabat2_high_PE_010 | metagenome-assembled genome bin NHCFI02800
CGCGCGACACGAGCGTCGAGGAGATCGCCGCTCTGTACCGCAGCCTGCTGTGATCCCTCTTTCATAACGGAAAACCGCCTTGCCGGACAGCACTGTCCGGCGAGGCGGTTTTTTCTTTCGCAAACAAAAAGTCTCCCGCCAAAAGCGGGAGACGTCTGGTGGGATCTCTGGGACTCGAACCCAGGACCGATCGGTTATGAGCCGAGTGCTCTGACCAACTGCGCTAAGATCCCATAGCTTATTTATTATACACGATTGCGCGCCGCTTTGGAAGAGGCGACGTAAAAAAAGGGGCGCGGTTTTTCACCGCGCCCCTTTCTGAATACAGCGGGATATCAGCCGAACGCAGGGACGCTGACGGACGGCACCTCGATGCGGCCGTACAGCGGCTCGTCGGCCGGCGCGCCGCCGCTGGGCGGGGGCGTGCCGCCGGCGTTCAGGCGCTCTTTTGCCACGCTGAGCATCAGCTTGATGCGGTTCTCCTGGTTGACGCGCGTGGCGCTGGGGTCGTAGTCGATCGGCGTGATGTTCGCGTTCGGGTAGATGGAGCGGATCTTGCCGATCATGCCCTTGCCGCAGATGTGGTTCGGCAGGCAGCCGAACGGCTGCGCGCAGACGATGTTCTCAAAGCCGGTGCTCTGGAGCTCCATCATCTCGGCGGTGAGCAGCCAGCCCTCGCCCATCTTGTTGCCGTAGCCGATGACGCCTTTGGCCATCTCCTTTGTGTGCTTGAAGAGCGTGGGCGCGTGGAACTGCGGATAGGCGGCGATGGCGTCGATCATGAGCTTCTCGCGCGCGGTGAGCCAGTCCATGATGCGCTCGGCGCCGAATTTCTCCAGCCCGCTGCCGCCGTAGAGCTTGACGGTCTCGGACATGTTCTCGACGCAGTACTGCACGAAGCCCATCAGGCCCGGCAGGTTGACCTCGCAGTCCTGCCCGTGCAAAAACTCCTCGAGGTGGTTGTTGCCGAGCGGCGAGTACTTGACGTAGATCTCGCCCACGACGCCGACCTTGACCTTCGGCGTATACGTGACGGAGAGGTTTGCGAAATCGCGCGCAATGTCGCGGAAGATCTTCGCCATATCGCTCTTTTTCACGCCCTTGCCCTCGTCGAACAGCGCTTCGATCTTCTGCATCCAGCGCTCGGTGAGCGCGTCGGCGGAGCCTTTCTCGTTCTCGTACGGGCGCGTCTGGTTCGCAAGGCTCATCAGTTCGTCGCCGTAGAACACCGCGGCGATGACCTTGCGGATGAGCGGCAGCGTGAAGTGGAAGCCGCTGTCCTTCTCGAGCCCGGAGAAGTTGATGCTCGCCACGGGCACCTGCGGGAAGCCCGCTTTGACCAGCGCCTTGCGCAGCAGATGGATGTAGTTCGACGCGCGGCAGCCGCCGCCCGTCTGCGTGATCATCAGCGCGGTGTGGTCGAGGTCGTACTTGCCGCTCTTGAGCGCGTTCATGAACTGGCCGATGACGAGCAGCGCGGGGTAGCACGTGTCGTTGTGTACGTACTTGAGCCCCTCCTGCGCCACCTCGTGGCCGCTGTTCTCCAGCAGCTCCACATTGTAACCCTCGTCGCGCAGCGCCGCGGCGATCATGTGGAAGTGGATGGGCGCCATGTTGGGCATGAGCAGCTTGTGCGTCTTCTTCATGTCCTGTGTGAACTTCGGGTACGAAAGGATCGGTTCCATACAAAGCCCCTCCTGCGGGCGTCTCTATGGGGTGAACCGCGCGGCACGGCGCGGCGCGAAAGCAGTTTAGTTTTCCAGCGCGGCAAACAGGCTGCGCAGGCGGATGTTGACGGCGCCGAGATTCGTGATCTCGTCGATCTTGAGCTGCGTGTACAGCTTGCCGCCGCGCGCGAGGATCTCGCGCGTCTCGTCGGTGGTGACGGCGTCGACGCCGCAGCCGAAGCTGACGAGCTGGACGAGGTCCATATCCGGCTGCGTGCACACGTACTGCGCGGCGGAGTACAGCCGCGCGTGGTACGTCCACTGGTTGAGCACCGTCGTGGGCATCTTCTCCATCAGGTGGGAGACGCTGTCCTCGGTGACGACGGCCGCGCCCGCGGAGCAGATGAGCTTGTCGATGCCGTGGTTGACCTCGGGGTCGGCGTGATACGGGCGGCCCGCCAGCACGATGATGCGGCGGTGCTCGTCGCGCGCCTGCGAGATGATCTGCGCGCCCTTCTCGCGCACGCGCGCCATGTGCGCCTCGTACTCGGCGTAGGCGGCCGCGGCGGCATCCTGCACTTCGCGCAGGGAGATGCCGGAGAAGTATTTCGCGAGGATCTTCACCATTTTATGCGGGAAATCGCGGCGGCGGTGGATGCCGACGTAGTCGTAGATGAACTTGATGTTCTCGAGCTCGCCGCAGTTGGCCGCGATGACCTCCGGGTAGTATGCGACGACCGGGCAGTTGTAGTGGTTGTCCGAGATGCCCTCGTCGATATTGTATGACATGCACGGATAGAAAATGGCCGTGACCGCCTTGCGCGTGAGCGCGCGGATGTGCCCGTGCACGAGTTTTGCGGGGAAGCACACCGTGTCGGACGGGATGGTGGCCTGTCCGTCGAGGTAGAGCTTGCGGCTCGACAGCCCGCTCGTGACGACGCCGAAGCCGAGCTTCGTGAAGAACGTGTGCCAGAACGGCAGCAGCTCGTACATGTTGAGCGCCATCGGGATGCCGATGATGCCGCGCGGGCCGGTCTCCGTCTGGTACGATTGCAGCAGCTTGAGCTTGTAGTCGTACAGATCGAGCGGGTTCTCCGCGCCGCGGTGGGTGACGGGGCGGTCGCAGCGGTTGCCGCTGATGTACTTCGCGCCCGACGAGAACAGGTTGATCGTGAGGCGGCAGTGGTTGCCGCACAGGCCGCAGTTGGTGTTCTTCACCTCGTGCGTGAACGAGCGCAGCGCCTCTTCGCTGAGAAGCGACGACTGTTTTTTCCCCTTCGAGCGGCCGTACAGAGCCGCGCCGAACGCGCCCATCAGGCCCGCGATGTCCGGGCGGATGACCTCGACGCCCATCTCCTTTTCGAACGCGCGCAGCACGGCCTCGTTGTAGAACGTGCCGCCCTGCACGACGATCTTGCGGCCGAGCTCCTCGGGCGACGACGCGCGGATGACTTTATACAGCGCGTTCTTCACGACGCTGATGGAAAGCCCCGCCGAGATGTTCTCGATGGACGCGCCGTCCTTCTGCGCCTGCTTGACGCTGGAGTTCATGAACACGGTGCAGCGGCTGCCGAGGTCCACGGGGCGGTCGGCAAAGAGGCCGAGCTTTGCGAATTCGGGCACCTTGTACCCGAGCGCCTCGGCGAACGTCTGCAAGAAGCTGCCGCAGCCCGACGAGCACGCCTCGTTCAGGAAGATGTTCGAGATCGCGCCCTGTTCGATCTTGAAGCACTTCATGTCCTGCCCGCCGATGTCGATGACGAAGTCGACGTCCGGCATGAAGTGTTTGGCGGCGGTGAAGTGCGCCACGGTCTCGACGACGCCGAAATCCGCGCCGAAGGCCGTCTTGACGATCTCCTCGCCGTAGCCCGTCGCGGTGACGGACGCGACCGTCACCCCCGCGGGCATTTTCTCGTAGATGTCGAGCAGAAGCTCGCGGATGATGGGGATGGGGTTGCCGCTGTTGGGCTGGTACGTCGTGTACAGCAGATTGCACTCGTCGTCGATGACGGCGGATTTCACCGTCGTGGAGCCGGAGTCGATGCCGATGTGCACCGCGCCCTTGCACTGGGCAAACGGCTTGCGCGGCACGGCGGCCTTCGCGTGGCGGGCGGCGAACGCGTCGTACTCCTCCTTCGACGCGAACAGCGGCGGCTCGAACGCGTACGTCGCGGTGGCGCTGTACGCGCCCAGCGCGTCGATCACGCCCGGCAGCGCCTGCGCGCGGTCGGCATAGAGCGCCGCGCCGATGGCGACGTAGTACAGGCTGTTCTCGGGCGTCGTGCCCTCGCACTTGAGCACCTTGTCGAAGCTCTTCTTCAGCTGCGGCAGGAACGTGAGCGGGCCGCCGAGGTACAGAATGTTGCCCTCGATGCGCCGCCCCTGCGCCAGGCCCGCGATGGTCTGGTTGACGACGGCGTAGAAGATGCTGGCCGCGATGTCGGGGATGGCCGCGCCCTGGTTGATGAGCGGCTGGATGTCGCTCTTTGCGAACACGCCGCAGCGCGACGCGATGGTGTATGTCTTTTCGGCGTGCTGCGCCGCTTCGTTCATCTCGTCGGGCGTCATTTTGAGCAGCGTGGCCATCTGGTCGATGAACGCGCCGGTGCCGCCCGCGCAGCTGCCGTTCATGCGCACTTCCGTGCCGCCGGTGAGGAACAGGATCTTCGCGTCCTCGCCGCCGAGCTCGATGATGACGTCGGCGTCCGGAGAAAAGCGGGACGCCGCCACGCGCGTGGCGAACACCTCCTGCACGAACGGAACGCCGCACGCGTCCGCAAGGCCCATGCCCGCGGAGCCGGAGATGGCGAGGTACGCCTGCTGCCCGTGGGCGACTTCTTCGTCGATCTGCGCGAGCAGTTCGCGCGCTTTTTCGACGATGTGCGAGTAGTGGCGTTTATATGTTTTGAAAATCAAATTGTCTGAGTCGTCGTACACCACACACTTGATCGTGGTGCTGCCGATATCGAGTCCGATGCGCATAGCTAACCTTTCTTTTCCCGCGCGGCAAGCGCTTTCATCCATGTTGTTATCATCAATCTATTGTAATGACTTTTTGTGAAAAAGACAATGGCAATTTTCGTCAAGATGGAGAAAATTTTTTGATTTTTTTGGTGAAAGTGTTCACTTTTGGTCTGTCTCCGGGAAGAGTGCGTCGGAGAGTGCCGCATACCCTTCGAGCGGGATGCGCTCGGCGCGCGCAGCGGGTTCGATGCCCGCTGCGGCGAACGCGGCGGCGACGCGGTCCTTCGGCATCCCGAGCCCCGCACTGACGGAGTTCACGGCCGTCTTGCGGCGCTGGCCGAACGCCGCGCGCACGGTGCGGAACATCGCGGCCTCGTCGCGCGGGGCGACGGGGCGCTCGCGGTGCAGCTCGAGCCGGATGACGGCGCTCGTGACCTTGGGCGGCGGGAAGAAGCTGCCGGGCTTGACAGTGAACAGGAGCTGCGGCTTTGCGTAGTAGTGCACGGCGTACGTGACGGCGCCCGCCTCGCGCGTGCCGGGCTCGGCGCACAGGCGCTGCGCTGCCTCGTGCTGCACCATCACGGTGATGCTCTCGATGGGAAGTTTTTCCTCGAGCAGCTTCATCACGATGGGGCTGGTGATGTAGTACGGCAGGTTGGCGCACACGGCCACGCGCAGGCCGGGGAATTCCTCGCGGATGAGCGCGGCGAGGTCGGTCTTGAGCACGTCCCCCATCACGAGGCGCACGTTCGGACACTCCGCGAGCGTCTCGTCCAGAATGGCGGGAAGGCGCTCGTCCACCTCGATGGCGACGACCTTCTTCGCGCGCTTTGCGATCTCCCTGGTGAGCACGCCGATGCCCGGGCCGATCTCGATGACGCCGAACGTCCCGTCGATGCCGGACGCCTCGACGATCTTCGGGCACACGCCGGGATTGACGATGAAGTTCTGCCCGAAGCTCTTCGAGAGCGAAAAGCCGTGCCGTTCGCACAGGCCGCGGACGGTGGAGATGTCTGTCAGGTTCATGTGGCTCCTCCTCATATAAGCCGCAAAAGCGCCCGCGTGTACGCGCGGGCGCCGATGGTGCGTGGATTATTCAGCCGCCGATGCCGATGCGGACTCCGGCGCGGAGACGGACTCCGGCGCGGGCTCGGACACGGATTCCGCCGCGGACGAAGACGCCGCGGAATCGCCGGACGTCTGGGACGACGAGCTGTTCAACAGCGCGCCGGCCGTCTCGACCGCCTTCTGGATCTGCGAGTCGGTATCGGGCGTGAGATCGTAGAAATTGCGCTCCTCCTCGGCCTTCAGCGAGATCTCGACGTCGGGCGAGACGCCCGTGCCGTCAAAGCTCTCCTCCTTGCCGGTGAGCAGCATGCCGATGGTGTAGCTGACGGCCGCGCCGTTCGACAGGCGGACGGGGTCGCACTGGATGCTGCCCTTGCCCGCGGTCGTCGTGCCGACGATGCGGCCCTTGCCGAAGTCGCGCACGGACACGGCCAGGAGCTCCGCTCCCGCGGAAGTACCCGAGTTCGCGAGAACCACCATGGGCACGTCCACCTCATTGGCGTCGGACGTGGCGATGAGATCCTTCGAGCCGTCGGAGTTCAGCCGGCTCGCAATGGGGCCGACGGGACACAGCGCGTCGATCACCTCGATGGCGTTGTCGAGCGAACCGCCGGCGTTGTTGCGCACGTCGAGGATCAGGGCTTTCAGGCCCGTCTCGCTCTGCTGCATCTGCTCGACAGCCTCCGTGAGTTCCTCGGCGGTGCTGTCGACAAAGTTGATGAAGCGCACGTAGCCCACGCCCTGGCTGCCCACCATCTGCCATTCGATGCTGGGCGTATCGTACTGGCGGCGCTGGATGGTGACGGTCTGCTCCTCGGCGGTGGTGTTGAGCATCGTCAGCGTGACGTTCGTGCCCGCGTCGCCGCTGAGAAGGCTGGAGATGCGGTCGGCGGAAAGGCTCTGGACGCTCGTGCCGTCGATCTTCGTGATGTACCAGTTCTTCTGGATGCCCGCCTCCTGTGCGGGGGAGTCCGCGTACACGCGGATGACGCGCGCGTAGTTCGTGGTGGGGTCCTTCACGACGTCCACACCGACGCTCACGACCGCACCGCTCTGCACGTTGAGGTATTCCAGATACTGCGCGGCGGTGTAGTAGCGCGCGTTCGAATCGCCGATGCCGGCCATGTAGCCGGTGGCGATCATGTCATAGAGAGTCTCGTCGTTGATCTCGCCGTAGTAGTTGCTGCGCACGTCGCGGTCGATCTCGGCGAGATTCTCGTACATGATCTCCTTTTCACGCACGCTGGCGACCGTCTTGTTGAACATCTGCTGCGACAGGATCATTGTGACGGAGAATGTGACCGTCATGGCGATGATGGCGATGGCCAGCGCCAGGTTGACGGAGATTTTTTTGTTCATAGTGTGTCCCCTTCCGGTTTGCGGGAATCAGTAGTGCAGCGCCGCTTCGATCTCGGGATCGAGGTACGGGCGCGCGGACGTCGGCGAGCCGTTGATGTCGAGCTCGAAGTGCAGGTGGTTGCCGGTGGAGTTGCCGGTGGAGCCCACGTATCCGATGAGCTGTCCCTTCGTGACGGTGACGCTGTCGGTGATGCCCGCGGCGCGCGCGGACATGTGGCCGTAGATCGTGACCATGCCGCCGCCGTGGCTGATCTTGACGCACGTGCCGTACGACCAGTGCGCCTTCGTGGAGACGACGCCGCCGAACGCGGCGTAGATGGGCGTGCCCGCGGGAGCGGGGATGTCGAGGCCGCGGTGCACGTCGTACACGCCGTAGATCCAGCGGCCGACGCCGTAGTCGGACGAAATGCGGTAGTAGCCGGGAACCGGCCAGTAGAAGTAACCCTCGTCGAGGATGACGTCGCTGCCCGAGGAGTCGCTCGCCCACGCGACCCACTCCTGATAGGCCTGCTGGTACTTCGCCTGAAGTTCCTTCTCCTCCTCGCTCTTGACCTCGAGCTCAGCCTCGGCGGCCGAGATCTGGTTGTTCGCGGCGGTGACGCTGTTGACGTACTGCTGCTTCTGCGCCTCGAGGTCGGCTTTCTGCTGCTCGAGCTCCGCGAGTTCCGCGTCGAGCTCGGCGATCTGCGCGTCCAGCTCTTCCTTCTGGGTGCGCAGCGTGTTGATGAGGTCGGTATCGCTCTGCGCGATGTACTGGAGATTCTGAATGTAGCGCAGCGCCTCGGCGAACGATGTGACGCCGAGCAGCACCGACAGCGACGAGCGGTTGTGCTGGACGTACATCGTCTTCATGCGCTCGTCGAACAGAGCCTGCGTCGACTCCACTTCCGTGATCTTCGCCGCGAGTTCCTCCTGCTTCTGGTTGATGCTCTCCTGCTGGGCCGTGATGAGGTTGTTCTGCGCCTCGATCTGCGTCTTGACGGCGTTCGCGAGCTCCTCGTAATACGCCTTCGACTTCTGCGCGGCCTCCTTGCTGGACTCGATCTCGTCGATCTCGTTCTCGATGGCCTCGAGCTCCTGCTTGGCCTGCTCGAGCTTGTCGGCGGGCGTCTGATCCTCTGCGAACACGGTGGCCGCGACGGGCGCGATCAGCGTGAGGGCCATCAGGCAGGCGAGAACGATGCAAACCACTCTCACAACTTTTTTTCTGCGTTCCATTCGTTACTCCTTCTGCGGGGAAAGTGGGTATCAGACTTTCAGGTGCTTGCGGATGCTCGTGGCGCATCCGACGCCGCCGATGAACACGCCGAACAGCACGAAGCCGCCGAGCATCGGCCAGATGACCTCGCTCATCGGATGCATACAGCGCGTGAACTCGCCCAGCCACGACGCGGAGGGCTGATCCAGCCACTGCAGCAGGCCGTAGTACACGCCGCCCACGACGAGCGTGGACACGATGCCGGAGATGGCCCCGACGGTCATGCCCTCGACGAAGAACGGCAGGCGGATGAAGGCGTTCGTCGCGCCGACGAATTTCATGATGTTGATCTCCTTGCGGCGCGCGAACACGGTGAGGCGGATGGTGTTGGAGATGACCACGACGCTCACGACGCCCAGCACGGCCACAAGGCCCCAGCCGACGTACGTGACGGCGCGCTTCATGCCGACGAGCACGCTCGACAGCTCCGTGGGAGACTGCACTTCATAGATCATGTCGCCGCCGAGCGTCTTGACGCTCTCGACGGTCTGCGAGAGAGCGGTGAGGTCCTCCACGCGCACGCGCACCGAGGCGGGCAGCGGGTTCGCGGCGTTGTCCTCGCCCGCATAGGAGGAGAGCAGGTCGCCGTCCTCGCCCATCCAGGCCTGCATCTCTTCCACAGCCTGGGATTTGGAGATGTATTCGGTCTCCGCGACGTTTTCCAGCGCGGAGACGTTCTGCACGAACGCGTCGATGGACGCCTGTTCGTAGCCGTCGTTCAGATAGACCTCGAACTCATTCTGGTCCGAGAGGTAGTCGACAAAACTGTTGACGTTGACGGACAGAAGCACCGCAACGCCGGTGATGATGAGGCACGCCGTCAGCACGCCCACGGAGGCGAGCGTCATCAGGCGGTTCTGCACCATGGAGTGCAGGCCCTGCTTGGTGAGGTATTTGAAGCTGGACCATTTCATCACTCGTCCACCCCCCGTTTGCGCTTCGGGCGCGCGTCGTTCACGACTTCGCCGTGATCGATCATGATCGTGCGCTTGTTGAAATGACGCGCCAGCGCGCGCTCATGCGTGACGACGACGACCGTCGTGCCCACGCTGTTGATGGCCTGGAGCAGCTCCATGATCTCGACGGACAGCTCCGGGTCGATGTTGCCGGTGGGCTCGTCCGCGATGATGATGGGGGGCGAGTGCACGAGCGCGCGCGCCAGCGCGACACGCTGCTGCTCGCCGCCCGACAATTCGGACGGATAGCTGCGCGCCTTGCCCGTGAGCCCCACGAGGTTGAGCACGTACGGCACGCGGCGCTTGATCTGCCGCTCGGGGATGTTCGTCACGCGCATGGCGAAGGCGACGTTCTCGTACGCCGTCATCGTCGGGATGAGGCGGAAGTCCTGGAACACGACGCCGAGGCCGCGGCGCAGGTACGGGATGTCGCGCTGCTTGATGGTGGACAGGTCCCGCCCGTTGACGATGACGCGGCCCTCGGTGGCCTCCTCCTCGCGCAGGATCAATTTCAAAAAGGTGGATTTGCCCGCGCCCGAGTGACCGAGCACAAACACAAATTCACCTTTCCGGATGTGCAGATTGACGTCGTTGAGCGCCAGGATGTCCGGGGTCTTCCCGTTGCCGGGATACACCTTCTTGACTCCTTCAAATCGGATCATGGCACAGCTCCTTTGTGGCTTTCTGAGAGGGATACGAATGTGTGCGCCGAAATCTTGCGCACGGGCACAAAAGCACGGCACAGCAGCGTGCTGCGCCGTGCAATCGGATGTTCTGGATCAGTATTTCGCGGGATTTGCGCTGAGGTACTTCTTGACCATCAGGGCGACTTTGAACACGATGGCGTCGTCGAACTCGCGCAGATCGAGGCCGGTGAGCTTCTTGATCTTCTCGAGGCGGTACACCAGCGTGTTGCGGTGCACGAACAGGCCGCGGCTTGTCTCGGAGACGTTGAGGTTGTTCTCGAAGAAGCGCTGGATGGTGAACAGCGTCTCGGCGTCGAGCGACTCGATGCTGCCCTGCTTGAACACTTCCTTGAGGAACATCTCGCACAGCGTCGTCGGCAGCTGATAGATCAGGCGGGCGATGCCGAGGTTGTCGTAGCTGATGATCGACTGTTCGGTGTCGAACACCTTGCCGACCTCCATGGCAATCTGCGCTTCCTTGAAGCTCTGCGCCAGGTCCTTGACGTTGGCGATCGGCGTGCCGATGCCCACGACGGCCTTGATGTAGTGCTCGCCGGACAGCGTGTCCACGATGGACGAGGCCAGCTTGCGGATGTCGCGCGGGTCGATGCCGCGCTTGATCTCCTTGACGAGAACGGTGTCGTTCTCGGAGATGTTGAACACAAAGTCCTTCTGCTTGTCGGGGAACAGGCCGGACACGACGTCGTACGCGGAGATGTCCGCGCCCGAGACGACGCGGATGAGCAGCACCACGCGCGACACGTCCGTCGCAAAGTGGAGCTCGCGCGCCTTGGCGTAGATGTCGCCGGGCAGGATGTTGTCGAGCACGACGTTCTTGATGAAGTTGGCCTTGTCGAACTTCTCGTCGTGATACTGTTTGATGCTCTGCAAACTCACGGCCAGCAGCGCCGCATAGCGCGCCGCGGGCTCGTCGGTGCCCTCCACGAACACGGCGTAGTCGTTGCGCTTGTTCGAGGAGAACATATGATAGGTATATCCGTCGCGCACGAAGGAATCGGCCGCCGTCAGGCGGTCGGACGCGACGCCGTCGTGCATCTCTCCGATCCGGTTCAGATCGGAACAGGAGATCACGGCGCCCGTCTCATCCACGACGCCTACCATCCTGTCGATCGCATCTTTCATCTGATACACAACGCCCTGAAAAACTCTGTTCGCCATAACGTCCGTTCCCCTTTTCTAAGCCGCAGACGGCTGCTCTTTGTGAAAATAAACAATAAGCCCGTTGCTTTCTTTTCTATTGTACACAATAGTTCTGACTTTTGCAACATATTTTAACAAATTGCAGGCTGAATTATTGTGTAAATTGGGAAAGCGCTCCAAATGGGAACCGAGTTTGTTTTATTTTATTGCAGAAATGTGTTGATTTTTTGAATTTTCAAAGAACGCCGCCGCTTAATTTTTCCAGTTCCGCGGCGGTCAGTTCGCGGTATCCGCCCGGCCCGAGCGCGCCGTCGAGCCGCACGTCCCCGATGGCCGTGCGCCGCAGCGAGACGACGCCCGCGCCGAACACGCCGAACATGCGCTTGATCTGATGGTACACGCCTTGCGTGAGCACCACCTCGCACACGCGCGCGCCCTCTTCGGCTCGCAGCTCGGCGGGGGCGAGGCGCGTGCCGTCCGCGAGCGTCACGCCCGCGGCAAAGCCCTCGGTCATCGTCCGCGTCACGGGCGCGTCGATCTCCACGGTGTAGGTCTTGGCCACGTGGCGGCGCGGCGCGAGGATGGCGTGGGCCAGCGCGCCGTCGTCCGTGAGCAGCACAAAGCCCGTGCTGTCCTTGTCGAGCCGTCCGGCGGGGAACAGCTCCCGGCGGGGATAGCCCTCCCGCACGAGGTCGGCCACCGTCGTGTCGCGCGCGTCGCGCGAGGCGGACACGACGCCCGCGGGCTTGTCCAGCATGATGTACACGTATTGTTTCACGCCGAGCGGCGCGCCGTCGAGCGCGACCGCGGCCGTCTCCTCCACGCGGCGCGCGCCGTCGCGGCACACCTGCCCGTCCACCGTGACGCGCCCGCGCCGCAGCGCCTGTTTTGCGTCCGCGCGGCTCATCTGCGCCGCTTTTGCCAGAAATGCGTCCAGCCGCATGACGGCTCCCCCCTTTCGCTTTGTGTCCTACTATAACACAACGCGCGCCGGCTGGTAAAGAGCCGGCGCGCGGGTTTTCTCTCTGTTTCCGGGCGGCGTCACTCCGTCGGGTACGCGCCCTCGCCGGGCACGGCCGCCGTTTCGGCCGCAGCGCTGTCGGGCGCGGCTGCGGTCTCGGCCGCGGCGCTCTGCGGCGCAGCCGCGGTCTCGGCGGCGGACGACGACGCGGCGCTGTCGGACTGCTTCACCATCGGCAGCACTTCGCCGGACGGGCGCTCGAGGAAGTACGCGCCGACGGGTGTATCTTTATACGTAATGACGACGGCATACAGTTTGGTGTCCTCGTCGCTCTTCGCGGGCACGAGCGCCATCCATTTTTCGGCGTCCTTGCCGCGCGCGGACTTCAGGTCGAGCCCGGCCTCCTTGATGACGTCGTTGAACGCGGTGAAGCTGTCGTCCCACTTGCGGGGGATCTTGACGTTGTCCACGGAGACGGAGTTCGGGTCGATCTCCAGCCCGAAGCCCGTGAGGTACGCGGTGAGTGAGGACAGATCCGTGACCTGCACGGACGGGGCCGCGTCCGCCTCGACGGCGGGTCCGCCCGTGAACGCGTTGACCGCGAGCGCAGCGGCGGCGCACAGAACAGCGCCCGCGCACACGGCGGCGATCTTTTTGAATTCCGGTTTTCGCAATGTGACCATCAGCATGAGGTTTCCTCCTTTTTGCATCGCGCGGCGGCGCGGAAGAGCCCGTCTGTGCGGGCCTGTCAGCATATCTCTATGCCGGGGCGCGCCGTTTTATGTTGCATCGCGGCGCGCTTTTGCCGTATAATAAAGAAAAATCCGCGCACCCGCGCGCATTCGCCTGATAAAGGAGGGCTTTCTATGGTCCTTGCCGTGGACATCGGCAACACCAACGTCGTACTGGGCGGATACGAAGACGACCGCCTTGTCTTTTCCGCGCGTCTTGCCACCGAGACGAAACTCGAGGCCGATCAGTTCGCGCTGCAGCTGCGCGGCATCTTCGATCTGTACGGCGTGCAGGCCGGGAACATCACGGACGCGATCCTCTCGAGCGTCGTGCCGCCGCTGACGGACACGTTCACGCGCGCGCTGCGCATCGCGGCGGGCGTGGAGACGGTCGTGCTGACGCAGCAGCTTCCCACCGGCGTGCGCGTCGACATCGAGCGCCCCGAGGAGCTGGGCGCGGACCTCGTGGCCGGGGCCGCGGGGGCGAAGGCGCTGTACAGGCTGCCCGCCGTCGTGGTGGACATGGGCACCGCGACGAAGCTGACGGCCGTGCTCGCGGACGGCACCGTGCCCGGCGTGAGCATCCTGCCCGGCGTGTTTTTGAGCCTGAACGCGCTGACGAACGGCGCGAGCCAGCTGTCCGGCATCGCCCTGCAGCCGCCCACGCGCGCCATCGGGCGCAACACGGCGCAGAGCATGCAGAGCGGCGTGGTGCTGGGCACGGCGTCGATGCTCGACGGCATGCTCGACCGCTTTGAGGCCGAGATGGGGCACATCGAGACCGTCGTCGCCACGGGCGGCGCGGCGTCGTTCATCGTGCCGCACTGCAGGCGGAAGATCGTGCTCGAACCCGACCTGTTGCTGCACGGGTTATACGCAGTGTATAAAAATATGAAGAAATAACAAAAAGCCCGCATTCCGGAGCACCGGAACGCGGGCCTTTTCATTTGCGATCAGAACGCGATCTTCATGCCGAGCGCCACGCAGCACAGCACGATGGCGAACTCCGCCGGAAGGCCGACATAGCTGAACAGGCAGATGAAAAACAGGTACGCCACGAGGAACGCACCTCCGCCGTTGGAACCCAGTTTGTTGGGGAAGCCCCACACGTTGGCCATGCCCACGGCCGACCCCACGGACGCCAGAATGACGCCCCACCGGCTGGCAAAGCCCTTTGCGTTTTTGTGCATCACGATCTCCCCCGCAGCAAGATTGCCCTCATTGTACCATGGAACGCACGGCGCGGCAAGGCGCGGGGCAAAACGATTGCCGCGGCGGTAAAAATACGATATAATAACGAAAACAAACGATGGCGCAAACGCCCCCGAAGGGAGTTTTTCATGTTGGAACGATCGGATCGCACGCGCGCCGCGCGCGTGGCGGCGGCTCTGGCCGCAGGCATCCTCGCCTGCGCCGCGCTGCTGGCCGTATGCCTGTATCTCTCGCTGTCGCTGCCGTCGGAGTTTGACGCCTCCGGCTGGCCCGAGGCGGAGGATTCCGTCGTCTGGACGGTGGAGACGAAGTGCGAGAACGGCCGGCTGTACGTGACGGGCTACGCCGTCGAAGCGGGGCTGCGGATGTACGAGGTCAACACCAGGATCCTCTTGTATGACGCCGGGACGGGCCGCTACCTCGAGCTGCCCACGCAGATGTCCGTGCGGGAGGACGCCGCCGCGCTCCCCGGCATGGGGGCGGACGCCGCGTTCGGCGGGTTCTGCGCGTCCGCGCCCGTCCTCTTTCCGGGCAGCGCGGCGCAGGACAGTGAAGTGTGCATCGCGTGGGACGCGGGCGGACAGCGCGGGCTCATCCACACGGGGCGAAAGGCGGGTGACGCGGCATGAGACAGTCTCTCCGAAGCGCCGCGGCCCGGTGCGCCCCGTACGCGGCGCTGGCCGCGGTGATGCTGGCGCTCCATCTCCAGTTCACGCTCGGCACGGGCGACGACGTGATGTACTCGCAGACGCTCCTCCAGTCCTCGCTGTATGATTTTTCCGTCTGGCACTACTACACCTGGTCGGCGCGGACGCTGGTGGAAGCCGTCATGGTGATCGTGGAATCGTGGCCGGCGCTGGTCTGGCGCCTGCTCGACCCGTTCGTGATCGCGCTGGGCGCGCTGTGCGGCGCGCAGCTGCTCGGTCTGCGCGGCCGCCCCTCGTCGGAGTGGGCGCTGTGCGCGGCCGTGCTGTGCTATCCGTGGAGCGACATGTCCACCGCGGGCTGGATCTGCACGACGCTCGTGTTCGTCTGGCCGCTGACCGCGGCGCTGGCCTCGGCGTGCGCGCTGCAAAAGGCCGCCCGCACCGGCCGCGCCGGACTGTTCGCCGCCGCGCTCTCGTGCGCGGGCCTTCTGTACGCCGCCAACATGGAGCTGCTCTGCGGCGCGTATCTGATCTGCCTCGCGGGATTTTTCGCCGCGCGCATCTTTTCGCGCGAGCGCATCCCCGCGCTGTTCTGGGCGCAAACGGCCGTGTGCGCGGCCAACCTCGTGTGGGCGCTGACGTGCCCCGGCACGCAGATGCGGTATGAAAACCAGATCGCCTCGTCGTTCTGCGACTACGGTCTGCTCGGGTTCTTCCAGAAGCTGTCCGTCGGCATCCACGCGGCGGCGGCCAACACGCTGTTCACCGCGCACATCGGCGCCGCGGTGCTGTTCGGCATTCTCGCCGTGTCCGTCTGGGCCGGCACGCGCCGCCGTCTGCCGCGCGCCGCTTCGCTCGCTCCCACCGCGTTCTTCGCCGTGTTCGGCTTTGCGGCCGCGCCGCTGTCCGCGCTCGTGCCGCAGACGATGTTCTTCACCCACATGTCCTCGGCCTACGGCGGCCCGATCCGCGTGGAGACGGCCGGGATGTGGAAGTCGTACGTACCGCTGTTCGCCGCGGCCGGGCTGATCGCTGCGGCGTGCGCGATGCTCTGCCTCGCGCTGGGGCTCACGCGCCGCACGTGGCAGGTGCTCTGCGCGCTGGCCGCGGGCGCGGCCGCCTACGCCGTGATGGGCTTCTCCCCCTCGGTGTACGACTCCGGCCCCCGCACGGGCTTTTTCCTCGGCATGGCGCTCCCGGCGGCGTGCGCCGCCGTGTTCGACGCGCTGCCCGCCCGGACGAAAGCGCGCCCGGCCGCCGCGGCGATCCTCGCCGCGGGCGCGGCGTACGGCGTTTTCGCCCTCATCGGCGCATAAAACAGCAGGGCGCGGAAGGCTTTCCTTCCGCGCCCTGCTTCTTTTTTCTCAGCCCTCAAGCAAACTGCGGATGGCCGCTTCCTTCGACAGCCGCAGATGGCGGCGCATCGCCTCTGCCGCGGCGGAGTACTGCTCGAGCAGAATCGCGTCCACCACGGCCAGATGCTCCTCGCGCGTCGCCGCGAGCCGCCCCGCGCTGCGCCGTCCCGTCATGATGCGCACGCGCTGGTTCTGCGCGTACACGTTGTCGATGGCCGCGGCGAGATAGCGGTTGCGGTTGGCCGTGAGCAGCAGTGCGTGCAGGTCGCTGTCCATATTGTACTGCTCCTGCTCGTCCGTCCCGCCGGACTGCGCCGTCAGCGCGTCGCGCACGCGCATGAGGGCGCGGCGGTCGAGCGACGCGGCCCCCTCCTCGATGATGTACGGCTCGATGAGCTCGCGCGCCGCGTAGATCTCGTTGATGTCGGCGATGCTCAGCTCCGTCACGCGAACGCCGATCTTCGGAAGGATCTCCACGAGCGATTCGCGCTCGAGCCGCCCGAGCGCCTCGCGGACGGGCGTGCGGCTCACACCGAGCTTCTCCCCCAGCGCCGTCTCGTTCAGAAGTTCCCCCGGCGCGTAGCGGCATGTGAGAATGCGCTCGCGCAGCGTCTCGTATGCATACTGCCGCGCATACACCTTTCCGTTTTCCGCCATGCCCGACCCCTCCTTTTACCTTATTGTATATCCTAGCACACGAAGATGCGCTCCGCAAGTTGCAAAAGCGTGCGGGATATGCTATGGTAGACACACTGTGCCAACGCGATACAAAAAGGAGTTATTATGCTGACTGTCACGGACGTAAGCCTTCAGTTTTCGACGGGAACGCTGTACAAGCACGTCGACCTCAAATTCACCCCCGGCAACTGCTACGGCATCATCGGGGCAAACGGCGCGGGAAAATCGACGTTCCTGCGCATTCTCTCCGGCCAGATCGAGCCGAGCACCGGCTCGGTGACGCTCGGCCCGGACGACCGCATGAGCGTGCTCGAGCAGGATCACTTCAAATACGACGACTGCACCGTCATGGACGTGGTGCTGCGCGGCAACCCGCGCCTGTATGAGATCATGCAGGAGAAGGACGCGCTGTACGCAAAGCCCGACTTCTCCGACGCCGACGGCGAGCGCGCCGCCGAGCTGGAGGGCGAGTTCGCGGAGATGGACGGCTGGGAGGCCGAGACGCAGGCCGCGCAGCTTCTGTCCGGCCTGGGCGTGCCGGTGGAGCTGCATGAAGCCGTCATGAACACGCTCACCGAGCGCCAGAAGGTCAAGGTGCTGCTGGCGAAGGCGCTGTTCGGCAGCCCGTCCGTCATTCTGCTCGACGAGCCCACGAACGGCCTCGACCTCGAATCCGTCGAGTGGCTCGAGGAGTTCCTCATCGACTGCGACGCGACGATCCTCGTCGTGAGCCACGACCGCCACTTCCTGAACGCCGTGTGCACGCACATCGTGGACATCGACTACAATCAGGTGAAGCTGTACGCGGGCAACTACGATTTCTGGTACGAGTCGAGCCAGCTGTTCCAGCAGCTCGTGCGCAACCAGAACAAGAAAAAGGAAGAGAAGATCCGCGAACTGCAGGAATTCATCCGCCGCTTCTCCGCGAACAAGTCGAAGTCGAAGCAGGCCACGAGCCGCAAGAAGATCCTCGATTCCATCACGCTCGAGGAGATGCCCGCCTCGAGCCGCAAATACCCGTACGTCGGCTTTTCGCCCGAGCGCGAGGCCGGCAAGGACATCCTGTTCGTGGACGGCCTGACCAAGACCGTCGACGGCGTGAAGGTGCTCGACAACGTGAGCTTCATCGTGAACAAGGGCGACAAGATCGCGCTCGTGGGCGACAACGAGGCCGGCCACACCGCGCTGATGCAGATCCTCGCGGGCGAACTGGAGCCCGACGCGGGCTCCTTCAAGTGGGGCGTGTCGACGAGCCAGGCGTTCTTCCCGCGCGACAACTCGCCGTTCTTCGAGGGCTTCGAGGGCAACCTCATCGAGTGGATGCGCCAGTACAGCGACGACCCCGCCGAGACCTACCTGCGCGGCTTTCTCGGCCGCATGCTCTTCTCGGGCGACGAGGTGTTCAAGCCCGCGAGCGTTCTCTCCGGCGGCGAGAAGGTGCGCTGCATGCTCTCACGCATGATGATGACGCACGCGAACGTGCTCGTGCTCGACCAGCCGACGAACCACCTCGACCTCGAGAGCATCCAGGCGCTCGCGGGCGGTCTCGCGGCGTTCCCCGGCAATGTGATCGTCGCCTCGCACGACCACCAGTTCCTCGACGAGGTGGCCAACCGCATCATCGAGATCCCCCTTTCGGGCGGATGTCTCGACCGCACGGGCAGTTACGACGAGTTCATCGCGTGGAAAAAGGAACGCGGCCTGTAAGCCGGTTTTATTCTCGCGGAGCGGCCGAATTTACGGCCTTTCTTCACAGTTTTTTCATCTTTTCGTGATTCTGTCGAGAAAAACACTTGAACTTAATCCCCCGATTGTTTATAATGTATGCGATGAATCGGCCGTTTGTGTATTGGGCGGCTGAACCATTTCCGCGCCGGTGCTGCCGTCCGGCACGGGACCATCTCATCCGAAAGGGAGGATTCATTTTATGGAATATGTCATTGGTATTCTTCTGCTTTTGACATTCTTCGCTCTGGCGTGGTACTGCGTCAAGGGCTACAACCTGATGATCGGCTTCCTGATCATTTCCGTTGTGTGGACGGTGCTGTCTCTGGGCGGTGTGGCCGTCTCGTCCGCCGGATTCCTGGCCGACAACCCCGTTCTCCAGTTTGAGGGCGGCAAGGGCCTCGTGGCGGTTCTGAACAACATCTATCAGTCCGCGCCGGAAGGCTGGGGCACCACGCTCGTCAACGTGTGCTGGGGCGCCTGGTTCGGCCGCGTTCTGATGGAGACCGGCATCGCCTCCACCCTCATCCGCAAGACGGTTGAGCTGGGCGGCGACCGTCCCCTCATCACGATCATCCTTCTGAACGTCGTCACGGCCTTCATCTTCACGGCCATGATGGGCGCGGGCCCCGTGATCGCCATCGGCGTTATCGTGCTGCCCATCCTGATGAGCCTGGGCATCCCCAAGGCCATCGCGATGTTCACGTTCATGGGCTCCGTCTCCGCCGGCATGTACCTGAACCCGGTTCTGCAGTTCTCGCAGATGCGCGCGTTCCTGCTGGGCGCCGACGAGATGCCGCAGTTCTCGTTCACGTGGTACGCCACGCACTGGGGCTATTACGCTCTGGCGATCTCCGTCGTCAGCGTCTCCGTGCTCACCGGCATCTATCTGAAGTTCAGCGGCGGCAAGCGCCACGCCTGGGCTGCCCAGACCGCCGGCGCCGCGCAGACGAAGGACGCGCCCGCCATCGCGCTGATCCTGCCCATCGTGCCGGTCGTGCTGAAGATCGCGTTTGACTTCTCCGTCATCGGCGGCTTCGTCATCGCGGGCTTTGCGGCTCTGTTCATCTGCGGCAAAATGAAGGGCACGTTCAAGGAGAACTGCCAGCTCGTCAACAAGCTGTACTACGAAGGCGTTGTGGACACCGCTCCGCTGATCGGCTTCCTGCTCACGCTGCCGATGTTCAACACCTGCGCCACGTATGCTTCTCCGTACTTCAAGGTCGTCATCGGCGGCATCATGCCCCGCAGCGAGATCGTCGTCTGCGTCGTGTTTGCCGTGCTGACCATCCTGGGCTTCTTCCGCGGACCTCTCACCGTGTACGGCTGCGGCGCCGCCACGCTCGGCGTTCTGTCCGGTGTCGGCAACTTCTCCATCCCGTTCCTGTTCTGCGCGTTTACCATCCCGTCCACGACGGTCAACGTCGGTTCGTGCATCACGCAGTCCTGGATCGCGTGGGGTCTTGCCTACACGAAGGTCGAGTCGAGAGATTATCTGAAGCTCTCGATCCCGTTCGCGTATGTCACTTCGATCTGCCTGTACATCCTGACGGCGTTCACCGTCACGGGTCTGGGCGCGGAGTGGTGCCTGTAATCCATAGGCTTTTCCGGGCGGCTGCGGCAGCAGCCGCCCGGCTTTTGTATGCGCCGCGCCCGCGCATTTTCCCTTGCGGCGGGAGCAAAAGTGGTGTATCATTAGAAATAAGGTGCGCGCTGCGCGCACCTTCTGCTGCGCGGCCGTTCGCATAGGCTTCGCGGCAGCGGGCCGCATGCGCCGCTCTGCGCGTGGTCGGGTCCGCTCTCTCTTTCGGCCGCAAGGCCGCAAGCCCCCCGGGCGTCGGGTTGCCCGGGGGGCTTTTTGCGTCTTCGGACGGTCTCTTTCCGCGCGCGGCATCCCTTTCCCCCGGCTTTGCGCCGCCTTCCCCCTCGCGCGCGGCGCCCTCTGTCCGCCCGGATTCCGGGGCTTGCCCGCGCCGGCCCCGGTCTGTGCGCGCCGCCTTTCGCCGCGCGCTGCGTCCCGTTCGGATCCCCCCCCCGCACACCGGAGAAATTCCGCCAAGAAATTTCACCTTTTTTTGTACCATCCGCTGATTGACATACTAGTATATTAGTTGCTATGATGAAGGTGCAGCAAGGAAAGAGAGAGCGCCTGCCCGGCGCAGCCTGCAAGCGGGGAGGGCGCGTCCCGACCGCGTCTTCCCCTTTTTCCCGTTACTGAACAACCGGAGGTCTTGGCAATGAAAGCAGTTCAAATCGTAAAACCCGGCGATCTTCGCATCATCGACATGGAAAAGCCGCAGCTCACCGAAGAGCACAACGTCATCGTGCGCATGACGGCCGCGGGCATCTGCGGCAGCGACATGGGCATCTACCACGGCACGAACGCCGCGGCCACGTATCCGCGCGTGATCGGCCATGAGATCGTGGGCGTCGTGGAGGAAGTGGGCCCCACGGCCAAAAAGGTCAAGGTGGGCGACCGCGTCATCATCGACCAGGTCACGGCCTGCGGCCACTGCTACGCGTGCCGCAAGGGCCGCCCGAATGTCTGCGGCGACCTTCACGTGCGCGGCGTGCACATCGACGGCGGCTACCGCGAGTACATCGACGTGGCCGACACTGACTGCTATCTCCTGCCGGACTTTTTGTCCGACACCGACGCCGTGATGATCGAGCCGACGACCATCGCCGTGCAGTGCTGCTCGCGCGCACAGCTGGAATCGGACGACACCGTGCTCATCATCGGCTCCGGCGCGCTGGGCAGCAGCATTTTGCGCATCGTGCGCCTGTATCACCCGCAGCGCATCATCGTGGCGGACATCGACGACGCGAAGCTCGACGAAGCGCTGAAAAACGGCGCGACGGACGTCATCAACAGCGCCCGCGAGGACCTGCCGGCCCGCGCACACGAGCTGACGGACGGCTACGGCCCGACCGTCACGATCGACGCAGCGTGCGTCAAGGGCAGCCTGCTGAACGCGCTGCAGGCAACCGGAAACGCCGGACGCGTCATCACGATGGGCTTCTCGGTCGCGCCCACCGAGGTAAACCAGTTCGTCATCACGTCGAAGGAGCTCGACGTGCGCGGCTCCCGTCTGCAGAACCGCAAGTTCCAGGACGTCATCGACCTCGTGAACGCGCACAAGGTCGACCTGACGGGCAGCGTGTCGCACACGTTCCCGTTCACACAGGCGCAGGAGGCGTTCGACTTCGTCGACAGCCGCGACCCGTCCATCCGCAAAGTTGTGCTGACGTTCGGCAAATAAGAATGCAAAAAGCCCCGGAACACGTGTTCCGGGGCTTTTTTATGTTGATTCACTCTCCCGCGTGCGCCCGAAAGCGTAGACGAAAACGCCGATCACAAAGCCAAACACCGCGGGGCTCACCCAGCCGAGCCCTGCGTCGAACAGCGGCAGCCAGCGCTCGGCCGCCTGAACGAGCGGCGTGAGATTCAGCGCCTCCCGCACTCCGGCAGGCAGCGCCGCGGCGAAGTCGATGAGCGCCGCCGGAAGCGTGCACCACGTCGTCCATGCAAACACGCACTTCGCGTAGCCGAACGCCCCGCCGAACGTGTTGAGCAGGATGAGCACGATGGCCAGCGGATACAGCAGCCGCAAAATGGGCAGCGACCACTCGAGGATGGCGTTCAGCCCGAAATTCGCAATGAGGAACGACACCGCCGAGAACAGCACCGCCCAGCCGCGGTACGGCATCGAGCGCGGGAACAGCTCGGAGAACATCTCCCCGCACGACGTGACGAGCCCGATGGCCGTCTTGAGGCACGCGAAGATGACAGCGCCCGAGAGCAGCAGACCTCCCGCCGCGCCGAAGTAATATTTTGCAATGAGCGTGAGCGCCACGCCGCCGTTTTCGGCCACGTCGAACTGGCCGCGGCTCTGTGCGCCCACGACCGTGATGGCCGCGTAGATGGCCGCCATCAGCGCCATGCTGAACACGCCCGAGCGCACCGCCGCCGCGGCCACACCGCGCGGCTCCTCCACGCCGAGACCGCGCACCACGTTGACGACCACGATGCCGAACGCCAGCGACGCCAGCAGGTCCATCGTGTTGTAGCCCTCGAGAAAGCCCGTGAAGAACGCGGCGTTCTCATATGTGCCCTGCGGGGCGATCGCACCGGCCGAAGCCATCGGCCGCGCGAGCGCCGCGGCGACGAGGATGCCCAGAAACACGAGAAACAGCGGGTTGATGATCTTGCCGATCCACGTCAGGATGCCGCTCGGACGCAGCGAGAAAAAGAGCACCGCCGCGAAGAAGACGGCCGAGAAGATCAGCAGGCCGCGCTCGTCCGTGCCCGCCACCGCCTCGGCGCTGACGGAGAACGAGACCGTCGCCGTTCGGGGAATGGCGAACAGCGGGCCGATGGTGAGATACAGCGCGCACGTGAACGCAAGCCCGTACCCGCGCGACACGCGCGAGGCCATCTCGAGCAGCCCCGAGCTGCGCGACACGCCCAGCGCCACGATGCCCAGCAGCGGCAGCCCCACGCCCGTGACGAGGAACCCCGCGATGGCCGCGGGGCTGCGGCTGCCCGCGAGCTGCCCCATATACACCGGGAAGATCAGGTTCCCCGCACCGAAGAACATCCCGAACAGCATCGACGCGAGCGCCGCATACTGCCGGGCCGTCAGCTTTTTCATATCCTGCCCCCCCTAAGGCCGTGCCGCATTGCGCCGCATCGGAATTTTTCTTCATTATACCGCGTTTTTGCACCCCCGGCAAGAAAAAAACACACGGCAAAGCCGCCCCGCGCCGGGCTTGTGCGCGGGACAGCTTTGCCTCGATCAAAAACAAAAAGAGAGAACGGGCTGGATGCAGATGTTCCATCCGCCCTCCGCCTTTATTATATTCGAAACAATATTCATTGTCAACGCATAAAAATCACATTTTGGTGCCGATTTGCGCCGCGGGCGGGAGGCGCTGGCGGGACGGCGGCGGGTCTGGTACAATGGACTGAGAACCGGCAAAGGCGGCGCTGTGAAGAAATTTTTCGGGCGCGTGTCATGTTTTCCCCCGGTTCCGGTCATGATGGGTGAAAGGGGGCGGCGCGCATGGACGACGAAACCATCGTGGAGCTCTACTGGAAGCGCGATGCATCGGCCATTTCGGCGACCGATGCGGCATACGGGGCGTACTGCCGCGCCCTCGCGTTCCGCATCCTCGGCAGCCGGGAGGACGCGGAGGAGTGCGCGAACGACACGTGGGTGCGCCTGTGGAACGCCATCCCGCCGCAGCGCCCGCGCAGCCTGCGGATGTTCGCGGCGAAGATCGCGCGCAATCTGGCGTTCCACCGCTGCGAAGCGCGCACGGCGGCCAAGCACGGCGGCGGAGAGCTGCCGCTCGTGCTCGACGAGCTGGCCGAGTGCCTGCCGGACGCGCAGAGCGTGGAGGGCGCGGACGGCGACGCGGAATCCTCCGTGCCGGAGCACTTCCCCGTGCAGCTGACGGACGTGCGGGTGACGGAGACGGGCCTTGCCTTCACGGCGCACTCCGAGTGGCCGTGGAGCGCGTGGAGCGATGTGCGCGCCGTGCTGCGCGACGGCACGAAAGTGGGCTGCTGGTCGGCCGCCGCCGCGCCGCGCGAAAACGGGGCGCAGACGTGCCGGATGCTCTGGAGCGTCCCGGTCGATCCCGCCGACGTGGACTATCTTCTCTTCGGCGCGCACACCCGCGTGTACGCGGAGTGACGCGGCCGCACAAATCGAAAACGCCCGCCGCATCACTGCGGCGGGCGTTCTTTTTATGGATTCCTGGAACTGCGGCGCGGCTCGAGCAGACGGAACAGGCCGTTCGGCAGAGCCATCACGACGACGATGCCGAGGGCGATGGCGACGGCGATCTTGAACGTCTCGATGCCGTTCGCAACACACTCGGCCGTCTCGCCGAGGATGAACGAATAGGCGGTGTAGTAGATGCCCGCGCCGGGCACGAGCGGGAAGATGCCGCAGATGAGGAATATCGTGGACGGGCAGCGCCGCCGCACGGCGAACGCGCGGGAGAATACGGTGAGCACAGCCGTCGCGAGGAGCGACGCCATCGGCGCGCTGGGTGAGACGGCCAGATACAGCAGGTAGCACGCCCACCCGGCCATGCCGGTGATGCCGCACCAGACGTACTGCGCGCGAGGCACGTGGAACAGGATGGCGAACGCCACCGTGGCCACGAACGACACGGCGCACTGGATGAGGAAATGAGCCATCACAGCACACCTCCCGTCAGCGCCGCGCGCACGGCGAACACCGCGCCCACGCCCACGGCGATGGACCCGGCCACGAGCAGCGCGTCCATGATGCGGATGGTGCCCGAGAGGTAGTCGCCGTTGGCAAAATCGCGGAACGAAGTGGTGAGCACCATGCCCGGGACGAGCGGGATGATGCCGCCGATGATGACCTGGTCGAGGTTGGCCGCGACGCCGAGCGCCGCCGCCGCGGCCGTGCCGAGCGCGCCGAAGAGCACCACGATGGCCGCGAGCAGGATGTTCGTGATGATCTTGCCCATGCTGCCCGTGAGAAATTTCTGCGCGCAGATCTGCATGACGCCGCCCGCAAAAAAGGCCACGGCAAATTCCGGCACGCTGCCGCCGAACAGCACGGCAAAGCAGCCCGCGCCGACGGCGCACGCCGCCACGCTCGCGGCGGGCGAGGTGTACGGCAGTTTCCGGATGGCCGCGAGGCGCGCGGCCGCCTCCTCGGGCGGAACGTTCCCGGACGCAATGTCGCGCGAGAGCTCGTTCACGCCCGCGACGCGCCCGAGATGCACGCGGGTGGTGGGCACGTGGCGCACCGCGCCGTCGCCGTCCTCCCGGCCGTCCATGGACGCGAAGATGCCGTTTGTGAGCACGTAGGCGTGAAACTGGTCGCAGCCGTAGCTCTTCGCCACGCGCTCCATCGTCTCCTGGACGCGCGAGATCTCGCCGCCGTTTTCCAGCAGCGTCTCGCCGATGTTCACCGTCAGTTCCAGCACGGCGCGGCTGTATTCGCTGTTCAATCAGTCACCTTCTCCGAGCCAGTTCGGCAAACCGCCCTTGACGGCCCAGAAACTGGTGTGTTCTTCGCCCCGGAAGCCGAATTTCTCATACAGCGCGACGGGGCTGGTCGCGTAGGCGTCGAGGTAGAGTTCCGCGTAGCCGATCTCCTTCGCGTAGGCGATGCCCGCCGCGAGCACGGCGGCGGCGTAGCCCCGGCCGCGGTAGGACGGCGGGGTGAACAGGTCGCTGAAATAGAACGCGCTGCCGTACCCCTCGCCGAGACACACGGACACCGGCACGGCGGCGGAATTGTACGCCACAAAGGCTTTCGCGCCCGCGGCGATCTGGCGGTCCATCATCTTGACGCCGTACTCGTGGTCGCCGCAGCTCATCACGACGAGCGCGCGCTCGGGCCACTCGAGCGGCTGGGAGATGCAGCGCGTCTCGCAGCGGTTGACGACCAGCAGCGGGCTGCGCTTTTCGCGCAGCTGCATGCGCAGCACGCGCGTCTCGCGGATGCCGTAGTCCGCGCCGACGAGCATCGGGCGCAGCTTTTCCAGCGGCGCGGAATCGGGCGCGCCGTGGATGCGCGGCGTCACGCGCGTGCCCGCGAAGAACAGCTCAATGCGCGCGAGCGCCGAGTGCGCGTCCTCGAGCGACTTGATGACGCCGTAGTTGGACGCATAGCTCGCGGGGTTCGACGGGTCGCGGAAGGCGCGGTACGTCGCGTCTTCCTGATATTCGAGATACCGCTTTGCGCAGTGGATCTCGTGTTTTTCCATCGGTGTGTACATGGGAAACCTTCTTTCAGGTGCGGATGGCGCGGCGCACGTCGCCGAACGCGGGGTCGGATGCGTAGAGATGGCGCGCGATGGCCTCCATCAGCAGGTAGTCCTCCTCGGAGTCGATGTCCACGATGCCCGTGTCGAACATCTCGTAGATGCCGCACTTGCCGTCCCACAGAAAGCCCGTCTCACTCTCGCACAGGAATTTGCGGCCGAACACGTAGATGGACGCGTTCAGGTCATAGACGGGCGGGGTCTGCTGGCGGGCGGTGAAGTGGTGGTCGATGACGCGCCTGGCGTAGCCGTTCTCGTCGAGTTTGGCCATGTTGAAATACGGCGTGCGGCGCGCGGGGCACACGGAGAACACGAGGTCGAGCTCCGGCCGCGCGCACTTGACGGCGAGCGCGCCCGCGACGTCGCTGACACGCCGAAGCGGGCTCGTGATGTCGAGGTCGATGAGCGTGTCGTACTGTTTGCCCGTGCGCTCTTCCATCACATGCAGGCTGTGCTGATAGACGCGCATCTTCGGCACGACGTCGCCGCACAGTTCCTCCGGGCGGCGGATGACTTCCACCTCCGGGTATTTCGACGTGACAACGTCGATCAGAAGCTCGCTGTCGGTGTTGAGGCACACGTCCACGTCGAGGTCGGGGCGCTGCTGTTTGAAGAGGTCTGCCGCCGCGAGGCTGTAGTGCGACAGGGGCAGGCCGTCGAAGATCTTCAGATTCTTGTTGCGGAAGCCCTTGGAGCCGGCGCGTCCGCAGATGGTGATGAGAACATGCTCGTTCATACCGTTTCCCCCAGTGTCAGTTTCAGAACGGCCAGCGCCGTCTCGGGCGGGTTGATGCTCTTTTCGTTCGCGCCCGCGGCGTAGTCGAGAAAATAGGCCATCTCGCGCAGATAGCGCTCGTTGACCGGTTCTTCGTAGTGTTCCACCGTGCCGTCCTCGCGCGTGAGCGTGCCCTCGCCGAAGTCGGCCGTCACCGTGCCGTGTTCGCAGAACAGTTCGATGGCGCGGCGGTACGTGCGGCCGAAGTAGTCGAGGTGCACTTCGCCCAGCATGTGCGGCCAGCGCGCGATGTAGACGGCGAGGTCGTCGGAGTCGATCTCGAGATGGCTGTATGTGCCGCGCAGGCAGAAAATTTCATCCGGCACGCCGAACAGCCCCGCGAGGTAGTCCCACTCGTGGATGAGGTCGATGGCGACGCCGCCGCCCATGTCGCGGTGCGCGGAGTAGACGGTGCGGTAATCGACGTTCGGCCGCCAGTCCGGCAGATACGACGAGCAGATGACGCGCGCCGAATAGACGCGCAGCTCCGGCAGCAGTTTTTCAAGCGCGAGCATCGTGCCGCACCAGCGCATCGGCGCGGCCACATACGCCTTCTGCCCGGGCAAAATGCAGTCCTCCACGCGCAGAGACGGGTCGTCGAAGATGGGTTTTTCGATGAACAGCGCGTCCGCCTTGCCGCGCAGCGCGCGCAGCGTTTCAAAATGCAGGCTCGTCGGGTTCGTGAGGAACACCGCGTCGAAGTGCTCGCCCTCGGGCACTTCGCGCACTTCGCGCGCGAGCAGCGCGCGCGTCTCGTCCGGGAGCACGCGGCCGGACGAGCGCAGCGCCCACGCCTCGACGGCGACGCCCCGCTTTGCCGCGATGGCGTGCAGATTTTTCAGGTGGCGCGTGCCGATGGACCCGAGGCCCGTGAACAGCACTTTCATGCGTTCTCCTCCCCCATCGCGTCGATGACGGCGAGCGCCGCCTTGTCTTTTTCAAAGCTCCAGCGCGGCTCTTCTTCGCCGCGCACGACGGCGAGGAAGTTCGCGATCTCGTCCACATACGCATTTTCGACGATGTTGTCGGAGTAGCGCTCGTCGTGCTCGAACGACGCGTAGGTGTTCACGAACACCTTATCCTTTTTCTCCGCGTCGTACTCGAACAGCGCCTTCGGGTTGCCCTCCCAGAAGAGATGCAGCCCCTCGCCGAAGCACTCGAAATTGCGCACGGCCTTGGGGCTCACGACGTCGGCGCACACGACGCCCTTCGTGCCGTTCTCGTGGCGCAGCACGGCGTAGACGCTGTCGGCGTAGTCGATGGCGAGGTCGCTGAGCTTGTCCTGCTCGGCGCGCACGCGCACCACCGGGCCGAACGCGTCGATGAGCCACGGCAGGTCGATGCCGAAGATCTCGCGCACGCCGCCGGTGCGCTTGTCGCCGACGAAGAAGTTCTTATAGTTCTCCCACGGGTGCCAGTCCGGCAGGTACTGGCCGATGTGGTAGATGTAGTTGACGGGTTTGCCGAACTCGGCCACGCGGCGCTTGATGTACTGCGTCTCGGCGCGGTAGAGCATCGTGCTGGAGAGGAAGAGCGGCACGCCTTTTTCCTTTGCCTTCGCCGTCAGCTCGTCGTAGCCGTCGGGCACGAGGTTGAGCTCGGTGAACACCGGCACGGGGATATCCAGCAGTTCGCGGATGATGGCGGCGTGCGTCAGCGGCGCGGTGCACACGAACGCCGCGTCGAACTTCTCCGCTTTGGCCGCTTCGGCGATGGAGGCATACGGCGTGATGCCGAGCTCCTTCGCCTGCGCCTGACGCTCGGGCGAGAGGTCGACGCCGCACACGCGCGCGTCCGGCAAAAGGCCGCGCAGCAGACGCGCGCGGCGCTTGCCCATGCTGCCGAGCCCCACGATCAGAACATTCATATCAAAGGCCTCCCTTTTCGGTGATGAGCTGCGCGAGCGGCATCAGCGCGAACGCGTAGATGAGCCCCGCCGCAAGCCCCGTGCCCGCGCAGATGCACGCGCGGCGGTAGCGCGTGTGGAACACGTACCACACGCCCGCGGCGAGCAGGATCGCGCAGAAGAGCAGCACGGCGATCTGCGCCGTATTCACCGCGCGCAGGCTGTTTTCAAAGAGAAACGCGGGAGGGTCGGCCTCCTGCAATTTGATGAGCTTTGTAAAGACGCGCTGCATGTCGTCGATGAGCGCGGCAAGCTTTTCCATCATGGGGCCATCCCTCCGTCGTAAAAGCATTTCGGCGCGCCGAACTGCGGCGACGCGGCGTATTCCTCCAGCGTTTTCACGATGCGCGCGGCCGTGTCGCCGCCGTTGTAGGGGCTGACGGCGCGGCGCGCCTTCCCGCGGAACGCATCGCTGAGCGCGGTTTCGAGCGCGGCTTCGACGGCGCTGTCCTCGCACGCGCAGCAGATCACGTTTTCGCACACGGGGCGGCCGTCCTGCCGCGAGCCGATGTTCACGGCGGGAACGCCCATCGACGGCGTCTCCACGACGCCCGACGACGAGTTGCCCGCGACGGCGGCGCAGTACTTCATCGCCGAGAGGTAGCGCAAAACGCCCATGCTCGTGAACGCCACATATTTTTCCGGGTGCGCGAGGCACGCTGCGTCGATGGCTTCGTTGATGACCGCGCCGCCCGCGTCGGCGTTCGCCTTTGTAAAGACGCAGCGCACGCCCGTCTTTTCGACGGCGCGCAGCAGAACGTCCGACTGCGCCGCCGGGTCCGCGCCGCCCGCGGTCTCCGGGTGGAACGTGACGAGAAGATACGGTTCATCGGGCGAAAAGCCCAGCACCTCCGCAAGTTCGTCTTTCGAAAGCAGCGCCATCTTGCGGATGTTCTCGTCCCCGAGGCCGCCGACGTTGTGCACGCTCGCCGGGTCCTCACCCATGGCGATGACGCGCCGTGCGGATTCCTCGCACGACGGGAAGTGCACCGACGCCATCTTCGTCAGGCAGTGGCGGTAGAATTCATCCGCCGCGCCGCGCGTGACGTCGCCGCCCGAGATGTGCGCGAGCGGGATGCCGAGGATGGCCGCGGCCGTGCCGGCGGCGAAGATCTCGTACCGGTCGCCCAGCACGAGACACATGTCCGGCCGGTGCGCGGTGAACGACTCGGTGAATTGTTCAATCGTATACGCGACGGTGCGCGCGGTGGCCTCGGCGCTCGCCGTGCCGAATTTGAGGATGTCGATGCACTCGTCGGGCGTAAAGCCCGCGGCCTCGATCTCCCGCACGGTGCGGCCGAACGCGTCGCTTAAGTGCGCGCCCGTGACGATGAGGCGCAACTGCAGCGTGTCGCTTGCGCGCAGCGTCTCGGCCACGCGGCGCAGCAGGCCCCATTCGGCGCGCGTGCCCGTAATGAGGCACACCGTTTTTTTCATCTTCGCGCACATCCCTTCGCGTCGGATTTTTTGTCAGTCGAGCGTGACGGCTTCGTCGCGCGAGAAGTCGCGCGGCGCGCGCTTGCCGAGCACTTCGTGCCACAGCATCGGCGACAGCCCGTCGCCCGGGCGCTTGACGGTGAGGTTCTCCTCGGTGTACACTTCGCCCTCCGCAATGGGGCGCGCGGCGACGATGCTCTTGCGCGCGATGGGGCGGTTCTTGCGCTCGCTGTCCGTGACGTGTTTCTCCTCGCTGCCGAGCAGCGCCTCGGTGCGGCGCACGGCGCGCACCATCGCGGCGAGCTCCTCGGGGTCGAGGCTGGCCTTGTGGTCAGGGCCCTCCATCGTCTTGTCGAGCGTGAAGTGTTTTTCGATGACGACCGCTCCGAGCGCGACGGCCGCGACGTCGGCCTCCCAGCCGGACGTGTGGTCGGAAAAGCCCACCGGGCAGCCGAAGCGTTTGGCAAGGCCCGTCATCGCGCGGACGTTCGCGTCCGCGTCGGGCGTGGGGTACTCGGTGTTGCAGTGCAAAAGCGTCACTTCGCCCGCGCCGCCGCGGCGCAGCACATCCATGGCCGCCGCGATCTCCTCCGGCTCGCTCATGCCGGTGGAGAGCAGCACGGGTTTTCCGAGCGCCGCCACTTTCTCGAGGTACGGCAGATTCGTGATCTCGCCCGAGGGAATTTTCCACACGGGCAGGTCGAGCGAGGCGAGGAAGTCGACGCTCTTGAGGTCGAACGCCGTGGAGAGGTACTCGATGCCGATGGCCTCGCAGTACGCTTTCAGCTCGCGGTGCTCCTCAAAGCCGAAGTGGATGCGGCGCACCATCTCGAGCTGGCTCTCGGCCGAGCCCGTCTCGCGCTTCTGATAGTCCGCCTTTTCGGCGAACACGCTCACCACAAGCTCGGGCACCGCCGTCTGATATTTGACGACGTCAGCCCCCGCTTCTTTGGCGCACAGCGCCATTTTTTTTGCAAGTTCCAGGCTTCCGTTGTGGTTGACGCCCGCTTCCGCGATGATCTTCACGCTCATGCCCGTCTCTCCTTCCGATTTTTTACTGCGAACGCTGTTCCAGACGGCGGCGCATGTTCTCAAGCTCCTCGAGCTGGCCCATGTCGAGCCAGCTCTCCTCGGGCACGCGGTACATGCCCACGCGTCCGCCGCGCGCGCGCACGGCCTCGATGACGTCCGTGAACGGCGTGGGCGTGTCCGGCTCGATGAGGTCGATCACGTCCGGCTCCACGACGTACATGCCGGTGTTGGTGAAGAAGTCCATGCGGGGCTTCTCGCGCATCGCCGTGACGGCGTTCGTCCCGTCCGCCTCCACGACGCCGTAGGGGATGGTGAAATGCTTTTCGGCGCACACCATCGTGACGGAGTTGCCCTCGCGGCGGTGCTGGTCGAGGATGTCGGCAAAGTTCGCGTCGATGAGGATGTCGCAGTTCGTCAGGAAGAACGTCTCGCGGATGCGCCCGCGCAGCAGCGACAGCCCGCCGCCGGTTCCCAGCGGCTTGTCCTCGTCGGCGTAGTCGACGTTGTAGTCCTTCTCAAGGTCGCTGAAATACGACTTGATCATGTTCTTTTTGTAGTTCACGACGAGCGTGAACTCGTCGCAGCCCACATCCGTGAAGCGGTGGATGATGTGCTCGATGATGGGCAGCTCGCCCACCGGGATGAGGGGTTTGGGGAGGATCTTCGTGTACGGGTACAGCCGCGTGCCGAGCCCGCCCGCCATGATGACGACAGGCAGTTTTGCGCGCGGCGCGACGTCCACGTCGAGTTCGCCCGCGAACTCCACGTCCTCGATGCGCCCCGCCCTGTCCAGAAGCGGCACGGCGCTGATGTTGGCGCGGCGCATGAAGCCGCGTGCCTCGCTGCGTTTTTCCACCGGGAGCGATTTCGGCGAGTAGTTCGCCATCTCCTTCACCGGCGCGTCGAGCTTGCCGCCCTTGAGGATGTGGCGGCGCACGTCGGAATCCGTCACGACGGCCTGCAGCACGCCCTCGGGCGCGATGAAGAGGATGGTGTGGCCCGTCTCGTCGAGTTTGTGCATCGCGTCGAGCACGGAATCCGTCTCCCGGATGATGAGTTGTTCGATCTGCAAGGCGTACAGCCTCCCTTATGCAAAATTACAGCGCGAGCAGGGTGTCCACGACGCGCTGCGCGTCCTCCTCGGTGAGGTTCGTGGAGCACGGCAGGTTCACGATGCGGTCGAGATAGTGGCGCGCGAGGTCCTCGCCGTAGTGCTCGTTCTTCGGATAGTCGGCCTGATCCTGGATGAGGCCCCAGATGGGGCGCGTCTGGATCTTCGCGTCGGCGAGCGCGCGGATGATCTCGTCGCGGCGCATGGGGTGCTCGTCGTAGACGTACAGGCTGTAGAACCACTTGTTCGAGCGCACGCCCTCGCGGAACGGCATGATGCCGTAATGGTGCTTGCCGTTGAGGCGCTCGAAGTAGAAGTCGTACATTTTATTCTTGTGCTCGATGAACTTCTCCAGGCTCTCGAGCTGCGCGAGGCCCATCGCGGCCTGCACGTTCGTGAGGCGGTAGTTGTAGCCGACCTCGTCGTGCTTGTAGTTCAGCTCGTCGGACTTTGCCTGCGTGGAGAGGTGCTTTGCGTGCGCGAGGTATTCTCTGTTGTTCGACACGACCATGCCGCCCGCGCCGGTGGTGATGATCTTGTTGCCGTTGAAGCTGTACACGCCGATGTCGCCCATCGTGCCCGCCATCTTTCCGGCGAGCGGACCCTCGGTGTAGCGGGTGCCGAGCGCCTCGGTGGCGTCCTCGATGAGGATGAGGTTGTACTTCTTGGCAATTTCCAGCAGCCGCGGCATCGAGGCCATGTTGCCGAACACGTGCACGACGACCATCGCCTTGATGTGCGCGCCCGTCGTCTTGTTGATGCAGCGGCCCCCGCGCATCTCGGCGTGGGCCTCGAGGTATTCCTCCACGAGCGTGGGGCAGATGCACAGGCTGTCGCCGCAGCCGATGAAGATGGGCTCGGCGCCCGCGTAGCGCACGGGGTTGACGGCGGCGATGAACGTCAGCGTCGGCACGATCACCTCGTCGCCGCGCCCGACGCCGGCCGCGAGCATCGCGAGGTGCAGGCCGGACGTGCCGGAGTTGCACGCCACGGCGCCCGCCGCGCCGCAGTAGTCGGCGATGGCCTGTTCAAATTTCGGCACAAGGCTGCCGCCGGTGGACACCCACTCGCTGACGACGGCGTCGTTGACATACTTGTGCTCGTTGCCGCAGAAATTCGGCACGGACAGAGGGATGAATTTCGTTTCCATTACGTGTTTCCTCTTTTCTTCAGGTGCATCGCTCTCTCAAGCGGCGCTCTCCAGCGCCGGAGGAGCTCATCGCCGAAATTGATCCAGCACCAGCCCGCGGCCGCGGCCGCGAGGCCCGTGTAAACCACATAGTTGAACGCCTCGCCGTTCGTCATGGCGTAGTAGCTCCACACGCTGCGCGGCGCGTTGACGGTGACGGAGAGGTTGTCCATCCGCACGCCGCCGCGCGAGGCGGGGTCGAGCCGGATGACCTCAACGCCGAAGCTCGGCAGCAGGAACTCATACACGCCCTCGGAGACCCGGCGCGGATAGACGCACTTCGTCTTGGAGAAATCCTCGCCCTTCTTTGCGTAGAAGAGCATGACTTCGCCGGGGTCCATGCCGTAGTCCACTTCCATGCGCACGATCACGGCGCGCCCTTCGGGCTCGAGGATGAGCTGCGGGTCTTCGTTGACAGAGTACGGCGCGCCTTCGATCTCCTCGATGCCGGACACGGTCCCGGCCGTGGAGAGGCCGAACGTCTGCGTCGTGATGGCCCCGGTGGCGCGCCCGAGGGCGTCGCACGCGAGGAAGAACGTGTCGATGACGAGGATGACGGCCAGCACGCCGCCGTAGAACAGAGCCAGCAGGCGGAGGGTATCGCGTTTTGTCACAGCAGCGGCACCTCCATTTCCACAGGCACGAGGCGCAGATGCGTCTCGGGCTCTTCCATCACCATGCGCTCGAACGCGCCGATCTGGCCGGGCTCGCTCGGCAGGACGCTGCCGTCTTCGGCGAGCTCCGTCTCGGGGTCGGCCACCTCGTCCGCAGTCAGCGGGCGGTACTCGGCGTCTTCGGACACCACGATGCGGTAGAGGTACGTCGTGCCCTCCTCATAGCCCTTCGCGCCGTCCGCGAAGAGGGCGCGGTAGCCCTCGAGGAACAAGGCGGACGCATCGTCGAGGTACAGGTAATCGCACTTCGCGAGTTCCGCCGCAAATTCGCCGATGCTGCGGTGGATACCGGCGTCCGGCGACACGGAGATGTCCCCGCCGCCGTGGCTGTAAAACAAAATGTTCGGCAACAGCATATAACTCGTCCGGAACCAGCCGAGGCCGTTGTCCGAGGAGTTGACGTAGTACACGAGGTCGTCCTCGCCGAGGAATTCCTTCACGGCCTCGGCCTTGCGCTCGACGCGCGCGGTCTCGCTGTACACGGCGTCGGGGTAGTCGATGACGCACAGCTCGCGGAACACGAGCATGTTGTACCGCGCCAGCAGCGCCGCGCACAGAAGCAGCACGAGGCACGCGGCGGGCTCGCGCAGGCGGTTGAACAGCCGCCCGGACGACGCGAGGAACACGCCCGCCGCCGCGCACACGACGGCCGCGGCGGCCCGCGCGGCGGACAGATCGCCCACGAGCGTCAGCAAAAAGCCGAACGACGCGGCGAGGCACAGCGTGGCGCAGATCTTGCGCACGCCGGAGCGCCACGCGTTCGCGCCCGCCGCGCACACGATGAGCAGCGCGGCCGCGCCGCCCACCCACGCGATGTAGTACGTGCCGATGTAGCGGTTGTAGTCCGTGATGCCCGACTTGAAGACGAACACGTACGTGAAGCCGATGAAGATATAGTACGCCCAGAATCCGAGCGTGGACAGAACGGCGTACAGCGCGATGCGCCGGCGCATCACCTTTTCCACCGCGAGCCCGAACGCGAGGAAGCACATGAGCCACACGAGGATCATCACGAACAGGCCGCAGCCCGCCATCGTGACGCGCATGTCAGGCGAGAAGAACATGTCGATCATCTCATTGCGCACCTCGGCGAAGCGCTCGACGAACGGCTCGGCCGCCTCACCGGGCTTCATGCCCAGCAGAAGGCGCACGCCCTCGACCATCATCGTGACGTAGCTCATCTCGCTCGCGCCGCCGACGCTGGTGACGGACGTCTCAACAGCGCTCTTCACGCCCGCCTGCACGGACGCGATGTACTTCGCGCTCGCGGCGAACGCGGCGCCCGTCGACGCGAACAGCGCGGCGGAAAAGCCCAGGCGCTCTGCCAGCACGCGGCCGCGCAGCACCGGTTTTTCCTCGCTGCACAAAAGCGTGTCGGCCGCGAGGATGCCCGCCGTGATGCACGCGAGCGCGAGGCCCGTATCCTTATAGAGCGTCAGCGCCGCGATGAGCAGGCACGCCGGCCACACCGGCGCATCCGCGCGCCGGGCGTGGTAGTACCACGCGAGAATGCCGAACATCATCGCGCCCATGGGCACGTCGGCGAGGCCGTCGAGGTACGTGTAATTGGTGTAGATGTCGCGCAGATAGACCGTGAAATACGGCAGCAGGAACGAGATCACCGCCGTGGGCGCGGCCAGCATCCACTGCTTCCAGCGCAGCGAACCGGCCATCGCGGCCCAGACGGCCGCGTACAGCACGCCGTACGAGGCGTACAGCCGCCACGACGCGTACTCGCCGAACATCGTGAACAGGTACGAGAACGTGGGAAGGCCCGCCTTCTGCGTGCCGAGCCACGGCCAGCCGATGGGGGCCTCGGAGTAGATCACGCCGTTCTGCGCCGTGAGCTTCGCGGCCGTGCCCCACAGGCTGAACTCGTCCCATGAGTACGGCAGCGGCTGGCGGACGGCAAAGTACGCCACGAACACCGTGCCCGCGGCGAGGAACAGGGCAAAGCCCGGCGTGAGCACGCGGTGCGAGCCCTCGCGGCGCAGCCCGGCCAGAACGAGAACGGCCGACACAGCGCCCAGCGCGAGCACCGCCCAGGCTGCCGGGCGCAGAAAGCCCAGAAAGCCCAGCCCCACGAGCCAGACCATCGCGCCCGAGCACACGGCCAGCGGCGCAAGGCCCGACGGCAGCCGCGTGCGCTGCCCGATGAGGGCGGCGACGGCGGCCAGGGCGGCAAACCCCGCGAAGGATTGCAGGAATGCTGTCATAGAAGATCCTTTCCCGGCCCGGCCTCCTCAGTTGTAGCCGAGGATGGTGACGGGGCCGACGAAGTAATGCTGGAACAGAAGCACCGCCGACACGGCGGCCAGCGTGCACGAGACGCCGAGCGCGACGCTCCGCGCGAGCGTGTCGCCCCCGCTGCGCTCGAAGCGCGGCGAGAGCACCCCGCTGAGCAGCGCGGCGGCCAGCACGCACAGCATCAGATAGGTGGGGATGAAATAGCGCGTCTGCAGGCCGATGACGCGCGCCATCGCGACGGGCGTGTACGTGATGTACAGCCCGGCCATGACGACGCCCGCGTACACGACGGCGAGGCAGAAGAGCCCCGCGGCGCTGCGGCGCGTCAGGCTGCTGCGCTCGTGGACGGACAGCGCCGCGCCCAGAAGCAGCGCGGCCGCCGAGGCCGCGGACACGACGGGAATGACGAGGTCGACGTTGCCGAACTTGCCGAGGCCGTCGAGGAAGAAGTTGTTCTCATACAGCGTGCCCAGAAATACGGCGATGGTGCGCACAGGGTTCGCCAGCATGAAGCGGAGCTGGCCGGACTGGCTGACGCCCTCGATCATGCGGCCGATCTCGCCGTAATTGTGCACGAAAAAGCGCGCGTACAGGCTGTACAGCTGATTGAACACAAAATAGGACGCGAGCGACAGCACCGCCGCGTGCCATTTTTTGAAGCGTGTTTTCCACGCCGGGCGCGGCAGCACGAGCGGCAGCGCGAGCCAGAGCAGGTTGTTGGGCTTGATCCACGTCATCACGCCGAACGCCAGCGCGAAGAGCCACACGTCGCGGCCCGTGATCTCGTTTTTGCAGTAGTAGCTCGCGGCGAAGAAGTAGATGCCGAGCAGGATGCCGTCGTAATTGCACGATCCGGCCATGAACAGGCACAGCGGCAGCAGCATCGCGGCGGTGAACACCGGGGCGTAGCGGTTGCAGTTCTTCAGCGCAAAATAGCACAGAAGCGTGTAGATCATCGCGTTGACGGCGCGCGCCGCGTACAGGCAGCCCAGCGCCGACGCGCCCAAGAGGCGCACGAGCGCCACGCCGATGCCCTGCAGCAGGTGCGGGAGCACGAGGAAGTGCACCGGCTCCGTCTGCGTGCGCAGGCCGCTGCTCTCGGCGTAGGCAATGATGGTGTCCGCGTCGCCCCGCAGCATCGCGTAGTAATCGAGATAGCTGTTCGAGATGCACTCGCCGGCCACGGTCTGTTCCGCGCCCGCGAGGCCGGGGTCGACGCCGTCCGGCACGCGCGCCTTGATGGTGCTGCCGTCGTGCGAGTGCGTCCACGCGGCGCCGAAGGCGGTGAACAGCGCGTTCACGTCGTCGGGATAGCTGCGGTTGGCGTCGCAGTCGAGCCGTCCGAGGCTGATGGCGTACGTGCGCAGGAACTGCGTGCCCTCGTCGGGCGACTGCAGCGGCGGGTTCACGAACACGAACAGAAGCGCCGAGCACAGGATGGCGACGGCGGCTTTCTGCTCGAACCGCTGCAGAAAGCGGTGCGCCGCCCACACGAGGCAGGCGCCGAGCGCCGCCAGTGCGGCCAGCGCGGCCGTGAGCACCGGAGCGGGAACGTATGCGAACGGGAACAGCCCGTAGGAGTAGAACACGCGCCAGTAGTACACCAGCCCCACCGCGCCCGCGCAGCACAGCGCGAGGACGGCGAGCGCCGTGAGCGCGCGCCGCACGCCGCGGCGCGCGAGCGCTTGTCTGAGGGCGGTCACAGGCTGTATACTCCCGTGCGGAATGCGTCCATGTGGCCGCGGATCCACTCGGTCGTCTCCGCGAGGCCCTGTTCGAACGTGTAGGCGGGCGCCCAGCCCGTCATGGCGCGCAGCTTGTCGGCGCAGCCGAGCAGGCGGTTCACCTCGCTCTTTTCGGGGCGCAGGCGCTCGGATTCGCACACGATCTTCGCGTCGGGCGAGATCTGGCGGATGAGCTCATTCGCGAGGTCGCCGATGCTGATCTCGCGGCCGGTGGCGATGTTGATCTCCTCGCCGACGGCCTTGTCGCACGCGGCGATGGCCATGAAGCCCGCGGCGGTGTCCTTGACGTAGTTGAAGTCGCGCGTCGGGGTCAGGCTGCCGAGGCGGATCTCCTTGGCGCCCGAGAGCAGCTGCGTGATGATGGTGGGGATGACGGCGCGGCCGGACTGGCGCGGGCCGTAGGTGTTGAACGGGCGCACGATCGTCACGGGCAGGTTGAACGAACGGTAGAAGCTCTCGGCGAGGCGGTCCGCGCCGATCTTCGTGGCGGAGTACGGGCTCTGGCCCTGGAACGGGTGCTTCTCGTCGATGGGCACGTACTGCGCCGTGCCGTACACCTCGCTCGTGGACGTGACGAGCAGGCGCTTCGTGCCCACGTCGCGCGCGGCGTTGAGCACGTTCAGCGTGCCCTTGATGTTCGTGTCGACGTAGCTGTCGGGCGAGTGGTAGCTGAACGGGATGGCGATGAGCGCCGCGAGGTGGTACACGATGTCCTGCCCCTGCATGGCGGTGCGCACGCCGTAGGGGTCGCGGATGTCGCCCATGAAGACTTCGATCTCGTTTTTGATGTGGGGGTCGAGCGTGTCGATCCAGCCCCATTTGCCGAAGGAGTTGTAGTAGCAGAACGCCTTGACCTTTTCGCCTTTTTTGACAAGTTCTTCCGTCAGGTGGCTGCCGATGAAGCCGTCGGCGCCCGTGACCATTACCGTATTCGCCATAGTGATCTCCTTTTGTACCGATGTATCGATGCGGCGCCGAGCGCCGCCGGGTTGCCATACTTAAACTGTATTATACTATAAATCACACCTTGTTTCAATGGCACACACGGAAAACGGCCGCCCCCGCGCCGGGCGGGAACGGCCGTGTGAAGTTTTATCCGAGCAGGCTGCGCACGGGCGCGGCGAGCGCCTTTCCGAGCGCGGCGTGGCTTTCGGCGTCCATGTGCAGGCAGTCGGTCTCGCTCGCGCAGGCCACGGAAGCCGCATCAAAGAACGCGCAGCCGTGCGCCTCGGCCACCCGGCGGTCCATCTCCGCGAAGCGGTGCGACAGCGCGGCCGCCTCCTCGGTGAACGAGCCGAACGGGCTCCCGGACACGCCCTCGCGGATGAGCACCGGCGAGACGATGAGCACCTTCGGCGCCGGATACGCCGGCCCCCACGGGTGGCGCTCGACGGCGCACACGATGCGGTCCAGCCCCGACGCGAGATCGCGCGCCGTCGCGCCGAAGCGGTGTTTCGTGTCGTTCGTGCCCAGCATGACGATGACGAGGTCGAGCGGCTTGTGGGTCTCAAGGCAGGCCGGCAGCGCGTCGAGCCCGCGGCGGTCGTCCCCCATCTCGTCGTCGTACACCGTCGTGCGGCCGCCGAGGCCCTCCTCGATGACGCGGTACTCCTCGCCGAGCTCATTCTGCAGAACGCTCGTCCAGCGCACGCCCCACGGGTGGCGGCCGCCGAGCGGATTCGAGCCGAACGTGTTGCTGTCTCCGAAGCAGAGAATGTGTTTCATGGTTGTTTCCTCCCGCATCACTTCGCTTTTCCCATTTCCTTCGTGCGCTCCACGGCCGCGCGCACGGCGCTCATCGCCGCGCCGCGGAACCCGCGCTCCTCGAGCGCGCGCACGCCCGCGATGGTGCTGCCCGCGGGGCTCGTCACGGCGTCCTTGAGCGCGCCGGGGTGCAGCCCGGTCTCGAGCACCATCGCCGCCGCGCCGTACACGGCCTGCGCCGCGTACTCCATCGCCTTCGCGCGCGGCAGCCCGGCCTCGACCGCGCCGTCCGCCAGAGCCTCGATGAACATGTACGCCCACGCCGGCGAGCAGCCCGCGGCCGCCGAGCCCGCGTCGAAGAGGTTCTCGTCCACGAAATCAAAGCGCCCGGCTTTCTGCAAAAGCATGCACAGCTCGTCCGTGTCCGCTTCCGCGGCGTTTTCGCTGCGCGTGACGAGCGTCATGCCCTTGCCGATGGAGCACGGCGTGTTCGGCATGATGCGGATGACCGGGTACTCCCCGCCCGCCATCTGCCGCAGCGCCGCAATGCTCAGCCCCGCGGCCATGCTCACGAGCACGAAGCCCTCTTTTCTCTCCTTCAATACGGGCGCGAGTTCCGCCAGCACGCCCGCCATCATCTGGGGCTTGACGCCCAGCAGGATGAACTTCGCGCGCCGCGCGGCGTCGGCGTTCGAATCCGCCACGTCCGTGACGCCCAGTTCGTCCGCCAGCTCCTGCGCCTTCGAGCGCGTGCGGTTGGCGAAGATGCACTCCCCGGCGTGTCCGCCCGCGGCCGCGGCGCGCGCCAGCGCGCCGCCCATGTTTCCCGTACCGATAAAAGCAAGCTGTTTCATTTGTTCTGTCCCTCCCTGCCGCGCCGTGCGCGGCTCAAAACCGGCTTTTGACGCCTGTTCCTTATTATATCACGTCTGTGCGCGGAACACGAGGGCGCGCGGCGTGAAATTCTCTTGCAATCGCGTGCGCCCTGCCGTATGATGGAACAAAAGAATGCACCGATGCGGGTGCAAAAGAGGAGAAAAAGATGAAAAAACCGTTTGTTGCCGCCGACATCCTGCTGCCGGACACGTCGGTCGACCTCGAGCGCTGGGCGGTGCTGGCGTGCGACCAGTTCACGAGCGAGCCCGCCTACTGGCAGCGCGCCGCCGCGCTGTGCGAGGGATACCCGTCCGCGCTGCACATCACGCTGCCGGAGGTGTATCTCGAATCGCCCGACGTGAAAGCGCGCATCGGCTGGATTCACGACACGATGGACCGCTACCTCGGCACCGTGCTGACGCGCAGTCTGCACGGCTTCGTGTACGTCGAGCGCACCACGTCCAGCGGCGTGCGCCGCGGCCTTGTGGGCGCGGTGGACCTCGAGACGTACAGCTTTGAGCCGGACGCTGCGCCGCTTTGCCGCCCGTCGGAGGCGACGGTGCGCGAGCGCATCCCGCCGCGGCTCGCGGTGCGCGAGGGCGCGAGCCTTGAGACGCCGCACATCCTGATGCTCGCGGACGACGCGGCCGCGCCCGTCTTCCCGGCGCTGGCTGCGAAAAAAGGCGATTTGCCGCTGCTCTATCGCACGCCGCTGATGCTCGGCGGCGGCAGCATCGAGGGGCGCGCCGTCACGGACGAAGCGCTCATCGCGCAGATCGAATCGGCCGTCGCGGCGCTCGCGGACAAGGATGCGTTCGCGAAGGCGTATCCGGGCGCGTCGGTGCCGCCGTTCGCGCTGGCCGTCGGGGACGGCAACCACTCGCTCGCCACGGCGAAGGCGCACTGGGAAAAGGTGAAGGCAAAACTCTCCCCCGAAGAACAGGAGACACACCCCGCGCGGTACTGTCTCGCGGAGGTGTGCAGCGTACACGACGAGGCGCTCATCGTCGAGCCCATCCACCGCGTGATCTTCGACGCCGATTTTGACGACGTGCTGCGCGGATTCCGCGCGTTTCTCGCAAAGCGCGGCGACGAGGGGGACGCGCAGACGATCGTCCTCACAAACGGACGCGGCGCGCGCGAGACCGTCGGCGCGGCGGGAAAGACGCACCCGCTGGCGGTGGGCACGTTCGAGGCGTTCTGGGCGGAATTCTCCGCGGCGCACCCGGCGGCGCGCGTCGATTTCATCCACGGCGAGGAGTCTGTGGAAAAGCTCGCGCGCGAGGGCGGCGCGGGCGCGCTGATGCCGCCGTTCGCCAAGAGCGACCTGTTCCTCGGCGTCGCGAAGGGCGGCGTTCTGCCCAAAAAGACGTTCTCGATGGGCCACGCGGAGGAAAAACGTTATTATATGGAGTGCCGCCGCATTGTAAAATGACGCGGGATGCGCTATAATAGAGGTTCGGAACACCAAAAGAGTAACAAAGGGGTTTTACAGCCATGATGGAAACGATGGGCGATCTGCGCCGCACGCACTATGTGGGCGGACTGCGGGAAAAAGACGCCGGCACGGAGATGACCGTGGCGGGCTCGGTCGCGCGCTGCCGCGACAAGGGCGGCGTCGTGTTTGTCGACCTGCGCGACACGACGGGCATTCTGCAGCTGATGTTTGACGATTCCACGGACAAGGACGTGTTTGAAAAAGCGTCCTCGCTCAAAAGCGAGTACGTGATCATCGCGCGCGGCACGCTGCGCGAGCGCGAGGCGAAGACGGACAAGATCCCCACGGGCGGCGTGGAGCTGTTCGTGACGGAGCTGCGCGTGCTGAGCGGCGCGGCCACCACGCCGTTCGAACTGCGCGACGAGATCAACGTGAACGACTCGCTGCGCCTGAAATACCGCTATCTCGACCTGCGCCGTCCGATGATGCACGAGCCCATCGTACTGCGCTCGAAGATCGCGAAGGCCATCCGCGACTACTACGACGCGAACCACTTCCTCGAGATCGAGACGCCGGTGCTGATGAAGTCCACGCCGGAGGGCGCGCGCGACTACCTCGTGCCCAGCCGTGTGCAGCCGGGCCGCTTCTACGCGCTGCCGCAGTCTCCGCAGCTGTACAAGCAGATCCTGATGCTCTCGGGCTTTGACCGCTACTATCAGGTGGCGCGCTGCTTCCGCGACGAGGACCTGCGCGCCGACCGTCAGCCCGAGTTCACGCAGATCGACATGGAGATGTCGTTCGTGACCGAGGACGACATCATGACGATGAACGAGGGCCTTGTGAAGCACGTGTTCAAGGAGATCCTGAACGTGGACGTGCCCACGCCCTTCCTGCGCATGCCGTACGCCGAGGCGATGGACCGCTTCGGCTCCGACAAGCCCGACACGCGCTTCGGCCTTGAATTGCAGAACGTGACGGACGCGGTGCGCTCGTGCGGCTTCGCCGTGTTCAAGAACGCCGTCGAGGCGGGCGGCAGCGTGCGCGCGCTGAACGTCAAGGGCGCGGCGGCACAGCTCTCCCGCAAGGAGATCGACAAGCTGACGGAAGTTGCCAGGACCTACGGCGCGAAGGGCCTCGCCTACACGCGCTGGACGGCCGACGCGAAGTCGTCGAGCTTTGAAAAGTTCCTCACCGAGGACGAGATCGCGGCGCTGTACGCGGCTGCGAACGTCGAAGAGGGCGACGTGCTGCTCATCGCGGCCGACGCCGACTCCGAGCGCGCGTGCACGGCGCTGGGCGCGGTGCGCCTCGCCGTGGGTGCGAAGCTCGGCCTGATCGACAAGTCGAAGTTCAACTTCCTGTGGGTGACGGACTTCCCGCTCTTCGAGTATTCGGAGGAGGAGAACCGCTTCGTTGCCAAGCACCACCCGTTCACGATGCCGAAGGACGAAGACCTCGACCGCATCGAGACCGACCCAGGCGCATGCCGCGCGAAAGCGTACGACATGATCCTGAACGGCTGCGAGCTGGGCGGCGGCTCCATCCGCATCAACGACCCCGAGCTGCAGCAGCGCATGTTCCGCGCGCTGGGCTTCACGCCCGAGCGCGCCGAGGAGAGCTTCGGCTTCCTGATCGAGGCGTACCAGTACGGCGCGCCGCCCCACGGCGGCATGGCCTACGGCTTCGACCGCATGGTGATGCTGATGCTCGGCCGCGACTCCATCCGCGACGTCATCGCGTTCCCGAAGGTGCAGAACGCGGGCGAGCTGATGTCCGGCTGCCCCGACACCGTCGAGGACAAGCAGCTGCGCGATCTGTGCATCGCGCTCGACCTGCCGCAGGAATAAGATTTTTGCACGGGTCCTTCCTCTCCGGGAGGGCCCGTTTTTTGCACTTTCCGGAAGTGCGCTGTCCTTTTCGCCCGCGCATTCTGCAAGGGCGCGCAGGCATTTTGCATATTTTTTCAAAAAGGCGTTGACAAAGACGGATGCGTGGGCTATGATGAGCCTTAATTGAATACCACACAATAGAGGCGCGGAATGCATGAGTAGCGCCGGGCGAGGCCTGCCGGCCGAAGACCCCGGAACGAAAGGGCACTCCGCCGAAACATCGCGTCTGCGCGGCGGCGCGGGCGGTGTTGGGGTGCAGCCGAACAGGCTGTGCACTCTCACTTGAAGAAAGTGTTGGCGCTATTGGTTTTTGCGGCAGATTTCCAGAGGACAGCGATGCAAATTCCGGCGTCGCGCGTCCTCTTTTTTCGTATGCGGACACATGGTCGTTGTGCTGGTATCCAAAACCGTGCAGGAGGTCATTGTCATCATGAGTCAGTTCTTAACCGCCCTCAACAACTTCATCTGGGGCCCGCCGCTCATCATCCTGATGATCGTCACGGGCGTGTACTTCACCGTGCGCTCCGGGTTCTTCCAGGTGCGCCATCTCGGCTGGATCTTCGACCGCACGCTCGGCCGTCTGTTCAGGCACGACGCCGAGCCCGGCGACGAAAAAGGTCTTCTGACGCCGTACGAGGCCATCGCCACCGCCGTCGGCGGCTCGGTCGGCTTCGGCAACATCGCGGGCGTGGCCACGGCCGTCACCACCGGCGGCCCGGGCGCCGTGTTCTGGATGTGGCTCACGGCGTTCCTCGGCATGCTCATCAAGCAGGTCGAGGTGTCGCTGGCTGTGTATTACCGCCGCACCGACGAGAACGGCGTGCCCTACGGCGGCCCGACGTACTACATGGAGCGCGGCCTCGGCGAGGAGCGCCACTGGGGCAAGTGGTGGCTGCCGCTGGCGTTCGTGTTCGGCATCGGCATCTTCTCCACGTTCTTCATCAGCGCGTCCACGTTCACGACGTCTGAGGTCGTGGCGCAGTCGCTCGGCATCCCGCAGGCCATCGCGGCGCTCATCATCGTGGTCATCCTGTACGTGATGATCTGGGGCGGCGTGAAAAAGCTCGGCCAGATCCTGACGAAACTCGTGCCGATCATGAGCCTGTCGTACCTCATCCTCGGCCTTGCCATCATCGCGATGAACTACGAGAACATCCTGCCGACGCTCGGCGCCATCTTCAGCCAGGCGTTCACCGGCTCCGCGGCCGTGGGCGGCTTCGCGGGCGCGACGGTGTCGCAGGTCATCTCCACCGGTATGGCCCGCAGCGTGTACTCCAACGAGGCCGGCTGGGGCTCGAGCCCGATGGTCCACGCGTCCAGCAAGACGCGCCATCCCATCGAACAGGGCCTGTGGGGCTCGTTCGAGGTCTTTGTCGACACGTTCATCGTCTGCACCATCACCGCGCTGACGGTGCTGATCTCAGGCGAGTGGACCAGCGGCGCGACGAACGCGACGCTCGCGCTCAACGTGTTCACGCACAACTTCGGCGTGTTCGGCACCATCGTGCTCACGCTCATCATGATCGTGTTCTCCGTCACGACGTCCGGCGGCTGGTACGCCTACTATGAGGCCGTGCTGCGCCACCTCGCGAAGAACCACCCGAAGGTCAAGAAGTACCTTCTCATCATGTTCAAGTATTTCTACGCCGTGCCGCCGTTCGTGCTCACGCTGTACCTCATCTATGTGGGCGACCTGAGCATCTGGACGCTCGTGGACATCACCAGCGGCATCCCGACGTTCATCAACGTGGCCGTCATCCTGATTTTGTCCGGCCAGTACTTCAAGCTGCTGAAAGACTACAAGGCCCGCTACATGCACATCGGCAAGGTCGACCCCGACGCGGTGATCTTCTACGAGGACAAACCCGAGGTGAAGGCCGCGCTCGAGGCCGAGCAGGCGAACGCGAAATAACATCATCCGGCCGGGGCAGCGATGTCCCGGCCTCACTCTGTACACGGGAGGATTTTTACCATGCGTACCATCTATCACGGCGGCAAGGTCTACACCGGAGGCCTGCCGCTCGCCGAGGCGTTCGTCGTGGAGGACGGCCGCTTTGTCTTCGCGGGAACAAACGAAGAAGCGCGGAATTTTGCCGGGCAGGACAGCGAGTCCGTCGACCTCGGCGGTCATTTCGTCTGCGCCGGTTTCAACGATTCGCACATGCATCTGCTCAACTACGGCTACGCGCTGCAGGTGGCCGATCTGTCTTCAAACACCGGCTCGCTCGCGCAGGTGCTGGACACGATGCGCGCGTTTCTGCGCGAAAAGAACATCGCGCCCGGCCAGTGGGTGCGCGGCCGCGGCTGGAACCACGACTATTTCACCGACGAACAGCGCTTTCCGACGCGCCTTGACCTCGACACGGTGAGCACCGAGCACCCCGTGTGCATCGTGCGCACCTGCGGGCACACGTGCGTCGTGAACACGAAGGCGCTGGAGATGATCGGCGTCACCGAAAACACCCCGCAGCCCGAGGGCGGCTGCTTTGAGCTCGGCGAGGACGGCAAGCCCAACGGCGTGTTCCGCGAGAACGGCATGGACCTCGTGTACTCGAAGCTGCCGCAGCCGGGCGTGGAGGAGCTGAAGGCGATGCTGCTCGACGCGCAGGCGCACCTCAACTCCTACGGCGTGACGTCCTGCCAGACGGACGACTTCACGGCGTTTGCGAACGTGGACTGGCACGACATCATGGAGGCGTACCGCCAGCTCGAGGCCGAGGGCAAAATGACCGTGCGCATGGCGCAGCAGGCGCAGCTGACGACGGTGGACGAGCTGGAGCAGTTCTTCGCCGAGGGCTACAACACCGGCTGGGGCGACGAGTGGGTGAAGATCGGCCCGCTGAAAATTCTCGGCGACGGCTCGCTCGGCGCGCGCAGCGCGTACCTGAGCCGCGACTACGCCGACAAGCCCGGCTACCGCGGCATCCCCATCTACACCCAGGAGCAGTTCGACGCGCTCATCGGCTGCGCGAACCGCCACGGCATGCAGGTGGCCGTGCACGCCATCGGCGACGGCATCCTCGACTGCGTGCTGAATTCGTACAAGAAAGCGCTGGCGGAGTGCCCGCGCGACGACCACCGCCACGGCGTGGTGCACTGCCAGATCACCCGCCCCGACCAGCTGGCGGACTTCGCCTCGCTCGGCCTGCACGCCTACATCCAGCCCATCTTCCTCGACTACGACATCCACATGGTGGAAGACCGCGTCGGAAAAGAGCTCGCGTCCACGAGCTACGCGTTCCGCACGATGATGGACTCCGGCGTCTGGACGAGCTCGGGCACGGACTGCCCCGTCGAGCTGCCGCGCGCGCTCGCGTGCATCCAGTGCGCCGTGACGCGCCGCACGCTGAAGGGCCGCCTCGGCCCGTACCGCCCCGAAGAGGCGCTCACCGTGCAGCAGGCCATCGACAGCTACACCATCCACGCCGCACACGCGACGTTTGAGGAATCCGTCAAGGGGCGCATCGCGCCGGGATACCTCGCGGACTTCGTCGTGCTGGGCGAAAACCCGTTCGGGACGGACGAGTACGCCATCGCGGACATCCCCGTGCTCGCCGTGTACACCGGCGGCCGCCGCGTCTTTGAGGCGTAAGGGGGAGTTGGGGCTCCCCTTTGAGGGGAGCTGTCCCCGCAGGGGACTGAGGGGTGACACTCGCAACGGACAGGTTCGTGCCCTCCACCCCTCCGGGTTCGCTTCGCTCACCCACCTCCCCTCAAAGGGGAGGCAGGACGGCGGCAGGACGCCGTTTGCGCCGGCTGCCGAAGCTCTTCCGGCAAAAACACACCCGCACAAAGGAGTCTGATCCCATTGAATTCAGCAAAATCCCTGCGCTCCGGCGCGCTTCTGATGCTCACCGCGGCCATCTGGGGCGCGGCGTTCGTGGCACAGAGCGCGGGCATGGAGTTCATCGGGCCGTTCACGTTCAACGGCCTGCGCACGCTCATCGGCGCCGTCGTGCTCATCCCGGTGGCGTGGGCGGTGCACCGCGCGCACGGCGCGCCCATCCCGTGGAAAAAGACGCTCGCGGGCGGCGCGGTGTGCGGCCTCGTGTTCTTCGCGGCCGTGAATCTGCAGCAGATCGGCATTCAGTACACGACGGCCGGCAAGGCCGGGTTCATCACGGCGATGTACGTCGTGCTCGTGCCCATCGTGGGGCTCGCGCTCGGCAAGCGGCCGGGCGTGCTCGTGTGGGCGGGCGTCGTGCTCGCGTGCGCGGGCATGTACCTTTTGTGCATGACGGACGGCCTCTCGCTCGGGCGCGGCGACGCGCTGATCCTTGCGAGCGCGTTCGGGTTCACGGCGCACATCCTCGTCATCGACCGCTTCGCCGCCGACGTGGACGGCATCATTTTCTCCATCGTGCAGTTCGCCGTTGCGGGCACGCTGTCGTGCCTCGTGATGGCGTTCACCGAGACGCCGAGCATCCCGGCGGTCGCGGGCGCCGCCCCGGCCATCCTGTACGCGGGCGTGCTGTCGTGCGGCGCGGGCTACACGCTGCAGATCGTCGCGCAGAAGAACGTCGACCCGACGGTCGCGTCCATTCTTTTGAGCCTTGAGTCGGTGTTCGCGGCGGTGTTCGGCGCGCTGATCCTGCACGAGAACATGACTTCGCGCGAGCTTTTGGGCTGCGCGTTGATGTTCGCGGCCATCGTTCTGGCGCAGCTTCCCGCCCCGAAACGGGCAAAAAGCGAAAAAAGGGCTTGACAAAGCGCTGCATCGGTGGTATGGTGTTGTTCAAGCGATTCAAGCAAAAAACTGAATTTGTTGCGCAGCCCCTGAGGCTGCCGACAATGGTAGAGGCGCGGCGAAGATGAGTACCGCGCGGCAACGGCCGGCAGGCCGCCGCGCAGGGAAAGGCGACGCCGCCGAAGCAAAGCGAACCGGCTGCCGCCGCCGCTCTGCTGGGCCTGTGCAGAACATGCACCGGACTGTCACGCAAGTGGAGAGCTATCATTGGCGAGCGTTTTCCCCTGTTTGCGCCTTTGCGCGGGGGCAAGAAACCGAAACGCAGACCCGTGACGCTCTTTGCGCCGCGGGTCTTTTGCTTGCACCGGAAAGTTTTGGGAACATAAGAGAGGAAGGAAACAACATGAGAAAGATGATCTCCGTCATTGCCGCGCTGAGCCTCGCGCTCTCGCTGGCCGCCTGCGGCAGCGCAGGTTCTTCGTCCGCCCCCGCCGCCGGCTCTGCGTCCGGCAGCACCGCCGCGAGCGCGTCCGCCTCGGGCAGCGCCGCGTCCGACAACGTGCTCACCGTCGCGATGGAATGCGCCTACGCGCCCTACAACTGGACGCAGCCCGACGATTCCAACGGCGCCGTGCCCATCAAGGATTCGAGCGACTACGCCTACGGCTACGACGTCATGATGGCCAAGAAGATCGCCGAGGAGCTCGGCATGGAGCTTGAGATCGTCAAGCTCGACTGGGATTCCCTCGTGCCCGCCGTGCAGTCCGGCACGGTCGACTGCGTCATCGCCGGCCAGTCCATCACGTCCGAGCGCCTGCAGTCCGTCGACTTCACCGACCCGTACTACTACGCCACGATCGTCACGCTGACGAAGGCCGACAGCCCCTACGCGAGCGCGAAGAGCGTCGCGGACCTCGCGGGCGCGACGGCCACCTCGCAGCTGAACACCATCTGGTACACCGTGTGCCTGCCGCAGATCCCCGACGCGAACATCCTGCCCGCGCAGGAGTCCGCTCCCGCCATGCTGGTCGCGCTGAACTCCGGCGCGTGTGACATCGTCGTGACCGACATGCCCACCGGCAAGGGCGCCGTGGCCGCGTATTCGGACCTCGTCCTGCTCGACTTCGCGGGCACGGACGGCGACTTCGAAGTCTCCGACGAGGAGATCAACATCGGCATCTCCGTCCAGAAGGGCAACACCGAGCTGCTCGACAAGCTCAACAGCGTGCTGTCCACGATGACGGCCGACGACTTCGACGCCATGATGGAGGAAGCCATCTCCGTCCAGCCGCTCACCAACTGATCATTCGCACCGACACGCGCGGCCGCGGGACGCATCCCGCGGCCGCACGCCCTTGTCAGGACACCTGAAAGAAGGAGACTGCCGTTATGTCACTGCCCGCCGATTTCTTTGGCCGGATCGTTTTTATCTTACAAAAATACGGAATGTCGTACCTGCGCGGCGCGGGCGTCACGATGGTCATTGCCATCGTGTCCACGCTCATCGGCTGCATCATCGGTTTCGCGGTCGGCCTCGTGCAGACCATCCCCACCGATAAAAAGAAGAACCGCGTGCAGTGGGCGCTCGTGGGCGTCGTGAAATTCATCCTGAACGCCTACGTCGAGATCTTCCGCGGCACGCCGATGCTCGTGCAGGCCATGTTCATCTACTACGGCCTCACCAGCGTGTTCGGCGTCCAGTGGCCGAACATGTGGGTGCCCGCCATCTTCATCGTGTCCATCAACACGGGCGCGTACATGGCCGAGACCGTGCGCGGCGGCATCCTCTCCATCGACCGCGGCCAGACCGAGGGCGCGATGGCGCTGGGCATGACGCACGTGCAGACGATGACGAGCGTCATCCTGCCGCAGGCGCTGCGCAACATCATGCCGCAGATCGGCAACAACCTCATCATCAACATCAAGGACACGTGCGTGTTGTTCGGCATCGGCACGGTGGAGCTCACCAGCGCCGCCAAGAGCGTCGCGGGCGTGTACTACACCTACTTTGAGGCGTACGCCATCGCGATGGTCATCTACTTCACGCTCACCTTCACCTGCTCGCGCATTCTGCGCTGGGCCGAGTCGAAGATGGACGGCCCGGAGAACTTCGACCTCGCCCTGGCCGACCCGCTCGTCGCGGGCGAGGGCATGCACCGCTACCAGAAGCCCGCGCGCGAGACGAACAGCGATTACCGGCACACGAAACGCACGTCCGAACTGGGCGATCTGAATTCCGACAGCCGTGAAGGGGGGCGCTGAACATGGCACAGTCCATCATTGAAGTCAAACATCTGTCCAAGACGTTCGGCAAGAACCTCGTTCTGCGCGACGTCGATTTCACCGTCGCGAAAGGCGATGTGACGTGCATCATCGGCGCGTCGGGCTCCGGCAAGTCCACGCTGCTGCGCTGCATCAACCTGCTGGAGACGCCGTCGTCCGGCGAGGTGCTGTTCCACGGCAAGTCCATCCTGGGCGGCCACGTGAAAGCGTCGGAATACCGCTCCAAAGTGGGCATGGTGTTCCAGTCGTTCAACCTGTTCAACAACATGACGGTGCTTGAGAACTGCATGGTGGGCCAGCGCAAGGTGCTGGGCCGCAAGGAGGATGAGGCGCGCGAAAAGGCGATGCACTTCCTCGAAAAGGTGGGCATGGCGCCGTACATCAAGGCCAAACCCCGCCAGCTCTCGGGCGGCCAGAAGCAGCGCGTGGCCATCGCGCGCGCGCTGGCGATGGAGCCGGAAGTGCTGCTCTTCGACGAGCCCACGTCCGCGCTCGACCCGCAGATGGTCGGCGAAGTTCTCTCCGTCATGCGCGCGCTCGCGGCCGAGGGGCTGACGATGATCGTCGTCACGCACGAGATGGCCTTCGCGCGCGACGTTTCCACGCGCGTGGTCTACATGGCCGAGGGCGTCATCTGCGAGGAGGGCGCGCCCGCCGACATCTTCGAACATCCGCAGAAAGAGAGCACGAAGGAATTCCTCTCCCGCTTCATGCAGCGGTGACAGGCGATCACAACAGCCGTCCGGGACGCCCGGGCGGCTGTTTTTGTGTCATTTGATGCGTTTTTTCGCCCAGTTCTGTCCGCAGCGTCCCAAAACCGGAACATCTGTTATAATTCTGTTTCAAAGGGACAAAACGGCGGTGAGGCGGATGGAATCGGATGCGCAGCTTGTGTCGATGCTGGACACGGACCCCGAACAGGGGATGGCGCTCATCATGGAGCAGTACGGCGGGCTCGTGTGGGCCGCGGCGGCGAGCCGACTTGCGTCGGAGCAGGACGTGCGCGAGTGCGTGAACGACACATTCGCGGAATTCTATTTCCGCCGCGCGCGGTACGACCCGGACAAGGGCCCGCTCGGGACATGGCTCGCGCACATTGCGCGGCGGCGCGCGGTGGACAAGTGGCGCGCGCAGCGCCGCTTTGATGCGGACGAGCTGCCGGAAGACGCACCCGCCCGCTCTCCCCTCCCGGCCGACGACCGGCTCGACCTCGAGGCCGCGCTCGCGCGCCTGTCTCCGGAGGACGCGGAGCTGCTGCGCCTGAAATACTTCGCGGGCATGACGGCGAAGGAGATCGCCGCCGCGCTCGATCTTCCCTATGAGACCGTCAAAAAACGGCAGCAGCGCAGCCTTGCGAAGCTGCGGCGGCTGCTCGTCACGGGTCTGGTGCTGGCGCTCCTGGCGCTGCTCGCGGCCTGCGGCTATGTGCTGTTGCGGTACTTCGGCGTGCTGCCGGGGTACGGCGTCAACACGGACGCCGAAAGCCCGTTCACGGTTCTGGCCGAAGACGTATCCGCAGAGAACGGCTTCGGCCGCGTGGAGCTGACGGACGCGCTGTGGAACGGCGACCGCCTGATCCTGACGCTGCGCCTCGTGCGCGGCCCGGACGCGGCGGACAAGACGGTCACCGCCGCCGACGGCAGCGAGGTCACGATCCTGTGGAGCACGTTCCTGCTCTCGGACGTGTCGCTCTCACTCGGCGGCAACACCTACGGCCCGCCGATGACCATCACGGACACGGCGCAGTCCACGGCGGACTGCCTCTCCATGCAGATGGCGTTCGACGGCGTCCCGAAACCGGAGGGCGAGACGGCCGATGCGTCGCTCGAACTCTCGTGGCTCAGCGTGCCGTTCACGCTCGCCCCGGCCGATGAGACCGCGCCCGACGCGTACAGCTACGCGCTCGGCGAACTGGGCGGCGTGCTGGCCGTCCCCGCGCCGTCGGACGCAGGGTTCGCGCTGGAGCTCTACCCGATGGACGCAGAGCCGTTCTCCGTCTCGCCGGGCATCGTGACCGGCATCTGCCCGCCGGCGGACGCGGACACGGCCGTGACGCTGACGGACGCGCAGGGCCGTGTGACCGAGGGCGAGCCCTCCGGGTTCAGCCCGTACGGGACGTCGCTGTACTCCCGCTGGGAGTTCGGCGCGCTCGAGCCCGGCGAATACACGCTGCACATCCCCTGCCTGCTCGTGACCGCGCCGCTGCCCGGCGACCTCGCCGTCCCGGTCGCGGACGGCGCGCGCACGGAGTTCGACGTGCCGGGCGCGCACATCACGGCGGAGGTGTCCGGAGAGCTGCCGCCGGGTGTCACACCGGCGCGGCAGCAGGCGGACGGCACACAGCGCTTCTTCGTCTCGTTCGGCGTGCAGACGGAGCGGGACGACCTCGTCTTCGCGGGGCTGATGCTGTCCGCCCGGACGGACGCCTTTGCTCCCGCGGACTTTCTCGGCCTGTGGACGAGCTGCGCGGATGTGCGCGACGAGACGGGCGCGTTCGAGGGCCTGTGCGCGGAGTTCGCCGAAGAGGCGCTCGTCTCCTCCCCGCGCCTTGTGCCGGGATTCGGCGGCACGGCCGCCTTTGTGTGGACGCAGCCGTTCGACATCGGCATCACCGTTCCCTGAATCACGAAAAAGAGCCGCACGCGCGGCTCTTTTTTTGTCCCTTTTTCCGCATTCTGCACGAATTATTTAACGGATAGGAAATGCCCGGAGCATTTCCCGGATACAGGAGGGATATTCATGCTGTTTGGAAAACCGAAGCTCGCCCCGGAGGAGCGGCGCGCCCGCATCGAGGAGATCGAAGCGCTGATCAGCGCGGACAAGTCCGCGGAGGCCTACGCCAGGGCGCGCGAGCTGGAGAAGCTCGACAGTGCCGCGGCGGCGCTGTCGATGGCGTATTTCAGCCTGATGGGCGAGAACGTCCGCGAGGACGCCTCGGCCGCGGCGCGCTATGCGGAGAAGTATGCCCGCAGCACGCCGGACGACGCGCGCGGCTGGCGGCGGCTCGGATATGCGCAGATGACGCAGCGGAACTTTGCGGACGCGGCCGAAGCGCTTGAAAAGGCGTACCGGCTCGGCGACACGGAGAGCGGCGTGATGCTGGCCGCGGCGTGCAAGATTCTGGCGGACGGGCTGCGCAACGAAGCGGCGGGCACGCTGAACGTGGCGGCGTTCGGCAAGGCGAACGGACAGGCGATGACGCTGTACACGCAGGCGTGCGCGCTGTGCGAGAAGATCGGCAGCGAGCAGCCCGGTCTGATGGATGACGCGGACTGGCAGGGCTACGGCCGCTCGTTCGACATGATGTACGCGCTGAGCCTGAACGGCGAGACGAAGAGCTTCCGCGTGACGGACAAGGCGCTGCTGGACTATCTCTCGGTGACGCAGGCGTTCGAGGGAGGCAAGAAGGACGCCGTGTCGCACGCGTACTGGCTGGCCGTGGCGGTGCGCGGCTGCTCGCTGATGGACAAGGCCGGATACCGCGCGATGGCGGAGTATTTCCGCGCGGCGCTGTGCCTCGACGCGTGCGACGCGAAGAAGGGCGAGATGCTGGCGAACGCGAAGTGGCATCTCGACCGCGCGTCGGAGCTCGCGTCCACACTGACGGCCGAACAGCGCGGCTCGTACCCGGACGATTTTGCCGACTACCGCGAACTGTACGCCAAGATGCAGAGAAAGTACGGCCGCGCGATGGAAGCGGCGCTGAAAAAGGGGCAGCTGCCCGACCTGTCCGGCGAGTATCCGGCGGGCCAGGCGCCCGCGGCGGACTCGTGCGCGCTGTTCATGCAGGGCGTTGCGGCCGTGCAGAGCGGCGCGCCGGCGCCGGGCGAAGCGCCGAAGAAGAAGGGATTCTTCGGCCTGTTCGGCTGACGCACACGCAGTGAGGAGGAATGTGACATGGTTTCACTGATCGTACCGTATTTTCTGACGTTTCTCGGCCTGATGACGGGCTCGGCGCAGGATTTCCCCGCGTTTGCCGTGTTTCTGACGTTCATCGGCGTGGTGTGGACGCTCATCCGGGGGCTCGCGAAGCACTCGGGCTTCAAAATCATTCTGCTTCAGGAGGCCATCCACGCGGCGCTGTGGCTGCTGTTCAATTTCAGCCCGGAGCTGCTGGGCAAGGCCATCGGTCTTGTGATCGGCCTCGCCGTCGCCATCCCGCTGGCCGTCGTGGCGTACGTCTACTTCATCGGGCCGCTGTTCTCCGGCACGCTTGGCGACGGTGACCGCGCGCCTGCGGGGGCAGAGCCCGCCGCGGCGGGCGGCGCAGAGCTGCTGCCGCAGTACATTTACGACGGCGACAACAACCGCTGGACGATGGTCTACCGCAACGACAACGGCGAGTGCCGCTACCGCTGCGAGGCGGACAACCGCGAAGTGTACCTGCACCACGCCAGCGTGAGCGGGAAGAGCGCCCAGACGAGCGAGGGGCATTTTCACTGGTACTGATGCGCGGCGCGTGATTTTCCTGCGGAAAAAGAGAATCTTTTGTCCCTTTCCGGCAATTTTTTCCGAATACCCTTATGAGGCGGTGCAAATGCCGCCCGAAGGGGTGGGACAATGGAGGAATCGGAAATCCTGCGCGCGCTGCGGCAGGACCCCGAGACAGGGTCGTCGATGCTGGTGGAACAGTACCGGTATCTGTTGTGGGGCGTGTGTTCCCGCCGTCTGCAGGACCCCGAGGACGCGTGGGACTGCGTGTACGAGGCTCTGGCGGATTTCTGTCTGCAATGGCAGAAGTTCCGGCCGGAAAAGGGCAGCCTGAAGAGTTATCTGATCGCCATTGCCGACCGCAAGGCGCTCGACGCGTACCGCCGCAACCGCGTGTGGGAGCGCGCGAAGCAGGCGGCCGCCGAACACGGCGAGGAGAGCGCCCGGCAGCTGACGGACGGGCGGCTGGCCGGGTGGCTGCTGGACGGGCTTGCGGAAAAGGAGCGCTCCATTGTTCTTTTGCGCTGCGTGCGCCGGATGTCGTATCAGGAGATCGCCAAGGTGCTGGGGCTGCCGTACGAACAGACCCGCAAGTGCGGATACCGCGGGCTGAAAAAGCTGCGCGACAAACTCACCTCCCCCTGAATCCAGGGGGAGGTTTTTGTCATGCGCCGTCTGCCCTTTACCGCCGTCCCCTGCGTTCGGTGAGAGGACGCTTCCCCCGTTTTCGCGCGGGTTGAAACATGCGTTCCCTGCCCTTTACCGCCGTCCCCTGCGTTCGGTAAAAAAACGGCTCCCCTTTCAGGGGAGCTGGCGCGGCGCAAGCCGCGTCTGAGGGGTGGCTCCTCTCCGGCCCTTGCGGGCCGCCTCCCCTCGGAGAGGGGAGGCGGCGGGCATCCCCTTTCGGCGCAAAAAAACACCCGCTGCGTCAGTGCAGCGGGTGTGTGTACCATCGCATCGTGCGCACGAAGCCGTTTCGCTCGAGGAACGGTTCCACGCGCAGGTTGACGGGGCTTGCCGTCAGCGTGAGCATGCCGCAGCCGAGCGCTTTCGCGCGCTGCGACAGGAAGATGAGCAGCGCCGTGCCGGCGTTTTTGCCGCGGCACTCCTCGCGCACGTACAGCTGCGCGACGTGCCCCTCGGGGGCGGCGGCGCACAGCGGTCGCACGGTGTAGAGGTCGGCGAAGCCGACGAGCGCGTCCCCGGCGCAGGCGACGGCGACGACGCGCGTGCCGTCCGCGAGCGCGCGTTCGAGCGACGCCGCGAACACGTCGCGCGCGGGCGCGGCGTCCTTCAGGCTGAGGCAGACAAGTTCATACAGGGCATCGGCGTCGGAACTCTGTGCGGCGCGCACACGCATGGCGCTTTCCTCTCTTTCTCGGGTGAAGTCAGAACGTACTCATGTGGCCGGTAAAGCCGTAGATGGCCAGCGCGACGATGCCGATGTAGAGCAACGTCGCGGGCAGGCCGCGGAACGGCGCGGGGATGTTCGGGTTCTGCAGACGGCGCTGCCCCTCCGTGACGACGACGAGCGCCAGCGCGTAGCCGATGCTCGTGCCGAGCGCGAAGCCCATCGTCTGCAGCAGCGTGAAGCTCTGCGTCGTGGTGATCATCAGCGTGCCGAGGATGCAGCAGTTGAACGTGGCCATCGGCAGCACCGGGATGATGCGCGGCGCGCCCTTCGTGCGGAACACGACCAGCACGAGCAGCAGCACGATGAAGAACGCCACGGCGCTGCACAGAACGAACACGAGCGGCCGCACGAACATGCGGTACTCGAAGTTGCGCAGGAAATACACATTGGCGAAATAGCCCAGCGGCGCGCTCACGAGCTGCACCGCCGTTAAAAGCGCCGCGAACGTCGCGGAGCTGACGTTGTCGTCGTCCACCAGATGCACCAGACGCGAGACGCCCAGCGCGCGCGTGAACACCGCGTTCTGCGCGAACACGGCGATGACGGCATACAGGAAAAACTCGGCGACGGCCGAGAAGACTTCCCTCCACTCACTCACCGGTGCGCACCCCCTTTTCCAGCTCCACCTGGCGCTTGATGGTGTTCACCACGCCGCGCCACGCGGCCATCAGCACGGCCAGCAGCACGAACGCGCCGGCGGGCATCGCGGCCATCGGGAACGGCGGCGTCTTCACGAGCTGCACGCCGTACAGCGCGCCCGCGCCCAGAATCTCGCGCAGGCCGCCCACGATGCAGATGGTGAGCGCAAAGCCCAGCGCCGTGATGACGCCCTTGGAAAACGCCGTGGAGACGCGCTCTTTCTGCGGGCGCTCGTAGCGCTTTAGCACGATGGGGTCGACGACGAGCAGCGGCAGATACAGGCCGAGCAGCGCGAGGTCGGCCGCCGTGAAGAGTTTTGTCATCAGGAAATACACGCCGATGTAGACCACGGCGCTCGTGACGGAATACGTCAGGCCGCGGAAGCGGAAATACGTCGCGCGCGCGAGCACGGCGGCGATGACGCGCGTGAGCACGAGCAGCGGGATGACCGCGACGCTCAGCATGACGGCGTTTTTCAGCGTGGTGGCCGCGACGATGATGGGCGCGAGGCCGAGGCCCTGCATGATGACGGGGTTGTTGAAGAAAATGCGGTCGCGCCGGGTGCGGCGCTCGAACGAATCGTCGTAGTCGAAGAGTTCGGGTCTCACGGGCGCACCTCCTCTCGCACGACGCGGCGGCTGAACACGCGGTCGAGCCAGCCGGACAGGATGTTGACGCACAGCACCGCGAAGCAGACGCTGAGGTCATACGTGCCGTAATAGCGGAAGAGCATCGTCACGACGCCCAGAATGATGCCGTACACAAGGCGCGCGGTCTCGGACTTCGGCATCGTGACGGGGTCGTTCACAAGGAACACCGCCGCGAAGAGCACCGCGCCGGACAGCATCTCGTACAGCGTCACCAGCAGCCGCAGGCGCACGTGCGTCCACGGCGCGGACAGGCCGATGTCCCCCAGACGCGGGAACAGGTACGAGATGGCCGCGCACGTGATGAGAAAGCCCAGGGGCGCGGCCAGCGTGATGCGCTTGCGCACCCACAGGTACATGGCGCACGCCACGAGCACGAGCGCCGCCGTGGCGCCCATCGAGCCCGCGTAGTTGCCGAGCACGAGGTCGAACAGGTTGATGTTCGGCACGCCGCCGGCGCGCAGCGTGTGCGCCGCGCCGTCCACAAGCGTTGCGTTCTCGGTGGAAAACACCGTCAGGTTGGTGAACGGCGTGGGATAGCGGAAGACCTGATCGGGCCAGCTGACGGCCGCGATGGCAAAGCCCAGCGCCGAGGGGTTGAACGGATACACGCCGTAGCCGCCGAACGCCGCTTTGCCGATGAGCACCGCCGACGCGACGGCCACGACCACCACGTAGTACGAGATGCTCGCCGGGAAGAGCAGCGTGAGGATCATCGCGATGGGCAGCGAGGAGTTCTCCGTCTTGTCGTACGGAAGGCCGCGCAGCAGCGCCACGATGCGGTCGCACAGATTCGCCGTCACGACGGCCACAAGGCACAGCGCCGCGACGCGCGCGCCGTACAGATACACCGCCATTGCGAACGGAGGCAGCGTCATCCAGAAAAAGTCCGTGCTGATGGGATGGTCGGGGTGGCGGCTGAGCGTCCCGAGTTCATTTTTGATCACGGGCGCACCTCCTCGCAGACGCGGCGGATGTCCGCCATCGCCGCGGCGGGGTCGGGCGCGCCGAACACGGCCGAGCCGGCCACGAGCACGTCCGCGCCGGCCTTGGCGCACAGCGGCGCGGTGGCCGCGTTGATGCCGCCGTCCACGTTGATGAGCACAGAAAGGCCGCGCCGGTCGATCTCCGCGCGCAGCGCCGCGATCCTGTCGCACGCCTGCGGCTGGAAGCTCTGGCCGCCGAATCCCGGCTCGACGCTCATCACGAGCACCATCGCCACGTCGTCCAGATACGGGAACACCGCCTCGGCGGGCGTGCCCGGCTTGACCGACAGCCCCGGCTTCGCGCCCGCGTCCCGGATGGCGCGGATGGTGCCCGCCACGTCGGACTCGGCCTCGATGTGGAACGTCAGATAATCCGCGCCCGCTTTGCAGAACTCGCTCACGTAGCGGTGCGGTTCGGTGATCATGAGGTGAACGTCATACACGCTGTCCACGCGGCGCGCAAGCGACGTCAGCACCGGCAGCCCGAGGCTGATGTTCGGCACGAACACGCCGTCCATCACGTCCACGTGCAGCATCTCGGCGCCCGCGCGCACCACGCGCGCGCAGTCCTCGCCCAGCGCCGCAAAATCCGCCGCAAGGATCGACGGAGAAAGCATCACATTCATGAAAATCTCCTTTTCGGATGGGAATTCATATACGGATACAGTATACCGCATTTGCCCCGAAAGCGCAAGAACGCCGCCCGGCCGTGCGCCGGGCGGCGGATGTGAAGTTTTTGCGAAAAGAGCTCACTCCGCGCTCTCGTAGAGCGAGGCCGTGACGGTGCGCGTCTCGCCCGTCGCGGCAAAATAGATCTCGAGCTCGATCGTATCTCCGGGCTTGGCCGACGCGATCATCGAGGTGAGGTCCTCCGTCTGCGTCAGCGCCGTGCCGTTCGCCGACACGATGACGTCGCCGGGCGCGACGCCCTCGTCCCACAGCGAGCACTCGGCCGTCATCTCGCTGATGTACAATCCGGCGGAGGGCAGGTCGTTGGCGGGGCCCGTCACGGGCGTGAGCGCCAGCACCGTCACGCCCAGCATCGCCTTGCCCGGCGCGCGGCCGGTCGCGATCAGGCTCTCCAGCACGGGCTTCGCGTCCGTGATGGGAATGGCGAAGCCGATGCCCTGATAGTCGTTGTCCGCGAGGCGCGCCGTGTTGATGCCGATCACCTGACCGTACCGGTTCACGAGCGCGCCGCCGGAGTTGCCCGGGTTGATCGACGCGTCCGTCTGGATCAGGTTCAGCGTGTACACGTTGCCCTCCGCGTCCTCGAAGTCCAGCGAGCGGTTCAGGCCCGAGATGCAGCCCTGCGTCGTCGTGCCCGTCAGATAGCCCGCCGCGTTGCCGATGGCCACCGCGCGCTCGCCCACGACCAGCGCGTCGGAATCGCCGAACTCGGCCGGGACGAGGTCCGACGCCGTCACGCGCAGCACGGCCAGATCCGTGTTCGCGTCCGCGCCGACGATCGTCGCCACCAGCTCGCGGCCGTCCTCCAGCATCACCATCGCCGAGCTCGCGCCCTCCACGACGTGCGCGTTCGTGATGATGTAGCCGTCCTCGTTCATGATGATGCCGCTGCCGGAGCTGACCATCATCACGCCGTAGGAGTAGGCGTTGACCGCCACGACGCTCGGCGACACCTTCTGCGCGATCTCCGCGGTGGACATGCCGCCGTCGAGCTCCTCGGGCAGCGCGTCGAGCGTGAACTGCTCGGGCACGGACGCGCTGGCCGCCGCCTCGGCGCGGGCGCCCGCGACGGCGCGCGCCGCAAGGCCGCACACGGTGCAGAACACCGCGAAAAAGACGATGAGACCGGCGAGGTACAGCCCGCCTTTGCCGCGTTTTTTCTTCGGTTTCTCCGGCTCGCCCGCGCGGTACGCGCGCACCGGCTCCTCGCGCCGCATGCGGCCGCGCGGGCCGCGGGGCGGATACGGCGCCCCGGCGTACGGGTTCTGCGCGCCGTACGGATTCTGCGCGCTGTACGGGGTCTGCGCGCTGTACGGGGTCTGCGCACCGTACGGGTTCTGCGCCTGATACGGGGGCTGCCCGCCGTAGGGGTACTGCGCACCGTACGGATTCTGCGCATTGTACGGGGTCTGCGCCTGATACGGGGGCTGTCCGCCGTACGGGTTCTGCGCGTTGTACGGGGGCTGCGTGTTGTAGGGATTCTGCGCGTTGTATGTGTTCTGTGCGCCGGGCGCGGGCTGCGCGCTGCTTGCACTCTGCGCGCCGGTTGCGTCGGCCGGCTGCGCCTTTTGCTCAGCGGGTTCGGGCTGCGGCGCGTTCGTCACATCTGTGGTCTCCGGCGCGCCGGTGCGCCCGGTCTCGGGTTCGTAGTCCATTGGATTCCCTCTTTTCCCTGTTCGGAGTGATCGGTCAGCGCGCGGCTTTTTCGCCGTTCTGACGCGTGTTTTTCTGTGCGGCGGGCAGCGTGAAGAAGAACTGGCAGTACTCGCCCTCGCGGCTCTCCACCCAGATGCGGCCGCCGGACAGGTTCACGAGCACCTTGCAGATGTGCAGCCCGAGGCCGGAGCCCGCGGCGTTCAGGCCGCGGCTTTTGTCTTCCTTGTAAAAGCGCTCGAACACGAACGGCAGCGCGTCGGCCGAGATGCCCTGCCCGGTGTTGCGCACGGAGATGGTCACGACGCCCTTCTCCTGCGTGACGGAGAAGCGGATCTCCCCCTCCTCCGGGCAGAATTTGATGGCGTTGTCCAGCAGGTTCGCCACGACCTGGAACACGAGGTCGGCGTCCGCAAAGACAACCGTCTTGACGGGCGCGAAGCCCGACAGCTGGATGTTCTTCTCCTCGATGCGCTGCTCGGCGGCGAACACGGCGGCGGTGATGGTCTCCCACACATCATAGTTCGTCGCGTTCACTTTGTATTCGCCCGCCTCGAGCTTCGTGATGTCGAGCATGTTCTTGATGAGCCGCGTCAGCCGCCCGCACTCCTGCGAGACGATGGCGAGGTAGTGGTCGCGGCTCTCGGGCGGGATGGTGCCGTCGAGCATGCCGTCGACAAAGCCCTTGATGCTCGTCATCGGCGTGCGCAGCTCGTGCGCGATGTTGCCCATGAAGCTGCGGCGCGACACGTCGATCTTCTCCAGGTTTTCCGCCATGTTGTTGAATACTTTCGAGAGCTGGTTGAGCTCCTCGTCGCCGTCCTCGGACACGCGCACCGTGAAGTCTCCCGCGCCGAACTTTTTGGCGGCCTCGGCCATGCGGCGCAGCGGCATGATCATGCGCGCGGAGAGCAGGATGGACAGCACGCTCGACACCATCAGCATGAGGCCCGCCGACAGCACCAGCACCGAGAAGATGTTCGCGAGGAACTCGTTGAGATTCGACGCGTCGATGGACGCGGCCACGAACCCCGTGAGCTGCCCCGACGACGAGAACACCGGGCGCACGGCCACGTAGTTGCGGCTCGAGAACAGCCCGCCGAGCGTGCCGAGCTCGGTGTATGAACCCGTGGCGTACGCGGCGCTCATCGCGCGCTGCGAGATGGAGCGGCCGACGTATTCGCTCTCGTCGTCCGTGCTCGCGCGCAGGATGCAGCCGTAGGGATCGGTGAGGTAGATGGAGTTGCCCGACACGCGGCTCGTGAGCAGGATGCTGCGCGCGAGCGTCATCGATGTGTCGTCGGACAGATCCATGTCGTCCGTCATGCCGAACTCCTTCATCAGCGCGATGGTGCTGTCGATGGTGGCCAGCAGCTTGTCGTTGTTCTCGTTGCGGTAATATCCGATGAACATGTACATCTGGGCAAAACCCATGACGGCGATGCTGCACAAAAGCAGGACCGCCGTGGAGTAGAAATACCGGGATGTGATGCTCTTGTGCACGGTATCGTCCCCTTTGCGCCCTCGGCTCAGGCGTCTTTCACTTCAAATTTGTACCCGACGCCCCACACGGTCTTGAGAACCCACTTGTCGCTGGCGCCCTCGAGTTTTTCGCGCAGGCGCTTGACGTGCACGTCGATGGTGCGCGAGTCGCCGTAGTACTCAAAGCCCCACACCTCGTCCAGCAGCTGGTCGCGCGTGAACACGCGGTTCGGGTGGCTCGCGAGGTAGTACAGCAGCTCCAGCTCCTTGGGCGGCGCGTCCACCGTCTCGCCGCGCACTTTCAGCTCGTAGCGCGACAGGTCCACCGAGAGGTTGTCGTAGCGGATGGTGGTGTCCTGCTCGCCGGACTGCGCGGGCGCGCAGCGGCGCAGCACCGCTTTGATGCGCGCCACGACCTCTTTCGCGTCGAAGGGTTTCACGACGTAATCGTCCGCGCCGAGCTCAAGGCCCAGCACCTTGTCGAACGTCTCGCCCTTTGCCGTCAGCATGATGACGGGCGTCTGCCCCATCGCGCGGATGCGGCGGCACACCTCCCAGCCGTCCATCTTCGGCATCATCACGTCCAGAAGCACCAGCGCGGGCTTCTCCGTCTCGTACGCGGCCACCGCAGCCTCGCCGTCGAACGCGAGCGCCGTCTCGTACCCCTCTTTCTGCAGGTACAGCCGCAGCAGCTCGCAGATGTTCTTGTCGTCGTCCACAATCAGAATTTTGTCAGCCATGTCACGTTCCTCCCGTTTTCGGCCCAAAGCGCGCCGCACCGCCGCAAAGCGCCTTTTTTCGCCGCGCGCATATTTCTATTTATTATAGCGGAAAATTGTGTACAAAAAAAGTATTTGCGTGTATAATAATAAAGATTGTAAAAAAGCCGCGCCGAAACCGGCGCTCAAGATCACAGAAAGCGGGAGAAGATCACATGAAGCTCGGCATTGTTGGACTTCCGAACGTCGGAAAATCCACGTTATTCAACGCCATCACGAACGCGGGCGCAGGCGCCGCGAACTATCCGTTCTGCACCATCGAGCCGAACGTCGGCGTCGTTCCGGTCCCGGACGCGCGCCTCGACAAGCTGGCCGAGATCTGGGACACGAACAAGAAGACCCCTGCCATCGTGGAATTCGTGGACATCGCGGGCCTTGTGAAGGGCGCGTCGAAGGGCGAGGGCCTGGGCAACAAGTTCCTCGGAAACATCCGCGAATGCGACGCCATCGTGCACGTCGTGCGCTGCTTTGACGGCACGGACATCGTCCACGTCGAGGGCAGCGTCGACCCGGTGCGCGACATCGAGACCATCGACACCGAGCTCATCCTGAGCGACCTCGAAGTGGTGGAAAACCGTCTGGCGAAACTCCAGAAGGCCGGCAAGACGGGCGACAAGAAGGCCGCCGCGGCCGCCGCGTGGATGGAAGAGCTGGCTGAGCACCTCGGCGGGGGCAAGAACGCCCGCACGTTCGAGTTCGACCCCGAGGACGACGATCAGGCCGCTCTCGTGCGCGAGATGGGCCTGCTGACGACGAAGCCCATCATCTACGCCGCGAACATGAGCGAGGACGACCTGATGGACGGCATGGAGGCGAACCCCCACTACCAGACCGTGTGCAGGCTGGCCGAGGCCGAGGGCGCGAAGTGCATCCCCATCTGCGCCAAGACGGAGGAGGACATCGCGGACTACACGCCCGAGGAGAAGAAAGAGTTCCTCGCGGAGATGGGTATTGAGGCGACGGGTCTGGACAACCTCATCAAGGCGAGCTACAGCCTGCTGGGCCTCATCAGTTTCCTGACGGACGGCAAGAAGGAATGCCGCGCGTGGACGATCAAAAAAGGAACGAAAGCGCCGCAGGCCGCGGGCAAGATCCACTCGGACTTCGAGCGCGGCTTCATCCGCGCGTCCGTCGTGGCGTTCGACGACCTCGCCGCGTGCGACTTCAGCATGGCGACGGTGAAGGCCAAGGGTCTCGGCCGCACCGAGGGCAAGGATTACGTCGTGCAGGACGGCGACGTGATCGAGTTCCTGTTCAACGTGTAAGTTTCAACACATAGGGAGAAGTTTGTGGAAAAGATCATCGGACTGATGGGCGCAATGCCCGACGAGATCGCGCCGCTGGCGGCGCGCATGGAAGACCGCACCGAGGAGACCGTGGGCGGCGTGACGTTCACGTCGGGGCGGCTCGGCGGAAAGAAAGTCGTTTTGTGCTGCGCGGGCATGGGCAAGGCGCAGGCCGCGGCGGCGGTGCAGCTGCTGGCGACGTACTTCCACGTGTCGGCCGTGGTGTTCTCGGGCATCGCGGGCAACATGTCGGGGCGCGTGGGCCTCGGCGACATCATCGTGGGCGACGTGGTCGTGTACCACGACGGCGAGCCGCGCATGTTCGCGGAGACGTACCCGCACCTGCAGACGTTCCGCTGCGACGCGCGCATGATCGCCGCGGCGCTCGACGCGTGCGATGCGTGCGGCGTGAAGGCCGAGCCGGGCACGATCGCGACGGGCGACTGCTTCGTGGGCGACAGCGCCACGAAACAGGCCATCGAGGACAAGTGCGCGCCCGACTGCGTGGAGATGGAGGGCGCCGCCGTGGCGCACATCTCCGCGAAGAACGACCTGCCGTGCGTCATCCTGCGCGCGATGAGCGATTACGCCGACGAAAAAGGCTTTGAAGAGCTCGTTGTGAAGCAGTTCGACGTGGGCGAATACTGCGAGACGGCCGCGCGCGTGAGCGCCGCGCTGATCGAGCGGCTGTGACGTTTGCGCACCATAGCGGCGCGCTCCGGGGCTTTGTGCTTCCGGGGCGCGCCGTTTTCCTTTACAAGTCCCTTATTATCCTCTATAATTAAGGTTTGGAACTGACACAACGTCCCGGCGCGGTACGCCGGAAAAGGAGTTTTCGCATGACGTTCACATCCGCAGTGTTTCCCTTTTTCTTCCTCGCCGTGTGCGTGTGCTTTTTCGCGGCGCGCGGGCGCGGACAGGCGGCGGTGCTCGCGGCGGCAAGCGCCGTGTTCTACCTCGCGAACTGCCGGTCGGACACGCCGTGGCGCACGGTGCTGCCCGTGGCGGTGCTGTACGCATCGGTGCTGTTCTCGTTTTTCTGCGCAAAGGCCATCGCCCGCAGCGAGGGCGCGAAGCGCAAACGCCTGACGGCGTTGGCCGTCGCCGTGAGCCTCGCGGTGCTGGCGTTTTTCAAATACTGCAATTTCTTTCTGCCGACGGTGTTCGGCGGGACGGCCGTCTCGATCGGCCTGCCGCTCGGCATCAGCTTTTACACGTTCGCGTCCATCAGCTACCTCGTGGACGTGTCGCGCGGCGACACGGACGCGGAGACGGATCTCGTGCGCTTCACCGCGTTCCTGACGTTCTTCGGCACGATCACGTCCGGCCCCATCTGCCGGGCGCGGACGCTGCTGCCCCAGATGCGCGAAGACCGCCGCTTTGACGCAAAGCGCGCGGCGGACGGCCTGCGCCTTGTGCTCTTCGGCGCGTTCGAGTGGGTGGCCGCGGCGAACGTGCTGGGGCTCTTTGTGAACGAGATCTTTGAGAACATCGCGTCGTACGGCGGCGCGGTGCTCGTCTTCGCGGCGGCGGCGTACTCGGTGCAGCTCTACTGCGAGTTCGCGGGCTACTCGGACGTGGCGCGCGGCATCGGGCTCATTCTCGGGTACGATCTGCCCGTCAACTTCAAGACGCCGTATTTTGCCACGAACTTCTCGGGCTTCTGGAACCGCTGGCACATCTCGCTGTCGTCGTGGCTGCAGGACTACCTCTTCATGCCGCTCGTGTGGGGGCGCTGGACGAGCCGCATTCCCGTGATCGGCAAGCGGTTCGAAAAGCCGCCGACGGTCTCGTCCGTGGCCGTTGTATTTTTCCTGAGCGGCCTGTGGCACGGCAACACCGCGCCGTTCGTTCTCTGGGGCACGCTGCAGGCGGTGTACCGCGTGGGCGAGGAACTGCTGCACCGCTTTTACAAAAAGCCGCAGAAAAAGCCCAAACTGCCGCTGCGCGTCTTTAAGACGGCGGGCGTGTTCGTGCTGTGGACGGCGAGCCTTGTGTTCTTCCGCATCGGGCTTCTGGCGGACAGCTCCGTCGCGCTGTGCGGCACGTTCTTCGCGCGCATCTTCGCGCCGGGCAGCTTGTTCGCGGACGTCTCGGTCGCCGTGCAGAACGGCTTCTACGCCAAGCCCGTGATGGTGGCCGCGTATTTTGCATATCTACTCATTGTATTGTTTATCGTA
>NHCFI02800__coassemble_748_pt1 | contig 37565 bp, 28 predicted proteins | sample NHCFI02800__metabat2_high_PE_010 | metagenome-assembled genome bin NHCFI02800
GCTCCCCTGCGAGGGGAGCCGGAGGTCGCCTTTGTTGCCGCTCCAAATGAGGGTACGTTTGGCCTCCCCTGCAAGGGGAGGTGCCCCAAAGGGGCGGAGGGGTGGGACGCACAGACAAAAACACAATTCGTCATAATGCGACACAAATCTACAATAAGTATAAAAAGGAGGTGGAACGCGTTGGACATCCGGTATCTGAAAGGCGTGGGCGAAAAGCGGGCGGCGCAGCTGGCAAAACTCGAGCTGTTCACCGCCGAAGACCTCCTGCAATACTACCCGCGCGACTACGTCGACTACTCGCAGCCCTGCACCGTCGCCGACGCGCCGTACGACGAAAAGTGCGCCGTGCGCGCCGTCGTGTACGGCAAGACGAACGGCGTGCGCGTGCGCGGCGGCAAGACCGTGTTCAAGGTCACGGCGGGCGACGACACCGGCTCGCTGGCGCTGACGTACTTCAACGCGCCGTATGCGGTGGAAAAGCTCGTGCCGGGCGACGAATACATCTTCTACGGCAAAGTGGGCGGCACGCTCTCGATGCGCGAGATGACGAACCCCACGGCGCTGCCGGTGCACTCGGCCGAGACCGAGCCGTTCGCGGCCGTCTACCCGCAGACGGAGGGCATCAACAGCGCGTACCTCTCCAAATGCATCCGCAATGCGCTCGAAAAAGGCGTCACGCTGCCGGAGTACCTGCCGGAAGCGATGCGACGCGAGTTCCGGCTCGCGGGCAAGATGGACGCGGTGCGCATGATCCACTTCCCGCGCTCGGCAAACGAAGTGCACGAGGCGCGGCGGCGGCTCATCTTCGAGGAGCTGCTGGCCTTGCAGCTCGGCATGCTCGTGCTGCGCGTGCGCGACGCGGCCGAGACCGGCGCGCGCATCCGAAAACCCGACCTCACGGCGTTTTTCAAACACCTCCCGTTCACGCCGACGAACGCGCAGATGCGCTCCATCGGCGAGATCGTGAGCGACTTGCAGCAGCCCGTGCCGATGAACCGCCTCTTGCAGGGCGACGTCGGCAGCGGCAAGACGCTCGTCGCCGCGGCGGCGATGCTCGCGGCGGTGCAGAGCGGCTATCAGGCCGTCCTGATGGCGCCCACCGAAATTCTGGCTTCGCAGCACGCGAAAACGCTCGCGGGGCTGCTCGAGCCGCTGGGCGTCACGGTGGCGCTGCTCACCGGCAGCGTCAAGGGCGCGGCGAAAAAGCGCGTCGTCGCGGCCATCGCGTCCGGCGAGGCGCAGGTCGTCGTCGGCACGCACGCGGTGCTGTCCGAGGGCGTGGAATTCGCGAACCTCGGCCTTGCCGTCACGGATGAACAGCACCGCTTCGGCGTTCGCCAGCGCACGGTTCTCGCGAACAAGGCGCACAAGCCGCACCTGCTCGTGATGAGCGCCACGCCCATCCCGCGCACGCTGGGGCTTCTCATGTTCGGCGACCTCGACGTCTCCGTGCTCGACGAGCTGCCGCCCGGCCGCACGCCGGTGCGAACCTACGCCGTCACGGGCAAAAAGCGGCGCGACATGTACGGCTTTCTGCGCAGCGAACTCGCCGCGGGGCGGCAGGCGTACATCGTGTGCCCGGCCATCGACGACGGCGAAAACGACCTGCTGGCCGTCAACTCCTATTACACGGACGTCGCCGTGCCGCTGCTCGAGGGCTACCGCGTCGGGCTGATGCACGGGCGGCTCAAACCCAGGGAAAAGGCCGCCGTCATGGACGCGTTCGCGCGGCACGAACTCGACGCGCTCGTGTCCACGACGGTCATCGAAGTCGGCGTGGACGTGCCGAACGCGAGCGTCATCGTCATCGAGAACGCCGAGCGGTACGGCCTGTCGGCGCTGCACCAGCTGCGCGGCCGCGTCGGGCGCGGCGGCGGCACGGCGCACTGCGTGCTCGTCAGCGACCACGCCACCGAATCCGTGCGCAAGCGCCTGTCGTTTCTCTGCCACACGACCGACGGCTTCGAGATCGCGAAATACGACCTCGAGACCCGCGGGCCGGGCGACTTTTTCGGCAGCCGCCAGCACGGGTTGCCGACGCTGCGCATCGCGAGCCTCGCGAACGACACGCGCATCCTCAAGGCCGCGCAGGAAAAGGCGCTCGAAGCCACCCGCAGCGACCCCACACTGGAAAAACCGGAACACGCCGAACTGCGCGAACTCGCCAAAAGCCTGTTTGCGCGCGGCGTGGCCATGAACTGAAAGGAAGTTGAATCGTATGAAAACAGTCCCCGAACGCATCGAATCCCTCCGCAGCGTGCTGCGCGCCCACGGCGCGCAGGGCTGCATCCTGCCCACGAGCGACCCGCACATGAGCGAGTACGTGCCCGCGCACTGGGCGGCGCGCGCGTACTTCTCCGGCTTCACCGGCTCGGCGGGCACGCTGTGCGTCACGCTCGACAAGGCCGCCCTCTGGGCGGACGGCCGCTACTTCGTGCAGGCCGCGCACCAGCTGGAGGGCAGCGGCATCGAGCTCATGCGCATCGGCGTGGCCGGCACGCCGAAATTTGCCGACTGGATGGCCGAAAACCTCGCGGACGGCGCGCTCGTTCTGGCGGACGGCGCCACCGCGCCCGAGGCGACGTGCGAGCAGCTTGAGCGCGTGTTCGCGAAAAAGGGCATCCGCCTCGAGTGCCCGGACCTGCTCGACGAAGCGTGGACGGAGGACCGCACCCCCGCCCCCGCCACAAAGGCGTGGCTGCTGGACGACGCCGTCGCCGGACGCACCGCGGCGGAAAAGCTCGCGGACGTGCGCAGGGCGCTGGCCGATGCGGACGCGGACACGCTCGTCGTCTCCCGCCTCGAGAGCACGGCGTGGCTGACGAACCTGCGCGCCGACGACATCCCCCACACGCCGTTCGCGCTGGCGTTCACGCTCGTCACGCCCGAATCGGCGGAGCTCTTCATCGACGCCGCGCGCGTTCCCGCGGACGTGCAGGAGAAGCTGACGGCGCAGGGCTTTGCCATCCGCCCCTACGGCGAGGCCGCCGCGGCGGTGCGCGCCCTCGAAAAAGGCACGGCGCTGGCCGAGCCTGCGGCGCTCAGCCGCGCGCTGTTCGCCGCGCTGCGCGAAAACAGCAACATCACCGTCAGGACGGGGCGCGACCCCATCCTGCTGCTCAAGGCCGTCAAGAACGAGACGGAGCGCGAGTGCCTCAAGCGCGCGCACGTGCGCGACGGCCTCGCGATGGTCAAGTACATCAAGCGCGTGACGGATGCCGTCGCCGCGGGCGAGACGCTCACCGAGTGGGACGCGTCCCAGATGTCGGACGCCGCGCGCCGCGAAGCGCCCGAGTGCTTTGACATCAGCTTCACGACCATCGCCGCCTACGGCCCGAACGCCGCGATGATGCACTATGCCCCCGCGCCGGACACGTCCGCGAAGCTCGAGCCGCACGGCTTTTTGCTCACGGACTGCGGCGGCCAGTACCGCGACGGCACGACGGACATCACCCGCACGTTCGCGCTCGGCCCCGTCACGCCCGACGAGCGCCGCTGGTACACGCTCGTGCTGAAGTGCCACATCGCGCTCGCCCGCGCCGTGTTCCCCGAGGGAACGACGGGCGCGCAGATCGACGCCATCGCGCGCGACACGCTGTGGCGCCAGGGCCTTGACTACCGCTGCGGCACCGGCCACGGCGTCGGCTTTGTGGGCGGCGTGCACGAGGGCCCGCAGAACGTCTCGCCGCGCGGCAAGGAGCCGCTGCGCGCGGGCATGATCGTCACGGACGAGCCGGGCGTCTACGAGGAGGACCTCGTGGGCATCCGCACCGAGAACGAGCTTCTGTGCCGCGAGTGGGGCGAGACGGAGTACGGCCGGTACCTGTGCTTCGACGTCATCACCGTGTGCCCCATCGACACGAAACCCCTTGATGTGGCGCTCCTCACGGACGACGAGCTCGCGTGGCTCAACGATTACCACAAGCACGTCTACGAGACGCTCGCGCCAAAGTGCACGGACGATGAGCGCGCGTGGCTCGCCGCCGCGTGCGCGGAGGTCGTGCGTTGAACCCGCTCATCGCATTCCTGCTCGTGTTCTCGGCGCTCGGCGCGCTGGATAAGCTCCTCGGCGGGCGCTTCGGCCTCGCCGGGGATTTTGACAAGGGCCTTTCCTCGATGGGCCCGCTGTGCCTGTCGATGGCGGGCGTATACTGCGCCGCCGTCACCGTGTCGGCAAAGCTGGAAGCGCTCGAGAGCGTCCCGGCGCTCGCGTCGCTCGCGGCCGGGTGCGTCCTCGCGCCCGACCTCGGCGGCACGGCCGTGTGCGCCGCGCTCTCGTCCTCGGGCCCCGAGGCCGTGTTCACGGGCGTGCTCGTGTCGTCGACGCTCGGGTGCCTTGTCAGCTTCGTTTTGCCCATCTCGCTCGGCGCGCTGCGGGGCGAGGCGGCAAAAGAATACCTGCGCGGCGCGGCGCTCGGCGTCGCGGCGCTGCCCGCGGGGCTTCTCGCGGGCGGCATCGTCTGCGGCATGAGCGCGCCGCTGCTTTTCTCGCGCCTTGTGCCGGTGGCGGCGGTGTGCGCGGCGCTGCTCTTTGTGCTTTTGCGCTTTCCGCGCGCGGGCACGGCGGCGCTCGGCGCGTTCGGCGCGCTCGTGCGCTGGGCGAGCATCGCGCTCTTTGCCGTCATGGCGGTGCAGCTCTTTCTCGGCACGGGCGTGTTCGAGACACCGGCCGTGACGGAATCTCTCGCCATCGCGGCGCGCATCACGCTCGTGGTGTGCGGTTCGAACGTGCTGTGCGGGCTTTTGCTGCGCCGTCCGGCGCTGCTCGGCGCGGCCGCGCAAAGGCTCGGCGTCTCGCGCGAAGCGGCGGCGGGGCTCGCCGTCAGCTTTGCCACGAGCCTTTCGATGCTGCCTCTCTTTGACAAAATGGACGCGCGCGGCAAGGCCGTCAACGCCGCGTTCAGCGTCGGCGGCGCGTTCTGCCTCGGCGGGCAGCTCGCGTTCGTCGCATCGGCCGCGCCCGCGTCGGTGGGAGCGTATCTCGTCTGTAAACTCGCTGCGGGCGCGTGCGGCGCGCTGCTCGCGGCCAAGACCACACCGCGCGCGAACGGGGAGGTGAGCGCATGAAGCGGGCTCGATCGCCGGAGGAGAAGGTGCGCCACCTGACCACCGCTCCCATCCCGCAGCTCGTGGGTGAGCTGTCGCTGCCCACGATCATCAGCATGCTCGTCACGAGCTTTTACAACATGGCCGACACGTTCTTCGTCGGCCGCATCAACACGCAGTCCACGGCCGCCGTCGGCGTCGCGTTCTCCGCGATGGCGTTCATTCAGGCCGTCAGCTTCTTCTTCGGCCACGGCTCGGGCAACTACATCTCGCGCTGTCTCGGCGCGAAGCGCTACGAGGACGCCGAGCGCATGGCCGCCACCGGCTTTTTCAGCTCGCTCGGCATCGGCGTCGTCATCGCGGTGCTCGGCAACGTGTTCATCGTGCCGCTCTCGCGCATGCTCGGCTCCACGGAGACGATTCTGCCGTACACGGTGTCGTACCTGCGCGTCATTTTCCTCGGCGCGCCGTTCATCATCGGCAGCTTCGTGCTCAACAACCAGATGCGCTTTCAGGGCAGCGCGTCCGTCTCGATGATCGGCATCACGGCGGGCGCGGTTCTCAACGTCGTGCTCGACCCCGTGCTCATCTTCGGTTTCCGGATGGGCGTCGCGGGCGCGGCGTGGGCCACGAGCTTCAGCCAGATGGTCAGCTTCATCCTCCTGTGCGTGCTCAGCGCGCGCACGCCCATCCACGTCCGCGTAAAGCGCTTCACGCCCTCGGCGCACTACTTTTCCAATATCTTCCGCGGCGGCATCCCGTCGCTGTGCCGGCAGGGCATCGGCAGCGTCGCGGCCGTGGCGCTCAACGTCGCGGCGGGCGCGTACGGCGGCGCTTCGGCCGACGCGGCCATTGCCGCGATGGGCGTGGTGAACCGCGTCACCGCGTTCGCGAACTCCGCGCTCATCGGCTTCGGACAGGGCTTCCAGCCCATCTGCGGCACGAACTACGGCGCGGGCAAGTACTCGCGCGTGCGCGAGGCGTTCTTCTACTGCCTCAAGCTCGGCGCGGCGGTGCTCGCGGTGTTCGCCGTCGTGGGCATCGTGTTCGCGCAGCCCATCATGCACCTGTTCCGCGACGACCCCGCCGTCGTCGAGATCGGCGCGCTCGCGCTGCGCGCCCAGTGCCTGACGTTCGTTCTGAACGTGTGGGTCATCCTGTGCAACATGATGCTGCAGACCGTCGGCATGGCGTTCAAGGCGTCCGTCGTGGCGCTCGCGCGGCAGGGCCTGTTCTTCCTGCCCGCGGTGGCGCTGTTGCCGCTTATCTTCGGGCTCTTCGGCGTGCAGACGGCGCAGACCGCCGCCGATTTCCTCGCATTCGCCCTCGCGCTGCCGATGGGCCTGTCCGTACTGAACAAATTCCGCGAAGACGCGCCGGAAAACAGCTGAACAACACAAAAAGAAACGCGCCGGGATGTCCCTTCGTCAAGAGGGACATCCCGGCGCGTATTTTGTTATTGCGGTGTCCGGCGTTCAAAGCCCGTGTCGCCGCGGCTGCGGCAGTAGGCCTCCACGGCGCGGTACAGGTCGTCCCGCACGCCGGCGCAGGCGGGGTCGCCGATGCGGCTGTTCATCTCCAGCGGGTCCTGTGCAAGGTTGTACAGCTCTTCGCCGTCGCTGCCGCATACGTATTTCCAGTTGCCGCGCACGATCATCCGGCGCGTGTCGCCGGGGGCGTGGTTGCCGCAGTACACGGAGAATACATCGTGCTCCGGCGGTTCGCAGCCGGTGAGCACGCTCGCATCGAGCGGGATGCCCTCCGCGCCGGGAAGGCCGGGCAGATGCAGCAGCTGTGTGATCGTGGGCACGAAGTCCAGATGCGACACCGGGGTGTGCACCACGCCGCGCGCGCCTCCGGGCATGCGGAATACGGCCGGCACGTGTACGGCCGGTTCGTACATCTCCATCTTCTGATACATCCCGTGCTGGCCGAGCTGCTCGCCGTGATCGGTCGTGAACACCACGAGCGTGTCGTTGGCATGGCCGCCGCGCTCGAGCGCTTCCAGCACGCGGCCGAACTGTGCATCGCACAGGTTCGACAGCGCCAGATGCGCGCTCCACGCCTCGCGCCAGCCGCCCTTCGGCGGGTGCTGCCCGAGCTGCGCGGCCGCGCCGAAGCGGTAGCCGGCGGGTTCGCCGGGGCTCGGGGCGTCCGTGTTCGCGGGCAGCGAGATGCCGGAGGCGGGAAATTTCGCGAGGTATTCGCGCGGCACGATGAGGGGCGGATGCGGCGCCCAGAGGTACAAAAACAGCGCGAACGGTTTTTTGTGTTCGCGCGCGAGAAATTCCAGCGCGCGGTCGGTGAACCAGACGTCCTTGAAGTCTTCGAGCGGATGTTCCCACACCGACACGTGTGCGTTCGAGTAGCGGTGCGCGCGGCGCACGCCGTCGCCGAGCTCCTGCACCTCCACCGAATCCTCGGGGCGGCGGGTGAGATCCACGTTGCGGCGGGTCATTGCGGCGGCGTAGGTGTCGTCGTTCTCCCACGCGGCGAAGGGAACGGACGCGCGCAGCGGCGGCTTCACGCTGATGTGCGCCACGCCGATGTGCGCCACTTCATAGCCGTTTTCCGCCAGAAGGCCGTGCAGCGTCGGCAGGTTTTTCGCCAGGCGGCCGGGCAGATCGTTGAGCACCATCCCGCTCGTCAGCGGAGAGCGGGACGTGGCGAGCGCCGTGCGCGCGGGTACGCACAGCGGACACGCGTCGTACGCGCGCGCAAAGGACACACCGCCGGCGGCCAGCGCGTTCAGGTTCGGCGTCACGGGCCGTCCGCACGCCGTCATGCCCAGCGTGTCGGCGCGCTGCTGGTCGGTCATCAGAAAGATAAGGTTGTTTCGTTCCATATGTTTCCCTTTCATGGCGAGAGCCGCGCCCCCCGCCGAAGCGGGAGCGCGGCGCCGTGCCGGGCGCGTGTCAGGAGTTCTGATAGCGCTCGTATGCAGTCTCGTAAATGTCGATGTAGTCCTGCAGGTGCATCTGGTCGAGCTTTTGCAGGTAGGAATCCCATTCGTTTTCGATTCCGCCGTTGACGATCCAGTTCGCATAGGTCTGGTCAACGTAGGCGACGATGTCCGTCTCAAGTGCGGAAACGCTCTCCACTTCCTCGGTGGTGAGGAACACGCTCGGGTACACTTCGTCCACGGGCACGTTGTACGGCGCGTAGAATTCATCGAGATCGGCGCGCTCCTGCAGGTTTGCGTTCAGTTCCAGCTTGGAGGCTACTTCCATCGTCACACCGCCGATGCCGTTGACGCCGGGCGTATACTCGTGGATCATGTCGGCCAGCGTTTTGCCCTCGGGCAAGGGCAGATAGGTGTACTTGTCGCCCTCCTTGGTCAGCGTCGTGCCGAACAGGCCCTGGTCGATCTGCAGGGAGGTCTCGGGGTCGTAGTGCATGTCGGCCCAGCGCATGAGGGCTTCGGGGTTCTCGCATTCGCTGGTGATGACGAACGAGCCCTTGGCGTTGATGGCGGAGGGATAGGTGTTCCAGATCTGCTCGCCGCTCTCGCCCTTCAGAGGCGCGAGGGGGACGAAGTCTTCCTTGTTGTTGCCCGCCGCGCTCGACAGGCTCCAGCCGAGGAATGCGCCGACCGTCTTTTCGGGCGCGCTCACCTTCGCGATGTACACGCTGAAGTCATGCGTGAATCCCTCGGGGTCGATGAGGTCCTGCTCATACAGGCTGTGGAACCATTCAATGGCCTCCTTGTACTGTTCGGTAACCGGCGTGTAGACGACCTCTCCGTCCTTCACGATGAAATGGTTCCAGTAGTTGTTGTCCAACTGTCCGAAGCTGCCGAACATCGAGAACAGGCCGTTCTCCTTGCGGTTGTACAGGAACGTGAACGGGATCTCGTTCGTGGCGTCGCCGTCGCCGTTCATGTCGTTGTCGCGGAAGGCTTTCAGCGTCTCCTCAAACTCCTCCAGCGTCGTGGGGAGCGGCAGGCCGAGCTGGTCGAGCCAGGTCTTGTTGATGAACAGCTTGTCGTGCGTCTTCGGGGACAGCTCCGTCAGGCTGGGCAGGCAGTAGATGTGGCCGTCGGGCGCGGTGAGCGCCTTGCGGTACTCTTCGTTCTCCAGCAGCTTGCTGATGTTGGGGCAGTATTCCTCGATCATGTCCTCCAGCGGGATCAGGATGCCCTGCGAGGCGTACTTGATGACGTCGACGTCCGTCAGGATGCCCTGGCCGTAGAACGCATCGGGCAGTTCGCCGGCGAACAGCAGGCCCTTCTTTTCATCCCAGCCGTCCTCGGAGCTCATGTTCCATTCGATGTGCACGTTCGTCTGCTCTTCGAGATCCTGGAAGAATTTCAGGTCCGCGAAGTTCTTGTTGTAGCGGCTCTTGGCAGCCAGCTCGAACGTCTCGGTCTCGTTCAGGATGGGAAGGCCTTCGGCGTTGAAGTTGTCGGACGAATGGGCGGCAGCGGTGGAGCCGGATGTGCTTCCGCCGGACTTCTGCGGCACGCAACCCGCGAGAGTCGCGCCCAGCATGGCGGCGGCCAGAGCCGTGCAAAGTAGTTTTTTCATATTGATCCTCCTTTTTGGAACTCTATTTTGCGGTCAGCCTTTCACGGAGCCGACCATGACGCCTTTTTCAAAGTATTTCTGCAGGAACGGGTATATCACGAGCACCGGGAGCGCCGATACGATGATCAGCCCGTATTTGATGAGCTCGGCGGCTTTCTGCTGTGCCATCATGCTCTCCACGTCGCTCATCATGCTCGCGGACGCCTGATTTTGCACGAGGATGCCGCGCAGCACGAGCTGCAGCGGATACAGCCCCTCGTCGCGGAGGTAGATCAGGCCGTTCATGTAATCATTCCAGTGCGCTACGCCGTAGTACAGCACCAGCACCGCAATGATCGTCTTTGACAGCGGGAACACCACTTTCCAGAAATATTTCAGGTGGCTGCACCCGTCGAGGCACGCCGCCTCGTACAACTCTTCGGGAATATTGTTCTGAATGTTTGTGCGCGCGATGATGACGTTGAACACGTTCAGCGCCGGAAGCAGCACCATGACCCACGGGGTGTCGTAGAGGTTGATGTCCTGCATCAGCAGGTACGTCGGGACCAGACCGCCCTGAAAATACAGCGTGAACATCATGAAGAACGTCAGGAATTTGCGGCCGAAGAATTCGCGCCGCGACAGAGGATACGCAAACATCATTGTCAGGAAGATGTTGATCGTTGTACCCAGCAGGGTGTAGAAGATGGTGTTGCTGTATGAGCGCCAGATCTTGGCGTCGGCGAAAATCTTCTCGTAGCCCATCGTGTTGAAGCCCACCGGCCACAGAACCACACGCCCCGTATTGATGGCGTCCGGGTCGGAAAACGACGCGATCACGACGAAATACAGAGGATACAGCACGATGAGCGCCGCAAGCCCCAGCAGGACATAGTTGAAAATGTCGAACGCGAGGTCGCTTTTGCTCCGGCGCATTTTATGCTTTGCGGATGATTTCATTGTCCGGAGCCTCCTTACCACAAGCTGTTTTCGCTGGTCTTCTGAGCGATTTTGTTCACCGTGACCAGCAGAATGATGTTGATGATGTTGTTGAACAGGCTGATGGCCGCCGAATAGCTGTACTGCGCGTCGATCAGGCCGATCTTGTAGATGTACGTCGGGATGATCTCGCTGGTCGTGATATTCAGTCCCGTCTGCATCAGGTACGCTTTCTGGAACCCGATGTTCATCACTTTGCCGACTTCGAGAATAAACATCATCGTGGCCGTGGGGATGATGCCCGGGAGGTCGATGTGACGCACGAGCTGCCAGCGGTTTGCGCCGTCGATCTGCGCAGCCTCGTACAGGTCCGGGCTGATGGACGACAGCGCCGCGATGTAGATGATGGCGCTCCATCCGGCGTTCTGCCAGATGCCCGACAGGATGAACACCGGGCGGAACCATCCCGGCTCGCCCGTGAAATGGATGGGCGCGATGCCGAACAGCCCGAGGAAGTGGTTGATGAAGCCGCTGCGCGGCGACAAAAACAGATCCAGCATGCCGACGAGCACGACGATGGAAATGAAGTGCGGGCAGTATGTCACCGTTTGCACGAATTTGCGGAAGCGAGTGCTGCGCATCTGGTTGAGAAGGATCGCGAGGAGAATGGGAATCGGGAATCCGAAGATGAGCTGGCCGAAACTGAGCAGCAGCGTGTTCTTGATGAGCGGCCAGAACTGATAGGACGAGAAGAATCGCTCAAAGTATTTCAGCCCCGCCCACGGGCTTCCCCAGATGCCGTCCACGGCGCGGAAGTCTTTGAACGCAAGCTGCACACCGTACATCGGGATGTAGTGGAACACGATGAAGTATGCCACCGGAAGGATGCACAGCACCACGAGCTGGCGGTCGCGCACGAACGCCTTGCGCATGCGTTTTGTGAGAGGGCTTTGTGTCCCGGGCGACGCCCGGCGCGGCTTCTTGGCCGTCACGGTCTGTGTCATGTCTCGATCACCTCGCTTCCGAGTATACGCACCGGTTTCCGGTTTTTCAATGAACATGTTTTCGGCGGTTTGCAGGTTTTATGGCCCTGCGCGCCAGCCGGGACCCCTCGAAACTGGATGATTCGTGCCGCCGGTGTGCAGTTTTTGTGTCAATACACACTTTTTATTTAACACTTTTTTTCGATAAAATGAAAGATTATTATGAATATGGATTTTTGGCGCACGAAAAAATGAATGGCTTTTTGTCGCATTTCTTCCGCGCTCCGGTTGTGCTCCGATGCGAAATATGTTACAATTATTTTCGCAAAATACATAAAAAACACAGGAAAACAGAGGGGGGGAGAGGCCGAAATGCCCAAGATGAAATCGCGGCTGTTCGTATCGTACATCGTCTCCTACCTACTCGTCCTGCTGCTTCCGCTGGCGGCCATCAACGGCCTGTTCAGCCAGCGTTTCATCCGCGCGTACCGCGACGAGATCAACTCCAAGGTGCGCGCGGATATGACGCAGCTCGCCGCCGCGATGGACCGCGAGCTGGAAACGATGAGCCAGACCTCCAGCGAGATCCGCCTGACCATGGATCTGCTGTCGTTCCGGTTCCTCGACGATCCTCTCGCCAGCCGCGAAGCCATCGCACGCCTGAGCGCGTACCGCATCACGAACCCGCTCATTGAAGAGGTGGTGCTGTACCCGCTGCAGGACGATTTTGCCGTGGCAAGCAGCACGAGCTGCCGCAAGGACCTCTTTCTCTCCCAGATTCTGAGATGCCGCGACTGCACACCGGAAGAGCTGCGTGTGCGGCTCGAAACGCTCGAGACGCCCGCCGTGCTGCAGCAGGTGAACTGGAAGGGCGAGACGGGATATCTTTGTATGATGTATCCCATCCGCACCGATTATCAGACCCCCGCCGGGGCGTGCCTGTTTCTGCTTCCCAAGGCGTCGCTGAGCCGGTTCCTGGATGCAAAAATGGGAAAGTACGGCGCGGCCACCTATGTGCTCGACGCCGACGGCACGCTGCTGTTCAGCAGCGGTGAACTGGACGGACTGACCGCCGACTCGCTCGCCCTGAGCACGCCCGAAGGGCGCACGGTCGTGAACGGGACGGAGTATCAGGCCAGCAGTGTGAGCTCCGCGCAGTGGGGATGGCGGTATATCAGCCTTGTGCCCGAGGATCAGCAGGCGTTCCAGCAGCTGCACACCGTCAGCCGGGAGCTTGCGGCGGCCACGTTGCTCGTGGTCCTTGCGGCGGGCGTGCTCATTTTCGTCCTGATGCGTGTGAATTATACGCCGATCCGGCGGCTCAAGGAGAAGGCCATGAGCGTGACCGCCGGCTCGTCCGCCGGTCACATCAGCGAGCTGGATTGCATTTCCGGTGCGTTGGATGCGCTTTCAAGCCGCAATCTCCAGATGGCCGAGCGCCTCGAGAGCAACGCGGCCACCATCAAGAACATCTATCTCCAGCGCCTGGCGGCAGGGCGCTATGCCACCCATGAGGATTTCAACCGCGACGCTGCCGAGTGTGGGCTCGTGCTCCGCAGCCAATGGTACTTCGCTGCGGCCGTACGCGTCGTACCCGCCGAGGCCGATCTCGAAAAATTTGCCGAGACGCTGCAGCGCGCGCTCGAGCCCGAATTTGAATGCTATTACATCTTTATGCTCGAACCGGGTCGCATCCTGACGGTCAACGGCATCGGAGAAGGGCAGGAGATGCGGGCCAGAGAACGGATCGAGCGGGAGCGGGCGCGCATCAGCTCCGGTCTCGGGCTGTCGGTCACCGTAGGAATCGGCGGGCTGTGCCGCGAGACGGAGGAGCTGCCGCGCTCGATGATGGAGGCGGGGCAGGCACTGGATTATCGCTTCGTCAGCGGCAACGACCGCACGCTCTGCTTTGACGAGATCACGCTGCCCTCGGGCGCGCCCGCGCGCTATCCGTACCGCCAGTTTGAAAAACTGCGCAACGCGCTGCGCGCCGGGAACGAGCGGGAGGTCACCGAGGCCGTCGAGGAGATCATGGCCTACCTCGAGGAAAGCAATTTGCCGCTGTTCAGCGCCAAGGGCCTGTGCTTCGAACTTCTCAGTCTCTTTGCCCACCAGCTCCGGCCCGATGACGGCCTGCGCTGTGAGGCGGAAAACAGTCTGCTCAGCCTGAGCGGCATCGACACCGCGCAGGACGTGCTCGGGATCGTGCGCGAACTGCGCCGCAATCTCAGCAAGACCAGCGCGCCGCCCGATGATCCGCGGGGGACAGAGGCGCTCATCGCGGAAATGCTCGAGTACGTCGATCAGAACTGCCTGCGCTGCGACTTTTCGCTGCAGGAGATGTCCGAACGGTTCAACATGCTGCTTCCGAACCTCAGCCAGTTCTTCAAGGACAAGACCGGCCAGAACTTGCTGGATTACAGCACCAGCCTGCGCATGCAGCGCGCCAAGATACTTCTGGCCGAAACGCAGATGCCGCTGAAAGAGCTGGGATATCAGGTGGGCTATTACAATGTATCCAGTTTCATCCGGCGCTTCAAACAGACGCAGGGCGTCACGCCCGGCGACTACCGCCGCCTGTGCCGCGAGGGCGGCGCGCCGTGACGAATCCACAGGCACTGCCGTATCCGGGGACGCCGCCATCTCGCATGGCGGCGTCCCGCTGTTTTCGGCAGACCCTGCGGAAGCGCATCCCCCGGCTCTGCCGGGGGTTTTGAGTCTGCGCGCACGTCGCTCCGGTTGAAACGCGCGCGGGATTGCGATAAACTGATACAAGACAGGGGTTACCGGAGAGGGGAGGAAGAGAAGCGTTGAAACTCATCACGCATTACATGGGGGCGTATTCGGGGCGCATCGCCCTCTCGATCTTCATCAAGTTCCTCGGCTCGGTGACGGAGCTCGCCATCCCCTACATCCTCGCGCACCTCATCGACGAGGTCGTGCCGCTGCGCAGCGGCGCGCTCGTCGCGCTGTGGGGCGCGCTGATGATCCTCACGGCCGTGGCCACGCGCCAGTTCAACGTGTGCGCGAACCGCATCGCCGTCGACAACGCGCACCGCGTGTCGTACGATGTGCGCCAGGCGCTGTTCACAAAGACGGCGAACCTCTCCGGCACGCAGTTCGACGCGTTCGGCCTGCCCAGCCTTATCAGCCGCATGACGAGCGACAGCTACAACGTGCAGACGTGCGTGCAGGCGCTGCAGACGATGTGCACGCGCATCCCCATCCTGCTGTTCGGCGGCATCGCGGCCACCATGCTGATGGACCCCGTGCTCGCGTCCATCCTGTGCGTCATCGTGCCCGTGCTGCTCGTCGTCATCCTCACGGTGTCGCGCTACGGCATCCCCTTGTACCACCGCGTGCAGGACCGTCTCGACGACGTGGTGCGCACGATGCGCGAGGACATCACCGGCATCCGCGTCGTGAAGGCGCTGTCCAAGACCGAGTACGAAAAGCGGCGCTTTGCGGGCGTGAACGACGCGATGACGCGCGCCGACGTGCTCGCCAGCACCGTCATGGCCGTGCCCGGCCCGTTCATGCAGATGTGCCTGAACACCGGGCTCACCATCGTCGTGTGGTTCGGCGCGCAGCGCGTGTACAGCGGCGCCATCAAGCCGGGCGTCATCCTCGCGTTCCTCACGTATTTCAACATGATCATGCAGGGCGCGATGGGCGTGAACCGCATCTTCATGATGCTCAGCAAGGCCACCGCGTCGGCCAACCGCATCGCGGGCGTGCTCGCCGCCGGGGACGACCAGAAGGTGCTGCCCGCGTCCGAGTGCAAAGAGCCCGCGGGCGATGAGTTCATCCGCTTCGAGCACGTCGATTTCCGCTACGGCGAGGGCAGCGAGAACGGCTCGTTCGCGGGCGCGGAGCGCGGCAAGTGCCTGAGCGATATCAGCTTCGCGCTCAAACGCGGCGAGAGCCTCGGCATCATCGGCCCCACCGGCTGCGGCAAGACGACCATCGTCAATCTGCTCATGCGCTTTTACGACGCGCAGTCCGGCGGCGTGTTCGTGGACGGGCGCGACGTGCGCAGCTATGAAAAGGACGAACTGCGGCGCAAATTCGGCGTCGTGTTCCAGAACGACATGGTGTTTTTCAACACGCTGCGCGAGAACATCCGCTTCGGGCGCGAGCTCGACGACCGCGAGCTCATGCGCGCCGTGGAGGACGCCGCCGCGTCCGAGTACATCGGCTCGCTCGAGGGCGGGCTCGACTACCGCGCCGACATCAAGGGCGCGAACCTCTCCGGCGGCCAGAAGCAGCGGCTTCTCATCTCCCGCGCCCTCGCGGGCGACCCGGAGATCCTCATTCTCGACGACTCGTCCTCCGCGCTCGACTACAAGACCGACGCCGCGCTGCGCCGCGCCATCTTCGAGCACCACGCGCACTCCACCACCATCCTCATCGCGCAGCGCGTCAGCTCCGTGCAGAACATGACGCACATCCTCGTGCTCGACAACGGCCGCTGCATCGGCTACGGCACGCACGCCGAACTGCTAAAGACGTGTCCCGCATACCGCGAGACGTACCGCGCCCAGATGGGCGCGCTGGACTGAGAGGGGGCGCGCGCAATGGCAGGAAGAAACCGGACCGGAAAAATCGAAAAACCGAAGGACGCCAAGCGCACGCTGCGGCGCATCGCCGCGTACACGATGCGCTACCGCGCGGCGTTCGCCGTGCTGCTCGTGTGCACGCTCGCCAGCAACGCGGGCAACCTGCTGGGCCCCGCGTTCGCGGGCAAGGCCATCGGCGCGGCCGTCGGCGAGGGGAACGTCGATTTCCCCGTCGTGGCCCACTACGCGAAGTGCATGCTGGCGGCGTACCTCTTCAGCAACCTTCTCTCGTTCCTCGTCAATCAGGGCATGATGCGTCTCGGCCGCCGCGTGGCGAACCGCATGCGCCGCGACGTGTTCGACAAGCTCATGGCCCTGCCCGTCAGCTATTTTGACCGCAATCAGGCGGGCGACATCATCAGCCGCGTGTCGTACGACATCGACGTCGTCACCACGTGCATCTCCGCCGACCTCGTGCAGATCCTCACCGGCCTTGTCACGGTGGCGGGCTCGCTCGCGATGATGCTCGTCATCTCGCCGCCGCTCGTCGCGTGCATCGCCGTCACCGTGCCCGCGTCCATCCTCTTCACGCGCTCGATGAGCCGCCGCACGCGCCCGCTGTACTCGAAGCGCAGCGCCGCCTACGGCACGATGAACGGCTACGTCGAGGAGATGTTCTCCGGCCAGAAGACCATCCTCGCCTACGCCTATGAGGACGGCGTGTGCCGCGAGTTCAGCGCCATCAATCAGGCCGCGGCCGACGCGTACTGCGCCGCCGACACGCTCGGCATGAGGACGGGCCCCACGGTCAACCTCTTCAACAACCTCGGCCTGTCCATCGTCGGCATCGCGGGCGCGGCGCTGTACATGGCGGGCGCGGCGGGTATGGAGCAGATCTCGTCGTTCGTGCTCTACTCGCGCAAGTTCTCAAGCCCCATCAACGAGGTGGCGAACATCCTCAACGAGATCTATTCCGCCCTCTCCGCCGCCGAGCGCGTGTTCGCGCTGCTCGACGAGGAGGAGGAACCCGCCGACGCGCCGGATGCGCTCGAGCTGCAGGACGTGCAGGGCAGCGTCGAGGCGCGGCACGTCAGCTTCGGCTACGTGCCGGGCAAGACCATCCTGCACGATATGAACCTCACCGCCGAGCCCGGCCGGACCATCGCGGTCGTCGGCCACACCGGCGCGGGCAAGACGACGCTCATCAACCTGCTGATGCGCTTCTATGATGTGGACTCCGGCGAGATCTTCGTCGACGGCCGCGAGATCCGCTCCGTGACGCGCGACTCGCTTCGCCGCTGCTACGCGATGGTGCTGCAGGACACGTGGGTGTTCGAGGGCACGGTGTTCGCGAACATCGCCTACGGCCGCGAGGGCGCGACGATGGACGACGTCGTGCGCGCCGCGAAGGCCGCGCGCATCCACGACGCGATCCTGCGCCTGCCCAAAGGGTACGACACCGTCATCAACGAGGACGGCACGAACATCAGCAAGGGGCAAAAGCAGCTTCTCACCATCGCGCGCGCGATGCTGTGCGACGCGCCGATGCTCATTCTCGACGAGGCCACGAGCAACGTCGACACCGAGACCGAGCAGAAGGTGCAGACGGCCATGCGCGAGCTCATGCGCGGCAAGACCTCGTTCGTCATCGCGCACCGCCTCTCGACCATCCAGAACGCCGACCGCATCCTCGTGATGGACCACGGCGACGTCGTCGAGCAGGGCACGCACGACGAACTCATGCAAAAGCGCGGCGCGTACTACGCCCTCTACGCGGCGCAGTTTGAGTGAGACAGTTCTGCCTCCCCTCTCGAGGGGAGGTGGGTGAGCGCAGCGAACCCGGAGGGGAGGAATTCGCCGCGCGTGGCAGTCACCCCACCGCCCCTTGCGGGGCACCTCCCCGGGAAGGGGAGGCGAAAAGTGCTCCCCGGCAGAACGCGCCAAAGGGCAGCATCGCCTCCCCTTGCGAGGGGAGGTGGGTGAGCGCAGCGAACCCGGAGGGGAGGAATTCGCCGCGCGTGGCAGTCACCCCACCGCCCCTTGCGGGGCACCTCCCCTGAAAGGGGCGGCGAAAAGTGCTCCCCGGCAGAACGCGCTAAAGGGCAGCATCGCCTCCCCTCTTGAGGGGAGGTGGGTGAGCGCAGCGAACCCGGAGGGGAGGAGTGCGGCGGAGCAGCCACCCCACCGCCCCTTGCGGGGCACCTCCCCCGGAAGGGGAGGCGAAAAGTGCTCCCCGGCAGAACGCGCCAAAGGGCAACAGCAAAAAAAGGAGACGGCTTTGAAAAGCCGTCTCCTTTTTTGATACCATGCAGGGGCGAATTCTCAGAACGCCCACTCGCCGTTTTCAAAAATGGCCACTTCGCCGCCCTCTTTCGGGTAGCCGGTGATGGTCATGTCGGCAGCGCCCACCATCACGTCCTCGTGGATGATGCTGTTGTTCACGCCGCGCGCGAGAAGCTCTTCGGGCGTGAGCGAGGTGCCGCCTTCCACCGTGCCGGGGTAGCCGTCGCCGAAGGCGATGTGGCACGCGGCGTTCTCGTCGAACAGCGTGTTGTAGAAGAGCAGCCCGCTGCGGTTGATGGGGCTCGACGCGGGCACCAGCGCCAGCTCGCCGATGCGCTTCGCGCCCTCGTCCGTCTCCAGCATTTTGCGCAGTAGCTCTTCGCCCTGCTTGGCGCCGAAGTCCGTCACGAGGCCGTTTTCAAAGCGGAACCAGAAGCCGTCGATCACGTCGCCGTTGTAGACGTAGGGCTTCGTCGCGTACACCACGCCGTCCACGCGCAGGCGGTCGGGGGCGGTGAACACTTCCTCCGTCGGGATGTTCGCGATGAACTCGTAGCCCTCGGGCGTCAGGCTCTTCGCGCCCTCCCAAATCGCGCCCTCGGCGAGGCCGACGGTGAGGTCGGTGCCGTTGGCACTGCGCATCCGCACGCGGTCGAGCTTCCAGGCGTTGAGCTGGTCGCGGCGCGCGGCGGTCTTCGCCACGTGTTCGCGCCACGCGGCCACCACGTCGCCGCCCTCGCGCACGCGGCACACATCGAAGATGGCCTTCCACAGCTTCTCCTCGGCGTTTTCCTCGCCGGGGAACACCTTCTTCGCCCACGCGGGGCTCGGGATGGCCACGATGGACCACTGCACGCGGTCCTTCATCGTCAGCTCACGCCAGCCCGCCAGCGCCTTGCGGCGCGCGGCGAACGCGCGGTTGATCTTCTCCGCGTCGATGCCGCGGAAGATCTCGGGGTCCTCCGCGAGGATGTTCAGGATGCACGCGCCGCCCTCGCGCTCGGCGTAGTCGAGGTAGCTGCGCACCTCGTACGGGGGCACAGCCTCGAGCGTCGCGAGGTCGGTGCGCTCGAGGCGCAGGCGGGAAAAGCGCTCGTCGGAATACTTCATCACCACTTCGCGCGCGCCCGCGTCGTAGGCGGCCTCGGCGCACATCCGCGCAAAGGCCGCGCCCTCCACCGGCGCGGAGATGATGAGCGTCTGGCCCGGCTGCGGGTTCACGCCCACGCGCACGGCAAATTCCGCGTACTGGCGCAGAAGAGTTTCGTTCATATGGTTTTCTCCTTTCAAAAAAGTTTTCCACGCAAAACGAAATCCGCGTGGAAAACATTTGCGTCTTTCTTACAGCATGCGCTCAAAGCGCGTGAAAAATTCCACCGTCTTCGCGATCTCGCTCACCGGGATGCGCTCGTTGTGGTTGTGGATCAGCCCGCGCTGCTCGCTTGTCAGGTGCATGGCGCTGAACTTGTACACGTCGTCGCAATAGCCCGCGTAGTGGCGGCTGTCGGAACAGGCGATCATTAAGTACGGCGAGACAAGGCAGCCCTTCCACGTGCCCGCGGCGGCCGAGGCCAGTTTGTCCCAGTGCTCCGTGTCCGTCGAGGCGTAGGGGCTCGCGGGCTCGGCGTACTCCACGTCCACCGTCACGCGGTCGTTCTTGATGACGCGCCGCAGGTACGCGGCGGCCTCGTCCGGCGTCTCGGTGTTGAGCAGTCGCAGGTTCACGCCCACCTCGGCCTCGGCGGGCAGCACGTTGATCTGCTTCGAGCCGCGCGCCATCGTGAACGCGGCGGTCGTGCGAAGCATCGCGTTCAGCTCGCTGCCGAGCTTTTCGGCCGCGGCGCACAGCACGGGGCCGAAACACCACAGGTTCGCCAGCACGACGCGCAGGCCGAACGGCGTGTGCGGCGCGAGCGTCGCCAGCATCTCCTTCGCGGGCTTCGTCAGATGCGCGGGGAAGGGGTGTGATTCGCAGTCGGCCGCGGCGCGGCACACCATGCCCAGCGCCGACGGGCGCTCGGGGTGGCTGGCGTGGCCGCCCGCCGACGCGGCGCGCAGCCGCACGTTCATCATGCCCTTTTCGCCGATGCCCACGACGGCGATCGGCTCCTTCACGCCGGGGAACACGCCGTCCACGACGGCGCCGCCCTCGTCGAGCACCATGCCGGGTTTCACGCCGCGGCGGCGGAGTTCCGCGATGACGTCCTTCGCGCCGTGGCCGTTCACTTCCTCGTCGCCGCCGAACGCGAAGTACACGTCGCGCCCGGGCACAAAGCCCTGTTTCAGAAGCGCTTCGGCCGCCTCGAGGATGCCGAGCAGCGTGATCTTCGTGTCGAGCGTGCCGCGCCCCCACAGCTCACCGTCGAACACCTCGCCGCAGAACGGCGGGTGCGCCCACTTGTCCGCTTCCACGGGCACGACGTCGTAGTGCGCCATCAGCACCGTGGGCGCGTCGGCGCTCTTGCCCTTCCAGTGGTAGAGAAGGCCGGTCTTGCCGCAGAGCACCGGCGCGCACGTCTCGTGCACCGCCGGGTACAGCGTGCGCAGCGCGGTGCGGAACGTCTCGAACTGCGCGTCGTCCACTTTGGATTCGTCGTAGTCCGACACGGTCGGGATGCGCACGAGCTGCGCAAGGCGCTCGGCCGCGCCCGCGCCGTCCACTTCGACGGGCGAGGAGTCCGGCGTCACCGCGCGGCGCGGCTTCACGTTTGCCGCGCGCACGCACAGCACCGCGGCAAACGCCGCGAGGATGAGAACGACAGCCAATACTACGGGCATAAGGGATCCCTCTTTTCTGCGCCGCGCAAAAGCGGGCGCTTTTTCTTTTCTCTGCAAGGGAAGTCAAATGCCTCCCCTGTGAGGGGAGGTGGCGAACAGAGTGAGCCGGAGGGGTGGAGAGTGGCGCACGTCGGGCCAGGTCACCCCTCCGCCCCTTGCGGGGCACCTCCCCTGGAAGGGGAGGCAAACAAAAATTACAGCTCCAGCTCCATCAGCCGCGCCAGCGCGACGATGTAGATCTTCAGCGAGCGCAGCACGAGCGCTTTCGAGACGCCCTCGTTCGCGCCGTGCATCGGGCCCACGAAGTCGGGCACGGGCTCCTTCGGCTCTTCCATGCCGAAGCTGACGGCGCAGTCAAAGTGGCGCGCGTACGTGCCGCCGCCCATCGTGAACGGCTTTTCGTTTTTGCCGGTCACCTCGTTGTACGTGTCGATCAGCGTGCGGATGGCGGGGCTCGTCGGCTCGATGTAGAACGGCGTGCGCTGCGCGCCCGGCTCGAACACCGCGCCGCCGCGCGCGGCCAGCGCGTCAAGGCCCGAGCGCATCTCGTCGGGCGTGATGGACGTCGGATAGCGGATGTCGAGCGTCTGTGTGATGACGCCGTCTTCCATCGCCACCGTGCCGCCCACGCACGTCAGCGGCGTGAACACCTCGTCGGCCGCGGCGATGCCCGCCGTCGAGCCGTCGGTGACGGAGAGCAGGCAGCGCTGCATCTCGAGATACTTCGCCTCCTCGGGCGTGACGAGCGAATTGTCGAGCAGGTAGCCCGCCACGAGGCCGATGGCGTTGATCGTGCCCTCGGGCATGGCCGCGTGGCCGGAGATGCCGTGGCCCGTCACGCGCACAAGGCCCTCGCCCTCGGCCGAAAGCTCGATGCGCTCGGCGGCGGGGAGTTTCGCGAGATCGGCCTTCACGATCGCATACGCGCGGTCGGGCACGGCGTTCGTCGCCACGCCGCCGCGGAAATCCACGAGGTTGCCGTCGAATTTCGGGCTGATGAGCTTGCCGCCGTAGCCGCCCTTTTCGCCGTAGCCCACCGGGAATTCGCCGTCGGGCGTGAAGCAGAACGCGGGCTGCGGCTCGCTGGCGAGGTAGTGGTCCACGTCCTCCATGCCCGTCTCCTCGCTCGTGCCGAAGAGAAGGCGCAGCGTGTACGGCAGCTGCACGCCCTGCTCGCGCAGGAACTTCGCGGCGTACATCGCCACGACGGCGGGGCCTTTGTCGTCGGCCGTGCCGCGGCCGATGATGTAGCCGTCCTTCTCGATCATGCAGAACGGGTCGGAGTTCCAGCCGTTGCCCGCGGGCACGACGTCGAGGTGCGCGATGACGGCGATCTGTTTGTCGCTTTTGCCCTTGAGGTCGGCCACGCCCATGTAGCCGCCGACGCTCTTTGTCTCAAGGCCGAAGCCGCGCGCCATCTCCAGCGCCGTGTCCAGCGCTTTCGCCACGCCCTCGCCGGAGGGCATGCCGGGTTTGCCTTCGGTCTGCACGCTGTCGATGTCCACAACGCGCTTGATATCGGCGAACAGCGCGTCTTCGTTTTCCTGAATGAAGACGTCTGCCTTGTGAAGAAGATTTTCGATCATGGTGTAAAACCATCCTTTCCGAATGAACGTTCCGCCGCGAAACGCGCGGCGCGGCAAAGCCCGGAAACAGTTGCGGGAGCCCTGCGCCGATGCTATTATAGTAGTATAACCAGACGAAAGTTGCAAGGGGCAAACGCCCCGGTGCACGGAGGGAGCGTTTATGAAAGCAAGACAATGGGCCGCGGCGGCGCTGGCCGTCTGCATGGCGGCGGCGCTGTCGCTGCCGTGCTTCGCGGCAAAGGACACGGCCGTCATTCCGGACGTCCGCACGGACATCGCCGTCCATGATGACGGCACGGCCGACGTGACGCACGAGATCGACCTGCCCGTCGGCGCGGGCGAATTCGAGCTGGAGTTCCGCGGCGACTGGAGCACCAACGGCGGCGACGCGTCGGCCGTCGCGGCGAGCGGCGTCGCGTGCGACGTGTCGACCGGCACGGGCGCGTCGTTCTACGTCACCGTGGACACCGACGCGCTCACCGAAAACGCGCGCACGCTCACGCTGACGTACCGCTACCAGTCGTACGACGACCTCGACCCCGGGCGCGACACCCTCGTGCTGCCGCTGTTCCCGTTCTACCGGGAGGCGCGCGTCGAGCACATGACGGCGCGCGTCACGCTGCCCGCGTCGCTCGAGACGCAGGACGCGCGGCTCGTGTCGTCGATGTACACCTCGCGCGCCGACGAAAAGACGGAGCTCGACGCGCGTCTCGAAGAGACGGACGGCGGCCTCACCGCCGAGCTGCTGGAGTCGATGAACGAGTGGGAGAACCTCGCCCTCGCGCTCGACTTCGCGCCCGGCGCGCTCGGCGCGCGCCCCGTGCGCGTGAACAGCGGCGTTCGCGTGACCGCGAGCACGTGCGACGTCACCGTCACGGCGGAGCGCAAATATCAGGTGCACCAGTCCGTGACCGTCGAGATCGGCGAGGACCCGGACTCCTGGCGCGTCTACCTGCCGCTGCTCGAGACGAGCGATTCGTGGGACGGCGCGTCGTACGAGGACTTCACGTTCATCGAATCCGGCGGCGCGGAGTTCGAGGACGGCTCGTATCCGAGCGTGACGCTGCGCACGTCGGACGACGACGACACCCCCCGCACCGGCACGTACACCGCCGAGTACACCTACACGCTCGTGCCGCACCGGTTCACCGAGCACGAGTCGATCTATCTGCCGCTCGCGTCGGGCGTCGATTCCACCGAGAACATGACGTTCACGCTCACCGCCCCGACGCTCACGTCCGTGGACACGTTTCTGAACGGCATCGTGGCGCAGTCGAAGTACGAGCGCTTTGACATGACGACCGAGAACGGCACGTTCACGCTCGTCTCGAAGGGCCTTGTCTACAACAGCGACGAATACATGAACCTCACGCCCGTGTGGGATGAGAGCGCCTTTTCGCGCAGCGCCCCCGCCGCGGCGGTGTACGGCATTGCCGTGGGCGTGCTCCTTCTGGCGCTCGGCGCATCGGCCGCGCTGCGCACGCGCGGCGCGCGCCCGGCCGGGACGGCCAGCCCCGTCCTCCCCGAGGGCCTCACGAGCGCCGAGGCGGGCTATCTGTGCGACGGCGTCGTGTCGGCGGCGGAGCTCGGCACGTCGGTCGTGTCGTGGGCCGCGTGCGGCGCGGCGCGCATCGAGCAGACGCCGAACGGCGATTTCCTCATCACGCGTCTGGCCGCCCTGCCGGACACTTCGCCCGCGTGGGAGCGCGCGTGGTTCGACGCGCTGTTCGCGGTCGGCGGCGGGCAGTCGTTCTACGTCTCGCAGCTCGCGGGGCGCATCGCTCCTGCCAAAAACAACGCGCTCGCATCCATTCGCGCCGTCTATGCGCGCGGTGAGTACGCCCTGCGCGACCCCGCCACCGCCCGCCGCGCGGACGCGATGCTCACGGCGAGCGTGCTGCCCGCGGCCGTCGCGGCCTTCGCGGCGCGCATGGCGCTCGGCGGCGCGTTCGGCGCCGTCGCGGCCGGAGCGGGCGCGGCCATCCTCGCGCTGCCCGCGGCGGTGTTCGCGGCGGCCGCCATGCGGCGGCGCAGTTTCCTGTCGCAGAGCCCGTCCCGGCGCACGGCGCGCATGCTGATGGGTGCGGCGGCGCTCGCGCTCACGGCGCTGCCCGCCGCGGTCATCGCCTTCGCGGGCGTGCCCGTCTGGGGCGCTGTCATCCCTGCGCTGCTCGGCACGGTGTGCGCGGGCGTGTCGGGGCTCATCGCGAAGCCCGCCCCCGCGCTCTTCGAGCGCCTGTGCGGCCTTTCCGGCCTCGCGTCGTTCCTCGCGGCGGCGGACGCGGCCGGCATCGAGCAGCTCGTGCGGGATGACGCGAACGCGTTCTACCGCCTGCTGCCCTACGCCATCGCGACGGGGCTCTACGAGCCGTGGACGCTGCGCTTCCAGAACCTCTATCTGCCCGTGAACACATCGTTCGCAAACGCGCGCACGCACGAGGAAGCCGCCCGGCTCTCGGCGCGTCTCGTGATCGCGATGCGCGCCGCGCTGTCGTGACGCGGGCAGCCTGGGCTCCCCTCGCAGGGGAGCTGCCGCCGTACGGCGGCTGAGGGGTGAAGTGTGCGCAGACGCTCACGCCCGCGCAGCCACCCCTCCGCCCCTCCGGGGCACCTCCCCTGAAAGGGGAGGCAGTACGCCCGACAAAAAAACCGCGGGGCGGAACTGTTGAGTTCCGCCCCGCGGCGTTTTTCTTTTTCAGCGCAGCGTGCGCAGATACGCCTTGTCCTCCGCGGAGATGCGGTAGCTCTCCACCGCTTTCTGAATGGCCATCGCGTGCACGCGCGGGGCGAGGCGGCGCTCTTCGAGCCACGGCATCGTCTCGCCGCGCCGGAACGCCAGCGCCGTCGCGAAGTACCACGCGGCCATCTTGTCGATGTATTCGTCGTGCGGCACGGCCGCGGCCGCCCACTCCAAAGCCTCCGGGAAAAACGCGTCCCCGAGGTAACAGCGCATCAGCGCGCCCAGCGCGAAGCGCACGGTGTACTCGCGCCCGGAGTCGAGCCAGCGGCGCACGTGCGCTTTCAGCGGCGCGGCGGCCTCCGGTTTCGCGAACGCGCGCGGATTCAACAGGTCGCACGTCGCCCAGTTGTCCACAAACGGCAGAAACGCGTCGAGCGCGGCCACCGTCTCATCGAACCCTTTCAGGCGGCAAAGAAGCACGCCGTGCACGTTCGCCGCGTCGTACGTCGCGTGGCCGGGATGCGCGAGGAATTCGCGCGCCGTGTCCGCGTCGAGCGAGCGGGCGATGCGCCGCACGTCGGGCATGCGCACGCCGAGCACCCGTGCGGGGTCAACGGTGGGCATTAAGCGGCACTGGAACGCGCGGTAGGCCCCGTCCGCGTGCTCGCGCAGAATCTGCTCCACGCGCGCCTCGGCGCTCAAACGTTCAGTCGTCATATCCGTCCCTCCCGGTCGTGGTTTTATCGTCAGCGCCCGCGGGAAACGATAAGCCGCGCCGCGTCGCGCAGTTCGCGCGCGTGCAGGCTGAAGAACTCGCGGTGCGCGTCGCAGTAGCAGTTTTTCGGCGGCGCGCCGCCGGGCTGGGGCACGCGGTCGCGCGGGCATCCGTTGCGGCACAGCGCGTACCACGGGCAGCGGCGGCACTCGTCCGGCACGGGCAGGCTGCGCTCGATGAATTGGAGCTGCGCGCGCCGCGCGTCCATCGCGGCGAAGTCGTCCGTGTGCACGTCGCCGAGCTTCCACTCGTCAAGGCAGTAGAAATCGCACGGGTACACGCTGCCGTCGGCCTCGGCCACGTACTGCACGCCGCACGTGCCGCGCATGTTGCAGCTCTCGGGCGGGCGGCCCAGCAGAATGGACATCCAGTTGTCGAAATGCCGGACGGACACATACCGCCCCGCGTCGAGGTCGGCCTTCCACAGGCAGAACAGCCGGTGCAGGAATTTCGCGTAGTCTTTTGCCGACAGCGAGTAGCCGTGCCCGCCGCGCGCCTCGCCCAGCGGGTCCATGCAGGGGATGTACTGCTGGTACATGAGCCCCTCGTCGCGGAAACACTCGTACGTCTCGCGCACGCTGCGCGCGAGCTGCTTTGTCACCACCGTCAGCACGTTGCACTCCACGCCCGCATCGCGCAGCATCCGCAGATTCCGCATCACGCGCGCGTGGCTCGGCGAGCCGTCCGGGAACGGGCGCAGCGCGTCGTGCACGGCGGCGCACCCGTCGATCGAAACGCCCACGAGAAAATGATGTTCGGCAAAGAACGCCGCCCACTCCTCGTCGAGCGCGATGCCGTTCGTCTGGAACGCGTAGTCGATGCGCACGCCGCGCCGGTTCGCCCGTTCCGCCGCCGCGACGAAATCCTTGAAGAAGTCCAGCCCCGCCAGCGTCGGCTCGCCGCCCTGGAAGGCGAACGTGCACAGGCCCTCGGCGTGCGCGAGCGCCTTTTCGGCGGCCAGCGCGGCCGTCTCGCGCGTCATCATGCCGCGCATGCCCTCGGCGCGGCACGCCGCCTCGTCCGCGTAAAAGCAGTACTTGCAGCGCAGGTTGCAGCCCGCCGACGCGGGCTTGAGCATCAGATGGACAGGGGGCATCGTGTTCTCTCCTTTTCTTTTCGCCGCGTCACACGGCGTATACGATGTGCGGCATCACTTCGCCGCGGTAGTGTTTCACAAAGCGGCCGCGCTCGGTCATGCCGAGGCGTCCGGCCACGCGCCGCGAGGGGAGGTTCGTGTCGCGGATGATGGCGTACACCGCATCCGCGCCCAGTGCTTTGCGGGCGTAATCCGCGCACGCGCGCGCGCCCTCGGTGGCGTATCCTTTGTGCTGCATGTCGGCGCGCAGCATCCAGCCCGTCTCGAGCACTTCGCCGTGCCCCGGCCACTCCTGCACCGTCACGCCGAGCTGCCCGGCGCAGCGGCCCGTCTCCTTTTCAAACGCGAGCCACAGCCCGAAGCCGTATTTGTCGTAGCGCGCGCACTGGCGGTTGAGCCAGTCCTGCACCATCGCATGGTCGAACGCGCCGCCGTAGGCGGTCATCACCGCGTCGTCGCACAGCATGCCGCACAGCGCGCGGAAGTCGGCCTGCGTCGTCTCGCGCAGGATGAGGCGCTCGGTCTCGAGCACCGTGCGCGGCGCGCCGTCGAGCCGCCGCTGCCGCAGGTGCGCCGCCACGTCCTCGGGCGTGAACGGCACAAACGGCGCGGGCCTTTCCTCGTGCGGCGCGAGCGCGACGTGATAGTAGGACAGCCCCACCCAGCGCCCGCACTTGTACCCGCACGCGGGCAAGAGCGCCGCGCGCGTGAAACCGAGCGCCGTGTGGAACGCGTCGCTCGCTTCGTTCGGGCTCGTCACCAGCGCGTAGGCGTTCACGACGCCCTGCCGCCGCAGGCACGACAGCAGCGCCGCGTACAGCGCCGAGCCCGCGCCGCGGCCGCGCTCGGCGCGGTCGAGGTAGACGGTCAGCTCGGCGTCCCAGTCAAAGCCGCGGCGCGCCGCGAAGCGCCCCGCGTACGCGTAGCCCAGCATCCGCCCGTCCTCTTCGGCGACGAGCCACGGATAGCCCGCCGCGACGTGTTCGCGCAGGCGCGTTTGCATCTCGGCCGCGTCCGGGGCCTCGTACTCCCAGGACACGTCCGTCTCGTTCACATAGGGCGCGTAGATGGCAGCCATCGCCGCGCAGTCCGCTTCGTTTGCGGGGCGCAAAATCATGCCGCACCGCTCCTTTCCCGCTGTCCTCAGACAGATTTCATCGAAATTTTACAAAATCCATTCTACGACAAAGGCGTTTTGGACGCAAGCGGGCTATACAAAATCACTGAAATATTGTATCATGTTTTCATGCAAGCCGCCGACAGCGCGGCCTTTGATCAAAAAAGGAGGTGCGGCTCTGTGGCCATTCTCCGCACGGCCGTCTGGTTCATCCTGTTTTTCCTCACGCTCATCGTCTACATCCCCGTGATGCTGTTCGCCGTGCTGCTCGAAGCGCTCGGGTGCCGTCGCGCCGAGCGCCGCCTCGTGGACGTGTGCGTCCGGCTCTGGTGCAGGATGCGCCTCGTGCTCGCGGGCGTCAAAGTCACGGTCACCGGGCGCGAGAACATCCCCGCCGGGCGCGCCGTGATGTTCACGCCGAACCATCAGGGCAATTTCGACATCCCCGTCATACTCACCTCGCTCGACAAACCCCACGGCCTGCTCGCGAAGATCGAGACGAAAAAGATCCCCCTCGTGCGCACGTGGATGCGCCTGCTCGGCTGCGTCTTTGTCGACCGCGCCGACACGCGCAGCGCGCTGCACTCGCTCACCGAGTGCACCCGCCGCCTCGAGGAGGGCGAGAGCCTGATCGTGTTCCCCGAGGGCACGCGCTCGAAGGGCGGCCCGATGGGCGAGTTCAAGCAGGGCGCGTTCCGCATGGCCTGTAAGGCGGGCGTGCCCGTCGTGCCCGTGGCCATCGAGGGCACCTACCGCGTGATGGAGCAGAGCGGCGGGCTCATCCGCCCCGCGCACGTTCGCGTGCAGATCCTGCCGCCCATCGAGACGAAGGGCCTGTCCCGCGCCGAGCAGAAGACCGTGGGCGAAGCGGCGGCCGCCGCCATCGCCCGGGCCAACCGCACCGCATGATCCGAACACCGAAAGGAAGGATTTTCAAATGGCAAGCGCCCGCTATACATTAAATATCACGCCCGACCCGCCCGAGGAACCGCCCCACGAGATGACCGCAAAGGAAAAGCGGGAAAATTTCTGGTTCTATTACAAGTGGCACGTCATCGTCGGCATTTTTGTCGTCATCCTCCTCGTGATGCTCGTGCGCGACGTCATGACCAACGACCCCGCCGACTACACCATCGGCGTCATCACCGACAGCGGCCTGCCCACGGGTGCGGCCGACGTGCTCTCGGAAAAACTCGCGCCGTTCTTTGACGACCGCGACGGCGACGGCGTCGTCACCGTCGCCATCCAGGACTACGCCCTCCCGCTCGACGAGGCGCAGGATTCGTCCGCCTCCGCCGGCGCGTCCGCGTCCGGCATGACCGGCGCCACCGATCCCTACACCCTGATGGCGGGCGTCACGCGCCTGACGGGCGATCTGCAGAGCGATACGTGCGTGCTCTTCCTCACGGACAACGCCGCCGCGTACTCGGAGAAGTACGGCTTCTTCGCGCAGAACGACGGCACGCTCGCCGACGTCGACGAGGCCGTCTCCGACGAGGATCTCGGCGTGCTCTGGGCCGACTGCCCGGCGCTCGCGTCGCTCGGCCTCGGCTCCGTCGAGACGATCTCGGGCGCGCAGCTCGACCTCGACGCCTACATGGAGAACTTCCGGCTCATCCCGCGCTGGTACGACGACGAAAAGCTGGCCGGGAAGGAGAAGACCGCCGCTTACTACGAGGGCAACATGGCCGCCTACGACGCCATGACGGCGCAGTGACGCGCTTTCTGCGCGCGCTCGCGGCGCGCTTCGGGCGGAAAAAGAACGCGCAGCCGCGCGCAAGTGCCTGCGAAAATCCATACCGCCGCTTTTACACACAGAACAATACGGCCGCACAGCTGGCAAAGCGCCGCGCGGCCGCCGGGGAACGGAGAGACAAGCCATGCCGCTGATCATCCCGCGGGAGCTTCCCGCCTACAATGCGCTCGAGGAGGAGAACGTCTTCGTCATGCACCGCGCGCGCGCCATGACGCAGGACATCCGCCCCCTGCGCATCCTGCTCGTGAACCTCATGCCCACGAAGATCGCCACCGAGACGCAGTTCGCGCGCGTTCTCGCGAACACGCCGCTGCAGGTGGAACTGTCGCTGCTGCGCATGGATTCGCACGAGAGCCGGCACGTCTCGGCCGCGCACCTCGAGGCGTTCTACAAGACGCTCGACGAGATCGAAAACGAGCGGTACGACGGCATGATCATCACCGGCGCGCCCGTCGAGATGATGGAGTACGAAGAGGTCGACTACTGGCCCGAGCTGTGCCGCCTGATGGACTATTCCGTCACGAACGTGTACTCGACGCTCCACATCTGCTGGGGCGCGCAGGCGGGGCTGTACCACCACTTCGGCATCCAAAAGCACCTGCGCGACAAAAAGGTGTTCGGCGTGTTCGCCCACCGCGTCACGCGGCCGGGCAGCCCGCTCGTGCGCGGGTTCGACGAGGAGTTCTTCGCGCCGCACTCGCGCCACACCGAGGTTCGCCGCGCCGACGTCGCGGCCTGCAGCGCGCTGCGCATCCTCGCCGAGAGCGACGAGGCCGGGCTGCACATCGTCTCCACCGATTCCGGCCGCCAGATCTTCGTGTTCGGCCACATGGAGTACGACAAGTACACCCTGCGCGACGAGTACGGGCGCGACGTCGCGAAGGGCCTGCCCATCGACCCGCCGAAAGGGTATTTCCGGGACGACGATCCCAAAAAGGACGTCGTGTTCCGCTGGCGCAGCCACGCGAACCTGTTCTACTCGAACTGGCTGAACTACTACGTCTATCAGGACACCCCCTACGACCTCGCGCATCTCACCGCGCTGCACAGCGGGAAATGATAATTTTGCGGCAAATGATGCATATTTTGATGGGGGACTGGCGCAAACTTCAAAAATGATGTATCATACTGAAATTGGAAGCGACTGTGACGGCCGCATCCGCGGTGCGGGCCGCGCGCCCGTATCCAAGGGAAAAATTCAAGGGAGGAATACCTTATGAAGAAAATCATCTCCGTGCTCATCGCCGCCGCGATGTGCCTGACGCTCTCCGTCGGCGCGTTCGCCGCTCAGAGCGATGTGGACAACCTCAAGAACCTCGTGAACAATGCGCGTGGCCTGTCTTCCAGCCAGAAGGCGCAGGCCTGCGCCTTCCTCGACGACTACTCCGCCGAGCACGCAGACGCCATCACGGCCGACATCGTGTCGCGCCTGACGGACCTGTACAACACGGCTCTCGCCACGCCTGCGTCCGAGCGCTCCGAGGCGAAGATCACCGAGTACGTCAACCAGGGCGTCGCCATCCTCGCCGAGGCGGGCATCACCGTGAAGGTCGACAGCATCACGCTGGCGAACGGCAAGGCCAGCATCACGGGTTCCGTGTCTGCGGCGGATGCCGCGTCGGTCTCGTTCGCGGGCTCCATCAGCGCCCAGAACGTCTCGGGCGGCGGCAGCACCGCGCCTGACACGAGCGGCGTCATCAAGCCCACGGGCGTGAGCGCGGATTCCGTCGCGCTGCTCGGCATCGTGCTGGCCGCAGTGCTCGGCACGGCTGTTGTGGGCACGCGCAAACTGCGCGCCGCTGAATGAACAGCGCACAGCATCAGAGAAAACATGCGGGCAGGGGGAAGGACTTCATCGTCCTTCCCCTTGTTTTCGTGCTGCTCACGGCCGCGGCCGTGTATCTGGCGCTCTCGCCCGTCGTGAAGCCGTACCTCGGGCTCGCGCGCGTGTTTTTCTCCCAGAATTCCCAGAACGCTCCCACCGACCGGTTCACCGGCCTCTCGGAGGGGCTCGCCACGTCCGGCGAGGTCACGGTCGATGAAAAGCCCGTCACGGGCGACCTCATCGGCCGGATCGACATCGGGGAGGCGGGCATCTCCGTCCCGCTGTACTACGGCGACAACAGCGCCCAGCTGAACCAGGGCGCGGGGCTGTATCCGGGCGCGTGGCTGCCCGGTCAGGAGCGCACCGTGCTGGCCGCGGGCCACACGGGCACGTTCTTCCGCGGCCTCGGCGACGTGCAGCCCGGCATGGAGATCCGCGTCACGACGTACTACGGCGAATATGTGTACGAGGTCACCGCGACCGCCGTGCACGAGGCCACGGACGACACATCCTACGATTTTTCGCGCACGGACGAGAACCTCGTCCTGTACACGTGCTATCCGTTCGATTCGCTCGGCTACACGCCGTTCCGCTTCTTCGTCTACGCGGACTACGTCTCCGGCCCGGCGCTCACCATCGCACAGCAGGGAGGGACGTCATGAAACATTCCAAAAAGACCGCAGCGGTGCGCGCCGTGTCCGTCACGGCCGCGTGGCTGGCGAATATTTTCGTCGTGCTGCTGGCGCTTTTGCTCCTCGTGCGCTTCACGCTGTGCAGCCCGTCGTTTCTGGAGCGCCGCGTCGCATCGTCCGGCTACGGGCAGGCGGCCACGGACGAGCTGCGCGAGAACTTCACGAGCTACGGCGCGGCGGGCGGCTTTTCCGCCGACGTGATGACCTCGCTGCTCGACGGCCTCGACCCCGGCGAAGAGATGCTCGCCGCCGCGCGTCAGATGTACGAGGGCGGGGAGGGCGCGTCGTATCAGGCGCTCGAGGACGCGTTTTACGACGCGCTCATGGCCGACGTCAGCGCGCGCGGCTACCATGCGTCCGAGGAGATCGAACAGGGTGTGCGCGCGATGGCGCAGGTGTGCCGCAGCGACTATGAGCAGCGCGTCACCATCCCGTTCCTCAGCGTGCTGCGCCCGGTCATCGGCCTCGCCGACCGCGCGACGCTCTGGGCCGCGCCCGCGCTCGCGGTGTGCACCGGCGTCAGCGTGTGGATTCTCTTTGCGCTCAACCGCCGCCGCGCCGCGCTCGCGTACGTGTGCCAGAGCCTGATCGCGTCGGCCGTGCTCCTGTGCGCCGTGCCGCCGCTGCTGCATTTCCTCGTCCCCATCGACTCGCTCAACCTCCGGCCCGAGAGCCTGAAACTGCTGCTCTCGGCCTACGTCAAGGGCGTGTTCAACTGCGGCTGGGCGTGCGCCGCCGCCGTCGCCGTGCTCGCGGCCGTGTGCTGCGCCGTCTATGTGCGCACGGGCAAGTGCCGCCGCGCGAAGTAAGTGACAGTCAGAGACCATACGGCTCCCCTCGCAGGGGAGCTGCCGCCGCACGGCGGCTGAGGGGTGGCGCTGCCCTCCACCCCTCCGGGTTCGCTTCGCTCACCCACCTCCCCTCATAGGGGAGGCAGAAGCGTCCCCGCCCGCAGGGGACGGTCATAAAGTCCCGCCCGCGCATGATAAAAAAACGGTAAAACGGAGACGCACCTCTGTCCCCACCCGCAGGGGACGGTCATAAAACCCAACCCGCGCATGACAAAACCCCGGAGCTCCGGAAGGAGCGCCGGGGTTTTTGTTATGGTGTCACCGCCGCAGCAGTTTGCGCACGGTGTCCCAGAGGCTTTTGAAGTTCAGCGCGAGGATGAGCGCCACGAGCAGCGTCGTCATCACGGGCCAGCCGGGGATGTCGAGCAGCATCAGGAGCGTCTCGAGGATGAGGATGGCCATGTTCACCATCATGTGCAGCACGGGCACGCGCATCGGCACGATGCCGTGCGTGTTGACGATGCGCAGAAGGAATACGAAGAAATAGCTCAAAAACGTCGCCAGCGCCGCGCCCTGCACGCCCCACAGCGGGATGCATGCGGCGTTCAGAACGAGGTTCATCGCCGCGCCCGCGCCCATCGTCACGAGCGACAGGTCCGACCGCTTTTCCAGCATGTAGATGCTGTTCAGGAAATTGTCGAAGCTGTTGAACAGCGTCGCCATCGTCAGAAGCGGGATGAACACCCAGCCCGCGACGTAGCTCTTGCCCACGAACACGCTCATCACCGGCTTGCACAGCCAGATGATGCCCGCGCCCGCCATGAACATCAGGCTCTGATACACGCCGAACACGCGCGAGAAGAACGCCGCGCGGCCCTTTTTCGTGCCGTCCGTGAACGCCGAGATCTGCCATGCCTCCGTGAACAGCGTCGCCACGATCGTCAGGATCGTCGGCAGCTTGTAGCTCGCCGCAAACAGGCCGTTCGCGTCCGTGCCGATCATCGCGGAGATGAAGATCTTGTCGCTCGTGCTCGTCACCCACCAGAACATGCTCGCGGAGATCAGCGGCACCGAGTACGTCAGCATCTGCTTCCACAGCCGGAAATTCACGCGCGGCGGCTTCAGATACTTCCAGATGCGCGACACGAAGAACAGGAAGATCGCGCTGCACGAGTCCGAACAGATCATCGCGAGGATGATGCCCGTCGCCCCGAGGTGAAAGCCCGACAGGAACAGGATGTTGAATAAAAGGTTCGTCAGCGTGCACAGGATGCCGTCCACCGCGTACAGCCGCACCATCTCCCGCGCGCGCACGAACTGGCAGTTCAGCGTGCGCAGACAGCTCATCAGAACGAACAGCAGCAGCCAGATCCACGCATTCCCCACCGTGCTTTTCACGTACGGGATCATCGAGATCAGCGGCCACGCCGCCGCGAGAATGAAAAAGCCCGTGAACACCGACAGCAGGCCGTTCGTGTACAGCTCACGCTTGTTCACGCCCTTCTGCAGCCCGAATCGGATGATCGCGTTCGAGATGCCCAGCGACACCAGCGGGATCAGGAAGTTCCCGAGGCTGATGATCAGGTCCATCGTGCCGTAGTCGTCCGTCATCACCATGCGGGTGTGGTACGACGTGAGCACGTAGCTCAGCAGCTTCGAGGAAAAGGTGCTCACGGCGAACAGCGCCGTGTTCGACACCAGCCTCTTGTATTTGTCCATCCGGCAGGTCTCCTTTGATCTTATCTCAGACTAAAACCATATTATAACATACGCGGGTGTATTTTAGAAGTATACCGTGCCGCCGATTTTGCACATTTGGATGCAGGATATCGAATCTCGAATTATTTTTATCGAAAAACAATAAAAAGTACTTGAAATTCAATAAATCCTGTGATACGATAGGCATGACGAAACGAAGGGGAGTGTCCGGAATGCGCATTTCAAACGACAAAAGCCTTCTGCTCTCGCGCGTCTGCGTGGGGGTGTTCGCCGCGCTGCTGGCCGTGCTGGTGGCGGGCGCGCCGTGGATCTGGCCGTACGTGCTGCACCGCAAGGGCGTGGTCGCGCTGTACGTGGCCGTCACGTACGCGTCGGCGCTGCCGGCGGGCGTGGTGCTGTACTGCCTGAACCGTCTGCTTCGCAGCGCGGCGGACGCGGACGTCTTCACGGACGCAAACGTGCGGCGGCTGCGCGCGGTGTCGTGGTGTCTCGCGGCCGCGGCGCTCGTGTACTTCGCGGGCGGCTTGTTTGACTGGTATCTGTTCGTGCTGTCCGCGCTGGCGGCGTTCGGCGCGCTGATCGTGCGCGTTCTGAAAAACGTGCTGGCCGAGGCCGTCGAGATCAAGCGCGAGAACGATTTTACCATATAAAGGAGGCGCGTGAGCGAATGCCCATTGTGGTGAACATCGACGTGATGCTGGCGCGCCGGAAAATGAGTGCCGGAGAGCTGGCCGAAAAAGTCGGCATCACGCCCGCAAATCTGTCCATTCTGAAGAACAACAAAGCGAAGGCCATCCGCTTCTCCACGTTGGAAGCGCTGTGCCGCGCGCTGGACTGCAAACCGGCCGATCTGCTCGATTATACGGACGACTGACCGCCCGAACGGAGGAAATAAGGATGAATATGAAAACGCCGGCGGCGGCGAAACGCCTTCCGCCTTTCTTCACTGTACCCTTTTTCGGATTCAACATGCTCGACGCGCTGTTCGCCGTGTGGTATGTCGCGCTCGGGCGGCTGTACTGGGAACTCTGCCCGTACTGGGCCGGGCGCGCGCTCGGCGGCGCGTGGCTGTTCGCCGTGCTGTACGCGCTCACGGTGCTCGCGTGGGCGCACCTCGAGGGGCACGACGTGTGCGCACGCCCCGAATCGTGGTTCTGGCTCGGCGTCACGCTCGCGCTGTGCGGCGCGGCGTCGTCCGGCACGGGGCTCGTTGAACCCTTTTTCGCGTTCCTCGCGGCGCAGGCCGCGGCCGCGTACTGGACGCTGTCCGTCACGGGGCGGCTCGCGAAACGCGACACGTCCAACTGGCTGTTCTTCGACGGCCTGAACGCGCTTTGCATCGTGCCGTTCGGAAACTTCGTGCGCCTGCCCGCGGCGCTTGTGCGCGCGGTGCAGCACTATGCGGGCGGCGGGCGCCGGGCGGCAAAGCGCGCCGGCGCGGTGCTGGGCGGCGTGCTGCTGGCGCTCGTCGTGCTGATGATCGCCGTGCCGCTGCTCGCCGCGGCGGACGACCGCTTCGCCGGGCGGGTGCTTGCGTTCACGCTCGCGGTGCGGGATCTGTGGAGCTCGGAGGAGCTCTGGTGGTGGGCGTTCTCGCTGCCCGTGATGCTGTTCCTGTACGGCCTTACGTTCGGCGCGGTGCACGGACGGCGCACGGAGTGCATCTCCCGGCGCGAGGTGTGCGAGCTGCAGCGCTCGGTGCGCGTGCTGCCGCGCGCCACGGTCGTGACGGCCGCCGCCGTGCTGTGCGCCGTGTACGCGCTGTTCCTCGCGCTGCAGGCGGGAACGTTTCTGGGATCGCTCGCGGGCCGTCTGCCCGAGGGCTTCACGTATGCGGAGTACGCGCGGCAGGGATTCTTCGAGCTGTGCCGGGTCGCGGCCGTCAACCTGTGCGCGCTGGCCGGGCTCATCGCCTGCTCGCGCGAGCGCATCCGCACCAGCCGCGCCCTGCGCGCGGCGCACGGCGCGCTGTGCGCCGCCACGCTGCTGCTCATCGCCGTGGCCATGACGAAGATGGGGCTCTATATGTCCGCGTTCGGCCTCACGCCGAAGCGCGTGCTCGTCACGGTGTTCCTCGTCTGGCTCGCGCTCGTGTTCGCGCTCATCTGGGCGGCGCTGCGCCGGGAATTGCCCGTCGTGCGCATCTCGGTGCTCACGGGCGCGGCGCTGTTCACGCTGCTGTGCGCGCTGCCGGTCCCCGCGTGGATCGACGCGTTCAACACTGCCTTTTTCCCCGCGGCGTGACCGCCGGTCAATCCCATCCGCCTCCCCTCGCCGGGGAGGCTTTTTTGTGTTCGCCCGGCTCATCTTTCAGGGAACCGAGGGGGGACGGCGGGTGCGGCGGTCGGGCCTGCGCCCCCTCCGGGTTCGCTCGCGCTCACCCACCTCCCCCGCAGGGGGAGGCCGATGGGCTCCCCTTTCAGGGGAGCTGTCCC
>NHCFI02800__coassemble_752_pt1 | contig 37139 bp, 33 predicted proteins | sample NHCFI02800__metabat2_high_PE_010 | metagenome-assembled genome bin NHCFI02800
ATGTGCAGGTGAAACCGGAAAAGCGGCATTTGAACCGAGCGCAGGGGACGCTGCCAAAATTCAACCTGCACCAGTGAAAAGTGCGTTGACAAGAGGGTGGGTTCAATGGTAAAATACTATGAAAGAATCTGGAAAGGCGGAAACGGCACGATGGAGCGGAGCGTCATTTTTGGCTGCATGGCATTGTTCTCGGGCCTTTGCCGTCGCTTTTGCTCTTGACTTTTCCCTTTTCGGGAAAAGTTTTTTTTTGCCCAGGACCGGAAAGGAGACAGAACGTCCATGCTCATCACAAGCGCCGTCCTCACGGACGCAACCGGCACGCGCCGCGGCTGCGCGCGCATTGAAAACGGTGTGTTCACCGAATTCGGCGAGACGCTCGAAGCCCGCGAGGGCGAGGAGGTCTTTGACGCGCACGGCAAGACGCTGATGCCCGCGTTCCTCGATCTGCACACCCACTTCCGCACCCCCGGTTTCGAGTACAAGGAGACGGTCGAGACCGGCTCGCGCGCAGCCGCGCGCGGCGGCTACACGATGGTCAACTGCATGGCCAACACAAAACCCGTCTGCTCGTCGGCCGCCATCGCGCAGAGCGTCATGGACGAGGCAAAGCGCGTCGGATTGTGCGACGTCAACCAGTGCGTCTCCATCACGAAGGACTTCGACGGCGAGACCATCTCGCACCTGCGCGCGCTGCCCAAGAACATCCGCTTCATCAGCGAGGACGGCAAGGGCGTGCGCAGCTCGAAAGTCATGTTCGACGCCATGTGCACCGCCGCCCACAAGGGCCTCACGGTCATGAGCCACGCCGAGGACATGGACCTCTCGCCCATCGACTACCGCCTCGCCGAAAACCTCGAGACAGCGCGCAATCTCTACATCGCGCAGTCCACGGGCGCGCGGCTCCACATGTGCCACGTCAGCACGAAGGAAGCGCTGTGGGACATCCTTGAGGCAAAGCGCCGCGGCGTGAACGTCACGTTCGAAGTCACGCCGCACCACATCTGGTTCTGCCACAACGAGTTCCGCGTCAACCCGCCCATCCGCGAGGAAGAGGACGTGAACGAACTCATCCGGGCGATGCTTGAGGACAAGGTCGACGCCATCGCCACCGACCACGCGCCCCACTCGCCCGAGGACAAGGCGAAGGGCGCGCCCGGCTGCGTCGGGCTCGAGACGGCGTTCTCCGTCTGCTACACAAAGCTCTGCCGCGAACACGGCATGAAGCTCGAGACCCTCAGCCGCATGATGAGCAAGACCCCCGCCGAGGTGCTCGGCGTGAAGAAGGGCCTGTTCGAAGCCGGATACGACGGCGACGCCGTCCTCGTCGACACCGAAGAGACCTACACCGTCGATCCCGACGACTTCGCCGGAAAGAGCCACAACACCCCGTACGGCGGAATGGAACTGACCGGACGCGTGCTGGCCACCATCAAGGCCGGACGCTTCACATACCGCGACAGCCGCATTTGAAGGAGGAAATTATGATGCTGCAAATGGACAGACTGTACGAATCCGTGCAGGAAAAAGGCCACGTCTGCGTGGGCCTCGACACCGACTTTTCCTATCTCCCCGAGGGCTTTGCCGACCCGGCTCTCACCGCGGGCGAGAACATCGTGCGCTTCAACAAGGCGCTCATCGACGCCACCAAGGACGTCGCGGGCTGCTACAAGGTGCAGATCGCATACTACGAGTCCCTCGGGCTCGACGGCATGCGCGCATATAAATCCACTCTGGATTATCTGCACGAAAATAAACAAATTGTAATTGCCGACATCAAGCGCGGCGACATCGCCAAAACGGCCGAGCTGTACGCGAAAGCGCACTTCGAGGGCGACTTCGAGGCCGACCTCATCACCCTCGCGCCGTACATGGGTCTTGACTCCATCACGCCGTACACGCCGTACATGGAAAAGGCGGGCAAGGGCGTGTTCGTGCTGTGCCGCACGTCGAACGGCGGCGCGAAGGACTTCGAGTACGAGAAGCTCGCCGACGGCCGCCACGTCTACGACCTTGTGGGCGACAAGATCACGGAGCTGGGCAGCGCGTACATGGGCGAGCACGGATATTCTTCCGTCGGCCTCGTCATCGGCGGCACGCACATCGAGGAGGCCGCGGAGATCCGCGCCCGCTATAAAAATACGTTCTTCCTCATCCCCGGCTACGGCGCGCAGGGCGGCAAGGCCGAGGACATCGCGCAGTACCTCACGAACGCGAACGGCGGCGTCGTCAACTCGAGCCGCGCCATCCTGCTGGCCTACAAAAAGCAGCCGGGCGTTGCGTTCGACGAAGCCGCGTACAACGAATGCGTCAACATGAAAGGAGCCATTGCCGATGCGTGCGCAAAGCTGTGACGCTCCCGTTCTCGAGAACTCGGCCGCCGCGTCCGACATCCGTCTGATGCGCGTGCGGCTGCCCGAGAGCCAGCCCTCGCCGAAGGCGGGCATGTTCTACATGCTGCGCGCGTGGGCGGCGGACGAGCCCCCGCTGCTGTCGCGCCCCATCAGCGTGCACCGCTGGGACGAGGCGAGCCGCGAACTGGAATTCCTCTATCAGGTCAAGGGCAAGGGCACGGAGAAGCTCGCCGCGCTGTGCGAGGGCGAGACCGTCAGCCTGACGGGCCCCGCGGGCAACGGCTTCCCGGTGGAGGCCGCGCGCGGCAGGAAAGTGGCCGTCGTGGGCGGCGGCATCGGCACTGCGCCGCTTTTGCAGCTGGTGCGCGAAGTGCACCCCATCGCCGCGCAGACCGATTTCCTCGCGGGCTACCGCGACGAGGTGTACCGCATCGACGCGTTCGAGCCGTTCTGCTCGAACATCTACGTCGCCACGGACACGGGCAGCTTCGGCAAAAAGGGCTTTGTCACGGAGCTGCTCACTCCGGAAAAGTACGATGTCGTGTTCATCTGCGGCCCGGAGATCATGATGAAAAACACCGCCCGCATGTGCCTTGCCGCGGGCGTGGAGTGCTACGTCAGCAAGGAGGGCGTGATGGCCTGCGGCCTCGGCGCTTGCCTCGGCTGCACGTGCCGCACCGAAAAGGGCGAGCCGGTGTGCGTCTGTAAGGACGGCCCGGTGTTCGAGGGGAGTGTGTTCTATGGCTGATCTGCGCGTGAATCTGTGCGGCAAGGAGCTGCGCACCCCCGTCATCGGCGCGTCCGGAACGTACGGTTTCGGCGGCGAATTCTCGGGCATCGTGGATATGAACTGGGTCGGCGCTGTGTCCGGCAAGGGCCTGACGCTCGAGGGCAAGGCCGGCAACACCGGCGTGCGCCTCTTTGAGACGCCGTCCGGGCTCATCAACTCCATCGGCTTGCAGAACCCCGGCGTGCGCCACTTCATCGAGCACGAGCTGCCCGCGATGCGCGCGCTCGGCCCGGCCGTGATGGCGAACCTCGGCGGCAGCACCATCGAGACCTACGAGGAGGGCGCGCGGCTGCTCGACGCGACGGACGTCGATTTCATCGAGCTGAACATCTCGTGCCCGAACGTCAAGGCGGGCGGCATCGCGTACGGCGTCAAGGCCGACAGCGCGCATGAGGTGGTGTCCCGCGTGCGCAAGTGCACGACGAAGCCGCTCATCGTCAAGCTCTCGCCGAACGCCGAGAACATCACCGAGATGGCCCTCGCGTGCGAAGCGGCGGGCGCGGACGGCCTGAGCCTTGTGAATACGTTCCAGGCCATGGCCATCGACCTCGACAAGCGCCGCCCGGTGTTCGACAACGTGTTCGCGGGCCTGTCCGGCCCTGCCATCCGCCCCATCGCGCTGCGCATGGTGTATCAGGTGTGCAAGGCGGTCAAGGTGCCCGTCGTCGGTCTCGGCGGCATCGCCACGGCGCACGACGCGCTCGAGTTCATCATGGCGGGCGCGGCGGCCGTGCAGATCGGCACGGCGAACTTCGCGAATCCCCGCGCGTGCGAGGACGTCGCGCGCGGCATCGCGGACTGGATGGACGCCCATCACGTCGCCACGCTCGACGAGATCCGCGGCGCGGCGCTGTGAGAAAGGGCTTCGCAGGCGGGAGAGGAAGATGAACCCCCTGCCGCCACCCCTCAGTCGCGGCTGCGCCGCGACAGCTCCCCTCAAAGGGGAGCCGCCCTTTGCCTCCCCTTTTAGGGGAGGTGCCCCGAAGGGGCGGAAGGGTGAATTCCACGGGCGTAGACCTTCGCAGACGCTTTTTAATTCCGAAGAGAAACGCTTCGAAAGTTTGTGCAAACGGCCACGCCCTGCCGCCACCCCTCAGTCCCCTGCGGGGACAGCTCCCCTCAAAGGGGAGCCAACAAGGAATATGATATAAAGGAGAAATGCCTTATGACTAATCTGGAAATTCTGAAATCGTGCGACGCGTTCCTGGAGGGCCACTTCCTGCTGTCCTCCGGCCGTCATTCCTCCGCGTACTGCCAGATGGCCTATCTGCAGCAGTATCCCGACAAGTGCGCCGCAGTGATGGCCACGGTCGCCGAGAAGCTGAAAGATATGGACATCGACGTCATCGTCGGCCCGGCAATGGGCGGCATCGTGTACGCGTATGAGCTCGCGCGCCAGACCGGCAAGCGCGCCATCTTCACCGAGCGCGTCGACAACGTCATGACGCTCAAGCGCTTCGCCATCCAGCCGGGCGAGAAGTGCGTCATCGCCGAGGACGTCGTCACCACGGGCATCTCCTCGCTCGAGACGAAGAAGGTCATCGAAGCCGCGGGCGGCGAGTGCCTCGGCATCGTGTGCGTCGTCGACCGCACGAAGGAAGACGCGCCCTCTCCCATCCCCATCCTCGCGAGCGCCCTGAAGCTCGACCTGCCGAACTACCCGGCCGACGAGTGCCCCATCTGCGCCGAAGGCAAGCTGCCGCTCGTGCATCTCGGCAGCCGCAAGATGAAGGAAGCCGCGAAGCAGACGCTGTAAGAGCCGGGCTCCCCTTTCGAGGGGAGCTGTCCCCGAAGGGGACTGAGGGGTGGCGGTCCACCCTTCCGCCTCACTTCGTTCGGCACCTCCCCTCAAAGGGGAGGCAAGCCTGTCCCCTCACGCAGGGGACGGTCACAAAGGGCAACTTACGCATGTTTAAGAAAAGAGGGATCGTATGAAAGCAATGCTGGTTCTTGCCAACGGCATGGTGTTTGAGGGAAAGAACTTCGGCGCGCAGGGAACGCGCGTGGGCGAAGTCGTGTTCAACACGGGCATGGTGGGCTATGAAGAGACGCTCACCGACCCCAGCTACTACGGCCAGATCATCACGGCCGCGTATCCGCTCGTGGGCAACTACGGCGTGAACGGCGAGGACGCCGAGTCCTCCCGCATCTGGGCGTTCGGCTACATCGTGCGCGAGGCGTGCGAGACGCCGTCGAACTTCCGCTGCAAAAAGACGCTCGACGCATTCCTGAAAGAGCAGAACATCATCGGCCTCGAGGGCATCGACACGCGCCGCCTTGTGCGCGTGCTGCGTGAGGCCGGCGTCATGAACGGCGCGCTCACCACCGAATACGAGACGGCCGAGGCCGCGCTCGCGGACGAGAAGCTGATGGAATCCATCCACAGCTACGCCGTCACGGAGGCCGTCAAGAGCGTCACCACCGGCGAGCCGGAGGTGTTCAATGAGGACGGCAGCTACCGCGTCGCCCTGTTCGACTTCGGCTGCAAGCGCAACATCGTGCGCTGCCTTGTCAAGCGCGGCTGCCGCGTGGCGGTCGTGCCCGCCGAGACGACGGCCGATCAGCTGAAAGACATGGACCTCGACGGCATCATGCTCTCGAACGGCCCCGGCGACCCCGCCGAAAACGTGCAGATCATCGAAAACCTGCGTGACATCGCCAAAATGGGCCTGCCCATCTTCGGCATCTGCCTCGGCCACCAGCTGATGGCGCTCGCGCAGGGCGCCAAGACCGAAAAGCTCAAGTACGGCCACCGCGGCGTCAACCAGCCCGTGACCGACCTTGCGCACGGCCGCACCTACATCACCAGCCAGAACCACGGCTACGCCGTCGTCGGCAGTTCCGTCGACGCGTCCGTCGCCGAGATCAGCGCCGTGAACGCCAACGACAACACCGTCGAGGGCCTGCGCTACAAGAATTTCGACTGCTTCACCGTTCAGTTCCACCCCGAGGCGTGCGGCGGCCCGCGCGACACGGAGTACCTGTTCGATGAATTCATCGCCATGATGGCAAAACGGAAAGGAGAAGCCTGACAAGATGCCGAAAGATCCATCCATCAAAAAAGTTCTCGTCATCGGCTCCGGCCCCATCATCATCGGCCAGGCGGCCGAGTTCGACTACTCCGGCACGCAGCCGTGCCGCGCCCTCAAGTCCGAGGGCATCGAGGTCGTGCTCGTCAACTCGAACCCCGCCACGATCATGACCGACACGCACATCGCCGACAAGGTCTACGTCGAGCCCATGACGCCCGAGGTGCTCGAGCGCGTCATTGAGAAAGAAAAGCCCGACTCCATTCTGCCGAACCTCGGCGGCCAGACCGGCCTGAACCTCGCCATGGCGCTCGCGCGCTCCGGCTTCCTCGAGAAGGCCGGTGTGCGGCTTCTGGGCGCGCGCCCCGAGACCATCGACCGCGCCGAGGACCGCCAGCTCTTCAAGGACACGATGGAAAAGCTCGGCGAGCCGTGCATCCCGTCGAAAGTCGTGGAAAACCTGCCCGACGCCCTCAGCTTTGCCCAGGAGATCGGCTACCCCGTCATCGTGCGCCCCGCGTTCACGATGGGCGGCACCGGCGGCGGTATCTGCGCCGACGAGGAGGAGCTGCGTGAGATCGGCACGAACGGCCTGCGCCTTTCGCCCATCCACCAGGTGCTCATCGAGAAGTGCATCGCCGGCTGGAAAGAGATCGAATACGAAGTCATGCGCGACGGCAAGGGCAACGTCATCACCGTCTGCAACATGGAAAACTTCGACCCCGTCGGCGTGCACACCGGCGACTCCATCGTCGTCGCGCCCAGCCAGACGCTGAGCGATAAAGAGTACCAGATGCTGCGCACCTCCGCGCTCAAGATCATCACCGAGCTCGGCATCGAGGGCGGCTGCAACTGCCAGTTCGCCCTGAAGCCCGACAGCTTCGAGTACGCCGTCATCGAGGTCAACCCGCGCGTGTCGCGCTCGTCCGCGCTCGCGTCGAAGGCCACCGGCTACCCCATCGCGAAGGTCGCCACGAAGATCGCCATCGGCTACTCGCTCGACGAGATCACGAACGAGGTCACCGGCCAGACGTGCGCGTGCTTCGAGCCCGCGCTCGACTACGTCGTCGTCAAGTTCCCGAAGTGGCCGTTCGACAAATTCGTCTACGCGAAAAAGACGCTCGGCACGCAGATGATGGCCACCGGCGAAGTCATGGCCATCGCCCCCACGTTCGAGCACGCCATGATGAAGGCCGTCACGAGCGTCGAGCTCGGCCTTGAGAGCATGACGATGCCCACCGTCGCGGCGCTGTCCGACGAAGAAGTGGTGGAAAAGCTGTCCGTGTGCGACTCCGACCGCTCGTTCGTCGTGTACGAGGCCATCAAGCGCGGCGTGCCGTTCGAAGTCATCTACGAGAAGACGAAGATCGACCCGTGGTTCCTCGCGAAGCTCCAGCACCTCGCAACCGTCGAAAAGCGCCTTGCGAGCGAAGAGCTGACGCATGACCTCTTGCTCGAGGCCAAGCGCTGCGGCTTCATGGACAAGACCATCCGCCGCCTGTCCGGCAAAGAGCTCCCGGAAAAGATCGTCGCATCGTATAAAATGGTCGATACCTGCGCCGCCGAGTTCGCGGCGCGCACGCCGTACTTCTACTCGTCGTTCGACGAGGAGAACGAGGCCGAGGAGTTCATCGCCGCGCACCCCACCGACAAGAAAAAGGTGCTCGTCTTCGGCTCCGGCCCCATCCGCATCGGCCAGGGCATCGAGTTCGACTACTGCTCCGTGCACTGCACGTGGGTGCTGAAAAAGCACGGCTGCGAGGCGGTGCTCGTCAACAACAACCCCGAGACGGTCTCGACCGACTTCGACACCGGCGACCGCCTGTACTTTGACCCGCTCACGCCCGAGAGCGTCGAGCACATCATCGCCACCGAGAAGCCGTGGGCGTGCGTCGTCCAGTTCGGCGGCCAGACGGCCATCAAGCTGACAAAGCACCTCGAGGCCATGGGCGTGAAGATCCTCGGAACGTCCGCCGACGCCATCGACGAGGCCGAGGACCGCGAGCGCTTCGACGAGCTGCTCGAGAAGTGCGGCATCCCCCGTCCGAAGGGCCTGACGGTGTTCACCTGCGAGGAGGCGCTCGCCGCGGGCGAGCAGCTGGGCTACCCGGTGCTGCTGCGCCCGTCGTACGTGCTCGGCGGCCAGAACATGATCATCGCCTACAACGAGGCCGACGTGCGCGAGTACATGGCCATCATCACGAGCCATGAGCTCGAGAACCCCGTGCTGGTGGACAAGTACCTCATGGGCACGGAGTGCGAAGTCGACGCCATCTGCGACGGCGAGGACTTCCTCATCCCCGGCATGATGGAGCACATCGAGCGCGCGGGCATCCACTCCGGCGACTCGATCAGCGTCTATCCGCCGCAGAACCTCAAGCAGAAGATCAAGGGCACCATCGTCGACTACACCGGCCGCCTCGCGCGGGCGCTGAACGTCGTGGGCCTGATGAACATCCAGTTCGTCGTGTACAACGACGAGGTCTACATCATCGAGGTGAACCCGCGCTCGTCGCGCACCGTGCCGTACATCAGCAAGGTGACGGGCGTGCCGATGGTGGAGCTCGCCGTGCGCTGCATGCTGGGTGAGAAACTGCGCGACATGGGCTACGGCACGGGCCTGTATCCCACGGGCGACACCTGCGCCGTCAAGGTCCCGGTGTTCAGCTTCGAGAAGCTGCACGACGTGGATACCCAGCTCGGGCCGGAGATGAAGTCGACGGGCGAGGTGCTGGGCATCGCGCACACGTTCGAGGACGCGCTGCTGAAGGGCCTTGTCGCGGCCGGCTACGAGATGCGCCATCCCACGCCGGGCAAGTGCGTCATCCTCACCGTGAAGGACGCCGACAAGCCGGAGCTGCTGGACATCGCGTGGAACTTCAAGGACATGGGCTACAAGCTGTACGGCACATCGGGCACGGCGTACTACCTCAGCAAGAACATGATCGCGTGCAACGAGGTGCGCAAGATCAGCGAGGAGCGCCCGAACATCATGGATCTGTTCGAGTCGGGACTCGTGGATTACGTCGTTTCCACCTCGTCGAAAGGCCGCATGCCGTCGCTTGACTCCGTCAAGATGCGCCGCAAGGCGGTGGAGCTCTCCATCCCGTGTCTGACGGCCGTGGACACCGCTAACGCGCTCATCAAATGTCTGCGCAGCAAAAAGACGATTCGGGATGTAGAACTCGTCGATATTTCCGAAATATAGTACCTTTGTTTCGTAAAAATCACTGAAATATGCATTATCCTCTTGTCAAATCGGGCTTCTTGTGTGTATTATTATTAATAAGAAGTCTCGCAAATTCACGATGGACGGGAGGGATAGCATTTTGACTCGGTCCCAGTTGATCGCAAAGGTCGCGAAGGATCTTGACATGCCTGCGGCACAGGTCGAGCTTGTGCTGGACGCTGTCTGCGGCGACATCATCCAATGTCTCGCGGAAGGTGAAAAAGTCACGATCACGGGTTTCGGACGCTTTGAGATGCGGGAGAGAAAGACCAAGGCCTATACCAATCCGAAGACAAAGGCCACAAGCCAGCTTCCGCCGGTTTCGGTCCCCGGTTTCAAGGCGAGCAGCCTGATGAAGGAGAAGATCGCCCAGAGCAAGTGATCGCAGCCCTTCAGGTCTTTGCAGATAATGTTCCGGCGCGGCCCCGTTTCGGGGCCGCGCTTTTTTGCGCGCCCGCGTTGCATTCCGCCGCGGATTTGATATAATAAAATCGAATGTGTGAAGAAAAAGGGAGAATCGTATGCTGTACAGTGAACTGAACATGCCCGAAGCGCTGCACAAAGCGGTGGAGCGCATGGGCTTTACCGAGCTGACGGAGGTGCAGGAGAAAGCCATCCCCCCGATGCTCGAAGGGTGCGACGTCACCGCCAAGGCCCCCACGGGCACGGGCAAGACGTGCGCGTTCGGCATCCCGCTCATCATGAGCCTTGAGACGGACAAGAAATACCCGCAGGCCGTCGTCCTCGCGCCCACGCGCGAGCTCGCGCAGCAGATCACCGAGGACCTGCGCGACCTCGCCCACTTCATGCCCGACGTGCGCATCGTGTGCGCGTACGGCGGCGCGAACATCAACAAGCAGATCGAACAGCTGAAAAAGGGCCCGCAGATCGTCGTGGCAACGCCCGGCCGTCTGCAGGACCACATCAACCGCCGCACCGTCGACGTGTCGCACGTGCGCGACATCGTGCTCGACGAGGCCGACGAGATGCTCAACATGGGCTTTTACAAGGACGTGCGCAAGATCCTCGACACCATCAAGTCGAAGCAGCGCCTCGCGATGTTCTCCGCGACGATCAGCCGCGAAGTCATGGACATCGGCTGGCTCTATCAGCGCGACCCTGTGGAGATCACCGTCCAGCCCGTCGAGGCCTCCGCGCCGAAGATCGACCAGTTCATGATGCTCACCACCGGCCGCAACAAGCTGGCCGACCTGTCCGAGCTCATCCTGCACTTCGGCTACAAGCGCGTGATGATCTTCTGCAACACGAAATACACCACCGCCATGCTGGCCAACCAGCTCGCGCGGCTGAATTTTGACGTCGACTGCCTCCACGGCGATCTCTCACAGGCCGAGCGCAACAAGATCATGGCGCGCTTCCGCGAGGGCAGTCTGCCGGTGCTCGTCGCCACGGACGTCGCGGCGCGCGGCATCGACGTCGACGACGTGGACGCCGTGTTCAACTACGACGTGCCGCAGTCCAACGAGCACTACACGCACCGCATCGGCCGCACCGGCCGCGCGAAGCGCGAGGGCGCGGCGTATCTGCTGTACACCGCCGAGGAGCGCCCCCGCGTGCGCGACATGCTGCGCTACACGCGCAACACCGCGAAGCCCATCGCCTTCAACGAGGCGCGCGATGCGATCGTGGACGCGGAATTCTGACGCGCGGAGTGCATTTCCGCGCGTGAGTATACAATGCATATTTTTTCACAAACACCGCCGCCGTGCGCGGCGCAAGAAAGCTGAGTTTTGTCCATGAAGATCCTTGTCCTGTCCGATTCCCACGGGAACACGCGCGGCGTGCTCGAGGCCGTCACGCGCCATCCCGACGCCGACGCGGCGTTCTTCCTCGGCGACGGCTCCCGCGACGCCGACGCCCTCGAGGAGGAGTTCCCGCGCCTGCCGGTCTACCGCGTGTGCGGAAACTGCGATTTCGGCACGTTCGACCCCATCGAGGGCCTCGCGCCGCTCGGCGGCGTCGTGTTCTTCTATACGCACGGCCAGGCGTACTCGGTGAAAGACGGTCTGGACAGGCTGGCCGAGGCCGCGAAGGCGCGCGGCGCCGACGTGGCGCTGTTCGGCCACACGCATGAGCCGCTGTGCGAGATGCGCGACGGCGTCGCACTGTTCAACCCCGGCTCAGCCGGATACCTGCGCGGCACGTACGGCGTCATCACCGTGCGTGACAAGCGCATCCACTTCGCGCACGAGGAACTCCAGCGCGCGCGCTGAACCGGAAACAGACAGAACAAAAGCCCCCTCATCCGAGGGGGCTTTTTTGTGTGTGGCACGTGCGGCTCCCCTGCAAGGGGAGCTGTCCCCGCAGGGGACTGAGGGGTGACGGCCGGGGAGAGCATTCCACCCCTCCGGCCCTCCGGGCCACCTCCCCTGCAAGGGGAGGCAGACAAAGCGGGTGACCGGCGCTTTGTCGACAAGCAAAAGCCCCCTCTTGCGAGGGGGCTTTTTGTGTGTGATATTGGAGATCAGCCTCCGGCGGGAGGCGTCGTGTCCGACGGGGCGGATGTGGACGTGCTGGGCGCGGGCGGCGCGGAGACCTGCGCGCCGCACACGGTGCATTTGCCCGTCGCGGCATCGACGGTGTGCGCGGCCAGAGTGCCGCACACGCTGCACTTGTGGTTCGCACCGTCGCCGGCATCCACCCATGTGTGCGCGCCGGTGGCCGGGATGGCGGCCGTCTCGGTCGCGTTGCACACGGAGCACGTGCGCGTCTGGCTGCCCGCCGCGCCGCAGGTGGCCGGCTGCGTGACAGTCCACGCGCCCCACGTGTGGCCGAGCGCCGGGATGACCTCGTTCGGCAGCGTCGCGCCGCAGACCTTGCACTTCACGCTCATCTGGCCGCTCGCGGTGCAGGTGGCGGGGGTGGTGACGGTCTTTTCCAGATCGGGGTGCGTGCACGCCGTGCTGGACGAGCTCGACGAACTCGACGCCGTGCCCGCGACGGTCACGGTCAGCGAGGCCGAACCGTTGCCGATCTTGCAGGTGATCGTGACCTTGCCCTCCTTGAGCGCCGACACGCGGCCGTCGGCGTTGACGGTGGCGACGGACGGGTCGGACGAGGTCCATGCAACGGTGCTGCCCATGGCTTCCACATAGGAGTAGTAATCGGGCGCGTAGTCGCCCGCGTTGAACTGCGCGCTCTCGCCGGCCTTCATCGACGTCACGCCCTTGAGCGTGAACTTGTACTTGTCGGACGCCGCGGAGGACGAGGAGGACGAAGACGAAGCGGACGCTGCCGACGACGACGCCGGGACGGCCGGGCCGAAGAAATCATCCGGCGTGGCGCGGTGCGTCGGCACGTTCGAGGGCTTCGAGGGGCGCGCGTCGGGCGTGTCGGACGCGTGCGTGCGCACATACTCGAGGTATGCGTCCATGCCCTCGCGGTTCAGATGGATGCCGTCGGACTCCATATACTCGGCCTTCGCGTAGCCGTCGGAGCCCTTGAGAACCTCGCTGGAGTTGAGGAACAGGCAGCCCTCTTCCTCGGCCAGCTGCACGAGCGCCTTGTTGAATTCGTCGATGCGCTGCATCGTGATGGACGGGTACGAGCGGTTCTTCGCCACGGGGTGCACCGCAGCGATGATGATCTCGGCGTACTCGTACTCCTCGCGGATGGCCTCGATGGCGCTGCGGTACGAGTTTGTGAACGTCTCGGCATCCCACGCGGTGTTGTTCGTGCCGTAGCTGATGACGATGCGGCGCGGCTGCATCATCGCGACGGCCTTCGGGACGGTGACGGGGTTCGAGTACCCCGAGAAATACATGCAGGCCGAACTGGTCACATGCTGGATGCCCATGGACGACGCGCCCAGCGAATTCTGGAGCGTCACCGTGCCGAACATCGGCATGCGGGCGGTGTTCGAGTCGCCGATGAAGAGCGTCTCATCGAGGTATTCCTGCCCCGCGTCGTCGCTCTCCTGCAAAATCACGCCGTCGTATTCCTCTACGGCGATGGAGGCCGCGTCCTTGTCGTACGAGCCGCTCGAGACGGAGACGGCGGAAGAGGATTCAGGCTCGCTGTGGCGGCCCGTCAGGAGCGCGCAGACCACGATCACCAGCACCACGGCGGCGCAGGCGGCGGCAAGGATGGCAATGCTTTGCTTGTCGCCCTTGGCGACCTTCCGGAAGAAGCGCCGGATGCTCTTGAAAAACCGGCGCACAGAGCGTTTGAACGGCTCCATGTGTCAATCACCTCAACGAAAAACTCGCGCCGCCCCGCGGGGAGAGCGCACATATCTGATATATTGTACCGTATCGCGCGGAAAAATGCAAAAGCGCACCCGTGGGACAGCGGAACCGATGGAACAAAAAAGGCGTGCGTTTTCTGCAAAACACACGCCTTTTCCTGTCGTTTGCGCTAAAACATTGTGCCCACGCTTGTGCACACCGCTGAATTATGCCGCGAGCCCCGCTTTTTTCATCGCCGGGCGCAGCGCCGCGTACACGGCCACGGACGCGATCAGCGAGATCACCGCGTTGAAGCCCGTGGAACCGAGGTTGAACACGAGCGCCACGTCCGCCGCGGGCTTGCCGAGGATGATCAGCTTGTAGAAATAGCCGATCAGCGGGTCGGCCACCACGTTGAACGCAAGGCCTGCCGCGCCCGCCAGCGTGGACTTCGCCACGAGCGTCTTCGGGTCCTTCTCGTCTTCGATGTGCAGCACCTTGTGCGCGACGAGCCCCGTGATCAGGCCGATGCCCAGCTTGCACACGAACGTCTTCGGCGCGTAGATGACGTACATCGGGTCAAACAGGTCGCCCAGTGTCATGCCGATGGCGCCGCCGAGGCCGCCCACCCAGCCGCTGAACAGCAGCGCGCCCAGCACGCACACGGCGTTGCCCAGATGGATGCTCGTCGCATCGCCCGTGCCGATGGGGATCTTGAACTGCAAAAATGTGAACACCACATACGACAGCGCCGCCATCAGCCCTGTCATCGAAATGTTGCGCAGCGATTTGTTTTCTTTCATCTCTCTCATTCCTCTCCCGTCTCTTGACAGCCCGCTTGTCTTGGGCTATGCTCATTATATTCAAGATGTGACCCTTTTGAAATATCCAGTTTTTGATTTTTTTATGGTGTCAGTTTGAAAGGAGACGGTCCGATGAACGACGTCACGCTTCGGCTCGAGAAGGACGGCGCGCCGCTGTACCGGCAGGTGTACGCCTATTTCACGCAGGAGATCCGCGCGGGGCGCATCCGGGAGGGCGAGAAGCTGCCCTCGAAGCGCCGCCTCGCGCAGGACCTGCGCGTGAGCGTCAACACGGTGGACACGGCGTATTCGATGCTCGCGGCGGAGGGGTACTGCGAGGCGCGGGCAAAAAGCGGGTTCTACGCCTGCCGCGTCGACGCGCTGCCCGCGCCCGAAGCGCCCGCGCGCGCCGTGCCCGCCGAGCCGGAGGCCCCCGCGTTCCGCTACGACTTCGAGACCTCCGGCGTGGACACGTCGCTGTTCCCGTTCAAGGCGTGGCGGCGCATCCAGCGCGACCTGCTCACGGGCGAGCCGTCGCTGCTCAACCACGGCCACCGGCAGGGCGACGAGAACCTGCGCGAGGCCATCGCGGCGCACCTGCGCGAGGCGCGCGGCGCGAAGGCCGGGGCGGACGCCATCGTCGTGGGCGCGGGCATCGAGTATCTGCTGGGCATCCTCGCGCGGATGTTCGCGGGCGAGACGTTCGCCGTGGAGACGCCGGGCTACGCCCGCACGCACCGCGTGCTCGAGAACAACGGCGCGCACGTCACGTTCCTCCCCGTCGACCGCGCGGGCATGAGCGCGGAACTTCTGGCGCGCAGCAGCGCGCGGCTGTGCTGCGTCACGCCCAGCCACCAGTTCCCCACGGGCGTGACGATGCCCGTCGGCCGCCGCACGGAGCTTCTGGCGTGGGCGTCCCAGGCGCCCGACCGCTACATCATCGAAGACGACTACGACAGCGAGTTCCGCTTCGACGCGCGTCCCATCCCGTGCATGCAGGGGCTCGACGGCGCGCAGCGCGTCATCTACATCGGCACGTTCTCGAAGAGCATCGCGCCGTCCATCCGCATCGGCTACATGGTGCTGCCGCCGAAACTGCTGGCGCGCTGGCGGCGAGACTTCGGCTTTTACTCGTGCACCGTCAGCCGCTTCGAGCAGCAGACGCTGCGCGTGTTCCTCGAGTCCGGCCAGTTCGCGCGCCACCTCGCGCGCATGCGCACGGCCTACCGCGCCCGGCGCGACGCGCTGTGCGGCGCGCTGGAAGCGGAGTTCGGGGATGCGGTGCACCTGTCCGGCACACACACGGGGCTGCATCTCGTCGCAAGGTTCGACACACAGCTTTCGGAGGACGAGCTCGTGCGGCGCGCGCGCGACGCGGGCATCCGCGTGCGCGGCCTCGGCGCGTACGCCGCCGGCCCCGCGCCCGGCGGGCCGCCCGCGCTCGTGCTGGGCTACGCGGGCCTGCCCGCGCAGGACATCGCCCCCGCGTGCCGGGCGCTGCGCGCGTGCTTCGGGTCTTGTCTTTCGGAGAAGCCTGTGGTATAATGGCAAAACAGTTCCGCCGCACAGAGCACGGCGGACCGGCAACCTCTGTGAGGGAGTAGCCGGCGCGGGGAGCACCGCGCGCAAGGTCAACATGCTGGCGGCGTGCCGCCTGGCTTTGCTTAATCGGCAAGACTCACGGACGGCGTCTTTGCGCGCCGTCCGCGGGTCTTTTTTTGTTGGAGCAAACACAAAAAGGAGCGAAACACATGAATACCTTCACCCTGTTCCTGCTGGCGCTGGGGCTTTCGATGGACGCGTTCGCCGTGTCCGTCTCGAACAGCATGTGCCACAAGGACCTGCCGCGCCGCACGGCGCTCGTCACATCGCTGATGTTCGGCCTGTTCCAGGGCATGATGCCCGTCATCGGGTACGTCGCGGGCCGCGCGTTCGCGGACGCCGTCAGCGCGCTCGATCACTGGATCGCGTTCGTGCTGCTGGGCTACATCGGCGGCAAGATGCTCGTGGACGCGGTGCGCGAATGGAACTCGGAAGAGGACAGCTGCCCGACTGCCGTGACGATGGGCGTCATCCTCACGCAGGCCGTCGCCACCAGCATCGACGCGCTCGCCGTGGGCGTCAGCCTCGCCGCGCTCGACATCCGCATCACGACGGCCGCGTCGTTCATCGCGTGCGTCACGTTCCTGTGCTGCGTCGCCGGGCACGCCATCGGCGCGAAGTTCGGCAAGATCCTCGGCAACTGGGCGCAGATCTTCGGCGGCGTCATCCTCGTGGGCATCGGCTCGAAAATCCTCATCGAGCACTTGTTTTTCTGATCCCGGCACAGTACAATAAGGGTATCCGCGCGCAAGATCTTGTGCGCGGCGGATCGTACATGCTTTGGGGGAATCAATGTGAAAAGAGAAAAGTTTGCCTCGCGGCTGGGCTTCCTGCTCATCAGCGCGGGGTGCGCCATCGGCATCGGCAACGTGTGGCGCTTTCCGTACATCACGGGCGCCTACGGCGGCGCGGCGTTCGTGCTGATCTATCTGTTCTTCCTCGTCATTCTGGGCCTGCCCATCATGGTGATGGAGTTCGCCGTGGGCCGCGCCTCGCAGAAGAGCTGTGCGTCCAGCTTCAAGGTGCTTGAGCCCAAGGGCACCAAGTGGCACTGGTACGCCGTGTTCGGCATGGCCGGCAACTACCTGCTGATGATGTTCTACACCACCGTTGCGGGCTGGATGCTCGCGTACATCGTGCGCAACGCGCAGGGCAAATTCATCGGCGCGTCGGCGGACGCGGTGGGCGCGGAGTTCAACTCCATGCTGGCAGACCCCTGGGGCCAGCTGTTCTGGATGGTCGTGGCCGTCGTCATCGGCTTTGCGGTGTGCTCGCGCGGATTGCAGCAGGGCGTTGAAAAAGTCACCAAGGCCATGATGGTCTGCCTGCTCGTTCTGATGATCGTGCTCGCCGTGCGCAGCGTCACGCTTCCCGGCGCGGCCGAGGGCCTGCGCTTCTACCTCGTGCCCGACTTCTCGAAGGTCGCGGAGAACGGCCTGTTCACGGTCGTCTACGCCGCGATGGGCCAGTCGTTCTTCACGCTGTCGCTCGGCATCGGCGCCATGGCCATCTTCGGCAGCTACCTCGGCAAGGACCGCAGCCTCACCGGCGAGAGCATCAACATCGTCATCCTCGACACGTTCGTCGCGCTCACCGCCGGCCTCATCATCTTCCCGGCGTGCTCGGCCTACGGCGTCGACGCCGGCCAGGGCCCGGGCCTCGTGTTCGTCACGCTGCCCAACATCTTCGGCAACATGGCGGGCGGCCGCATCTGGGGCTCGCTGTTCTTCGTGTTCATGTCGTTCGCGGCGCTGTCCACCGTCATCGCGGTGTTCGAGAACATCATCGCCTTCGGCATGGACCTGTGGGGCTGGAGCCGCAAGAAGGCCGTCATCGTCAACTTCTTCGCCATCCTCGTGCTCAGCGTGCCGTGCGTGCTGGGGTACAACGTGTGGTCGGCGTTCAAGCCGTTCGGCGGCACCAGCGCCGTGCTCGACCTTGAGGACTTCCTCGTCTCGAACACCATCCTGCCGCTGGGCAGCCTCGTGTATCTGCTGTTCTGCACCACCCGCTACGGCTGGGGCTGGAACAACTTCATCGCCGAGGCCGACGCCGGCGAGGGCCTGAAGTTCCCGAAGTGGGTGCGCGGCTATGTCACGTACGTGCTGCCGCTCATCGTTCTGTTCATCTTCGTGATGGGCTACAAGGACAAATTCTTCCCGGGCTGAGTTCCGGACAAAAAAGCAGCGTCCCCCGCGCGGGGGACGCTGCTTTTGTCTTTTGCGCCGCGCGTCAGTGCGTCTCGCTGCGCAGCCTCTGTTGAAACTGGATCAAAACAACAGTTGTTGTTTTGACCTGAATCCAGTATACTGGAGAAAAGAGCCCGGAACAATCATCAATATATCAACAAATGTTGGGATGAAGAGGTTTTTTGTATGAATACTCCGAACAACAGACGCCGCCGCGAGTCGGTGGAGAAGATCGAGCGCGTGTTTGTCGATCTGCTCCAGACGCGGGAGCTCGGGGACATCCGCGTGTCGGACATCTGCAAACAGGCGGGGCTCAACCGCACGACGTTCTACGCCAATTTCGCCGACGTGTATGCGCTGGCCGATTCCATCCGCGACAAGCTGGAACAGAACCTCGCGGAGCTGTACCGCGAGGAGATCGAAACAGGGCGCAACAGCAACGATTACCGCAAGCTGTTCCGCCACATCCGCGACAACCAGATCTTCTACCGAACCTACTTCAAACTGGGGTACGACAACCGCTACCGCATCGTCGCCTACGACGAGGAGCGCGCCCGGCGGGAGTTCGGCGGCCGTTTCGTGGAGTACCACATGGAGTTTTTCAGGAGCGGGCTGACGGGCATCATCAAGCTGTGGCTGCAAACCGGCTGCCGCGAGACGCCGGACGAGATGTTCGAGATCATCCGCAGCGAGTACCGCGGCCGCGGGATCTGCCCGCCCGGCAGCGGGGAGTGAGAAAAAGGCGCAAAAAAAGACCCGGCCGCGCAGGCCGGGCCGGATCGCGTATGATTCAGATGGAGCGGAAGCCCTTGCCGATGGTCTCGGAGGAGTTCACGATGGTGATGAAGGACGCGGGGTCCACGCGGCGGATGTAGTTGCGCAGCAGAACGGCCTGACGGCGGCCGAGCACCGTCGTGATGACCTCTTCGTCGCGGCCGGAGAACGCACCGTGCGCGGTGTACACCGTCGCGCCGCGCTTGAGGTCGTTGATGATGAACTCGAGGATCTCGTCCGGGTGCTGGGAGACGATGGTGATCTTCTTGCGGATGTTGATGTTCTCGATCACGCCGTCCACGACGAACGCCTTGGCGAGAAGACCCAGCACGCAGTACATGCCCGTGCGCACGCCGTACAGTCCGCCCGCCGCGAGCGCGATGAGGAAGTCCGACAGCAAAAGCGCCTTGCCGATCTCGATGCTCGTCTTGTCCGAGAGGATCATGGCCACGATGTCCGTGCCGCCCGACGACGCGCCGATGTTGAACACGATGGCGCTGCCCACCGCGGGCAGGATGACGGCGTAGCACAGCTCGAGGAATTTGTCGTCCGTGAACGGCGCGCTCATCGGCCAGATGCGCTCGAACAGGTCGACGAACACGGAGAGCGCCATCGACGAGTAGATCGTCACGCCCATGCGCTTCGGGCCCAGAAAGACAAGGCCGATCACCACGAGCACCGCGTTGATGAGCAGCATCGCCGTGCCGACGTTGAACGGCGTGAGCGACGAAATGAGGATGGAGATGCCCGACGTGCCGCCGAACGCAAAGTTGTTGGGCGCCTTGAAGAAGTGCACGCCCGCCGCCAGAACGGCCAGGCCGAAGTTCAAAAGCAGAAAATAAATCAGCTTTTCGCGCGTCAGCAGCTTTTTTATGCCTTGCATATTGGGAAATCTCCTTATTTATGGTATAATAACAGAAAACAGACCGTCCGCGGGTCGTTTGCGGACGGTTCGCACCCATCATTGTAGCACATCGCGTCCTCCCCCTCAAGGTGCGGCGCGCAAAAAGGGCGCGGTTTTTTCCGAAAGACCGCACCGTCAAGGAGTGTCAGACATGGAAGAGGAAAAGAAGCAAACACCGGAAGCGTCCGCGGGCGAAGCGCCGAAGAAGCGCCGCCGCCGCGGCGGACGCCGCCACCGCTCCGCGTCCCAGGCGGCCGCACAGCGCGCCGCGCAGGAGGCTTCGCCCGAGGCGAAGGAGCAGCGCCCCGCCAAGAGCGAAAAGGCGCCCGCCCCGAAAGCGGCGGACAAGCCCTCGGCCCCCAAAGCGGGCGACAAGGGCGCGAAGGAGACCCGCGCGCCGCGCCGCAAGGCGGATGCTGCGAAGCCCGCGCGCGCCGAAGCGCCCGCGAAAGAGCCGCGCGCCGCGCAGCATCCGAAAAACGCGCGCCGCGCGAAACCCGCCGCGCGCCCCGAGGACGAGGACGCGGGCCTTCTGCTCATCAGCCGCCGCGTGCCCGCGCAGAAGTTCGCCAGCTTCGAGGAGTACATCGCCGCGCACGGCGGCGTGTCCAGCCCCATCTCCGGCGACGACGGCGAGTGACGCACCGGTCGGAAACCGGCGCATTCCCTCTTGCAAAATACACCGGAATAGTATATAATAATACGCCGGAAAAGCAAATCCATCGAGACAAGCATGGAAAGTGAGGAAGCTCAATGGCAGCAATCAAAGCGATCGACCGCGTGTGGTATGTCGGTGTTCAGGACCCGGACCTGCGCGTGTTCGACATCATCATGTATTCGGAAACCGGCACGTCCTACAACGCGTACATCGTCAAGGGCGACGACAAGATCGCGCTGTTTGAGACGAGCAAGTGCAAATTCTTCGACAAGTTCCTCGCGAACATCCGCGAGGTGTGCGACCCGGCGGACATCGACTACATCGTCGTGGACCACACCGAGCCCGACCACACCGGCAGCATGGAAAAACTGCTCGAGCTCGCGCCGAAGGCGACGGTGCTCGGCTCCAACGCCGCGATCATGTTCCTCAAGGAGATCGTGAACCATCCGTTCCCCTCGCGCGTCGTGACGGAGAAGGACGAGATCGACCTCGGCGGCCTCACGCTGAAGTTCATCAACGTGCCGCTGCTGCACTGGCCGGACAGCATGTACACCTACATCCCCGAGATCAAGGCGCTGTTCACCTGCGACAGCTTCGGCTGCCACTACGCCGACGAGCGCGTGTTCAACGACCTCATCGAGGGCGATTTCACCGAGGCGTACAAATATTACTTCGACAACATCATCGGGCCGTTCAAGCGCCCGTATATGACGAACGCGCTCAAGCGCGTGCGCGCGCTGGACGTGGAGTTCATCGGCAACGGCCACGGCCCCGTGCTGCGCTCCGACATCGGCAAATACCTCGACATGTACGAGGAGTGGTGCAAGCCGGAAGTGCGCGAGACCAAGCGCGTCGCCATCGCCTATGTGTCGGCCTACGGCTACACGAAGGAGCTGGCCGAGCACATCGCCGCGGGCGCGCGCGAAGAGGGCGTGGACGTGCAGGTGTTCGACCTCGTGACGGACGACAACGCCGCCGCCAAGGCCGCCGTCGCGGATTCCGACGGTTTCCTGCTCGGCAGCCCGACGCTCGTCGGCGACGCCCTGCCCCCCGTGTACGAGATGCTCATCGGGCTGAACCCCATCATCCACAAGGGCAAGTTCGCCGCCGCGTTCGGCTCCTACGGCTGGAGCGGCGAGGCCGTGCCCAACCTGACGGCGCGCATGCAGCAGCTCAAGCTGTCCATGCCGCTCGAGGGCATGCGCGTGCGCTTCAAGCCCACCGAGGAAGACCTCGCGAAAGCCGAGGAGTACGGCCGCAGCTTTGCGCGCGCCGTGTGCGGCCGCGGCGAATAATTCTGCCCGTGCCGGGGCATCCTGACGAAAATGAATGTTTCCGGGAAAGGAGAGACGCGACATGGCGAAATGGGTCTGCACCATCTGCGGCTATGAGTGCGAAGGCGACGCGCCCGAAGTTCCGTGCCCTCTGTGCGGCGCGGGCGAAGAAGCCTACGAGAAAGTGGAAGAATGACACACGGCGGCGCGCGGAAACCGGTTCCGCGCGCCGCTTTTCCGTTTGAGGACGGGAGGGAGTTTCATGACGTTTGAACAGGCCGAGGCGTGCGTGACGCCCGTGCGCCGCGCCGCGATCGCGCGCGCCGTGTGCGGGGAAGGCGAGTGGCCGGACGCGCTCACCGAAGCCGAGCGCGAATTTGCGTTCGGGCTCTCCGCGTATCTGGAATATGAGGACCGCGCCGCCGTTGAGGCGTATTTCTGACGCGGCGCGCAAAGCGGGACGGGCCCTGTGCCCGCCCCGCTTTTTTCTTGACGCATGCGCGCGGAAATTCTATAATCGAATCAGAACGTTCCGGCAGGAAGAACAGAAGGTGCTTTGGTATGATCCATAAGGAAATCCCGCTCGCGCCGCGCGGCGCAAAGACGGCGGGGACTCTGACGACTTATTTCCTCGACAACGACCCCAGCATGGACGCGTCGCGCAAGCGCCCCGTCGTCATCGTCTGCCCGGGCGGCGGGTACCGGATCGTATCCGCGCGGGAGGCCGAGCCGGTGGCGATGCGCTTCGTCGCGGCCGGGTGCCACGCGGCGGTGCTCCGCTACGCCGTCGCGCCCGAGGCAAAGTGGCCGGACGCGTCGCTGCAGCTCGCCGCGGCCATCCTGCACGTGCGCGAACACGCACAGGAATACCACATCGACCCGGCCAAGGTCGTCGTCGCGGGATTTTCCGCGGGCGGCCATCTGGCGGCGGCCGCGGGCACGCTCTGGAACGACCCCGCGCTGTACGAAGCGCTCGGCGCGGACCCCCGCGCCATCCGCCCGGACGCGATGATCCTCGGCTACCCCGTGATCACGAGCGGGCTGTACACCCACGGCGGTTCGTTCGCGAACCTCACGACGGGAACGCCCGACGCGCGCGACGAAGCGCTGGCGAGCGCGCTCTCGCTTGAGACGCGCGTCACGTCCGAGACGCCGCCCGCGTTTTTGTGGCACACCGCCTCCGACCCGGGCGTGCCCGTCGAGAACAGCCTGCTGTTCTTCTCCGCGCTGCACCGCTGCGGCGTCGAGGCCGCGCTGCACATCTACCCGCGCGGCGTGCACGGGCTGTCGCTCGCGAACGTCGAGACGCGCAGCAGCGCCGGCGTGGGTGTGGAAAAGGAGTGCCAGAGCTGGATGGGCCTCGCCCTGGAATGGCTGGACACACAGCTCGGCATCTATGAAGAAAGGGAGGACTGACGATGGAAACACGTGAGATCCGCGGAATCCAGACGAGCCTGCTGGGCTTCGGATGCATGCGCTTTCCGCTGAACGAAGAGGGCGGCATCGACCGCGCCCGCTCGCTTGGCATGCTCGACGCCGCGTATGACGCGGGCGTGCGGTATTACGACACGGCGTATCCATATCATAACGGCGAGTCCGAGCGCGTGCTGGGCGAGTGGCTGCGCACGAAGCGCCGCGAGGATGTGCTCGTCGCCACGAAGCTGCCGCTGTGGAAAGCCGATTCGGAGCAGATGTTCCGCGACATTTTCGCCGAGCAGCAGGAGAAGCTCGGCACGGATTACTTCGACTTCTATCTGATGCACGCCGTCGACGCCGAGCGCTTCGAGACGGTGAAAAAGATCAACGCGTTCGCCGTGCTCGACGAGCTGAAAGCCGCGGACAAGATCCGCCGCGCGGGCTTTTCGTTCCACGACAGCTACGAGGTGTTCGAGCAGGTCCTGAACGCCTACGACTGGGACTTCTGCCAGCTTCAGATCAACTATATGGACCGCGACATCCAGGCCGGTCTGCGCGGCGTGGAGCTCGCGAAGAGCAAGGGCATCCCCGTCATCGTGATGGAGCCCGTCAAGGGCGGCTACCTCGCGAATCCGCCCGCCGAAGTGCGCGCCGTGTTCGACAGCCTCCACCCGGAGTGGTCGGCCGCGTCGTGGGCGCTGCGGTGGGTCGCGTCGGTCGATAACGTCGCCGTCATCCTCTCGGGCATGAGCGACGAACAGCAGGTGGCCGACAACCTCGCCACGTTCGCGCACACCGCGCCTTTGACGGACGAGGAGCAGGCCGCCGTGGCCGAGGCCGCGCGTCTCTACCGCGCGCGCACCCGCGTGCCGTGCACCGGATGCCGCTACTGCATGCCGTGCCCGGCGGGCGTGGACATCCCCGGCGTGTTCCGCATCTGGAACGAGGGCGGGCTCTACGGGGACGAAGCGGCGCTCAAACAGTACAGGCTGCGCATGGACGAGAAATCCCGCGCCGACGTGTGCGTCGCCTGCGGGAAGTGCGCCTCGGTGTGCCCGCAGCACATCGACGTGCCGGAGATGATGAAGCAGGCCGCGGCCTGGGCAAACGAGTAAACAAAAAAGCCCCCTCTCAAGGGGGCTTTTGCGTCATCCGAGGCGGCTGTACGCGAAGTACGCCGCGCCCTTGAGCGCGAGCGCCGTCACGAGAATGGCAAACGACGCCAGAAACGCCGCGTTGTCGAACAGCGCGCACGTCACGGTCACGAACCAGATGCACAGCAAAAGCACGTCCAGCACCGCGCCGCCGCTCTTGTCGTGCAGAAAGCGGTTGCGCTCGTCGCGCTCGCGCACGAACTGCTCCTTGCGCAGCGCCGCGTCGCGCAAAAGTTTCCGGTTGTGATGGATGCGCACGCCGACGGCGATCATGCCGCCGAAGAACAGAATGCGGCTCATCGACGACGCGAGGTCGCTCATCGTGCGCGAGTCGCCGCCGCCGAGCTCCGCGACGACGACCATGTACACCAGCATCGCCGCCAGCGCCGCCCAGCCCAGCCGCACGCGCCAGCGGATGGTCTGAAGAAATGAAGGCCGTTCAAATCGTTTCATAAGCGTCCTCCTCCCGCATATTTTCCTCGAGCCGGCACAGCTCTTCCACGCTCACGCCGAACACCCGCGCCATGCGGTATGCCAGCATCAGCGACGGGCTGTACTGCTCTTTTTCAATGGAGATGATCGTCCGCGCGGACACGTGCACCTTCTCGGCCAGCTGCTGCTGCGTCAGCCCCGCCGCCGCGCGGTACGCCTTTACGTTCGTCTTGATACGCACCGCCCGCCTTTTCACTCTGATGTGAAGCAAACTTCATGTGAAGCCAACTTCATGTTAGCATGAGATCCGTCTTTTGTCAAGACGCCGCGCCTGCAAAAAAACGGGGCGCGCGGACGAAGAATCCGCGCGCCCCGGGCATCAGGCGCTCACACGATCTGGAACAGATAGAATTTCAGGTACTCCGTCTCCGGCACGCCCCAGAGCACGGGGTGGTCGGGCGCGGAGCCGCGCGCTTCGATGCACCGCAGCTGCACGCCCGCGTCGCGCGCCGCCGAGGCGAGCATCGCGCGGAAATCGGCGTCCGTGGCGAAGTGGCTGCAGCTGGCCGTCGCAAGGTAGCCGCCGCGCGGCAGCAGCCGCATCGCGCGCGTGTTGATCTCCTTGTAGCCGCGCAGCGCGTTCGAAACCGTCTTGCGCGATTTCGTGAACGCCGGCGGGTCGAGGATGATGAAGTCGTAGCTCCCGCGCGCGAGAGAGGGCAGCAGGTCGAACACGTCGGCCGCGATGCACTCCATCACGTCCGACACGCCGTTCACCTCGGCGTTGTGGCGCGCCATCTCGCACGCCGTCTCGCTCACGTCCACGGCCGTCACCTTCTTCGCGCCGCCCTTCGCGGCGTTCAGCGCGAACGACCCCGTGTGCGTGAAGCAGTCGAGCACCGTGTGGCCCTTCGCCATCTCGGCCACCGCGCGGCGGTTGTGCTTCTGATCGAGGAAAAAGCCCGTCTTCTGGCCGTTCTCCACGTCCACCGTGTAGCGCACGCCGTTCTCGCAGATTTCCGCCAGCGCCGACTCCGGCTGCGCAAGGCCGAGTTCCGACAGATCGAACCAGCCCTTGTACTGCTCGAGCCCCTCGCGCTCGCGCAGCGCCACGTCGTTGCGCTCGAACAGGCCGCGCACGTCCTGCCCGTCGTCGCGCAGCAGTTTGACCAGCATCGGGAACAGTTTCCCTTTCAGGCGCTCCATGCCGACGCTCAGCACCTGTGCCGAGAGCAGCGGGCCGTAGCGGTCCACCGTCAGGCCGGGGAAGAAGTCCGCCTCGCCGAAAATCAGGCGGCAGTTCGTCACATCCTCGCCCATCACGGTCTTGCGGTACTCCCACGCGTGCGAGAGACGCCGCATCCAGAACGCGTCGTCGAACGTATCGTTCGCGTTGCGCGAGAACACGCGCACGCGGATCTTGCTCTTCAGGCTCACGAGCCCGGTGCCGAGGTATGCGCCCTTCTCGCTCACCACGTCGGCGATGCCGCCGTTTTCGCACGCGTCGGCGCGCAGCACCTCATCCTCATACACCCACGGATGCCCGGCTTCGAGCGAGCGCGCGGCCTTTGCCGTCACGCAGAACACGGGGTACGGTCGTTTCTGTTTCATGCAAGGTTCTCCTTTGTCCGCAATTCATTTCTCTTTTATCATACAGGAAAACGAAAGAAGGTACAAGATTTTGGAAATCGAACGCAAATGGCTCGTGAAGGGCTTTCCCGAAACGCTCCCATGCTCCGGCCGCGCCGTGATGCGCCAGGGCTACATCTCCACGCGCCCCACCGTGCGCATCCGCGAAAAGACGGGCGCGGGCGAACCGTCGTATGTGCTGTGCTTCAAGGGCGCGGGCACGCTCGCGCGCGAGGAGATCGAGACGGACATCTCCGCCGAGCTCTTCGCCCGGCTCGAGCGCTTCATCGGCAAGCCCCTCATCACGAAGGACTACCGCGTCTACGCGCTCGGCGGCGGGCTGACGCTCGAGGTCAGCCGCGTCGACGAGGGCCTGCCCACCGAGTTCTGCTACGCCGAGGTGGAATTTGATTCCGTCGAGGCCGCGCGCGCGTTCGACGCGTCGCAGCTGCTCTTCCTCGGCGAGGAGCTCACGGAAGTGCCCGGCTCGTCCATGAGCGCCTACTGGGAGCGCACGCGCGGAGAAGGTGCAGGGGAAAATTCTTGACAGGAAACGCGCGAGACGATATGATAAAAACAGTTTGAGAGAGGGAGCGTGAGAGGATGCGCAAGTGATTCCGTTTTTGTCCGCCGCGGACCGGGGGCGAAGTGCGCCTGTTCGCGGGATCGACGAAGCGGGATCGCGCGGCAAAGCGGGCAATGCCCCTGCCGCGCCTTGTGCATCCGCGCGCTGGAATGCGGCCGCGGACTGTCGACGCGCGCGCTTTTGCGCCGCGCCGCCCGCGGCTTTTGCATTCGCGGAGGTTCTCTCATGTCTCAAATCATGGTCTCACATCTCGATTTTTCATATGACGGCGCTGCCGAACCCGTGTTCCGGGACTTCTCGCTCACGCTCGATACGGTGTGGCGCACGGCGTGCACCGGCCGCAACGGCCGCGGAAAGACGACGCTCGCAAAGCTCATCGCGGGCGTGCTTGACGCGCGCGGCGCGGTGACGTGCCCCGTGCCGCCCGTGTACTTTCCGTTTCCGGTTGAGGATGAACGGCTGTGCGCGCTTGACGCCGTGCGCCGGGACGCTCCCGCGTGGGCCGTGCGCCGGGAGGCGCTGCTTCTGGGCGTGGCCGACGAGGTGCTTGCGCGCCCGTTCGAAACGCTGAGCGGCGGCGAACGGGTGAAGTGCCTGCTCGCATCTCTGTTTGCGCGCGATGCGGCCTATGTCCTGCTCGATGAGCCGACGCGCTGGCTCGACGCGGACGGCCGCCGTCAGGTGTCGGAATATCTTGCGAAGAAACGCGGCTTTTTTGTGATCAGCCACGACCGCGATTTTCTGGACGCCTGCTGTGACCACACGCTGGTCTGCACGGTCACGGGCTGGGAACTGGCGCAGGGAACGGTCAGCCTCTGGCTGGAAGAGAAGGAAAAACGCAACCAGGCCGAGCGCACGCGCAACGACAAGCTGCGCCGCGAAGCGGCACGCCTGGAGCAGGCCGCCCGCCGGACGGCCGACTGGGCCGGACGCGCCGAGGCGGAAAAGCATCAGCGCGTCTCCGGGCTCCGGCCCGACCGGGGCTATCTCGGCGCGCGGGCCGCGCGTGTGATGAAGCGTGCGAAGAGCGCGCAGGCGCGCCGGAACGCTGCGCTCGAACAGACGCGGAACCTGCTGCGCGATGTCGAGGAAGCCGAGGCGCTGTGCATCCGTCCGCTCGATCCGCCGCGCGGCGGCGTATTGCTGCAAGTGAGGGACGTTTCTCTGCGTTACGGCGGAACGTGCGTGGCGCAGAAAATATCCTTTTCGGTCTCTCCCGGTGAGCGCATCGCCGTTACGGGACGCAACGGGTGCGGAAAATCAACGCTGCTTCGCCTTGTCTGTGGAGAAACCGTCGAACACGGCGGTGAGGTCCGGCGCGCGGGCGGGCTGGTGATCTCCTGCGTGCCGCAGATGCCGGGGCCGGTGTGCCCGGTCGAACTCGCGCGGGAGACCGGCGATGCACCGCGTTACTTTGCCATCCTGCGCAAACTCGGGTTCGAGCGTTCGGCATTCGACGCGCGCCCGGATGAACTCAGCGACGGGCAGCGGCGCAAGGCGCTTGTGGCAAAGAGTCTTTGCGAAAGGGCGCATCTGTATGTGTGGGACGAGCCGCTCGGCGGCATCGACCTCACGGCGCGCGAGCAGCTTGCCGTGCTCATCCGGGACTCGGGCGCCGCGATGCTGCTCGTTGAGCATGACAGGGCGTTTCTGCGGAGCGTCGGTGTGCGGATCGTAGATATAACGAGCTGTTGATATTGATAAAAATATACCGATTTGTATTGAAAGGCAGGTGCGGCGCGTGAGTTTCACGACGTTTTCGTTCGGCGCGTTCTTCGCGGCGGTGTTCTGCGTGTACTGGGCGCTGCCGCAGCGCCTGCGCAAGTGGGCGGCGCTCGCGGCGTCGGCCGCGTTCTATGCGCCGTTCGGCGCGAGATCCCTCGCGGTGCTGGCCGTGTGCGCGGCGGCGTCGTGGGGCATGGGCTTTGCGGTGGCCGCCCGGCGCGACAGCCGCGCGCGCTTTGCCGCGTGCATCGCGCTCTCGCTCGTGCCGCTCGCGCTCGTCAAATACGCGCCGGGTATGTTCGGCGTCGTGGGCGTGAGTTTCTTCACGTTCAAGATCATCGCCTACCTCGCGCAGGTGCGCGCCGGGGAGATCGAACCCGAGCGCGACTTCGCGGCCTACGCGCTGTACGTGAGCTTCTTCCCGGAGATCACGTCCGGCCCCATCCAGCGCGCGTCAAGCCTGCTGCCGCAGATCCATGCGCCGCGCGCATTCGACGCGGACAAGGCGCTCGCGTGCGGGCAGCTCATCGTGTGGGGCATGTTCAAAAAGCTCATGATCGCCGACAACCTCGCGGGCTACGTGCAGAAGGCGTACGACCAGCCGGATCTGTACATCGGCCCGAGCGTGCTGCTGGCGATGGTGCTCTACTCCGTGCAGCTGTACTGCGACTTCTCCGGCTACTCCGAGATGGCCGTCGGCATGGCGGGGCTTCTCGGCTTTGACGTGGAGGACAACTTCCGCATGCCGTACTTTGCGCGCTCCATCCGGGAGTTCTGGGCGAAGTGGCACATCTCGCTCTCCACATTCCTGCGCGACTACGTCTATTTCCCGCTCGGCGGCAGCCGGTGCGGCACGTGGCGCACCGCGTTCAATCTGATGGCGACCTTCCTCGTCAGCGGCATCTGGCACGGCACGGGGCTCACGTTCCTCGTCTGGGGGCTTCTCCACGGCGCGTATCAGGTCGCGGGACGCCTCACGCGCACCGCGCGCAGCCGCGCCTGGAGCGCTCTTCACATCCGGGAGGACGGGGCGCTTGCCTCGTGCGTCAAGGCGCTCGTGACGTTCGCGCTTGTGACGTTCGCGTGGATCTTCTTCGGCGCGCCGTCGCTCGAGCGCGCGTTTGATGTGCTGCGCCAGATCCCGAGCGGATTCACGCTGTCGGTGCAGACGGCGAAGAACGCCGCCGCGATGCTCGGCTTCAACGCGCACACCACGCTGCGCATGGGTCTTGCGATGGCTCTGATGTTCGGCGTCGAGTTCCTCGCGCGGCGCGAGGGCGTGGCCGCGTGGCTCGCAAAGCGGCCGGCCGCATTCCGCTACGCGCTGTGCTGGGCGCTGTGTCTCGCCGTGCTGTTCTGGGGCGCGGCGTCGGGCGGCAGCTTCATCTACTTTGAATTCTAAGGAGGGCGCCGGGATGAAACGGTTTTTGAAATGCGCGGCGCTCTTCCTCGCGCCGCTGGCGCTTTTGTGCGGCGTGTTCTTCGCGGCCGTCTGGCGCTCGGGCGAACTGTGCGACTACGAGGCCGGCGCCCACGCGAGCGCGGCGGGCGAGATCTCGCTGTTCGGCCTTGCCTACCGCGACAACACCGCGTCGTTCAAGCGCGCCGCGGCCAATGATGTGAAAGCCGACCTCCTCGTGCTGGGCACGTCGCGCTCGATGCAGCTGCGCGGGCAGTTTTTTGACACGGACAGCTTCTACAACGCGGGCGGCGGCATGGCGTTTCTGCCGCAGGCCGCGGCGTTCCTCGAAGCGCTCGACGAGGACGCGCGCCCCGAGCGGCTCATTCTCGTGCTCGACCAGTACTTTTTCAACGAGCAGTGGCTCGCGGCGGACAACGCGTCCAGCGTGCCCGATTACACGCAGTTCGCAGATCCCGACCCAGGCTATCTGCTGCACGCGTTCTTCGACGCGTACTCCTACGGGAAATACCGCATCTTCGACGTGCTGCAAACGCCCGCGGACGTCGTGGGCCTGTCGGCCTCGGCGCGCGGCGCGGGATTTTATCCCGACGGCTCATACTCCTACGGCACCGACGCGACCGGCGACGGGCTCGACCCCGGCTTTGCCGACAGCATCAACCGCATCCTCACCGCGTCGAACCGGTTCGAACACGGGAAAGTCGTGGCGCAGCAGGGCGTTGAGGATCTGCGCGCCGTGCTCGATGTGTGCAGGGAGTACGGCATCGAGGTCACGGCCTTTCTGCCGCCGTACGCGCCGAGCGTCTGGCAGTACATGCAGGACTACGGCGAGCACACGTATATGACGCAGATTTACGACACCATCGTCCCCGTGTTTGAGGAGTACGGCTACGAGGTGTTCGACTGCTCGTACCTCCCCGAGACCACCGACGACCAGTACCTCGACGGGTTCCACGGCTCCGACCGCGTGTACGCCGCCATCTGCGTGCGGCTCGCGCGGGATTCGCAGTTTTTGTCTGACGTGTTCGACGAGGCGCGGCTGACGGCACTCTTCGAGCAGGACGGCCCGCCGAAAGTCATTTCCTTCGGCGAATAAGCGGCCGCGGCGCGGCGCATACTGCTCTTACAAGGGAGGTATGTGTCCATGGATGAAAAGACGATCTCACTTCTCAACGAAGTGTCCCGCTCGGCCGAGATGGGGAAAAATACCGTGCGCCGCCTGCTCGACGTCACGGACGACCCGAAGATGCTCTCGCATCTGCGCAAGGAGCTCGCGACGTTCGAGGACGTGTCGCGCCGGTCCCACGCGATGCTCGCCACCTACGGCAAGCTGCCGAAGGAGCAGTCGCCCGCGGCGAAACTGTCGGCGCAGATGGGCATCAGCATGAAGACGATGGTCGACCGCTCGCCGCGCAATCTCGCGGAAATGCTCATCGAGGGCAACACGATGGGCGTCACGCAGCTCACCGAAGCCCTCAAGGACAACCGCGGCGCGAACGAGGGCGCCGTCGCGCTCGCACAGCGTTTGCAGCACGCCGAGAACGAGTACTCGAACGAGCTGCACGCGTTTCTCTGAATACGGCCGCATCCGCACGTTGAAACGGGGCCCCCGCGCAGGCGGGGGCCTTTTTGTGTGCGCTTTTTCTCTCCAATCGACAAAACTGGAACAAAAATGCCATAAATAGGGAATAAAAGAAATTGAAAAAGTGAAAAAACGGTGATAACATAAAAGGGACAGAACCAGGGAATTCCGCTTTTTGCCAAAGCGGACCAGCAGTGAGAAGGAGAGAAGAAGGATGTTGAAACGATACGGCAGACGTGCCGGTGCATTTCTGACGGCGCTGGCTCTGTGCCTGAGCCTCGCATCGGGTGCGGTGCTGGCGCAGGAGCCGGAGAGTACGGAACAGCCGGTGAGCACAGCACAGTCGGAGAGCGTTGCGCAGCCGGAGAGCACGACGGCCCCGGAGGACACGACGGCCCCGGCGGACACGACAGCCCCGGAGGACACGACGGCCCCGGAGAGCACGACAGCCCCGGCGGACACGACAGCCCCGGAGAGCACGACAGCCCCGGAAAGCACTGCGGCTCCGGAGAATGTTGTGCAGCAGGCTTCCGCCGCGGCTCCCGCATCGCTGTCCGAAAGCGGTTACAATTTTGGTGTGACGGATGAGACGGGCGCGATCCTCGTGGAAAAGAACTGGACGATCAACGTCTGGGAAGACCTGCCTGAACCTACGGACGTCGAGTACGAAGCGAGAGACGAAATCCCTGACTACTTGGCGTTGAACGTACCAGGCGGTTACGGTACGGTGGATAAGACGGAATATCTCTCGTTTACGACGAGCACAAGAACAAACTACGTGTTTGAAGTGGAAGCGCGCCGGTACGAGATCACGAACGATGACGGTTCGGTCACGTATGTGCCTTGGAACCAGACACCGGAGAGCGGGGACTACAAGGTCCAGCTCTGCACATGGAGACTTAAGATTGTCGGCCATACATATTCCGACGAGGGTGTTGTAGAACAAGAGCCCACCTGTACGACAAGGGGGACCATGGCCTACACGTGCATTCTGTGTGGTGCGGACAAGAAACAAGAGGACATTACTTCGTACCACGAACAGCTCGGCGAGGGCGAGGCGTGCAGCGTCTGCGGAAAGGTGCTGTTCCGCTGGGACGAGACTTCGAAGACGCTGACGTTCACTGCGGATATCCCCGATTTCCAGCAGAGCGAAGTGAATCAGAATGACCCTGCGGCCGACGCGCGCCCCTATGCGGAGTACGCTTCCGTTGCCGAGCGCGTTGTCATCGCGGACGGCGTGACGAAGATCGGCAGCTATGCTTTTACGTGGTTTGAGAATCTCACGGCGTTCGGCCCGGCAGACACCCCGGCGGGCGAAGCGGTCGTCGACGTGCCGCATGTGGGAGGAAGCGCTTTCTGGAACGTTCACGGAATGACGAAGTACACCTTCACGGAGAAAGTGGAGGTGCTCGGGACGTGCCTGTACAACTGCGGCACGCTGGAGACCGTTACGCTGGAGAGCACGCCGAAGGACACAAACGGAAAGAACTTTGTGCCGTACAATCTCATCGGCAATTCCAGCACGGTCATTGACCGCCTCATCGTCAACGACCCGGACGGCGTGTTCGGCCAGGAAAACATCAACAACACCATGGACAACGTGCGCAGCCTGACGCTGAACGTCGGGATCATCCTCGGGTCCGTCCGCGCGGGCGACCTCGAAGAGCTCGTTGTCACCGGTGCGCAGTCCATCCCGAAGAGCTGGATGGGCGGATACACGATCAACGGGATGCCGATCAGCCCGGTGGAAAATCTCAAATCGCTGACGCTGAGCGGCATCGGCGTTGTGTGTGAGAGCGCGTTCTACGGCTGTTCGTCGCTGACCAGCGTCACGATCACCGACGTCGGCCTGATCGACGCATACGTGTTCAGCGGCTGCACGTCGCTGCAGGGCCTTGAAGTCCCCGAGGAGACGAAGCTCGGCTACAGCGACATCTTTGACTTCACGAAGCCCGGATTTGCCGCGCTCAAGGACCGCATGCTCGGCATTCTCGACGGCCGCTTCGAGCTGGAGGAGAACCCCGCTCCCGATGAGCTGACCGTTCCCGCCGGCTGGACGGACTTCGAACTGGGCGCGCAGAACGAGGCCGCGCTCGACAGGACGCAGGTCACGAAAGCCGCGCGCTGGGCGGATACGGACCGCACGCAGGCCGACGTGGAATTCCGGTTCAACTACGCAAAGACGCAGGGCATGGACTTCCTGTTCGTCGTCGATTACAGCGGCTCGATGGCCAAGGTGGGCAACTACACCGACGGCACGCAGCCGGACGACAGTGTGGACGACAACTCCCGCTTCTGCGACATGCAGTCCAAACTGCTCGACGTCAGCGAAAAGCTGCTCGGCGCGGAAGGGTACGACAACCGCGTGGCGTTCGTCACCTTTGCCACCGGGCTGGAGAGGACGCTCGACTTCACCGACACCTACAGCGCGGTGGAACAGTTTGTGACGGGAGACTATCCCTACGGCAGCACGAACTATTCGCAGGCGCTCGCCGAGGCGCGCGACATGATCAACGCGCGCACGGACACCAGCCGTGAGGCCGCCGTCATCTTCATCTCGGACGGTCAGCCCAACAAGTTCTACCCCGAGATCAGCGGCGGAAAGTGGAACCAGCTGATCGAACAGATCAACGGCTACGCCGACGAGATCAAGGCCATCCAGCAGTTCGGCCACGACACGAAGATCTTCGGCGTGCTGCAGACGGTCCCCGCCAAGGATACGGACCACTGCCGCCAGGTGCTCGAGGGCGTCTGCACAGAGGGCCTGTTCTTTGAATCGACCGACACCGACAGCTTCAGCCGGGCCATCAACAACGCTGTGAGCGCGGCGTACAACGTCTACACGCTGACGGACGAGATCGACCCCGCTTTCACGCTTGACGAGTCGAGCATCGAAGTGACGGCGGGCACGTACACCGTCGGCGCGAACGCCGCGGGCAATACGCAGATCACATGGACGATCACCGGCGTGCCGTATCTCACGCATACGCTGAGCTACAAGCTCGCTCTGAAACCGAACGCCGACGGAAGCTACCCGTCCGGCAGCTTTGACACGAACGGCAGCGACGCCGTCATCACGCAGTCCGGCGCGCAGGTCAACTCCGTCGCCACCCCGACGCTGCTGCGCGGCACGATGGTGCTGCAGCCCGCCGACATGACGATCTACATGGGCGGCGACACCGGCTACGAGGGCGTTGTGGAGACCGAGGGCACGACGATCATCACGTCGCAGAGCCTGCCGCAGCCCGGCTTCTATGTCACGCTCCCGTCCGAGATCGACGCCATGATGAAGCAGGTCTGGAAGAATTCCGACGACATCACCGAGATCACGTCGGACGGCACAACGACGTACGTGCTGAACCTCTCGAATTACGTGCGCCTGACGGACGAATCCGCGGGCAAGGAGTGGGCGCTGTCGCTGTACAGCTCCGGTTATTCGCTGGCCTACTCGAAGTATGTCTACCGCATCGAGCCGGTGAGCGAGGGCATGGACCCCGTCCGCCTGCAGTTCATCGACGAGGAGGGCAATTACCGCACGAGCGATGAATTCACGCTCGATGACGCACTGTATCAGACCTACACGATGCGTCTGTACAGCGCCGACGTGGAGAGCGGCCACATCGAGGCATCGCTGAAAGTGGCGGACGACACGTGGACGACCATCCCGCTCGAACTCCAGACGGGAACGCTGACCATCCGTTACGTCACCGGCAGTCATGACGCTGTTGTCTCGCCGGTCGTGAACGACGAGTCGCAGGTCACGCCGGGCCAGGCCGCGGCCATCGTGGAAGAGGGCACGACGTTCTACATCAACGGCAGTATGATCCCGGCCGACGGCGCGAGCGTCTCGCTGCTGTTCGACAGCGTCGTGGACTCCGCCACCGAGGGCAGCGACGCAAACTACTCGCAGATCCTGCGCGACACGGCGCTGGAAAAAGCCGCCCCGTCGATGGCAAACCCGAAGTATGAGGCGAAATACCTGGACCTCGTGGACGCGGACAACGGCAACGTCTGGCTCACGGCCGACAAGCCCGTCACCGTCTGCTGGCCGTATCCGGAGGGAACGAACAGCGGCACGCAGTTCCGCCTTGTGCACTTCAAGGGGCTTGACCGTGACATGGCACAGGAGGATCTTGACTCGCTCATCGACACCGCCGAGACCGAAGTGCTCGACGTGACGACGGGCGAGAACGGCGTCACGTTCACGGTCGACAGCTTCTCGCCGTTCGTCCTCCTCTGGGAGGGCCCCTCGGACGGCGGATCGGCTTCGACCGGAGGCGATCCCCAGACGGGTGACAGCACGCCTCTGGGCGTGTGGGCGTCTCTCGCGGTGGTCGGCGCCGCGGGCGCGGCCGGAATGCTCGTGCTCGGGCGCACGAAGCGCTCCCGCAAACGCTGAGCCGTAAACAGAATAATAAATGCCCCGCACGGATCGTGCGGGGCATTTTTTGCACTTTACGCGGCGTTCAGGATCTTCATGAACTCGTCGCCGGTGATGGTCTCTTTTTCCAGCAGGTAGCGCGCCAGCTCGTGCATCTTGTCGTTGTTCTCCTTCAGGATGTTCACGGCCTTTTCGTGCGCGGCGCGGATGATGGAGACGACCTCGCGGTCGATCTCGGCGCTCGTCTTTTCGCTGCACGCGAGCGACGCGTCGCCGCCGAGGTACTGGTTCGTCACGGTCTCGAGCGCGGTCATGTCGAAGTTCTCGCTCATGCCAAGGCGCGTCACCATGCTGCGGGCCAGCTTCGTGGCCTGCTCGATGTCGTTCGAAGCGCCCGACGTGATGCTGCCGAACACGAGTTCCTCGGCGCTGCGGCCGCCGGTCAGAGTGGCGATCTTCGCCAGCGCCTCCTCTTTCGAGAGCAGCACGGTGTCGGTCTCCGGCGTCTGCATCGTGTAGCCCAGCGCGCCGGACGTGCGCGGTACGATCGTGATCTTCGTCACGGGCGCGGAGTTCGACTGCTTCGCGGCAACGATGGCGTGGCCGATCTCGTGGTACGCCACGATCTCCTTTTCATGCGGCGTGAGCACCGCGTTCTTGCGCTGGTAGCCCGCCACGACGACGTCCACGGACTCCTCGAGGTCGGACTGCGTCACCATGCGGCGGTTCTGCTTGACGGCGCGCAGCGCGGCCTCGTTGATGATGTTCGCCAGCTCCGCGCCGGACGCGCCGGACGTGGCGCGGGCGATGGCCGTGAAGTCGATGTTGTCGTCGAGCATCACCTTTTTGGCGTGCACTTTCAAGATGGCCTCGCGGCCCTGCAGGTCGGGCAGCTCCACGGGCACGCGGCGGTCAAAGCGGCCCGGGCGCAGCAGCGCCTTGTCGAGCGTCTCGGGGCGGTTCGTCGCCGCGAGGATGATGACGCCCGACGAGCCGTCGAAGCCGTCCATCTCGCTCAGAAGCT
>NHCFI02800__coassemble_792_pt1 | contig 33514 bp, 27 predicted proteins | sample NHCFI02800__metabat2_high_PE_010 | metagenome-assembled genome bin NHCFI02800
AGTTCACTATTTTAAAGTTTACACACTAATACCATTGACCTGTTGTAAGGAGAATGCACATGAAAGCCCCTTTGGAACGTCTTTTGAGCTACGTCGCCGTCGACACGCAGTCCGATCCGGACGCCGGATGCATCCCCAGCACCCCCGGCCAGTTTGAACTGGCACGCATGGTCTGCGGCGAGCTGGAAGCGCTGGGCGCCGAGGACATTGAGCTGACCGACCACTGCCACATCTACGCGAAGCTGCCCGGCAACACACCCGGCGTGCCCGCCGTCGGCTTTATCGCTCACCTCGACACCTCCCCCGCCCTGAGCGGAAAGGACATCCGCCCCCGCGTCGTGAGCAACTACGACGGCGGCGACATCCTGCTGAACGAAGAGACCGGCTGCACGCTGCGCATCGAGGAGTACCCCGAGCTCAAGCGCTACAAGGGCGGCAGCCTTGTGGTGACGGACGGCACGACGCTGCTGGGGTCGGACGACAAGTCCGGCATCACGGAGATCATGGGCATGCTGGAATATTATGCAGAGCACCCCGAACTGCCGCACGGCGACATCTGCGTGGGCTTCACGCCGGACGAGGAGATCGGCCACGGCACCGACTGCTTTGACATCGAGCGCTTCGGCGCAAAGCTGGCATACACGGTGGACGGAGCGGACCTCGGCAAGATCAGCTTTGAGAACCTGAACTCGGCCGAGGCGCGCATCACGGTGGCGGGAACGTCCATCCATCCGGGCCGCGGCAAGAACAAGATGAAGAACGCCGCGCTGATGGCCATTGAGCTCGTGAACATGCTGCCCGCGGCCGAGACGCCGAGCCACACCGAGGGGTATGAGGGCTTCTATCACCTGACGGAGTTCCGCGGCGACGTGGAGAGCGCCGAGCTCATCTATAAAGTAAGCGATTTCGAGGCCGACAAGTTCGAGGGCCGCAAGGAGCGGCTGCGCCGCGCGTGCGAGTATCTGAACGGCGTGTACGGCGAGGGCACGTTCTCGATGGAAGTGAAGGACACGATGCGCAACATGCGCGAGGCCATCGAGCCGCACTATGAACTGGTGGAGAACGCGATGGCCGCGATGCGCGACGTGGGCGTGGAGCCCGTGCTGATGCCCTGCCGCGGCGGCACGGACGGCGTGCGCCTGTCGTTCATGGGTCTGCCCTGTCCGAACCTCAACACCGGCAGCCACAACTGCCACGGCCGCTTCGAGTGCGTGCCGGTGGAATCTCTCGAGAAGATCACCGAAATGCTCGTCGCCCTGGTGGCGCGCTACGCAAAGCAGGCAAATAACGGCTGAACCCGACTGTCTTCGGGCGGAAGAAATTTCTCTTCCGCCCGTTTTATGGTATAATATGGGAAGAAATGGGAGTTGAGCGGGCAGACGCGAGCCGTTTTTGCCGCCCCGGAAAGGAAGGACGCCATGGACATTCTGGAGATCATCCGAACGCAGTATCCGAATCTGAGCCGCGCACAGAAAAAGATTGCGGATTACATCCTGACCCGGCCGGACGACGCGTGCTTTGCGTCGCTGAAAGAGCTGACGGAAGCCGTGGGCGTGACGGAAGTGACGATGATGAACTTTGCGCGCCGCATGGGCGTGGATGGGTTCAGCGGGCTCAAGCGCGAACTGCAGCACCACATCCGGCGCCGCCTGTCGCCGAACGAGAAGATCGCGCGCGCCGTGGAGACGGTGCGCCGCCAGAAAAACGGCCTGTACTCCGCGTTTCTGGACAACGAGCTGGCCGGGGTGTCCTCCACGTACGCCGGAGTCTCCGAGGAGCAGCTCCGCCGCGCGGCGGACTTTCTGCGCGGGGCAAGCCGCATCTATCTGCTGGGCTACGACGTCTCCGTGCCGGTCGTGCACTTTTTGCGTCTGCGCCTGCACTACCTCGGCTACAACGCCGTCCAGCTCGATTTTGCCGACAAGGGGCAGCTCCTCCTGTCGCTGTCGCAGGCCCGGCCGGAGGACGCCGTCGTGCTGATCTCCTTCCCGAGCCACGCGCCGGAGATGGAGCGCATCGGCGCGTACCTGCAAAGCCGGGGCGTGCCCTACGCCGCCATCGTCGACCAGCCGGACGCGCCCGCGGCACAGTGCGCCACACTGACGCTGCCGTGCGCCACGGCCGACCCGCTGTTCTACAACACGATCACGGCGGCGGTGTCTCTTGTGAACGTGCTGTGCGCGTGCATCGCCGCGCAGACGGAAGAGCACCTGTGTGACACGCGCCGGGGCGTGGAAGACGCGTTCCGGGCAATTTATTCCGAGACGGATGCGTCCGACTCACAGGACTGAACCGCACAACGGCGGGCGCATTCTGCGTCCGCCGTTTTTTCTGCCCGCCGCGCGTTTTCTTTGTGTTGTGCGGGCAAATGTAGTATACTGAAGTTGACCTCCCGCCGCTTTGTGCGGCGGAGCAAAGGAGATGTTGTGAGGATGATTCTGACCAAGGAGCAGCAGGCGCTGCTCGACGGAGAAAAGGGCGCAACGATGGCGAAGATCGTCAAGACGCTCGTGATGTACGGCGAGGCGTTCGGCGCCGAGCGCATGGTGCCTGTCACGAGCCGCTACGGCCACACCGTCATCAGCTTCGGCATCGGCGTGATGAAGCCGGTGTACGAACTCTACGACGAGCTTCTGCGCGCGGGCGCGAAGAGCAAACAGCCGTTCTCGGCCGACCCCCGGCCGCTCGACAAGAACGTGCCCTCTTCGTTTTTGCAGAACGTCGTGTTCAAATTCATGTACAGCCAGCAGGAGCACTATGAAGAGCAGCTGCGCCAACTCGGCCTGATGGGCGAGGACGCGTACACCTGCGCGTGCTATCTGCCCGAGGCGGGCAACGTGCCGCAGCGCGGCGAGGTGCTGTCGTGGGCGGAGTCGTCCGCCGTGGTGTACGCCAACAGCGTGCTGGGCGCGCGGTGCAACCGCAACTCCGGCATCATCGAGCTGATGGGCTCCATCGCCGGGTTCGTGCCGGAGTTCGGCCTTCTGACCGACGACGGCCGCCGCGCCGACTGGGTGGTGGATGTGCGCACGTCGAAGCTGCCGGACGCGCAGCTGCTCGGCTCGGCCGTGGGCATGAAGGTTCTCGAAAAAGTGCCGTTCGTGCGCGGGCTGGACAAGTGGCTCGGCAAGGAGCTCGACGGCCGCGCGTGCGCGTATTTGAAAGATTTCGGCGCGGCGTGCGCGTCGAACGGCTCGGTGGGGCTGTACCACATCGAGGGCATGACGCCCGAGGCCGCGGACATGGGCGACGCGCTCATCCGCGAGAACGCGCCCGTCTACGTGGTGGACGACGCGGAGCTCGAGCGCGTGAAAAACAGCTACCCCTGCATCTGGAAAGACCTCGACGCGAAGCCGAAACTCTGCTTCATGGGCTGCCCGCACATGACGCTCGACCAGCTCAAGGACTGGACGGTGCGCGTGGAGACGGCGCTGCGCGAGGCGGGCAACAAACAGGTGCTCATCCCGACGGTGTTCACGAGCGCGCCGGGCGTCATCCGCGAGTTTGAAAAGACGGAGTACGCCGCGCGCCTCAAGGCGACGGGCGTGATTCTGAGCTACATCTGCCCGCTGATGTACATGAACAACCCGCTTTCGAAGAAGATGCCCGTCATCACGTCGTCGAACAAGCTGCGCACATACACGAGCGCGCGCTTCTACTCGGACGACGAGATCCTCGCGAAGATCACGAAGGAGGGCAAGTGAGATGACAAAGACGTTTCAGGGGCGCGTCGTCACGCCCGGGACCGTGACGGCCGAGGCGCTTGTGTCGCACGGCGGCTTCAACACGCTGGCGAGCTACCAGATGGCGCTGATGTTCGGCGACAAGCAGGTGAAATGCGGCGACCAGAACAACGCCGACCTCTACAAGAAACCGATGATCGGCAAGGCGCTGTGCCTGCCGGAGACCATCGGCTCGACGACGGGCGGCATGGTGCTGTACACGGCGTGCGCGATGGGCAAGCAGCCCGCGTGCATGCTGTTCTCGAAACCCATCGACTCGCTGGCCGCGTCGGGCGCGATCCTCGCGGCGAACTGGACGGACGCAAAGATGCCCGTCGTGGACAGCCTCGGCGAGGAGTTCCTCGCCTATGTGAAGGACGGCATGAAGCTGACCGTCGGTGAAAACGGCCTTGTGACGGCCGAATCTTAAAGGAGGGACCGATGAAACAGGAATACGAAGCACTCTTCACGCCGTGGAAGATCGGCAATGTGGAGATCAAGAACCGCATCGTGATGTGCTCGATGGGCGGCACGTCCATCTTCGGCTGGATGGAGCCGAACCACTTTGACAAGGAGGCCGCGAACTTCCTTCTGGAGCGCGCGAAGAACAACGTGGGCCTCATCCTGCCGGGCATCGCCCCCATCCGCGATCCGATGGGCGGGCGCTGGCTGTACCAGAACCCCGGCAAGTTCCGCAAGCTGAAAGAGTACATGGAGGAATTCCACAAGACGGGCGCGAAGCTGTTCATCCAGATCACCGCGGGCTTCGGCCGCGCGATGGCCGTGAACGACCTGATGGTGGCCATGACGAAGAACAAGGTGCTCGGCACGCTGGGCAAGCCCATCTTCAACATGGACTACATCCTTGCGAGCGCGTCCGCCACGCCGAACCGCTGGGCGGACGGCGTGATGAGCCGCCCGTTCACCGTGGAGGAGATCCACGAGCTGGTGGAGGCGTTCGCCAAGACCGCAAAGATGTGCAAGGACGCGGGCGTGGACGGCATCGAGGTGCACGCCGTGCACGAGGGCTACACGCTCGACCAGTTCGCCACGAAGTACACGAACCAGCGCACGGACGAGTACGGCGGCAGTTTTGAGAACCGCTACCGCATCGCGGCCGAGATCGTCAAGGCCATCAAGCGCGACTGCAGCGACGACTTCCCCGTCTCGCTGCGCTACTCGGTCGTCTCGAAGACGAAGGGCTTCCGTCAGGGCGCGCTGCCCGAGGAGACGGACTTCGTCGAGGTGGGCCGCGACATGGCGGAATCCGAAAAGGCCGCGAAGTTCCTGCAGGACGCGGGCTACGACATGCTCAACTGCGACAACGGCACCTACGACGCATGGTACTGGGCGCACCCGCCCGCGTACATGCCGATGAACTGCAACCTCGAGTACGTCAAGCACATCAAACAGTTCGTGGACATCCCCGTGGTGTGCGCGGGCCGCATGACGCCGGAGGACGGCGCGGCCGCCGTGCGCGCGGGCGACATCGACGCGGTGGGCGTGGCGCGCCAGTTCCTCACCGACCCCGCGTGGGTGACGAAGCTGATGGAGGACCGCTGCGAGGACATCAAGCCGTGCATCTGCTGCCACAACGCGTGCTTCACGATGGCGCACCACGAGGGCTCGGCGAACGATCAGGATCTGTTCGACGCGCTGTTCATGTCGCGCTGCGCGCTGAACCCGCAGACGATGCAGTCGAAGAAATACCGCATCGTGAAAACGGGCCATCCGAAGAAGATCGCCGTCATCGGCGGCGGCATCGGCGGCATGGAGTCGGCGCTCGTGCTCGCGGCGCGCGGCCACAAGGTCGACCTGTACGAGAAGACAAACGAGCTCGGCGGCGTGTTCATCCCGGCCGCCGCGCCCTCCTACAAGGAGAAGGACCGCGAGCTCATCGAGTGGTACCGCCGCGCCATTGAGCGCAGCAATGTGACCGTGCACAGGAATACGGAAGTGAAGGACGTTGCGTCCCTCGGCGCGGACGAAGTGATCGTCGCGACGGGCGCTGCGCCGCGCTCCCTGCCCGTTCCGGGCGCGGAAAAGGCCATCGAGGCCACGGAATTTCTGCGCGGGCGCGAAGTGGGCGACCGCGTGGTGATCGTCGGCGGCGGCCTGACGGGCTGCGAGATCGCGTACGACCTCATCCTCAGCGGCAAGCATCCCACCATCGTGGAGATGAAGAACGACCTCATCGCCGTGCGCGGCGTGTGCCTTGCGAACTCGTCGTTCCTGCGCGAGACGCTGGCGCTGCACAAAGCGCCCGTCTACCTCGAGACGTCCGTGCGCGAGATCCGCGAAGACGGCGTAACGCTGCGCGGCAAGGACGGCAAGGACTTCGACGTCGCGTGCGACGACGTGATCCTCTCCGTGGGCTACGAGCCGCGCCCCCTCGTCCCGGCCTCGCGCCACGTGCACATCGTGGGCGACGCGAACGGCGTCGGCAACCTGCGCACCGTCATCTGGCGCGCGTGGGACGTGTGCATGAAGCTCTGATCTTCCCGGTATATGAAAAATCCCGGTGCATCCGAATCGGATGCACCGGGATTTTGTTTTGTTCCGGAATCAGACGGACAGCTCGGCGGTCTCGCCCAGCACGTCCTTGTGGGACTCGAGGATGGGGGCGACGACGTCCGCGAGGAACTCCGTCACCTGCTCGGCGCTGCGTCCGGTGAAGTCCTCCGGGCGGAGGATGGCTTCGACCTCGTCGTAGTCAAGGCCGAAGTCGGGGTCGGCGCACACGCGCTCGATGAGGTCGTTCTTGCCGCCCTCTTCCTTCACGACCTTCGCCGCGGCCATCGCGTGGACGCGCAGCTTCTCGTGCAGCACCTGACGGTCGCCGCCCTTCTTGACGGCGCTCATCATGATGTTCTCGCTGGCCATGAACGGCAGCTCGGCCATGATGCGCGCGCGGACGACCTTCGGGTACACGACGAGACCGTCGCACACGTTCAACAGGATGTTCAGGATGGCGTCCGCCGCGAGGAACGCCTCGGCGACAGCGATGCGCTTGTTGGCGGAGTCGTCGAGCGTGCGCTCGAACCACTGCGTGCCCGCCGTGAAGGCCGGGTTCAGCACGTCCACCATCACGTAGCGCGCGAGCGCGCAGATGCGCTCGCAGCGCATCGGGTTGCGCTTGTAGGGCATCGCGGACGAGCCGATCTGCTGCTTTTCGAACGGCTCCTCCATCTCCTTGAAGTTCGCGAGCAGGCGCATGTCGTTGCCGAACTTCATCGCGCTCTGCGCGAGGCCCGCCAGCGACGACAGCACGTTGTAGTCCACCTTGCGGGAATACGTCTGGCCGGAGACGGGCACGACCTTGTCGAAGCCCATCTCGCGGGCAATGGACACCTCCACGGCCTTGATCTTCGCGGAATCGCCCTCAAACAGCTCCACGAAGCTCGCCTGCGTGCCCGTCGTGCCCTTCGAGCCGAGCAGCGCGAGGGAGTCGCGGCGGTGGCGGATCTCGTCGAGGTCCATGCACAGCTCGTTGAGCCACAGCGTGGCGCGCTTGCCGACGGTGGTGAGCTGCGCGGGCTGCAGGTGCGTGTACGCGAGCGCGGGCATGTCCTTGTAGTGGTCCGCGAACTTCGCGAGCAGCGCGATGACGTTCACGAGCTTGCGCTCCACAACGTCGAGCGCTTCGCGCATGATGATGACGTCGGTGTTGTCGCCGACGTAGCAGCTCGTCGCGCCGAGGTGGATGATGCCCTTCGCGTTCGGGCACTGCACGCCGTAGGCGTAGACGTGGCTCATCACGTCGTGGCGGCACTCCTTCTCGCGGGCGACGGCCACGTCGTAGTTGATGTCGTCCCTGTGGGCCTCGAGCTCGGCGATCTGCTCATCGGTGATGGGAAGACCCTGCTCTTTTTCGGCCTTGGCCAGGGCGATCCACAGGCGGCGCCACGTGCGGAACTTGTTGTCCTCGGAAAAGATGTACTGCATCTCCTTCGAGGCGTAGCGCGTCTCGAAGGGGGAAATGTATCGGTCGTGCTGCATGGTGATTCTCCTTTTTTACACGCGGAAGTAGTCGACGCCGCCCTCGAACAGCGGCTGGATCTTGTTGCCCTCGACGTTCTTGTAGAGCCCCGCGCCCGAGCGCTCGGAGTGGCCCATCTTGCCGAAGACGCGGCCGTCGGGGCTGGTGATGCCCTCGATGGCCCACACGCTGCCGTTCGGGTTGAAGCGGATGTCCATCGTCGGCTTGCCGTCGAGATCGACGTACTGCGTGGCGATCTGGCCGTTCTTGCGCAGCGTCTCGAGCACGTCGGCGCTGGCGGTAAAGCGGCCCTCGCCGTGGCTGACGGGGATGGTGTAGATCTCACCGGGCTTCGTCTTCGCGAGCCACGGCGACAGGTTCGACGCGACGCGCGTGCGCACGAGCATCGACTGGTGGCGGCCGATGGTGTTGAACGTCAGCGTCGGGCAGTTTGCATCCGTCTTGACGATCTCGCCGAACGGCACAAGACCCAGCTTGATGAGCGCCTGGAAGCCGTTGCAGATGCCGAGCATCAGGCCGTCGCGGTGTTTGAGCAGGTCGTGCACCGCGTCGGTGAGCGCCGGGTTGCGGAAGAATGCCGCGATGAATTTCGCGCTGCCCTCCGGCTCGTCGCCGCCGGAGAATCCGCCCGGCAGGAAGATCATCTGGCTGTCGGCGATGCGCTTTGCGGCCTCCTGCACGCTCTCGGCCACGTGGTCGGGCGTGAGGTTGTTGACGATGAAGATGTCGGCCTCGGCCCCGGCGCGCTCCATCGCGCGGGCGGAGTCGTACTCGCAGTTCGTGCCCGGGAACACCGGGATGAAGACGCGCGGCTTCGCGACGCCGATCTTCGGCGCGACGCGGGACGCGGCGATGTGCGTCACGGGCTGCACCGTCTCGAGCGGCTCTTCGTTCGTGTGGTACGGCAGCACGGGCTCCATCTTGTCCTCGTGCGCTTTCTGCACCGCGTCGAGCGACGCGACTTCGCCGCCGACGGCGAACTCGTAGCGGCCCGTCGTCTCGCCGATCACGCGGCCGATTTCAACGTCGCCGTCAAGCTCGAGCACGAAGCTGCCGTACTTGTAGGCGAACAGCTCGTCGCGCGTGACATCGTCCGCGGCCTTGAAGCCGACGCGGTTGCCGAGGCACTGCTTCGTGAGCAGTTCCGCGAGTCCGCCGAACGAGACGGCCGCGGCGCTGAGCACCTTTTTCCCGCGGATGAGCTGTTCGACCGTCTCATACACGGCGAGCAGGCTCTCCGCTTTCGGGAGCAGGCCGTCGTACTCCGGCTCAAGCAGAACGACCTTCGAGCCGGGCAGCTTGAACTCGGGGCTGACGACGTTGTCCACGTCGCCCGCCGCGATGGCGAAGCTCACGAGCGTGGGCGGCACGTCGAGGTCCTCGAACGAGCCGGACATGGAGTCCTTGCCGCCGATGGCCGCGACGCCGAGGTCGCGCTGCGCGTCGAGCGCGCCGAGCAGCGCCGCGAACGGCTTGCCCCAGCGCTTCGGGTCACGGCCGAGGCGCTCGAAATATTCCTGGAACGTGAGGTAGGCGTTTTTCACGGAGAAGCCCGCACTGACGAGCTTCGTCACGCTCTCGACGACCGCGAGGTACGCCGAGTGGTACGGGCTCTCGCACGCGATGAAGGGGTTGTAGCCCCACGCCATACCGGAGCACGTCGTCGTCTCGCCGCCGAGCACGGGGAGTTTCGCGACCATCGTCTGGATGGGCGTGAGCTGCTGTTTGCCGCCGAACGGCATCAGCACCGTGCCCGCGCCGATGGTGGAGTCGAACCGCTCGGACAGGCCCTTGCGGGAGGAGGTGTTGAGCCCGCTCATGTGCGCCGTCAGTACATCTTCCCACTTGCCCTCGGGCGCGGTGCGCTGGTGCGCCTCGCGCGCCGGGACTTCGACGTCCATGTGTTTTTCCGCGCCGTTCGAGTTGAGGAACTCGCGCGCGATGTCGCAGATGACCTGCCCGCGCCAGCGCATCACGAGGCGCGGCGACTCGGTGACCTCGGCCACGACGGTGGCCTCGAGGTTCTCGCGGTTCGCGGCTGCGATGAACGCGTCCGCGTCCTTCGCTTCGACGACGACCGCCATGCGCTCCTGGCTCTCGGAGATGGCGAGTTCCGTGCCGTCGAGACCGTCGTATTTCTTGGGCACTTTGTCGAGGTCGATGGAAAGGCCGTCGGCCAACTCGCCGATGGCGACGGACACGCCGCCCGCGCCGAAGTCGTTGCAGCGCTTGATCATGCGCACGGCTTCTTTCGTGCGGAACAGGCGCTGCAATTTGCGCTCGACGGGCGCGTTGCCCTTCTGGACTTCCGCGCCGCACGTCTCAAGGCTCTCGCGCTTGTGCGCTTTGGAGGAACCGGTCGCGCCGCCGCAGCCGTCGCGGCCCGTGCGGCCGCCGAGCAGGATGACGACGTCGCCGGGATCGGGCGCTTCGCGGCGCACGTTCTCCTCGGGGGCCGCGCCCACGACCGCGCCGATCTCCATGCGCTTCGCGACGTAGCCCTCGTGGTACAGCTCATCGACCATGCCGGTGGCGAGGCCGATCTGGTTGCCGTAGCTGGAATAGCCCGCGGCCGCCGTCTGCACGAGTTTGCGCTGCGGCAGCTTGCCGGGGATGGTGTCCTTGACGGGCACGAGCGGGTCGCCCGCGCCGGTGACGCGCATCGCCTGGTACACGTAGCCGCGGTTCGCGAGCGGGTCGCGGATGGCGCCGCCGATGCACGTGGCCGCGCCGCCGAACGGCTCGATCTCCGTCGGGTGGTTGTGCGTCTCGTTCTTGAACAGCAGCAGCCACGGCTGCTTCTCGCCGTTCACGTCGACGTCGATCTTCACGCTGCACGCGTTGATCTCGTCGGATTCGTCGAGGTTTTTGAGCACGCCCTTTTTCTTCAGGTACTTGCCGCCCATCGTGCCGAGGTCCATCAGGCACATGGGTTTCTCCTTGCGTCCGGCATAGACCTCCTTGCGCATGGCGAGGTAGCGGTCGAACGCGGCGCGCACGGCGTCGTCCTCGATCTCGACCTCGTCAAGGATCGTGCCGAACGTCGTGTGGCGGCAGTGGTCGGACCAGTAGGTGTCGATCATGCGGATCTCGGTGAGCGTCGGCGCGCGGTGCTCGGATTTGAAGTACTCCTGGCAGAACGCGATGTCGCCCTCGTCCATCGCAAGGCCGTACTCGCGGATGAAGTCCGACAGGCCCTGCTCGTCGAGCTCCAGAAAGCCTTCGAGCACCGCGACGTCGGCGGGCTGGGCGTACTGCATCTCGAGCGTTTCTTTCTCGTCGAGCGACGCAAGGCGCGCTTCGACCGGGTTCACAAGGTAGTGCTGCACCTGCGCGACTTCGTCCGCCGTCGGCGTGCCGTACAGAAGGAACACGCGCGCGGTGGCGACGCGGGGCGGCTCGCCCGCGCTCACAAGGCCGACGCACTCCGCGGCGGACGCGGCGCGCTGGTCGAACTGGCCGGGCAGGTATTCGATGGCGAACACCTCCGCCGCGCCGTCCGGGATGGCGGTGTACACGTCGTCGAGCTGCGGCTCGCTGAACACGACGGGCACGCACTGCTCGAACAGCTCCTTGCTGATGCCCTCGACGTCGTAGCGGTTCAGAAGACGCAGGCCGGTGATGCTCTTGATGCCGAGAAGTTCACGGATCTCGTGCAGGATGCCCTTCGCCTCAACGGCGTGCTCCGGGCGCTTTTCCACATAGATGCGGTAGACCATTTGTGCTCCTCCTTATTTCAGTGCGGCCAGCGCGCGGCGGCCGATGTCGCGGCGCATGTGCGCGCCCTCGAATGCGATGCAGCCGGCGGCGGCGTAGGCCTTGTCGACGGCTTCGGCGAGCGTTTCCGCTGTGGCCGTGACGCCGAGCACGCGCCCGCCGGACGTGACGATCTGCCCGTCTTTGAGCTTCGTGCCCGCGTGGTAGACGCACGCCGTTTTCTCCGCTTCTTCGAGGCCGGAGATGGGCTTGCCGGTGGCGTATTTCTGCGGATACCCGCCCGACGCGAGCACGACGCACGCGGCCGCGCCTTTGCCGAACACGACGGGCACATCGGCGAGACGGCCGTCCGTGACGGCGCGCATGACGGCGAAGAGGTCGCTTTCCAGAAGCGGCAGCACCACCTGCGTCTCGGGGTCGCCGAAGCGGCAGTTGTACTCGATGACCTTCGCCCCGTCGGGCGTGAGCATCAGGCCGAAATAGAGGCATCCCTTGAACGGACAGCCCTCGGCCTTCATCGCGCGGATGGTGGGCAGGAAGATCTTCTCCATGCACTCGTCCGCGATGTCTTTCGTGTAATAGGGGTTCGGCGCGATGGTTCCCATGCCGCCGGTGTTGAGGCCCTCGTCGCCGTCGAGGGCGCGCTTGTGGTCCATGCTCGAGACCATCGGCACGATCGTCTCGCCGTCCGTGAAGCTCAGGACGGACACCTCGGGGCCGGTGAGGAACTCCTCGACCACGACGCGGCTGCCGGACGCGCCGAACGCGCGGTCCTCCATGATGTTCTTCACGGCGTCGAGCGCGGCGGCTTCGTCCTCGCAGATGAGGACGCCCTTGCCGAGCGCAAGCCCGTCGGCCTTGACGACGACGGGGTATTTGCCGCGCGCGGTGATGTAGGCGCGGGCTTTGTCCGCGTCGTCGAACGTCTCATACTCCGCGGTCGGGATGCCGTACTTGCGCATGAGGTCCTTCGAGAAGACCTTGCTCGCCTCGATGCGCGCGGCGGCTTTCGTCGGGCCGAACGCGGGGATGCCCGCCTCGGCGAGCGCGTCCACCATGCCGAGCGCGAGGGGATCGTCGGGCGCGACGACGACGTAGTCGACCGCGCGCTCTTTCGCGAGCGCGACCATGGCTTCGACGTCCGTGGCCTTGACGGGCACGCACTCGGCGTCCGCCGCGATGCCGCCGTTGCCCGGCGCGCAGAGGATGGACGTGACGTCCGCGCTCTCGGCCAGTTTTTTGATGATGGCGTGCTCGCGGCCGCCGCCGCCCACAACAAGAACTTTCATGGTTTGTTGCCTCCTTCTGTGAGATACAACCGCAAAGCACGTCAGGCAGACGGCTCCACGAAAAAGATCGTTACGCATTCATTTTCAAACACCGGTTCCGCTCCCTGCGGACAGATCCAGTCCCCGGCGGCATACGACAGATACACCACCCAGCGGATTCCTTCCTCGCGGCACAGCTGCTGCCAGTCCTGCGCATCCGCACCGCCGTAAACCGTGCCGATCACCTGCAGGCGATGCAGAATTTCATCGCCGTCCGCTCCGGTGTTGGATGCAGCAAGTTTGGATGTCTCCAGATAGCAGCTGCGGCCGGAGATCCCTGTATGAATAAAGGAAAAGCTCTCCAGCGCGCTTCCGCTGTGAATGCGGTTTGTGAGGAAAACTTCATCCTCTCCGCAGTGGTCACGCAGCCAGAGCAGCGCCTGTTCTTCCGCAGCAGTGACCGGCGTTTTCGAGGGAAATCGCTGCACCGCCGCCTCCGGATTTATCAGGACCGGCAGGTTCGTCTTGATCAGATATGCGTACTGGCACAGGCCTGTCGCAACGCTGACCGCCATCCAGAACGCAAGCACCGCTTTTGCCGCGCGGATGGGAAGATTCCGTTTTCCGCGCGCCCACGCAAGAAAATCCGTCAGATTCTCCGCCGCCAGCGCACCCATGAAGAACACGCCCGCAAAGGCGAAATACATCTGGCTCATGGCTTCGTGGTCGAACAGGAAGAACGCCGCCATGCCGCCCACCGCCATCGCGTTAGCGAACAGCCGCCACGCGGGCAGGCTCGCCATCCGCCGCACATCGCGCACAAGGCCGGACGCATACAGCAGCACGACCGCCGGCGAAAACAGAAATGTCTGCGCCAGCAATGCCGCCGCAACGGCGGCCGGCCACAGAGAAGGCGTTTGGATTTTTATCAGCTGAAGAATATTGGAAAAATAGGATTTGTACAGCGTGCCGGTCAGCGACAGTTCGACCGCTCCCTGCGCATTTTTTGAAAAATATCCGAAATATATCGCGGCAAACACCGCCGCGACGACCGCCGCTTTCAAGAACGGCCGGAATGTCCTTCCGCGGATGCTCTCCACCGCGGATGCGCAGACGAGCGCAATCACCGCAACGCCGGCAATGGGCGCTTTGGAGAATGTCAGCAGCAGCACGCCGAGCACCAGATACACAAACGCCGATTGGGAACGGGGATTCCTCATGCACCACTCATACAGCCCCGGAACAGCGGCCATCAGCAGGGTCGCAAGCACCATCCCGTTGATGTTTGTGATGAGGTGGCGGATCATCAGGTTCCAGAACGGGCTGAGCCCTCTGTCCAAAACCTTGTACAGACCCGCGCAGGAAAAAAGCAGCAAGAAAGCGATCTGCCAGCCGCTCGCCTTTTTTCCGTCACGGAACAAAAAGCAGCCGCATTCCCAGATAACGCACAGCATCGCGAGAAGCAGCAGCGGCGTGACGAAAAAGCCAAGCATATCGAACGCCCCGAGCCCGGTTGCTATGCACAGGCCGGCCGCCGTCAGTTCCGTGAGGAAGTGATAGCGCAGCGTCATCCCCGCAAAGCGCAGCTGAGCAGGCGGGAAACCCTGCATCAGACTGTCTACGTTGGCCACGTTGTAATAAAAATCCTGATTGGGCGTCACAACGCCCAGCGCCGTCGCATGGGCATAGTCTGCCGCGCAAATGCCGTAAACGAGCAAAACGGCCAGCCAGATCCCCAGCGGAGCCGCCCATTTTTTCCATGGGACGCCCATTCCGCGCCTCCGCACGGCTTGCCATGCACCAAGCACGGCGGGCAGATAGATCAGCGCGTGCACTCCGCTCCAGCTTGCCGCAACACTCACCGCGGCAAACAGCGCGAGGCCGCATACAAGCGACTGCGTGAGCCGCAGCTCCTCTTGTGTACCGGACAAAATGTCCCGCAAAAAACAACCCGGCAGCCAGATCAGCACGAGAGCGGCCGCGGCAGTCAGAACACCGCCGTACGCGGGCGCCCCGCACCGGATGACGCAAGCGTGAAACACGCACAGCGCGGCCACCCCCGCCACGGCAAACACACCGTTCCGGGCTTGTGCGCGCATAAAAATTCACCTCTCACTCGCTCAAGCTTCCGCCGCGGAAAGCACTCCGTTTCGGCGGCGGAAGCGGAAACGGGCTTAATGGTGGAACAGGCGCAGGCCGTTGAAGGCCATCACGATGCCGTACTTGTCACACGTCTCGATGACCTGCTCGTCGCGGATGGAGCCGCCCGGCTCGACGATCGCGGTCACGCCGGAGCGGCGCGCGCGCTCGATGTTGTCGCCGAACGGGAAGAACGCGTCGGAACCGAGGCAGACCTCGTCGAACTGCGCGAGCCACGCGCGCTTTTCCTCGCGCGTGAGCGGAGTCGGCTGCTCGGTGAACGTCTCGGCCCAGACATTGTCGCCGGCCACGTCCTCCCACTCCTCGTCGGAGAGGAACACGTCGATGGCGTTGTCGCGGTTCGGGCGGGAGATGTCGTCGCGGAACGGCAGGCCGAGCACGCGCGGGTGCTGGCGCAGGTGCCACAGATCGGCCTTGTTGCCCGCAAGGCGCGTGCAGTGGATGCGGCTCTGCTGGCCCGCGCCCACGCCGATGACCTGGCCGCCCTCGGCGTAGCACACGGAGTTCGACTGCGTGTATTTCAGCGTGATGAGGCAGAGGATGAGGTCGCGCTTCTGCTCGGCAGAGAGCTCCTTGTTCTTCGTGACGATGTTCGCGAACGTCTCCTCGCCGAACTTCGCCTCGTTGCGGCCCTGCTCGAACGTGATGCCGTACACGTCCTTGTGCTCGATGGGAGCGGGCTTGTAGGCGGGGTCGATCTTCACGATGTTGTAGTTGCCCTTGCGCTTCGATTTGAGGATGGCGAGCGCCTCGTCGGTGTAGCCCGGGGCGATGACGCCGTCCGTCACCTCATGCTGGATGACGCGCGCGGTCGATTCGTCGCACACGTCGGACAAAGCGATCCAGTCGCCGAACGAGGACATGCGGTCCGCGCCGCGCGCGCGGGCATAGGCGCACGCGAGGGGCGACAGCTCAAGGCCCTCGACGAAGTACATTTTCTTCATCGCGTCCGTGAGCGGCAGGCCGAGCGCCGCGCCCGCGGGCGAGACGTGCTTGAACGACGCCGCGGCGGGCAGGCCGGTGGCCTCGCGCAGCTCCTTCACGAGCTGCCACGAGTTCAGCGCGTCGAGAAAGTTGATGTAGCCGGGTTTGCCGTTGAGCACTTCCACCGGCAGTTCGCCCTCGGCCATAAAGATGCGCGCGGGCTTCTGGTTCGGGTTGCACCCGTATTTCAGTTCGAGTTCTTTCATGGATGTTATCCTCCTGATAAAACCTGAAAAATCACGCCTTCTCGTACTTGTTGACGAGGCGGTCGGTGGTTTTGCCGGTCCTGATGTCGATGTAGCGCACGAACAGGGACACCTTGTTGTCCTCGTTCAGGCTGTTCCAGATCTCCGCGGTGAACGCGTCGATGTCGTTTGCCACGCGCACGCGCTCGGGCTCGCCGTCAAACGAGGGGATGGGGTTGCCGTCGCAGCGGTAGGTGTGCAGGAAGCGGCCCTCGCCCGCGACGGGCTGCGCGTACTCGTAGAAGAAGCGCTCGCACGACGCGCCGTTGCCGTTCGACGATTTCAGGATGCTCATTTTATAGGTGAACTTGCCGTTCTTCACTTTCAGAAGCGCCGAGATGCGCGGCGTGAAGTTCGGGCCGTCCGGCTCGAATTCGCGCGTGCGCAGCGCCTTGGCAAAACCCTTGCCCTTTTCGAGCGCCTCGTAGATGGTGTCGGTCTGGTCGCCGTTCGTCACGATGGTCTTGTGCCCGTGCACGCGCACCGGCGCGTAGATGATGAGGGACGGGTCCTCGAGCTTCGCGGGGTCGGCCGCTTCGGTGATGATGCCGCCGTCCCTCTCCGTAAACACGCGGTTGCGGCTGTTGGCCGAACGGCCCATGATGAAATACGCGGTGACGGCGTTTTTGCCGTCCTCCGTGAGGCCGACGACGATGCCGCGGCCGGGATAGCTGTTGACGGAAAGTTCCGCCCCAAGGCTCAAAAGTTCCATTCCTGTCTCTCCTCTCATACTTCGCCGCTCGTCAGCATGTCGAGCGCGCGCGGCAGCAAGATCCACTCTGCCTGTTCCATCACGCGGCGCTGCAGCACTTCCGGCGTGTCGCCGGGCAGCACGTCCACCGCCTTTTGCAGCACGATGCGGCCGTCGTCGTATTTTTCGTTGACGAGGTGCACCGTCGCGCCCGTGACCTTGACGCCCTTCGCGAGCGCCGCCTCGTGCACGCGCAGCCCGTAGAATCCCGGGCCGCAGAAGCTCGGGATGAGGCTCGGGTGCACGTTCAGGATCTTGTCGCGGTACGCCGCGATGACGTTTTCGCCCACCATCGAGAGATAGCCGGCGAGCACCACCGCGCCGATGCCGTGTTCTTTGAGCGTGTTCAGCATGGCGTCGTTGAATTCTTCCGCGCTCGCGAAGTCTTTGCGCGACACGACGGCGGACTCCACGCCCGCTTTGGCCGCGCGCTCGAGCGCGTAGACGCCGGGCTTCGACGCAACGACGAGCGCGATGTGCGCGTTGCGGTATTTGCCCTCTTTTTCCGCGTCGAGCAGCGCCTGAAGATTCGTGCCGCCGCCCGACACGAGCACCGCCACGTTTACCACAGTTCCACGCCCTTTTCTTCGCCCTTGGCGATCTCGCCGAGGAAGTACGCGTCCTCGCCGTTTGCGCGCAGGATGCGCAGCGCCTCGTCGGCCTCTTCGGCCGGAACGATGACCGTCATGCCGACGCCCATGTTGAACGTGTTGAACATGTCGCGCTCGGGGATCTCGCCGGCTTTCTGGATGACGGAGAAGATGGGCGGCGTCTTGACGGCCGCCTTCTCGATGCGCGCGACGCAGCCGTCGGCCAGCGCGCGGGGGATGTTCTCATAGAAGCCGCCGCCGGTGATGTGGCTGACGGCGCGCACGTTCACCTTGTCCATCAAGGCCAGCACGGGCTTGACGTAGATGCGCGTCGGCGCGAGCAGGGCCTCGCCGAGCGACATGCCCAGCTCCACGACGGGGATGGTGATGTCGGCGTGCTCGATGTCCAGCACCTTGCGCACGAGCGAGAAGCCGTTCGAGTGCACGCCGGACGACGGCAGCGCGATGATGGCGTCGCCGGGACGCATCTTCGTGTTGTCGATGATCTTGGATTTTTCCACGACGCCCACGGTGAAGCCCGCGAGGTCATATTCATCTTCGGGATAGAAGCCCGGCATCTCGGCCGTCTCGCCGCCGACGAGCGCCGCGCCCGCCTGCACGCAGCCCTCGGCCACGCCCTTGACGATGTCGGCGATGCGCTCGGGCACGTTCTTGCCGCACGCGATGTAGTCGAGGAAGACCAGCGGCTTTGCGCCGCAGGTGATGACGTCGTTGACGCACATGGCGACGCAGTCGATGCCGACGGTGTCGTGCTTGTCCATCAGGAACGCGATCTTCAGCTTGGTGCCGACGCCGTCCGTGCCCGAGACGAGCACCGGGTGCGTCAGGCCGGTCATATCCAGTTCGAACAGGCCGCCGAAGCCGCCCAGCCCGCCGATCGCGCCCGGGGTCATCGTGCGCGCGACGTGTTTTTTCATCAGTTCCACAGCGGCGTAGCCCGCGGTGATGTCAACGCCCGCGGCCTTGTAGCTCTCGGAAAAACTCTTGTCCATTCGATTGCTCCTTCCCGCGCGCCGTCAGTCGGCGGCGATCTTCTCTTCAAATTTGCTCTTCTTGGGCGTTTTCGGCGGCTCGACGGGATACTCGCCCGTGAAGCAGCCGGTGCAGAATTCGCAGTGATTGTTCTCGGCGATCTTGCGCACGCTGTCGACGCTCAGGAAGCCGAGCGAGTCGACGCCGATCATCTCGCGCATCTCCTCGAGGGTGTGGTTCGCGGCGATGAGGTTCTCGCGGCTGTCGACGTCCGTGCCGAAGTAGCACGGATAGAGGAACTCCGGCGCGGACGAGCGGAAGTGCACTTCCTTCGCGCCCGCGTCGCGCAGCAGCTGCACGATCTGCTTCGAGGTCGTGCCGCGCACGATGGAGTCGTCGACGAGCACGACGCGCTTGCCCTTGACGGTGTCCGCAATGGGGTTCAGCTTGATGCGCACGGTGTTCTCGCGCAGCTTCTGGCTGGGCTGGATGAACGTGCGGCCGATGTATTTGTTCTTGAGGAAACCGATGCCGTAGGGGATGCCGCTCTGCTGCGCGAAGCCCAGCGCGGCGTCGAGACCGGAGTCGGGCACGCCGATGACGACGTCCGCCTGCGCGGGGTGCTCGAGCGCGAGGAACGCGCCGGCGCGGCGGCGCGCGCGGTGCACGGACGAGCCGTCGATGACGGAGTCCGGACGCGCGAAGTAGACGAACTCAAACACACACAGGCCGGTTTTCTGGCCGCACATCGCCTTGATGCTGCGCATGCCGTTTTCGTCGAACACGATGATCTCGCCCGGCTCAACGTCGCGCACGAACTCGCCGCCCGCGGCCGCGATGGCGCAGCTCTCGCTGGCGATGACGTCCGCGTCGCCGATCTTGCCGATGCACAGCGGATGGAAGCCCTGCGGATCGCGCGCGGCGATCAGCTTGCGCGGGCTCATCACGACGAGGGAATACGCGCCCTTCAGCTTCTTCATCGCGCCCTGGACGGCCTCTTCGATGCTGCCGGTGGAAAGGCGCTCGCGCGTGATGGCGTAGGCGATGACTTCCGTGTCGCTCGTCGAGTGGAAGATGCCGCCCGCAAGCTCGAACTCCTCGCGCAGCTCGGCCGCGTTCGTGAGGTTGCCGTTGTGCGCCAGCGCCATGTGGCCTTTCACGTGGCGGATGACGAACGGCTGCGCGTTCGAGCGGTTGCGCGTGCCGGTGGTGGCGTAGCGGCAGTGTCCGATGCACATCTGGCCCTTCGGCAGGCTGTTGAGGACTTCCTTCGTGAACACCTCGTTCACAAGGCCGAGGTCGCGGTGCTTGTAGATCACGCCGCCGTCGTTGACGGCCATGCCGCAGCTCTCCTGGCCGCGGTGCTGCAGCGCATACAGGCCGTAGTACGTCGAGGAGACAACGTCCTCGCCGCCGCGGTCATAGATGCCGAACACGCCGCACTCTTCGTGCAGCTTGTCAAAAACATGCTCTCCCATTTCTCTTTATCCTTTCCGTTTTTCGCAGGGAATGTCGCCCGTCTCCCGCCGGTCCCGGCAGGAGGGGCAATGTTGCCTCCCCTCAAAGGGGAGGTGGCCCGAAGGGCCGGAGGGGTGGCGGCAGGGCGTGGCCTGACATGGTATCCACCCCTCAGTCCCCTTTGGGGACAGCTCCCCTCAAAGGGGAGCCGCTCAAAGGGCAAGCGGGGAACTCAGCCCAGCAGACGCGCCATGACTTCCTTGTAGGCTTCCTCCTCGCCGCCGAGGTCGCGGCGGAACAGGTCCTTGTCGAGGTGGGCGCCCGTCGTGGCGTCCCAGAAGCGGCAGGTGTCGGGGCTGATCTCGTCGGCCAGAACGATCGTGCCGTCGGGCAGGCGGCCGAACTCGAGCTTGAAGTCGATGAGGCGGATGTTGAAGTCAAGCAGGTACTTCGAGAGGATCTCGTTGACCTTGAACGCATACTCGGCGATGGTGTCGATCTCCTGTTGCGTCGCAAGGCCCAGAGCCAGCGCGTGGTAGTGGTTGATGAGGGGATCGTGGTACTCGTCGTTCTTGTAGCTGAACTCGAGCGTCGGCACTTTCAGCACCGTGCCCTCGGGCACGCCCAGGCGCTTGGTGAAGCTGCCGGCGGCAACGTTGCGCACGATGACCTCGAGCGGCACGATCTCGACCTTCTTCACGAGGGTCTCGCGGTCGCTCAGTTCCTCAACAAAGTGCGTGGGAACGCCTTTTTCGGCCAGCATCTGCATCAGGTTGTTGGACAGCTTGTTGTTCACGACGCCCTTGCCGCGGATGGTGCCCTTCTTGGCGCCGTCGCCTGCGGTGGCGTCGTCCTTATAATCGACGATGACGAGCGCGGGGTCGTCCGTCGCAAAGACTTTCTTGGCTTTTCCTTCGTACAGCTGCTCGCGTTTTTCCATGATCGTTTACCCCTTTTTTGTTTTTGATTTATTAGAATGAATGTTCCGGCAAAATTACAGTGCGGCGACTTCGGCCTGAAGCGCCTCGTTCTTTTTGGCGATGGTCTTCGCCATGTCCGCGCGCTCAGCGCGCAGACGGGCGGCGAGCGCGTCGTCCGAGAGGGCCAGCATCTGCGCGGCCAGCACGGCGGCGTTCTTCGCGCCGTTGATGGCAACGGTGGCCACGGGGATGCCCGTGGGCATCTGCACGGTGGCGAGCAGGGCGTCCAGCCCGTCCATCGCGCCGCCCTTGACGGGGATGCCGATGACCGGCAGCGTGGTGTTCGCGGCCAGCGCGCCCGCGAGGTGGGCGGCCATTCCGGCGGCGGCGATCAGCACGCCGAAGCCCTCGTCCGCGGCGCTCTTGGCGAACGCGGCCGCCTCGGCGGGCGTGCGGTGCGCGCTCATCACGCGCGCTTCAAACGGAATGCCGTAGGCTTTGAGCTGCGCGCAGCAGCCCTTGACGACGGGCCAGTCGGAATCCGACCCCATGATAACGGCAACTTTCTTCAAGCTCATTCGTTCTGCGCTCCTTCACTGTTTGACAAAATGGAAAGAGCCGGAGTGCGGATGCACTGCGGCTCTTTTTCAGACACTTACTTTACACGTACCCCCGCACAGATGCACGGACGCACCGATTCCGCCCCGAAGGTGCAAAAAGGTTGCACGATGCCCCTCATGTCGCGCGCAGTCCCCAAACGGCCACACCACAAGAGACGCCTCCTTCGGTATGAAAAATCTATTTCTATCATATCGCGTCCAAACGCGCTTTGCAATGGATTTCGGCCGCATTTTTCCATTTTCGGAAAAAGCGACAAGATTCTTCGCCTTTTTGCGTCTCTTTTTGGAGACGGTCAGAATGTGAGGTCCGCCGTCTCGGCCTGCGCGGCGCGCAGAAGGTCCGCGGGCGCGAGCTCCACCTGCAGCCCCTGTTTTCCGCCCGAGACCATCACCGTGTCGTACAGTTCGGCCGTCTCGTCCACGCGCGTGACGAACTGCTTTTTCATGCCCACCGGGCTGCATCCGCCCCGGATGTACCCCGTCGTCTTGAGCAGGTCGGCCACGTGCAGCATCGCGACGCTCTTCTCCCCCACGCTCTTCGCGGCCTTCTTGAGGTCGAGCTCGGCCGCCACCGGGATGACGAACACGTAGAACGCCTTGCTCGCGCCCTGTGTGACGAGCGTCTTGAACACGCGGTCGGGGTCCTGCCCGGTCTTCTTCGCCACCGACACGCCGTCGATGGCGCCGTCGCCGCAATCGTACTCGTGCGGCGTATAGTCGATGTGCAGCGTCTCGAGCATGCGCATCGCGTTCGTTTTCTGAATCTTCTGCGACATTTTTGTCGTCCCCTTTCCCTGCGTACCAGAATACCCCCGCGGGGATTTTTTTGCAAGAGGGTGCTTGACAAACCGGCGCGCGGCGTGTATACTTCACTCAAATAAATTTTCCGCATGAGGTTTTGCACGATGAAGAATACGGCGTTCACAGCGAAGTATTACTTTTATTACGGCTATTGCTTTACCGGCAATGGCTCTGTTTGTCGTGGCAAAACGCAGAGCGGAGGAGATCTTCACTGAAAATCTTCCCGACGTGTGAACTGCAAGGCCCGGCAGCGCAGAGCGCTGCCGGGCCTTTTGTTTTGCCGGACGGGACGCCATCCGAAGGAGGAAACTGTCATGATCGTCATTCTGAAACAAAACGCCGATGCCGCCGCCGTCGCCGCGCTGTGCCGCAGCTTTGAGCAGAGCGGCCTTGCCATCCACGAGTCGACGGGCGCGCACACGCACATTCTCGGCCTCGTGGGCGACACCAGCAGCGTCGACATCGACTGGGTGCGCGCGAACAGCGTCGTCGAGGACGTCAAGCGCGTGTCCGAGCCGTACAAGCAGGCGAACCGCAAGTTCCACCCGGAGGACACCGTGGTGGACGTGTGCGGCCGCAGGATCGGCGGCGGGCACTTCGCCGTGATCGCCGGGCCGTGCAGCGTGGAGAGCGAAGAGCAGATCATCGAGGTGGCGCGCGACGTGCAAAAGAGCGGCGCAAGCCTTCTGCGCGGCGGCGCGTTCAAACCGCGCACGTCGCCGTACGCGTTCCAGGGCATGCGCGCCGAGGGGCTGGAGCTTCTGCGCGAGGCGCGCAAAGCCACGGGCATGCCCATCGTGACGGAGATCATGAACACCGAGCACATCCCGATGTTCGAGGACGTGGACGTCATTCAGGTGGGCGCGCGCAACATGCAGAACTTCGAGCTTCTGAAAGAGCTCGGCCGGCTCGACAAGCCCATCCTGCTCAAGCGCGGCCTCTCGGCGACGATCGAGGAGTGGCTGATGAGCGCCGAGTACATCATGGCGGGCGGCAACAAGAACGTCATCCTGTGCGAGCGCGGCATCCGCACGTTCGAGACGAGCATGCGCAACACGCTCGACATCTCGGCCATCCCGATGCTGAAAGCCAAGACGCACCTGCCCGTTGTCGTCGACCCGAGCCACGCCGCGGGCATCGCGTGGATGGTGGAGCCGCTGGCCATGGCCGCCGTGGCCGCGGGCGCGGACGGCCTGATGGTGGAGGTGCACAACGACCCCGCGCACGCCAAGTGCGACGGCGCGCAGAGCCTGACGCCGGAGATGTTCGACGCCCTGATGGCCCGCGTGCGCGGCGCCGCCGGGTTCTTCGGCAAGCAGCTGAACTGAACGAGCAAAACGGCGGACCGCCGCAGCGTTTGCAGCTGCGGCGGCCCGCCGTTTTTTGCCCTCCGGGCCGGCGCCGCCGGCACGGCGCAAAGATGCTGTCCATTTTTTCGTTCTTGTCTGAAAAAAGAATGATGTTTCTGGCATATTTGACCCAAAAAGCGTATAAATTGGTCATCGCTGCATCCGTTTTCGCCTTTTTTCTATGGTATAATGAAGATACTTTCAAAGCGCTGTCCGCCCGAGAGCGGCCAGCAGACCGGAACGAGCGGATCACAGCCGGCCCGCCCCCAGAACACGGCGCACACGCGGAAAGGAGGAGACACGGAAAGAGGCGTCCGGAATGATCCGCAGCGCAAATGCGAAGAAAGGGGAAGCGACATGAAACGAACGCAGACAACCCGTCTCAGCCGCCTGCTTGCGGTACTTCTATGCCTGTGCATGATCCTTCCCGTCGCAAGCGTCCCGGCGCTTGCGGAGGGAGAGGAATATGCGTATACCTACCCCGACGACAAGCCGTATTATGAAGTGAGCATGTACGCGTACGCCTGCACGGATGCGGACGTCGCCCAGAATCTGCAATATCCGACCAGTATTTTCCGCCTTCTGGATGCTCAGGGAAATCAGCTTCTCGCCTATTGCGCCGACGCCGCGGTGTACGATGAGCCGGGCTTCCGCTACCGGCCCGTCGCACTGACCGCGCTCTCCCGCACGAGCGCGCAGGCGGACAAGCTGCGCGCCGTCATCCGGAATTCCTATCCCTTCCTCACCGCGGAGGAGATGATCGCCCGGATGCAGGAGGCCGGCGTCGTGCTGCACGGCGATGTCGTGCCCAGCTACGAGATGGTGCTCATCAGTGCGGTGCAGCAGACGATTTTCAGCCTCACCAACCCGGAATATACCATTCAGCACCCGTTCACCGGGGCGATTGTCTCCGACACCTACGAGGGATACCGCGACCTGATTTTCCGCTTTGACGAAACGTATCGGGAACAGGCCCCGGCCATCACGGAGGCGCTCGATAAGATCGGCGCGGACGTCGCCGCCGTCAAAGGATGGCTCCAGGCTCTTCCGGGGGAGACGGCGCCCTCCGTCACGCCGTCCGCCTCGTTTGACGCGCGCATCGAAACGGCCGGAGATTCGTATCAGCTGACGCTGTACAATCTCTCCGACGACGTGAAAGGCGGCAAAGATCTCACTGTGACCATCGCATCCGGAGGCGAGACGGTGTACACCGGCCCCGTGCTCGCTGCGGCGGACGGCACCATCGCCGTTTCGTTTGAGAGCGACCGGCTCACCGCGGGCGGCACGGCATCCGTGACGCTCGCCGGAGGAAAGCCGTACGAGGACGTCGTGGCGTACGAATCCGAGACGAAAGAGGGCGTGCAGTCCCAGCCGTTCATCGGCATGGGAACGCTCGCCGCCCCCTTCTCGGCCTCGTGCGACGTCACAATTCCCGAAAAGATCGACATTTCCGTGACGAAAGTCTGGTCCGGTGACGGCGTGCAGCCCGCCGAGGTCACGGTCCGGCTGTTCGACGGCGGGACCGACACCGGCAGCACGCTGACGCTCAGCGCCGCGAACGGCTGGACGGGCACGTTCACCGGTCTGGACAAGACGCGCGGCGGCGCGGCGATCCCGTACACCGTGCGGGAGGACGCCGTGGCGGGATATACGTCCGCCGTCACGGGCGACGCGGCATCGGGATTCACGATCACGAACACCTCGAACGGCGTCGTGACGCTCCGTCCCGCCGACGTCACCGTCTACATGGGAGGCGAGCAGGGCTATGACGCCGTTGTCGCCTCCGGGTCGGATACGCTCGACACCAACAACTCGCTGCCGGAACCGCTCTTCCACATCTACGCGCCCTCCGGCGCCGACCCGGCGGCGCTGACATTCGTCAGCAGCGATCTCATCCCCGGCACGCAGACCGCCAAGCGATGGACCGTGTCCGTGGCGGGACAGACGCGCGACGGGGCCACTCTCTACCGTCTGGACAAGGCGGATGCCGCGCAGGACAACGTGCGCGTGCAGTATTCCGCCGGCGGCTCCGCGGTCACGAACGACCAGTTTGACCCGAACGCCGTCAGGGACCTGTACCGCGACTACACGACGTCCCTGTACACCGGTGCGGTGTCGGCGGGCAGCGTGCGCGCCGTCGGCGCGGACGGCACCGTCTACGGCATCCGCCTCGCACAGGGCACGCTGCGCGTGCGCTCGGTGGAGCTGGGCTCCGGCACGCCGCAGACCAATCCCGTCTACGAGGTCCGGTCCGCCGCGCCCGAATCGCGGCTTGCCGCCGGGACCGCGGCCGTCGTCGCTCCGGAAGGAACGTCCTACGTGCTCAACCACACGACCGTTCCGGCCGGCCCGGACGGAATCGGGCTTCTGTTCGACGACATCTACGATAAGGACAACGGCCGGTCCCTGCGCCAAAACGCCCTGATCGCAAAGGCGGACGCGGCGATCGGCCCGGCCGGCGCCGATGTCACGCGCTGGCATCAGGCCAAATATCTCGACCTCGTCGATGAGGACAACGGAAACGCATGGGTCAAAACCGTGGGACAGACCGTCACCGTCGTCTGGGCCTATCCCGAGGGGACGGACGCAGGGACGGACTTCACGCTGCTCCACTTCGCGGGGCTGCACCGCGACGACGCCGATCAGGCCAGCTCCGGCTACGACGTGGCCGACATCAACGCCGTCGTGCCCGCCGCGGTGACCATCCGCAAGACGGGCGCGGGCATTGAGTTCGACGTGCCGTCCGGCGGCTTCTCGCCGTTCGTGCTCATCTGGGAGACGGCCCGGCCCGCCGCGGAATCGCCCGCAGCTCCGTCCGTCAGCGCGCCGCAGACGGGAGACGCGGCGCAGCCTGCCGTCTGGATCGCCCTCGCCGCGGCCGCGGCCGGCGCATCGCTCACGATCGGCCTTCTGCGCCGGCGCAGGCGCTGACGGCATTCCGCCCTTTGCAGACAGGAAGCAGACAGAACACGAAAACAGGCCGCCGCAGCCCGAGGCTGCGGCGGCCTGTCTGATTGTATCCGGGGTTCATCCCCGCAGCGCGGCGAGCACGAGACGCCGGGCGTGGGCCTCGACGTCCTTTGCGCCCGCACGGGCGGCGGCGGTGCATCCCGCAAACGCGGCGCGCCGCGGCGGGCAGACGGAGTGGATCTGCGTGGAGAGCCTCGCGGGCCAGCCGCTTTGCCTGAAGCTTCCGCCCGAACTGGCGAAACACCGCGCCCGGGTGCACGGCTGCACGTGCGAATGGGACGGCGAACAGCGCCTGACCGCCGCCGGAATGGCGGCGGGAGAGCGCCTCGTCGTCTGTGCGCGCGGTCTCAAATCCCTGCAATTCAACGTGCCTTCGTCCCCTGCACGCTGGGGCGGAAAAAAGCCGGTCTGACGGCAGAGCGTCATCCCGGCTCATGCGCACGGCGGTATTCGCCGGGCGTTTCGTGTTTGAGGCGGCGGAACACACGGCTGAAATAGCTCACGTCGCCGAAGCCGCACGCGAGCGCGACGTCCGTGACGCTGTCGCGGGAGGCGCACAGCATCTCCGCGGCGCATTCGACGCGGTAGTACAGCAGATAGTCGATGGGCGTGCGGCCCGTGAGCTGGCGGAACACGCGGCAGAAATACTTCGGGTCGAGCCCGGCGTCCGCGGCGAGCCGGTCGAGCGTCAGCGGCTCGGCATATTCCTCGCGGATGCGCCGCAGCGCGTTCTTGATGCCCTGCGTGCGCTTTTCCTCCCGCGCCGACCCGGCCGCGGCGGGGCGGTACAGCTTTTGGGTGAGCATTTCCCCGAGCAGCTGCCACAGAAATCCGGTCGTGGTAAATTCGTAGCCGGGCTGTTCCTTCTCCATGGATTCGAACAGTGCGCTCACCAGCTGCGCCGGGCGGCTGTGCGCCGCGAACACACTCTCGAGCCGCGCGCCGGACTCCCGAAGCCGCGCCAGGCGCTGGCCGCACACGCTCGCGCCGGGCAGAAAGCGCTCGAGGTCGAACACGACGCACTCGTAGATGCAGCTGTCCGGATGGCCGCCGTGGATGGAGCCGTCGGCCACGAGCGCGCAGTCGCCCGCGCTGAGCGTGAACGGCTCGCCGTTCAGCGAGAGCGCGAACGTCCCGCTCAGCACGAGGATGAGCTCGTGCTCCATGTGCCAGTGGAACGGCATCTCGTAGCGGGGGTTTGATTTATCCACATAATACAGTTCGATGGGGAAATCGAACGTGCCGCGCACGGCGCGCTCATGGCTGGCAAGATAACGCATGGCATTCCCTCCGAAAAGTGAATATCGTCCTGTTGTTTCTGATTATACGCCGAGACAATCCGCCGCGCAAGCCTGTATACTGCAATCAGAACCAATCGAAAGGAGCGTCCCCTCTCATGGACATCGACCTCATCAAAGAACAAATCTGCGACGTGTGCCACAAGACCTGGCAGCTCGGCTGGGTGGCGGCGAACGACGGCAACGTCTCGGCCCGCCTCGAAGACGGCACGTTTCTGTGCACGCCCACCGGCATGAGCAAGAGCTTCATCACGCCGGAAAAACTCATCCGCATCAACGCAAAGGGTGAGATCCTCGAGGGCGCGGAGGGCCTGCGCCCTTCGAGCGAGATCAAGATGCATCTGCGCTGCTATGAAAAGCGTCCCGACGTGTGGAGCGTCATCCACGCGCATCCTCCCGGAGCGACGGGCTTCGCCGTGGCGCACAAGGCCATGGACATGTACAACATGATCGAGGATGTGGCCGTCATCGGCAGCGTCCCGCTCACGCCGTACGGCACGCCCAGCACCACCGAAGTGCCCGACGCCATTGAGCCCTACCTCGAGGAGCACGACGTGATGCTGCTGGAAAACCACGGCGCACTGGCCGTCGGCTCGGACGTCATCACGGCGTTCTACCGCATGGAGAGCCTTGAGCTGTGGGCCAAGATCACGATCAATGCCGTCATCCTCGGCGGCAGCATCGACATCAGCCGCGAGAACATCCAGAAGCTGATCGACCTGCGCGGGTTCTACCGCGTGACGGGCCGCCATCCCGGCTACAAGAAATTTGACAACGGACTGAGGTGACAACCATGCTGAAAGGAATTTCTCCACTTCTCTCCCCGGAACTGTTGAAAGTTCTGTGCGAGATGGGCCACGGCGACGAACTCGTCATCGCCGACGGCAACTTCCCCGCCGAGAGCATCGGTAAAAACGCCGTCGTCATCCGCGCGGACGGCCACGGCGTGCCGGAAATGCTCAACGCGATTTTGCAGCTCATCCCGCTCGATCAGTACGTCGATCAGCCCGCCGCGCTGATGAAAGTCGTGCCCGGCGACCCGGTCGTGCCCGTGATCTGGGACGAGTACCGCGCGCTGCTCAAAAAGCACGGCGAAAACCCCGACAAGGTCGAGATGATGGAGCGCTTTGCGTTCTACGACCGCGCCAAAAACGCGTACGCCGTCATCGCCACCGGCGAGACGGCCATCTACGCCAACGTGCTTCTGAAAAAAGGAGTGGTGAAATGAAACGCGTGCTGGCGTTTGATTTCGGCGCCTCCAGCGGGCGCGCCATCCTCGCGGAGTACGACGGCGGCGCTCTCACCTATAAGGAAGTGCACCGCTTCGAGAACTGCCCGCGCGAATCCGAAGGGCATTTCCGCTGGGATTTCAACGACCTGATGGCAAACGTCCGCCTCGGGATCGAGAAAGCGGGCGCGTTCGACAGCATCGCGTTCGACACCTGGGGCGTGGACTTCGGCCTGCTGGGCGAAGACGGCACGCTCCTCGGCGACCCGGTGCACTACCGCGACGGCCGCACCGAGGGCATGACGGACAAGGCATTCCGCACGATGGACGCCGGCGCGCTCTACGCCGCGACGGGCAGCCAGATCATGCCCATCAACACGCTGTTCCAGCTGCTGGCCGTGAAAGAGAGCGACCCGGAGACGTGGAGCCGCGCGAAGCGCCTGCTCTTCATGCCCGACCTCTTCGCCCACGCGCTGTGCGGCGCGGATGCGTGCGAGACGACCATCGCCTCCACGAGCCAGATGCTCGACGCGCGCACCGGCGCGTGGAGCCGCAGCGTGCTGGACGCGTTCGGCATCCCCGAGACGCTCTTCGCACCGCTTGTCAAAAGCGGGACCGTCGTGGGCGAGTACCGCGGCGCGAAGGTCGTTGCCGCGGCGGGACACGACACGCAGTGCGCCGTGGCGGCGCTGCCCGCGCCGGACAGGGACGCGGCGTTCCTCTCATGCGGCACGTGGAGCCTGCTCGGCTGCGAGCTGGACGCGCCCGTGCTGACGGACGAGAGCCGTAAGCTCGAGCTCTCGAACGAGCGCGGCGCGAACGGCAAGGTCAATTATCTCAAAAACATCATCGGCCTGTGGCTCATTCAGGAGAGCCGCCGCCAGTGGCGGCGCGAGGGGCAGGAGTACTCGTACGCCGAGCTCGAACAGCTGGCGCTCGCGGCCGAGCCGCTGCGCAGCTTCATCGACCCCGACGCGCCCGAGTTCACGCCGCCGGGCGACATTCCCGGCCGCGTGCGCGAGTTCTGCCGCCGCACCGGGCAGCCCGTGCCCGAGACCGTCGGCGCGGTGATGCGCTGCATCTACGAGAGCCTCGCGCTCAAGTACCGCTTCGCGCTCGGCCAGCTCTCCGAGGCCACCGGCAAGCGCTTTTCGGCGCTGCACGTCCTCGGCGGCGGCACGAAGGACGGTCTTCTCTGCCGCATGACGGCGGACTGCACCGGCCTTCCCGTCCTCGCGGGACCCGTCGAGGCGACGGCGCTCGGCAACATCGTGCTGCAGCTCATCGCGCTGGGCGAGCTCCGGGACGTGGACGAGGGCCGCGCGCTCATCGCGCGCACCGAAGCCGTCAAACGCTTTGAGCCGGGCGAACAGGCCGCTTGGAACAGAGCATACGAAACGTATAAAACCATTCTGAAATAACAAGGAGGAAAATCTTATGCTGTATCCGAAGATCGGTATCCGTCCGACCATCGACGGCCGCTGGGGCGGCGTGCGCGAGAGTCTGGAGGCCCAGACGATGGCGATGGCCGAGAACGCGAAAAAGCTCATTGAGGAGAACCTGCGCTATCCCGACGGCACGCCCGTGCAGTGCGTGATCGCCGATTCCACGATCGGCGGCGGCGCGGAGGCCGCTGCCTGCGCCGACAAGTTCTCCACGCAGAACGTCGTCGCGACGCTCACCGTCACGCGCTGCTGGTGCTACGGCAGCGAGACGTTCGACATGGACCCCCGCACCATCAAGGCGGTCTGGGGCTTCAACGGCACGGAGCGCCCGGGCGCGGTGTACCTCGCCGCCGTCCTCGCCGCGCACGCCCAGAAGGGCCTGCCCGCGTTCTCCATCTACGGGCACGACGTGCAGGAGGCGTCCGACACGTCCGTTCCCGCCGATGCGGCCGAGAAGATCCTGCGCTTCGCGCGCTGCGCCGTGGCCGTGGGCTGGATGAAGAACAAATCGTACGTCAACCTCGGCGGCGTGGCCATGGGCATCGCGGGCAGCTACTGCGATGCGAACTTCTTCCAGAAGTACCTCGGCATCCGCCCCGAGTGGGTGGACATGACGGAGATCATCCGCCGCATCACGCTTGAGATCTACGACCACGAAGAGTACGACCGCGCGCTCGCGTGGGTGAAGGCCAACTGCAAGGAAGGCTTCGACTGCAACGCGGGCAAGGACCTGCCCGAGGTCATCACGAAGTCCAAAGTTGTCCCCGCCGACAAGGACTGGGAGTTCATCACGAAGATGACGATGGTCATGCGCGACATCCTCTACGGCAACCCGAAGCTCGACGAGATGGGCTGGCACGAGGAGGCGCTGGGCAGGAACGCCGTCGCGGGCGGCTTCCAGGGTCAGCGCAACTGGACCGACTGGCTGCCGAACGCCGACTTCTCCGAGGCCATCATGGCCTCCACGTTCGACTGGAACGGCCCGAAGCGCCCGACTCCGTTCGCCACGGAGAACGACACGCTGAACGGCGTTTCCATGATGCTGGGCACGCTCGTCTCCGGCACGGCGCCCTGCTTCCACGACGTGCGCACGTACTGGAGCCCCGAGGCCTGCGAGCGCGTGACGGGCCACAAGCCCGAGGGCGTTGCCGCGAACGGCTTCATCCACCTCATCAACTCGGGCGCGACGGCGCTCGACGGCTCGGGCGCCGCGACGAACGACGCGGGCGAGCACGTCATGAAGCCCTTCTGGGAGATGACGGACAAGGACATGAGCGCATGCCTTGAGGCCACCGACTGGTGCCGCGCGAACTACGAGTACTTCCGCGGCGGCGGATTCTCCAGCCACTTCCGCTGCACGGCCGAGATGCCCGTGACGATGCTGCGCGTCAACATCGCCGAGGGCGTGGGCCCCGTGCTGCAAATCGCCGAGGGCTGGACGGCCAACCTGCCCAACGACGTGCACACGCCCATCGACCTGCGCACCGACCGCACGTGGCCGACGACCTGGTTCGTGCCGCGCCTGACGGGCAAGGGCGCGTTCAAGGACGTGTACAGCGTGATGGCCAACTGGGGCGCGAACCACGGCGTGACCGTGTACGGCCACGTGGGCGCGGACCTCGTGACGCTGGCCTCGATGCTGCGCATCCCCGTGGCGCTGCACAACGTGCCGGAAGAAAAGCTCTACCGCCCGCACGCGTGGGCCGCGTTCGGCACGAAGGACACCGAAGCCGCTGACTTCGCCGCCTGCAAATACTACGGACCGCTGTACGGCTGATTTTGACCACAATACAGGCTGCGGACTCCCAATCCGCAGCCTGTGACTGAGAAAGGAAGAAAAGAAAATGGCAAACCGCATTGTTCTCAACACCATTTCGTATCACGGCAAGGGCGCGATCGAAAACATCGTTCCCGAACTGACCGGCCGCGGCTACAAGAAAGCGTTCGTGTGCTCGGACCCCGACCTCATCAAGTTCGGCGTGACGAAGAAAGTCACCGATCTGCTCGACGCGGCGAATTTCGCGTATGAGATCTATTCCGACATCAAGGCGAACCCCACCATCGCGAACGTCCAGTCGGGCGTTGCGGCGTTCAAGGCGAGCGGCGCGGACTGCATCGTCGCCATCGGCGGCGGCTCTTCGATGGACACGGCGAAGGCCGTGGGCATCATCATCGAGAACCCCGAGTTCGAAGACGTGCGCAGCCTTGAGGGCGTCGCGCCGACGAAGAACCACGCGGTGTTCACGATCGCCGTTCCGACGACGGCGGGCACGGCGGCCGAGGTCACGATCAACTACGTCATCACGGACGTGGAGAAAAAGCGCAAGTTCGTGTGCGTTGACACGCACGACATCCCCGAGGTGGCTGTGATCGACCCCGACATGATGGCCACGATGCCGAAGGGCCTGACGGCCGCGACGGGCATGGACGCTCTGACGCACGCGATTGAGGGCTACATCACGAAGGGCGCGTGGGAGATGACGGACATGTTCCATCTCGAAGCCATCCGCCTGATCGCGAAGTACCTGCGCGCGTCCGTGGCGGGCGAGGCCGAGGGCCGCGAGGGCATGGCTCTGGCGCAGTACATCGCCGGACAGGGCTTCTCGAACGTGGGTCTTGGCATCGTTCACTCGATGGCGCACTCTCTGGGCGCCGTGTACGACACGCCGCACGGCGTGGCGAACGCCATCCTGCTGCCGACCATCATGGAGTACAACGCCCCGTACACGGGCGAGAAGTACCGTGAGATCGCGCGCGCGATGGGCGTCGAGGGCGTCGACAGCATGACGCAGGACGAGTACCGCAAGGCCGCGTGCGACGCGGTGAAGCAGCTGTCCATGGACGTGGGCATCCCCGCCGACCTGAAGGCCATCGTGAAGGACGAGGACGTGCAGTTCCTGTCCGAGTCCGCGTATGCGGACGCGTGCCGTCCGGGCAACCCGCGCGACACGAGCGTCGAGGAGATCGCCGCTCTGTACCGCAGCCTGCTGTGATC
>NHCFI02800__coassemble_799_pt1 | contig 32765 bp, 32 predicted proteins | sample NHCFI02800__metabat2_high_PE_010 | metagenome-assembled genome bin NHCFI02800
TCAATTTATATAAAGCGAGGATTTGCTTATGAGCACGACCTTGTACGAGCTGGGGCTCGAGCCGGAGGCGCTGCGCTCTTCCCGGCTCCAGTACATCTCGTTCGCGCGTTTCGGCGCCGACTGGCACAACACGCTCCACACGCATGCGTGCACGGAGATCTTCTACTGTGTCAGCGGCGTAGGCCGGTTCATTCTGAAAAACGGCGAGCACCCCGTCGGCAGCGACGACCTTGTGATCGTCGAGGCCAACCTGGAGCACACGGAGGACTCCGTTCCCTCCAACCCTCTTGAATACATCGTTCTCGGGATCGACGGTCTGCACTTCCGCACGCCGCAGCAGGAAAACCGCGGATACGCCGTGTTCAACTTCCGCGAGCACCGGGAGGACATGCTGTTCTATCTGAACAAGCTGCTCGAGGAGGCAGCCGCGCGTCTGCCTCAGTACGAAACGGTGTGCGGCCGCATCTTTGAAGTGTTTCTGGTGGAACTCTCCCGGCACACGCAGCTGTCGGTGGAGGTCACCCCGGTCCGGCGGCGGAACAAGGAGTGCGCCGCCGTGCGCCGCTACATCGACGAGCACTTCGCCGAACCTCTGACGCTGGACTCGCTGGCCGAACTGGCGCACGTGAACAAATACTACCTCGTGCACGCGTTCAGCAAGGAATACGGCGTAACGCCGATCAACTACCTGCTGTTATGCCGCATCCGCGAGAGCAAACATCTGCTGGCCAACACCAATCTCTCGCTCTCGCAGATCGCGCAGGTTCACGGATTTTCCTCACCGAGCTATTTCTCCCAGAGCTTCCGGCGGCTGGAGGGCATCAGCCCGATGGAATACCGCAAACGGCGGCGCGCCGAGCAGGACGGCAAGCAGGGCAGCAAGGAAAACAATACGGAAACGGAAGGATAAACGATCATGGCTTCTTATGTCGCACTGACGCCCGAGACGCCGCTCCGGGTGGAAAAACTGGTTTCGGTCCACTATTTCGAATATTCCAGCTCCTACTATTTCGAGGGAGAAAGCCACGATTTCTGGGAGTTTTTGTACGTGGACAAGGGGGAGCTCGACGTCCGCGCCGGGGACGCGGTGCACCATCTGAAAAAGGGCGAGATCATCTTCCACCGCCCCGGGGAATTCCACTCGCTGGCGGCAAACGGGAAGGTCGCGCCGAACCTTGTCGTGGCGAGCTTCGTGTGCAACGGCGAAGCGATGCGCTATTTCGAGGGGCGCACGATGGCCATTTCAGACGCCGACCGCGCCGTGCTGGCGCAGATCGTGATGGAGGCGGACTGCGCGTTCTCCTCTCCTCTGAACGACCCGCAGACGATGCAGCTGGAGCGCCGCACCGGCGGCGACACCCTGTTCGGCGCGGAACAGATGACAGCGCTTTGCATCGAGACACTGCTCATCCGCCTGGTGCGCCGCGGCCGGGAGCCGCAGCCTGCGCCCGAACAGACGAGCTACATCCGCGAGCGCACGCAGCAGGAGTTCATCGACCGTGTGCACGCGTATTTTGAAGCCAACATCTCCCGCAAACTCACGCTCGCGGACATCTGCCGCGACAACCTCGTGGGCCGCAGCTATCTCCAGAAGATCTTCCGCGAGAAAACAGGCGGCGGCGCGATGGAATATTTCGGCCAGATGAAGATCGCGGCCGCCCAGGAGATGATCCGGGAGGGCAGCCACAATTTCACTGAGATCGCCGCGCTGCTGGGATATAACTCCATCCATTATTTCTCCCGCCATTTCAAGAAAGTGACGGGCATGACCCCCTCGGAATACGCCTCGAGCGTCAAAGTCCTCTCCGGCAAAACGCGCAGCGGTCTGTGACGATTCGATTGTACAAAAGTTTTCGCATATTTTGCCGGGTCGGACACAAATGTGCAAATAATGTGCGGAATAATCTATTTAATCGCATGCGTTTCACACGTACAATAAAGACAAGGAAACAAGCCGCACGCGTGCGGCCAAAAAATAAAACAAAGGAGTGCGTTGTATGTCCATTCTGGTAAGCGGCGGCGCCGGCTATATCGGCAGCCACACCTGCATCGAACTGATGAAAGCCGGGTATGAGATCCTGGTTGCGGACAACCTGTACAATTCGTGCGAGGAGGCTGTGCGCCGCGTGGAAAAGATCGCGGGCAAGAGCGTTCCGTTCGTGAATATCGATTTGTGCGACGACGCAGCCGTCGACAAGCTGTTCGCCGACCATCCCGAAATTGACTCCGTCATTCACTTTGCTGCCTACAAGGCCGTGGGTGAGAGCGTTTCGAAGCCCCTGGAGTATTACTCCAACAACCTCGGCAGCTGCATGAACGTGCTGCGCGCGATGAAGAAATACGGCGTGAAGAACTTCGTGTTCTCCTCCTCCGCCACCGTGTACGGCGATCCTGCCAGCGTGCCCATCCGTGAGGACTTCCCCACCGGCGCCGTGACGAACCCCTACGGTGCGACGAAGGTCATGAACGAGAGCATCCTGATGGACATCTGCAAGGCGGACCCGACGATGAACGTCGCGCTGCTTCGCTACTTCAACCCGATCGGCGCGCACGAGAGCGGCCTGATCGGCGAAGATCCGAACGGCATCCCCAACAACCTCGTTCCGTACATCGCGAAGGTCGCTGTCGGCAAGCTGGAGAAGGTCCACGTGTTCGGCAACGACTATCCCACGCCGGACGGCACGGGCGTGCGCGACTACATCCACGTCGTCGACCTGGCCCGCGGCCACGTCGCTGCGGTGAAGAAGCTGGCCACGAACTGCGGCCTGTTCATCTGCAACCTCGGCACCGGCCACGGCTACAGCGTTCTGGACGTCATCAAGGCGTATTCGAAGGCCTGCGGCAAGGAGATCCCCTATGTGATCGATCCGCGCCGCCCCGGCGACATCGCCGAGTGCTATGCCGACCCGACGAAGGCCCGCGAGGAGCTGGGCTGGGAAGCTCAGTACGGCATCGAAGAGATGTGCGCCTCGAGCTGGAAATGGCAGAGCATGAACCCGGCCGGCTACAAAGGCTGATCCTCATCCACCAGACCCGTGCAGCGGGTGCGGCCCGGCATTGGCAGGTTTGCCGCCCCGCTGTTTTTTCGGAAACATATTGTAAAATTGCACAAATTTCCATTTTGAAAAGGAGAAATTATCATGAAAAAGCCGATTCTTGTTGTCATGGCAGCCGGTATGGGCAGCCGCTACGGCGGCCTGAAGCAGATGGACCCCGTCGGGAACCACGGTCAGGTCATCATGGACTATTCTCTCTTCGACGCCCGCCGCGCCGGGTTTGAGACGGTCGTGTTCATCATCAAGCACGAGATCGAAGAGGACTTCAAGCGCCTCGTCGGCAGCCGCATCGAGAAGGTCATGGAAGTCCGCTATGCGTTCCAGCAGCTGGACAACCTGCCCGCCGGCTACTCCGTGCCGGAAGGCCGCACGAAGCCCTGGGGCACGAGCCACGCGATCCTGTCCGCCAAGGACGTCATCGACGCGCCGTTCGCCGTCATCAACGCCGACGACTACTACGGCCCCGAGGCGTTCAAGGTCATCTACGACTATCTCGTCGCCAATCCCGACAAGGACGGCATGTACGAATATGCGATGGTCGGCTACCTGCTGAAGAACACCGTGACCGAGAACGGCCACGTGGCGCGCGGCGTCTGCGTGACGAACGCGAACGGCTATCTGGACAGCGTGACCGAGCGCACGCACATCGAGAAGACCGAGACGGGCGCCCGCTTCACGGAAGACGACGGCGCGACCTGGACGGATCTGTCCGGTGACACGATCGTTTCGATGAACCTGTGGGGCTTCACGCCGAGCTTCCTGAAGGAGACGGAAGACCGCTTCGCGGCGTTCCTCGACAAGGCTCTCGTGGAGAATCCGCTCAAGGGCGAGTACTTCCTACCCAGCGTTGTGAGCCAGCTCATCGCGGAGGACAAAGCCCGCGTGAAGGTGCTGCACAGCCACGACAAGTGGTACGGCGTGACGTACAAAGAGGACAAACCCGTTGTTGTCGCCGCCATCAAGGCGATGACCGAGAGCGGGCTGTATCCCGACAACCTGTGGGAGGTGTGAACCATGGCTCTGTGCAAAGCGGAAGAAACTCTGAACGAGGCGCTGGGCGCCTATGATTTCGGCGGCCAGGTCGCCGGGGCGCTGCGCTACGGCCAGGGCCACATCAACGACACGTTCTGCGTCTACGTCCAGACGCCGGAAGGTGACGCGCGCCGCTTCATTCTGCAGCGCATCAACACCGACACCTTCACCGACCCGAAGGGACTGATGGAGAACATCGTCGGCGTGACGGATTACCTGCGCGCCATTGTGGAGAAAAACGGCGGCGACACGACCCGCGAGACGATGACCGTGCTGCGCACGAAGGACGGCGAAACCTATTACGCCGACTCGAAGGGCGGCGCATGGCGCGTGTATCCGTTTGTGGAGGACACGCTGTGCCTGCAGAAGGTCGAAGACCCGAAGCAGTTCTATGAATCCGCCCGCGCGTTCGGCCGCTTCCAGCAGCTGCTGGCAGGCTATCCGGCCGCGACGCTGCACGAGACGATTGCGAAATTCCACGACACGCGCAACCGCTTCGCGAACTTTGAGAAAGCGCTGGCCGCCGACGCGTGCGGACGCGCCAAGGACGTGCAGCCGGAGATCGACTTCGTCCTCGCCCGCAAGGCCGACTGCGCCGTGATGATGGACCTGCTGGACGCCGGTGAACTGCCGCTGCGCGTGACGCACAACGACACGAAGCTGAACAACATCCTGCTCGACAAGAAGACCGGCGAGGGCATCTGCGTGATCGACCTTGACACCGTAATGCCGGGCCTCGCGGCCAACGACTACGGCGATTCCATCCGCTTCGGCGCGAACCACTCCGCCGAGGACGAGAAGGATCTGTCGAAGGTCAACTTCGACATCGACCTGTTCGAGATCTACACGAAGGGCTTCCTCGAGACGGCCGGCGGCGCGCTGACCGAGAAGGAGAAGGCGACGCTGCCCTGGGGCGCGAAATTGATGACGCTCGAGTGCGGCATCCGCTTCCTGACCGACTACCTCGAGGGCGACCACTACTTCAAGGTGCACCGCGAGGGGCAGAACCTCGACCGCTGCCGCACCCAGTTCAAGCTGGTGAGCGACATGGAATCCCAGTGGGACGCCATGGCGGCCGTTGTGAAAAAATACATGTAAGAACAAGCGAGCCGCCGCACGGACACCGTGCGGCGGTTCTTTTTTCGCAAAAGCGCAAAATGGAGGCGAATGCCGACAAGCCGCCCCGCGCTCCATAGCAAAAAAGAGCACCCCTTGCGGGATGCTCTTTTTGCGTACCAAACTCCAATCAGCGCTTGCTGAACTGGGGAGCGCGGCGGGCAGCCTTGAGGCCGTACTTCTTGCGTTCCTTCATGCGCGGATCACGCGTGAGGAAGCCGGCCTTCTTCAGCTCGGGGCGCAGGTTCTCGTCGTAGTTCAGCAGGGCGCGGGACAGACCGTGGCGGATAGCGCCGGCCTGGCCGGAGATGCCGCCGCCGTTGACGCGGACGACGATGTCGAACTTATCCTCGAGACCCGTCAGGGCGAGGGGCTGACGAACGATCAGCTTCAGGGTCTCCAGACCGAAGTAATCGTCGATGTCACGATCGTTGATGGTCACTTTGCCAGTGCCGTTGTACACGCGCACACGGGCAACGGAGCTTTTGCGGCGGCCAGTGCCGTAGTAGTAGGGTTTTGTCTCGTACATAACTTCCTTGCCTCCTGATTACAGCGTGTAGAGTTCGGGCTTCTGGGCAGCGTTGCAGTGCTCGGCGCCCTTGTAGACGCGCAGGCGCTTCAGAGCCTTGGCGCCCAGCGTGTTGGAGGGCAGCATGCCCTTGACAGCCAGCATCATGGCCAGGTCGGATTTCTCCGCCATCAGCGTGCGGTACTGGACAGCCTTCATGCCGCCGATCCAGCCGCTGTGATGATAGTAGTATTTCTTCTCGAGCTTCGCGCCCGTCAGAACAGCTTTGTCGGTGTTGATGATCACCACGTGATCGCCGCAGTCAACGTTCGGCGTGAAGGTGACCTTGTTTTTGCCGCGCAGAAGAACAGCGGCGGTAGCAGCGGTGCGGCCGAGAGGCTTGCCCGCGGCGTCGATGATATACCACTTGCGCTGTACATCGGCGGGTTTCGCAAGAGTTGTGCTCATTGTAGTTCCTCCTAAAAATATTGGAAAAAATCGGATGTTTGAAAAGCCTGCCGTGCAGGCGCAAGATAGATTATACGACACACACAAAGGCAAAGTCAAGCCCTTTTTCCAAATTTTTAATTTAGCTCCGCACAATCTCCTGTTTTCTCTCGTTTTCTCTCTCATTCTCTCGTTCTCTCACGAGGCAATTTTGTTTTTTCTGTTTACGAATACGGCGCAAATGATTATAATACAGATAAGTATTGCAATCCATAATAGTTCAGGTGATCGTTTTGGAATTTGAACGCCGCTGCTGGGCTGAGGTCGACCTCGGAGCCCTGCGCCATAATTTTGAACTGGTACGCCGCGCCGCGGACGGCGCGGCCGTGATTGCCGTCGTCAAGGCGGACGCATACGGGCACGGGGACGCCGCCGTGGCCCGTCTTCTGGAGGGGGAAGGCGCCGACGGATTTGCCGTGTCCGGATTTGAAGAAGCCATGCGCCTGCGCCGCGCGGGCGTGGAAACTCCCATCCTGATCCTCGGCTACACCGGCGCGGAAAACGCCGCCGCGCTGAGCGAAAACAACATCACACAGACGGTCTTCTCCTCGGAGTACGCGCAGGAGCTGAGCGACGCCGCCTGCGCCGCGGGCGTGACCGTGCGCATCCACATCAAGCTGGACACCGGCATGTCGCGCATCGGCTTCGATGCCGTGGGCAACGCCGACACCGTGGCGGCCGTCGAGTCCGTCTGCCGCCTGCCGGGGCTGCACGCCGCCGGAATTTTCACGCACTTCGCCGTGGCCGACAGCACGCTGGCGGACGACGTCTCGTTCACACACGCGCAGTACGCGCGGCTGTGCGCCGCTGTCGACGAGCTGTCCGACCGCGGCGTGACGTTTGAAACGGTGCACTGCTGCAACTCGGCCGGCACGTTCGTCTACCCCGAATTTCACCGCGACGCGGTGCGTCCCGGCATCATCCTGTACGGCGAGAACCCCTCGGCTGAGGTGACGCTGCCCGGCCTGCGCAGCGCGATGCGTCTCAAATGCTGCGTGAGCATGGTGAAGGAACTGCCCGCCGGGCGCTGCATCAGCTACGGGCGGACGTTTGAGTCGAGCCGGCCGATGCGCGTGGCAACGCTGACGGTCGGATACGCGGACGGCTATCCCCGCGCGATGTCGAACCGCGGCATCGTGGAGATCTGCGGCAAACCCGCGCGCGTGCTGGGCCGCGTGTGCATGGACCAGATGATGGTCGACGTGACCGACATCCCCGAGGCTGCCGCGGGCGACGCGGCGACCGTGTTCGGCGGCGACGTTTCCGACAGCGTGGAAACGCTGGCGCACACCGCGGGGACGATCCCCTATGAGATTCTGTGCAGCATCGGACGGCGCGTACCGCGCGTCTATCTGGACGGCGGCCGTGAAGTGGATATGGTGAATTATTTACGAGGTGTATAATATGGAAAAAGATATACTTATTGTAATTGATTATCAGGTGGATTTTGTCTCCGGCGCGCTGGCCAATCCCGCGGCGGAGACGCTGGAGGCGGGCATTGAGGCGCGCGTGCGGGAATACCGCCAGGCGGACAAGCCCGTGATCTTCACAAAGGACACGCATCTCGAGGAATATCTCAACACGCGAGAGGGAAAGTTCCTGCCCGTTCCGCACTGCGTGCGCGGAACGGAGGGCTGGGGCCTGTACGGCAGCCTTTCCGATTACGAGGAGCACGTGCAGGACGGTGTGATGATCGTGGAGAAGGCCACGTTCGGCTCCCCCGCCCTGCCCGCCGCGGTGCGCCTGATGTGCGGCGGCGACCCCGACCGCATCGAACTGTGCGGCGTGGTGACGGACATCTGCGTCGTTTCCAACGCGATTCTGCTCCACTCCGAATTTCTCAACACGGAGATCGCCGTCAACAGCGCTCTGTGTGCCGCGATGACGCCCGAGGGGCACGAGCGCGCGCTGACACTTCTGGCCGGCATGGGATACACCATCGTCTGAAAAAGAGAAACGCCCTGTATATTCGTTTTATGAATATACGGGGCGTATTTTATTGTTCCGGTGTGAGGATGTCGCCGCCGACAGACGTGTAGAACAGACGGCGCACCTCGCTGAACTCGTGCGTCTGCGCCAGAATCCACATCAGCTTGACGGCGGCGGCCTCGACGGTCATGTCGTAGGCCTGCAGGACGTTGCAGTGGTGGATGGCCCGGAAGCCGACCTCGTACAGTTCGGCGTCGCTGCCCTCGAGCATGACCTGCGTGGCGATGACTGCGATTTTCCCCCGGGCGGTGAGCGCCTCGAGCCCGCGCAGAAAATCGCGCTGGCCGTACTGCGGCACACCGCCGACGCCGTAGCTCTCGAGGATGATGGCGTCGTACCGCTCGCCGATGTACTCGAGGATGTCGGGCCGGATGCCGGGCAGCAGCTTGAGAACGAACACCGACGGGCACAGCGCGTCGTAGAACCGCACGGCGCTCTGGCGCTCGCCCGCATCCACATATTGCAGAATGCGGCGGTCGTCGAGGAACGCTGCCACGGGATAGTTGATGCTCTCAAAGGCGCTGTAGCTCTTGGAGCGCACCTTGCGGGCGCGCGTGCCGAGAATGGCCTTGCCGTCGAACACGACGTACACGCCGTGCACGCCGTCGTGCGAGGCGAAGCGCAGACTGTCGAGCAGATTCTTGCGCGCGTCCGTGATGAGCGCGCTGATGGGCTTCTGCGCGCCCGTGAGCACGATGGGCTTGCTGCCGGACTGCACGAGGTACGACAGCGCCGCGGCGGTGTAGGCCATCGTGTCTGTTCCGTGCGTGATGACAAAGCCGTCGTATTCGTCGTACACCGCGCAGATGCGCTTGGCCAGCGCGACCCAGTGCTCCGGCTGGATGTTCGTGCTGTCAATGCAGAAGGGCTGCTCCACATCCACGTGGCACACGCTGCGCGTCTCGGGCACATAGGAGAGAAGCCGCTCGGGGGATTGTGCCGGGGAAAGGCCCTCGGCCGTCTCCACGCTGGCGATCGTCCCGCCCGTGGCCAGAAGAAGAATCTTTTTCACATTCCTGTCCTCCCGTGTGAAAAAAGGGGCGGAGCCGCGCGGCTCCGCCCCTTTCGTTCCGGATTATTTCGCGGTGTTGATGAACGTGCGGTTGTCCCACAGGTATTTGACGCCCGAGATCACCGTGACGGCTGCGACGAACCAGCACAGCGCCCAGCTGATGGCCTGCGTGAGGAACACGCTGTTGACTGCATTGGGGTCAAGGCGCGATTCGATCGCGTAGCCGAAGTAGTAGAAGATGATGGTCAGCATCTGCATGACGGTCTTGACTTTGCCCCACATGTTGGCCGCGATGACCTTACCGTCCTTCGCGCCGGCCGCAACCATGCGCAGACCGGAGACGGCGAATTCGCGCGCGAGGATGAGGACGAGCACGACCGGGTCGCAGCAGCCGTCCGCAAGCATGTACAGAAACGCCGTCGTCGTCAACAGCTTGTCGGCGAGCGGATCGGCAAACTTGCCGAAATCGGTGACGAGGTGGTATTTGCGCGCGAGGTGGCCGTCAAGATAATCGGTAAAGCTGGCGACGGCAAAGATGATGCCGGCGGCCAGCATCCAGTGGTTGGCGGCGCACACCATGAACACGGGAACGAGCAGGATGCGCAGAAGCGTCAGTTTGTTGGGCAGATTCATGCCAATACTCTCCTCTCAGGCGCGGACGGCATACAGATCGTAAACGTCGGAATCCTCCACCGTCACGTCGTAGAACTGTCCGGGATACATCGTTTCTTCGCTGCGGACGCAGACGACCGCGTCGATGTCGGGCGCGTCGCCGCGCGAGCGGCACAGGTACAGCTCGTTTTCCTCGTCGTAGTCGTCGCAGATGACGGTGAGCGTGCGGCCGATCATCGCCTGCTGCGCCTCGGCCATGATGTCCGTCTGGATGCGCATGACGGCCTCGGCGCGCTGCTCGCGCACCTCCATCGGCATCTGCTCCATCTCGGCGGCCTTCGTGCCCTCCTCCTCGCTGTACGCGAAGCATCCGAGGCGGGCAAAGCGCTGTTCACGCACGAACGCGCACAGCTTTTCGAACTGTTCCTCCGTCTCGCCGGGGAACCCGGTGATAAGCGTCGTGCGCAGCGTGATGTCCGGCATCGCGGCGCGCAGACGCGCGAGCGCGGAGCGGACGGTCGTCTCGTCGCCCTTGCGGTTCATGCGCGCGAGGACTTCGGAGTCGATGTGCTGGATGGGCACGTCGAGGTAGTGCAGCACCTTGTCGTTGCGCACCATCGCGTCGATGAATTCGTCCGTGATGCGCTCGGGATACGCGTACAGCATGCGGATCCACTCGATGCCCTCGACCTTGTTCAGCTCGTCGAGCAGCTGCGCGATCTCGGGCTCGCCGCGGTCGGCGCCGAACGCGGTGATGTCCTGCGCGACGACGATGAGCTCCTTCACGCCCTCGGACGCGAGGAACTTCGCCTCCTCAACGCAGTCCTCGACCGTGCGGCTGCGCAGGCCGCCGCGGATGAGCGGGATGGCGCAGTACGCGCAGCAGTTCGAGCAGCCCTCTGCGATCTTCAGATAGGCGTAGTGTTTCGGCGTGGAGATGACGCGGCAGCCGCCGAGCGGCATGTCGCGCTTCGGGCCGTAGCTCTCGACGTGCTCCTCGCCCGCCGCGACGCGGTCGAGGATGTCGCAGATCGCGCCGTTCGAGCCGATGCCGATGACGGCGTCGACCTCGGGGATCTCCGTGAGGATCTCGGAGCGGTAGCGCTCGGCGAGGCAGCCCGTGACGACGACCTTCAGCGCGGGGTTCGCCTCCTTGTACGAGCACGCCTCGAGGATGTTCTCGATGGCCTCCTGCTTGGCGCTCTCGATGAACGCGCAGGTGTTGACGAGGATGCAGTCCGCTTCGGACAGGTCGGCGGTGGTGGTGTGTCCGCGCGACAAAAGCGCGTGGCACATCACGTCGGCGTCCACCTGGTTCTTGGGGCAGCCGAGGGAAATGATGGCGATGTTCATAACATTCCTCCGTTTTCGGATTCGGTTTCCAGTTCTGTGAGCACACGCTCGACGGCGTCTTTTGCCTCGCCGTACGAAAAGCCGCGGCGCGCCAGCGCAGCCAGCACTTTATCGCGCTGTCCTGCCGCGAGTTTCGCGCGGTACGAGCGGCGCACGAGCGCAAGGCACGCGCCCTCGCACGCCTCGGACACGCTCTCCAGCGCGCGCCCGGCCGCGCCGCGGTCAATGCCTTTTTCCTCCAGCTTCATCGCGATCTGCCGCACGGATTTTCCGCGCGCCGCGAGCTGGAACGCGTAGCGGCACGCGAACGATTCGTCGTCGAGCAGGTCGAGCCGTGCCATCTCTGCGACGGCCGCGGCCGCGGAGTGCTCGTCGAAATCACGGCAGAGCTTTTGATACAGCTCGCCGGACGCGTGGTCGCGCACGGCCAGAAGGCGCAGGGCTTTGTCCTTGGCGCGGCGCGTGTCGCTGTCAAAACGCAAAGCCGCAAGGGCCGCGCCGTCCAGCGCGCAGCCCTCGCGGATGCCGTGCTTGTGAAGCGTCTCGCCGTCGACGGAGAAGAGGAATTCATCTTCCTCGTCGAACAGGGCGAAGCGCCCTTTTTTCGTTTCAGAGATGCGGGTGACGGTCATGCGTCAGTCCTCGACCATGATGTCGATGCTGGGCTTTGCCTTGCGCGCGGGCTTCGCGGGCTCCTCCGCGGGAGCGGGCGGAACGGCCGCGTCTTCGATCTTCGCGGCGGCGGGCGCCTTCACGGGCGCGTCGTCGATGTTCGCCGGGCGCTTGAGCACCTCGCCCTTCTTCAGCGTGTAGAGCTTGTCGGCGTTGTCGCGCACGAGCTGCTCGATCTCGGCAAAGAGGTCGGGGTGCGCTTCGAGGTATGCCTTCGTGTTGTCGCGGCCCTGGCCGAGGCGGGTGTCGCCGTAGCCGAACCACGCGCCGCTCTTCGTGATGAAGCCGAGCTTCACGGCGAGGTCGAGCAGTTCGCCCGTCTTGGAGATGCCCTGGCCGAACATGATGTCGAACTCCGCCTCCTTGAACGGCGGCGCGACCTTGTTCTTGACGACCTTCGCGCGCGTGCGGTTGCCGATGAACGCTCCGGTGGAGTCCTTCAGGCCCTCGATGCGGCGCACGTCGATGCGCACGGACGAATAGTATTTCAGCGCGCGGCCGCCGGCGGTGACTTCGGGGTTGCCGTACACGACGCCGACCTTTTCACGCAGCTGGTTGATGAAGATGGCCACGGTGCCCGTCTTGCCGATGACGCCCGTGAGCTTGCGCAGCGCCTGGCTCATCAGGCGCGCCTGCAGACCGACGTGGGAATCGCCCATCTCGCCCTCGATCTCGGCGCGGGGCACCATCGCGGCGACGGAGTCGATGACGATGGCGTCGATCGCGCCCGAGCGCACGAGCGCCTCGCAGATCTCGAGCGCCTGCTCGCCGGTGTCCGGCTGGCTGACGAGGAGCGAGTCGATGTCGACGCCGAGCGCCTTGGCGTAGACGGGGTCGAGCGCGTGCTCGACGTCGATGAACGCCACTTCGCCGCCGGCCTTCTGCGCCTCGGCGATGCAGTGCAGCGCAAGCGTCGTCTTACCGGAGGACTCCGGCCCGTAGATCTCGACGATTCGGCCGCGCGGCAGGCCGCCGATGCCGAGCGCAAGGTCGAGCGACAGGCTGCCGGTGGAGATCGCGTCCACCTGCATCGTGACGTTCTGGCCGAGCTTCATCACCGCGCCCTTGCCGAAGTTTTTTTCGATCTGAGCGATCGCTGTTTCCAGCGCGCTCTTTTTATCGCCGCCCGATTTCTTTTCGGGCGAGACGGATGCTTTTTTCTCTGCCATGCAAGTTCCTCCCTGTTCCGGCTTCCATGCGGTGTCTCTTCTTAACACCATGATTCTATCCGAAATGCTGTCCCATTGTCGGGACAGCACTGTCGTCTCTCTTCAGACGGGTAATAGTATACCCCAAACGCGCAAAAAATGCAATTTTACGGCGCAATTCCGCGCACGCACCGGTCGCGCCCCTCGGCGTCCGGCAGCACGCAGATATCCGAAAATCCGTTCTCCGTCAGAATGGCGCGCACGGCCTGCCCCTGCGTGTCGCCCACCTCGAACACGAGCGCGCCGCCCGGTTTGAGCGCCGCGCGGTACGCGCGCGCGATGTGGCGGTAGAATTGCAGCCCCTCGTCCGGCGCTTCGAGCGCGGTGCGCGGCTCGAACGCGAGTTCCGGTTCGAGCGTGCGCATCTCCTCCTCGGTGACATACGGCGGGTTCGAGACGATCACGTCCGCGGACGCGGGCGCGAGCGTGTGCTCAAAGCCGAACACATCGGCCTGCACCGCGCGGGCGTGCGGCGCAAGCGCGGCGAGGTTTTCGCACAGCCAGCGCATCGCATCATCGTATTTTTCCACGGCGGTCACATGCGCGCGCGGCACGCGGCGCGCGACGGCGGCCGCGATGGCCCCGCTGCCCGCGCACAGGTCGAGCACGACGGGCTCACCCGGCGCGGCTCCGGCGAGGCGGGCCGCTTCGAGCGCCGTGACCTCCGTGTCGGAACGCGGGATGAGCACACCCTCGCCGACGCGCAGCGTGAAGTCGAGAAAATCCCACTCGCCGAGGATGTACTGGAGCGGGCGGCGGCGCGCCCGGTCGGCGCACATGGCGCGGAGCGTTTCCTCCTGCTCTTCCGTGAGCGCAAAATCGGGCAGCGCGCGCGGGTCGCGTCCGGACACCGCGCGGCACAGGCACTGCGCGTCGAACGCGGCGTCCTCCACGCCCGCTTCGCGCAGCTGCGCGCGCGCGGCGCGGTACGCGTCGCCCAGCGTCACCACGCGGCCTCCTCCCGGTTCTCGGGCAGGACGGGGCGGATGGCGGCGACGGCGCACTCGATCATGGAGTCGTCGGGTTCGTTCGTCGTGATGTGCTGCAGCCACAGCCCCGGCGCGGAGACAGCGTGCGTGACGGGGTTGTCGTACCGTCCGCAGAACTTGATGATCTCATAGCTGATGCCCACCACGACGGGCAAAAGCAGCAGCTTATAGACGGCGCGCAGCCCGAGGTTCGACCAAGGCAGCGCGGCGTTGACGAGGATGCTGACGAGCACGACGATCAGCAGAAAGCTCGTGCCGCAGCGCGGGTGAAAGCGCGAGCAGGTGCGGATGTTCTCCGTCGTGAGCTCCATGCCCGCCTCGTAGCAGGCGATGGTCTTGTGCTCCGCGCCGTGGTAGCCGAACAGGCGCTTCATCTCCTTCATGCGGCTGACCGCGGCGAGATAGCCGACGAGCAGCGCCACTTTCACGAGGCCCTCGAGCAGCGTGCGCGTCCAGCCGAGGTCGAGCGCGCGGCCGATGAGCCCCACGAGGAAGGTGGGCAGGAACACGAACAGCGCCACGGCCAGCGCGATGCCGAGCACCGACGCCGCTCCCATGACGAAATTCGTCCCTTTTTCGCCGAATTTCTCATCGACCCATTTGTCGAAGCCCGTCAGCTCCTCCTCTTCCTCCGTCAGCGCAATGTCGGCGCTCTTGGAGAGATAGCGGTAGCCCGTGACAAGTGATTCCACGAAGCTGCACACGCCGCGCACGAGCGGCCACTTGCGCCACGCGTGGGATCTGACCTCGCTGACCTCGGTGTGGATGCCGCCGTCCGGCTTGCGGACGGCCATGGCGATCTTCTCCGGGCCGCGCATCATCACGCCCTCCAGGATGGCCTGGCCGCCGACGCTCGTTTTGAATGCACAGGATTTTGCACACGATTTCTCAGACATTGCTTTCGGTCCCTTTCTCCGGCTCGGGCGTTTTTTCACCCTTTTTGTACAGCGGCAGACGCACGGTCACGGTCGTGCCGTGCCCCAGCTCGCTCTGGATCTCCACACCGCCGCCGTGCGCGGTGACGATCTCATCCACCACGGCGAGGCCGATGCCCGAACCGCGCACCGCACCCCTGCCCTTGTAGAATTTCACTTTTACGTTCTCGAGGTCCTCGGGCGCGATGCCCTGCCCCTCGTCGGTGATGTTGACGTACGCGTTCACGCCGTCGGACAGGATTTCGATGAAGATGGTGCTGCCCGCGTCCGAATATTTCACGGCGTTGTCGAGGATGTTGACGAACACCTGGCGCAGACGGCGCGGGTCGGCGTACACGGGCATCGGGAGCTCCGGCTCGGTGTATTCGAGACGGATGCCCTCGCCCGCCACGCGCGGCTGCGCCATGATGGCCGCGTCCGACACCTCGGCCACGAGGTCGAGCACTTCCCGCTCGAGCTTCAGACCGCTCTGCATACGCGAGAAGTCGAGCAGCTCCTCGACCATCGCGTACAGGCGGTCGGTCTCGTTCGCGATGATCTGCACGCCGCGGTGGAAACTCGGGTCGGACGGGTCGTTCACGCGCCCGATCGTCTCGATCCACCCCTTGATGGAGGTGAGCGGCGTGCGCAGCTCGTGCGACACGGAGGAGATGAACTCGTTCTTCATGCGCTCGGACTTGTCCAGCTCGCCCGCCATGTGGTTGATGGTGTCGGCCAGTTTGCCGATCTCGTCGTTGTATTTGTTCGTGATGCGGATGTCGAGGTTGCCCTTGGCCATGCGCGCGGCGGTCTCCTCGATCTCCCCGATGGGCAAGACGATGCTTCGGATGAAGAACAGGCCGGAGCGGATACTCACGAGGATGACGACCATCACGATGGCCATGCTGGCGGCCGTGATCGTGCCGATGTTGTCGTCCACGAGCGTCAGGCTCGTGACGATGCGCACGGCGATGAGGTCCTCGGCCGCGAACGGCAGCAGCGACGTGACGGCCATGACCTTCTCCCCCATCGGCGTGCGGTACACCGCGCTGCCCATGCCGTCTTCGCTCTGCAGCGCGGCGACGAGGTCCGCCGGAGTCTCCGTCTGGACCGGGGCCGCGCCCGTTGTGGAGACGGCCACGCGCCCGGCCGAGTTGACCAGCATCAGCTCGAACTTGTCCTTTTCCGAAAACTGTTCAAGCATGCGGCGCAGAAGGACGCCGCGCCCCTCCTCCGTCTGCGTGTCGCCCACGGAAAGCTGCGTGATGATGGTGGACACGCGGGATTCGAGCGCGCGGCGCACGGAATCGTAGTTCATTGTGACGGTAAAATACAGGAAGACGGTCTCCGCCGCCACCAGCACCAGGATGGTGATGAGCAGGCTGCCGCGCACCCAGCGGCGGGTGATGCTGCTGTTCATGGCGCGCCTCCTTTCCCGTACAAAACTTTCGGATGGCTCAGCCGTTCCAGCGGTAGCCGTAGCCCCACACCGTCAGGATGTGGTGCGGCGACGAAGGTTCGTCCTCCACCTTCATGCGCAGGCGGCGGATGTTGACGTCCACGATCTTGACGTCGCCGAAGTAGTTCTCGCCCCAGACGCCCTCGAGGATCTTCTCGCGAACGAGCGCCACGCCCGGATTCGCGAAGAACAGCTCCATGATCTGGAATTCCACCTGCGTGAGGTCGATGGGCTGGCCGTTCTTGTACAGAACGCGGCTCTTCTGGTCGAGCACAAAGCAGCCGGACACCATGCGTCCGTCCGTCTCCGCGGCCGCGTCGGCTCCGCCCGAGCGCGCCACGCGGCGCACCAGCGCCTCGACGCGCGCCAGCAGCTCGCTGACCGAGAAGGGTTTCGTCATATAGTCGTCCGCGCCGATGGAAAGGCCGCGGATCTTGTCCGTCTCGAGTGTCTTGGCGCTGAGGATGATGATGCCCACCGTCGACGAATCGCGCCGGATGGCCTCGCACAGCGAAAAGCCGTTCATGCCCGGCAGCATCACGTCGAGGATGGCCGCGTCGTAGCTGCCGTCGAACACGGCGAGGGCTTCCTCGGCGCTTCCGGCCTCCGTCACCTCATATCCCGCCATGCGGAGATTCAGCGCAATGACTTCGCGGATGGATTCTTCATCTTCCACGACCAGGATCTTTCTCATATCCGTCTTCCTCCAGTCCGATCACGGCATCGCGGTAAAACCCGCGAGCACGATGTCCGCCGCGCCGCTGTTCACCAGCGTCGACACGGAAACGTAAACCTTCTTTTCCTCCGTCACGCCCGCAAGCGTGTAGTTCTGGGATTCCACCGTCTCATCCAGCCCCGCGAGGCGCACCGAGACGAGCATCTCGTTCGTTGCCGCGTCGCGCACGCGCCAGCTGTCCGGCACGACGCCGTCCTCGATCGTCACGGCTCCGCTCCACGCCAGCGGCAGGCGCAGGAAATAGCCGTTCGCCGAATCGTACACGCCGAAGCGCACGCCGGTGTGCTCGAGTGCCGCGGCGTCGAGCTGCGACAGGGCCGTCGGCGTCTGCGCGCCGGATTCCGGCTGCTGCGCCGGTTCTTCCGGCTCGCTCCCGGCGGGTTCCTGCGCGGCCGGGTCCGGTTCCGTCCCGGCCGGGTCCGCGCCGTCCGCCGCCTGCATTTCCGCTCCGGCTTCCGGATCTTGTTCGGGCTGCGACGCGGGCTCCTGCGGCGTCTCCTGCTCCTGCGGCCACTCGGGCACGCCGAGCATGTCCCGCCACGTCACATAATAAAACCTGTGCGCGTATCCGGGCACGTCGGCCTCCGTGACGAGAGTGGGGATGTCCACCGCGCCGGCGCCGTCAAAATCCGTGGGCACGAGGCCCTGCACGCTGCGCGCGCTGAGTTCCGGAACCTGCTGCTCACTGCGCACGAGGTAATTGTTTTCCACGACGAACAGCTCCGTGACGCGCTCTTCGCTGCCGGACGCGCCGTCGGCGACAAGGCCCGTCTTTCCGCCGCTCTCGGTGACGTACAGCCCGTCGCACGAGACGAACTTCTCACCCAGGGAGAGCGTCTGGCTCACGCCGATCCTGCCGCCCTCCGACGCACGCAGCACCGCAATGTCGACGCTCGCCTGCGTGACGGGCAGCACGACGGCAAGCTCCGCGCCGCCGTCGTGATAGATGTCCTGTGCGATATAGCTCGTATACGCGCAGCTGTACAGCTGTGTGACGCTGTCGGAGCTGTAGTTATAGACCGCGAGGTATTTGTCCGTCAGCGTGGTGTTGGCGTAGCCCACAACGAGCTGCGTGCCCGTGCCGAGCATGGGCACTTCCTCGACGCCCGCGACTTCGGGGCCGAGGCCCGGCAGCTCATACACGACCTCCCACGCCCCGTCGCGGTCCTCGAGGATCGCGAGGTGGACGTCCGTCCCGCCGCCCTCCGTCACATACAGCGCCGCGGCTTCGTCGTCGCCGTCGCCGTCCAGATCCAGAAACAGAAGCGGCGCCATCTCGCTGCCGCCGCGCGGGTATTTCAGCTGAAGGGGCTCGCCGAGGAAATTTGACAGCGCCGTCTGCACGGCGCTCTGCGCTTCGTTCGGCTGCGGCGCGCGCAGCAGCTCTTCGATGCTCTGCCGGCTGCTGCAGCCGGCCAGCAGCAGCATTGCCGCGGCCGCGCATGCGATGCGCGCCAGTTTCATGCCGTCGCCCCCTTTTGCGTAACTCTTTCCTATTATACACCACCGACGCACCGCGGCGCAATATTCCGCTCAGCCCGTGAGGACGCCCGTGACGTGCATCAGCAGCGCTCCGGCGCACACTCCTGCGCACACGCATCCCTTCTTCGAAGCGGCGTATCCCTGCGGGAACAGCTCCGCAGCGCACACGTAGAGCATCACGCCCGCGATGAGCGCCAGAAGCCCGTCGAGGAACAGCGGCGTGAGAAACCGCCGCACCGGAAAGAACACCAAAAGCGCCCCGAGCGGTTCGGCAAGGCCCGACGCGAGAGCGCACAGCGCACCCTTGGCGCGGCTGCCGGACGCGCGCCACACGGGCACGGCCACGGCCACGCCCTCCGGGACGTTGTGCATCGCCACCGCAAGGGCCAGCGTCAGCCCGAGCTTCGGGTCGGCGTAGCCCGCACACATCGTGAGGATGCCCTCGGGCAGATTGTGCAGCACGATGGACACCGCCACGACGACAGCCGCGCGCACCGCGCCTCCGCGCTCACCGGACGCGAGCTCGCCCGCCTCGGGAACGCAGCGGTCGAGCAGAAAGCCCGCGAGCAGGCCGAGCGCCAGCAGCGACGCGGAGGCTCCCGCCGCCCTGAGCGGCGTCATCACCGCGAGGTAGCCTTCCGCCGCGTGGGGCAGCATGTCGCCCAGCGACACCGCCGTCATCACGCCGCCGGCAAATCCCATCGAGAACGCCGTCACCCGGCGGTCCGGGCGGCGGACCAGAAACACGGCAAGACCGCCGAGGCCCGTGGAAAGGCCTGCCAGCGCCGCCGTCAGAAATGCGTGCAGCACATCGCCTCATCTCCTTTTCCCGCGGGACACGCCCCGCATTCCAAGGATATGCTGCCATCCGTCAGCGCATGACCGCCACGCCCTGCGTGATGAATTCCGTGAGCATCGCCGCCATCTGCTCCGGCGTGAGTGTCAGGCCGCTTTCGAGCCAGTGCTGCAGCATTCCCATGCTGCCGGACACAAGAAACGCGAACGTGTATTCCTGCCGCTCGCCGTCGCCGTCCGAAAACATGTGCCGCCACTCGCCCAGCACTTCCCGGCGCACAAACACGCGCACGCGCTCGATGAACGCGGGGTCGCCGTTGTCGCACAGCAGCGCGGCGCAGATGTCCGCGTTCTCGCGCAGGAATTCAAACAGCGCCACCATCGTCCGGCTGGGATTGTTCCGCGACAGCATCTCCTCCGTGGACAGCTGCGCAAGCATCTGCTGGAGCTGCGCGAACAGATCGTTCTCAATGCTCGCCAAAAGTGCCGCTACATCGCTGTAATGGCTGTAAAATGTGCCGCGGTTGATATCGCACTCGTCACACAGTTCCTTCACGGTGATGCTGCTCACGCTCTTCTCCCGCATGCGCTTCACGAGCGCCTGCCGCAGCAGGCGCCGTGTGCGCGTCACGCGGCGGTCTTCTCCCTGTTTCATGATGCGGTCTCCTTTCATAAAAATTTTACAATGTTATTGTACAGTTTGCGGAAAAGTGTTCATTTTTACACAGAGCCGGCACGCATTGTCGATTGCCCTTTTGCCCTGTTTCCATTATAATAAAACCACGCTGAGATAATCAACACACAGTTTAGTATCCATACAATCTGTGTGATAACACAAGAGCGAAACAGGTAAGGAGCTGTCGATTCATGGAACCGTATGTCCGCTTTGAGGACGTGTGCAAATATTACCAGACGGGTGAAACGCGCATTGCCGCCGCCGATCATGTAAATTTCGAGATCAACAAGGGCGAATTCTGCATCATCGTCGGGCCGTCGGGCGCGGGCAAGACGACCGTGCTGAACATGCTGGGAGGCATGGACACGTGCGACGAGGGGCGCATCATTCTGGACGGGCGCGTCGTGAGCGACTTTTCGCAGAAGGAGCTGACGGCCTACCGCCGCTACGACGTCGGATTCGTGTTCCAGTTCTACAACCTTGTGCAGAACCTGACGGCCGTGGAGAACGTGGAGCTGGCGAACGAGATCTGCCGCAACCCGATGGACGCGGTGCAGGTGCTGCGCGACGTGGGGCTCGGCCACCGTCTGAAGAACTTCCCGGCGCAGCTGTCGGGCGGTGAGCAGCAGCGCGTGTCCATCGCGCGCGCGCTGGCCAAGAATCCGAAGATCCTTTTGTGCGACGAGCCGACCGGCGCGCTCGACTACAAGACGGGCAAGCAGGTGCTGCGCCTGTTGCAGGACACCTGCCGCCACACGGGCCGCACCGTCATCGTCATCACGCACAACACGGCGCTGACGGCCATGGCCGACCGCGTGATCCACATCAACAGCGGCACGGTGCAGAGCATGGAGACGAATCCGGACCCCGTTCCGGTGGAAAGGATCGAGTGGTAACAGGTGAAACGGACATATCGCAAAGTGCTTTTGCGCACGATGAAGGGCACGTTCAGCCGCTTCATCGCGATCGCCGCCATCGTGGCGCTGGGCACGGGGCTGCTGGCGGGGCTGATGGCGACGCCCATCAACATGCGCGCCGCCGGAGACACATATCTCGATGAATCGAATCTGTACGATCTGCGCATCGTCAGTGAGCTGGGTCTCACGGACGAGGACGCGGACGCCATCCGCGCCGTGGAGGGCGTGGACGAAGTGATGCCCGCCTACATGGCGGACGTCTTCCTGGACGCGGGCGAGGAGAAGAACATCGTCACGCGCGTGCACGGCCTGCCGTCGGATCAGATCGAGGAGCTCGAGCCGGTGGACTACCTCAACCGCGTGGAAGTCGTGGAGGGCCGCCTGCCCGTAAAGGAAAACGAGTGCGTCATCGTCGCGCCCGTCTCGGCCTCGCATGATCCCGGGCTCACCGTGGGTCAGACGCTGACGGTGTCGGAGTCGAACGGAGACATCAGCGACACGCTGCGCAGCACGGAATTCAAGATCGTCGGCGTCGTGGAGACCGCCTACTACTTCTCGGTGGAGACCGAGAGCGCAACGATCGGCGACGGCACGGTCTCTCTGAAAATTTACGTGGGCGACGAGAACTTCTCGCAGGAAGCGTACAGCGAGATCTTCGTGACCGTGGAGGGCGCGCGGGAGCTGAACGCGGCGTCGGACGAATACCAGAACGCTGTGGACGCCGTGGCCGAGCGCATCGAGGAGATCAGCGGCGCGCGGTGCGAGGCGCGCTACGCGGAAGTGAAGGAGCAGGCCGAGCAGGAGCTGGCCGACGCCCGCGCCGAACTGGAGGACGCGCGCGCCGAGGCCGACGAAAAGCTGGCCGACGCCGAGCAGCAGCTCGAGGACGGCCGCGCCGAGCTGGAGGAGAACGAAGCCAAGCTCGAGAGCGCGAAAAACGAGATCGACAGCGGCGAGAAAGAGCTTGAGGCAAACCGGGAATCGCTGCCCGGAACGCTGAGCCAGAAACAGCAGGAACTCGCCGCCGCGCAGACCGCGCTGATCGACGCGAAAGCGCAGTATGAGGACGGTCTCGCGGAGATCGAGACGCAGGAACAGGCGCTGAACGAAGCCAAACAGCAGCTCGAGGTGGCCAAACAGCTCCTGCCGGCGCTGGAGTCCGCCGTCACGCAGGGCGAGCAGGCGCTGCCCTCGCTGAAAGCGCAGGCCGACGCGCTCGAACAGGCCGCGCAGAGCGCCGAACAGACGGCGCAGCAGGCGCACGACACCAGCAATATCAACGACCTGAACGCCGCCACGGCCGCGGCACAGAGCGAATATGAGACGAAGAAGGCCGAGCGCGAAGCGCTGGAAGCACAGCTCGCCGAAGATCCGGAGAACCCGGATCTCCAGGCGCAGTACGCCGCCGCGCAGGCCGCCGAGCAGACGGCACAGGCCGCGTATGACACGGCCAAAGCCGCTTCGGACGCCGAGCAGGCGCGTCTCGACGGGCTGGACTCCGCCGCGTCGAGCGCGCGCACACAGGCCGACGCCGCCAAGCAGACGTACGATGCCGCCGAACAGGGCGTCGCGGAGGCGCGCGCGCAGCTGGACGAGGCCAACCGCCAGATCGCGGAGTACGAGCCGCTCATCACGGAGGGCGAAGCGCAGCTCGCGGCCGCGAAGCAGAAAATGGCGGATGCGAAAAAGCAGATCACCGAGGCGGAGAAGCAGATCGCCTCGGGCGAGACGTCGCTGAGCCTCGCGCCGGGTCTGGCACAGCTGGAACTCGACCTCGCGCAGTCCAAACTGGACTCCGCCAAACAGCAGTACGAGGACGGCATGGAGCAGCTCGAGGACGGCCGCGCCGAACTGGAGCAGGGCGAGGCCGAATACGCCGAACAGAAGGCCGACGCCGAGCAGAAACTCGCGGACGCCGAACAGCAGATCGCGGACGGCGAGCAGGAGCTGGCCGAGCTGGAAGTTCCCGAGTGGTATGTCTTCGACCGCTCCGGCAACGCGGGCGTGTCGGCCTACTGGTCGAACATTGACAAGCTCGAAGCCATCACGACCGTGTTCCCCATCTTCTTCTTCCTCGTGGCGGCGCTCGTGGCGCTCACGACGATGACGCGCATGGTCGACGAGGAGCGGCTGCAGATCGGCACGTTCAAGGCGCTCGGGTACAGCCGCTGGCAGATCATGTTCAAATATCTGTTCTACGCGTGGGTGGCCACGCTTGTGGGCGACGTCGCCGGGCTTGCATTCGGCTTCACCGCCATCCCGCTCGTCATCTGGAACGCCTACGGCACGATGTACTCCATCCCGACGTTCCAGTGTGTATTCCACGCGCAGCTGGCGGCGCTCGGCGTGGGCGCGGCGCTGGTGTGCACGAGTCTCGCCACGCTGAACGCCTGCGGGCAGACGCTCCGCGAATGCGCGGCGCAGCTGCTTTTGCCGAAAGCGCCCGCCGCGGGCAAGCGCATTCTTCTCGAGCGCGTCACACCCATCTGGCGGCGCATGAAATTCACCCATAAGGTGACGGCCCGCAACCTGTTCCGCTACAAAAAGCGGTTCTTCATGACGGTCATCGGCATCGCGGGCTGCACCGCGCTGCTGGTGACGGGCTTCGGCCTGAAGGATTCCATCAGCGACATCATCTCGAACCAGTTCGACAAGATCTTCACCTATGATTTCGTCGTGACGCTCAGCGACGAGGACGCGCTCGAAGACGAGGCATTTCAGGATACAATGGGCGACACCGCCCGCGTGAAGAACTACATGGCCGCGAGCCAGCAGCGCGTATCCGTCGACCTCGGCGACCGCGAATTCAGCGTGTATCTCTTCGTCCCGGGCGACACCGCGCAGTTCGCCCAGTTCATCGACCTGCACGAGCGCCGCAGCGGCGCCGCCATCGCCCTGACGGACGGCGGCGTGGTCGTGACGGAGAAGTTCGCCGAAGAGCGCGGGCTCTCCGTGGGCAGCGAGCTGGAGATTGAGAACAGCGACGGCGACGCCGCAACGTTCACCGTCATGGGCATTGCCGAGAACTACGTGGAGAACTACGTGTACATCACGCCGGACTCCTACCGCGACGCGTTCGGCAAGGACGCGGAGATGAACTCCGTGCTGGGCATCCTGCCGGACGGCACGGAGGAAATGGAGGAATCGCTCTCCGAGGCGATCCTCGCCGTCGACGGTGTGGCGGGCCTGACGCCCGTCTCCACGATGCGCACCAGCCTGGACGAGACCATCGCCAGCATCAACTACGTGGTGTACGTCATCATCCTGTGCGCGGGCATGCTGGCGTTCGTGGTGCTGTACAACCTCACGAACATCAACATCGCCGAGCGCCAGAAGGAGATCGCGACCATCAAGGTTCTCGGATTCTACGAGCCGGAGGTCGAGGCGTACATCTACCGCGAATCGCACGTGCTCACCGCCATCGGCACGGCGCTGGGGCTTGTGGGAGGCATCTTCCTGCACATGTTCATCATGCGCACCGTCGAGGTGGACATGGTGATGTTCGGCCGCGAGATCAAGCCTCTGAGCTTCGTTCTGGCCGCCGTGCTGACCGTGGTGTTCTCCCTGCTCGTCAACCTCGTGATGAAGCGCAAGCTGCGCGCCATCAGCATGGTGGAGAGCCTGAAAGCGCCGGAATGATTCCGGCATTTGCACCAGTTTTGCCGCAAAACGGCGGCGCGAATGTGGATATTTTCCGCATTTGCGCCGCCGTTTCTCTTTTCCCCTTGACTTTTCCGCACGCGGCGCGTATGATTCTTTTGAACTTCAAAGAAAAAGGCGGTGTCCCATGACGCAGCAGCAGCAGACGATCAACGGATTCCTGGTGGACGTGTTCAACGACGTTCTCCGTCTGGAAGAGCGCAGCCTGCGCAAGGAGCGGACCGGCCTGTCTTTGACGGAGCTGCACGTGCTGGAGACCGTCCAGCGCGTCTCCGAAGAGCGCGGCGGCACGATGGCCGACGTGGCGGCCGCGCTGGGCGTCACGAGCGGCACGCTGACCATCGCCGTGAAGACGCTGGAGCAAAAGGGCTATGTGCGCCGCGAGCGCGACGACGCCGACCGCCGCCGCGTCATCGTCCGTCTGACGGACAAAGCGCTGCCCGCGCTGCGCCGCCATGCGGAGTTTCACCGGGCGCTGGTCACGGGCGCGACCGAACGCCTGACCGACGAGGAACTGCGCGCGTTCACGAAAGCGCTCGGTTCCCTGCGCAGCTTTTTCACCACTCTGTGACCGGCACGGGCCGGAGGAACGCACCCCACCGCTTTGATTTTGAGAGGAGCAAACGAGTATGGTACGCATTTTGACGGATTCCACCGCCGACCTGACGCACGAGGACGCTGCAGAACTGGGTGTCATCGTTGTGCCTCTGACGCTGAATTTCGGCGAGAAGCACTATCTGGACGGCATCGACCTGACGCCGGAAGAGTTTTTTGAACAGCTCGAGTCGGCCGAAAAGCTGCCCACGACGAGCCAGCCCACCCCCGAGGCGTTTCTGAAGGAATTTGAAGCCGCGCGGGATGCCGGCGACGAGATGGTCTGTGTGCTGCTGTCGAGCGCGCTGTCCGGCACGTACCAGAGCGCGGCCATCGCCCGCGAGGAAGCGGACTACGACGGCATCTATCTGGTGGATTCAAAAAACGTCACACTGGCGGCACAGCTTCTGGTGCGCCGCGCCGTCGATCTTGCCCGCAGCGGCATGAGCGCTGCCGAGATCGCGGAGGACCTGGAGAAAGCGCGTGAGCGCGTGCATCTGTTTGCCCTTGTGGACACGCTGAAATATCTGCACAAGGGCGGCCGACTGTCGGGCGCCGCGGCCATCGCGGGCGGCCTGCTGGGCATCAAACCCGTCATCAGCATCAACGCGGAGGGCAAGCTGGCGCTGACCGACAAGGCGCGCGGCCTGCCGGGCGCGTACGTGGCCATCTTCAAGCAGATCGGCAAAGTGGGCGGCATTGACGAGCGCTATCCCGTCATGCTGGGTTACACCGGCCGCCGCGCGGCCGTGGAGCCGTTCATCCGCTATATCACGCAGAACCTGCACCTGAACAAGCCCGTGCTGCGCATCATCGGCTCGGTCGTCGGCACGCATGCCGGCCCCGGCGCGTGCGGCATCGCATTCTTCTCCAAGGAAGAAGAGTGATTTCGAAATAAAGACAGCCCCGCATCGGAGACGATGCAGGGCTGTTTTCTTTTCACCACGGCGCCGCGTCGGGGGACGCTCCCGCCGCCTCCGCGTTCGCCTGACGCTCCTGCTCGGGCGACGCGATGAATTCCGGCGCGTAGATGGGGTTTGTGATGCCGCCGAGCTCAAACAGCGCATCGACGGTCTGAGGCGTGACATCCCACTCCGTGCGGGTGTTGTCCGCCGCATAGAGAACGGCTTTCCACGCGCCGTCCGTCCCCTGCAGCAGCTTCACGCCCACCGCGCCGGACTGCGCCAGCTCGCCGTCCGGGACGAGATACAGCGGCAGATAGCCGTTGCCGTGCTTCCGCCTGTACTCGACCGCCGCGGGGATCTCCCCCTCCTGTTCCTGCCCCGTGATGAGCCGGACCGAACGCGCGCACTGCGCTGTGAATTCCATTGCTGCCACCCCCGATCTGTCATGTGTTTTATTATCGCACATCCGCCTGCTCCGCGCAAGGTCACACGGGGCGGCGCTTTTGCAAAATTTGCAAAACTTCTGTTCAAACCGACAGTTTTCTGCTATAGTAATGGTAATTATAAGTGTCATTCCATCGGAGGAATCTGCCATGTATTGTCCGAACTGCGGAAGGAGCATCCGCCCCACCCGCTTTTGCATCTACTGCGGCAAGAAACTGCCGGAGGCCTGCTTTGCCCGCAAGGGCGCAGCGCCCTCCCGCCGGGCGGCGCGGCCCGCGCGGCAGACCCGGCGCGCGCTCGTCTCCGCGGCAGCCGTGACAGCGGCCGTCGTGTGCGCTGCGGCAGCCCTTGCCATCCCCGGAGTGCGTCAGGCGTCCGCGCGTCTCGGCGCACAGATCGGCTCTGCCGTCACCCGAAAATGATCCCCGGGCGGACAAAGCGTCCGCCGGGAAGGAGGAATCGTCATGATCAACTGGAATCAACTGAACGCCGCGCTGCGCCGCGCACTGCGCGTCATGCCCGCCTGCGGCATGCTCATTCTCATCGCCGCCGTCGTGCTCGCTGTGTTTGAGCGCAGCATGCAGACGGCACTGACCGGCATCGCCCTCGGCCTGATCGTGCTGGAGCTGGGGTTCCTCGCGCTGCGTCCCGAAGAAGGCGCAGACGTGAAACCGGAACCGCGCCCCGAGCTGCCCGCTCCCGCACCCGAACCCGCACAGGCAAAGCCCGAGCCCGCACAGGCGCTGTATTGCCCGCACTGCGGCGCGCTGCGCGTCGAGCAGGGCCAGAAATTCTGCACGGAATGCGGCAAGCGCCTCCGGCGCTGACCCTGCCGCCCCCAATACACCCTCAGGAGGAATGATCCAATGAACACTGCTGTTTCCACCAAAAACGCTCCGGCCGCCATCGGCCCGTATTCTCAGGCCGTCCGCAGCGGCGACACCATCTATGTGTCCGGCCAGCTGCCCATTGACCCCGCCACCGGCGCATTTGCGGGCGACGAGATCCGCGCGCAGACCCGCCAGTCGCTGACGAACATCCGCAGCATCCTCGAGGCCGCGGGCGCGGATATGTCGAAGGTCGTCAAGACGACCGTCCTGCTGAAGGACATCGCCGATTTCGGCGCGATGAACGAGGTGTACGCCGAGTTTTTCGCAGAGCCCTACCCCGCGCGCGCCGCGTTCCAGGTGGCCGCCCTGCCGAAGGACGCCCTCGTCGAGATCGAAGCCGTCGCCGTCCTGTAAACCGCAAAACTGCAGAAAACGCCCCGCGGACAAATGTCCGCGGGGCGTTTTTTCGTCTCGGGCAAAAAAAGAAAAACCACGCTGTCGATGAAAAAGCATCGAAGCAGCGTGGTTTTTGGAGCTGGTGGACGGATTCGAACCCCCGACCTGCTGATTACAAATCAGCTGCACTACCAGCTGTGCTACACCAGCATACAAACGGCGTAAAATTGACGCGAGATTATTATACCGGAGCACGCGCCGTTTGTCAAGGGAATCTGCGGATGCCGCACTCGGTGACCGCCCGTGCGAAGCGCGCGTCGTGCGCCTGTGCCGGGATTTCCTGCGCGATGAGTGCCGTGCGGCAGACAAGAAGAGCCGCGCCGGGGCGAAGGGACGGCACAAAGCGGTCGTAATAGCCCTTGCCCCGCCCGAGCCGCACGCCGGTCTCGTCCGCCGCAAGGCACGGGACGAGGCACAGGCCGATCTCTTCGGGCCGCACTTCGCGCGCGTCCGCCTCCGGTTCCCGGATGCCGTACGCGCCGGGCGCGAGGGTAAATGCATCCGGAACGGCGTGCATCGTCATCGCGCCGTCTTCCCCGCAGCGCGGCAGGCAAAGTGTCTTGCCGTCCCGCCGAACAGCGGCGAGCAGCGGACGGATGTCCGGCTCGTCCTCCATCGGCCAGAACGCGCAGAGGGTGTCCGCGGCGGCGTACTCCGGCAGCGAGCGCACCGCTTGCGCGATGGCAAGGCCGTGCTGCTCCCGCAGCGGGATGAGCCGCCGCGCCGTCTCGCGCGCCCACGCGCGTGCCTCGCGCTTTGTCATGCGGGAAACTCCTCCTTGGGCAGGATGTCGCTCTCCGAGAAATCCTCCCGGTCGAGCGTCAGATTCGGGTTGTAATACGGGTCGCGCAGCAGCGCCTTGCCGAAACGCCCCTCGAGCCGCGCCCGCTCGCCGTCGAACCGCGCCTTCGCCTCGCCCTTCGTGTCGAGGCCGCGGCTCTTCGACTCATAGTGCGTCAGCTCCGCATACGGCGTGTAGAGCACACGGTAGCCCTTTTCGCGCACGCGCAGGCAGAAATCGACGTCGTTGAACGCCACGGCGTAGCCCTCGTCGAGCCCGCCGACCTCGTCGTACACGGCGGCGGGGCACATCAGACAGGCCGCGGTGACAGCCGAGAAATCCTGCACGGTGGCAAGGCGGAACATATAGCCCGAACCAGAGCCGCGCGCGTACTTGTGGCTGTGTCCTGCGAATCCGCCGAGGCCGGTGATGACACCCGCGTGCTGGATGGTCCCGTCGTCGTAGTACAGCTTGGCACCGACGATACCGACGCCCGGCTGACTGCACAGCGAGAGCATCTCGCGCAGCCACGAACCGTTGATGACCTCCACGTCGTTGTTCAGCAGCAGCAGATACTCGCCCTTCGCGGCGCGGCGGCCGAAGTTGTTGATGGCGGAGAAGTTGAACCCGCCCTCGAACCGCACGACACGGACGTTCGCGTGTTCCGCACACAGGCGGTCGTAATACGCGAACGTCGCGGGATCGGTGGAGTTGTTCTCGATGACGATGACTTCGTAATTCGGGTAATCCGTCTTTTCGAACACCGAGCGCAGCGCCTTGTCGAGGTCGTCCGTGTGGTCTTTCGTCGGGATGAGGATGGAGACGAGCGGCTCGCCCTCAATTTCATATTCCACCTTGTATGTGCTGGGGAACAGGCCGTCCGTGACGCGGCCCTTCGCGCCGGTGCGCGCCAGATGCGCGGAGACGGCGCGCTTCGCGGCCTCGGCCACATAGGGCTTCGCCTCCACGCCGCCCGCGGTGGACTGCGCGTGCACACGCCAGTAGTACAGCACCTTCGGCACGTGCACGGGCACACTGCGCTCGGACAGTTTCAAAAAGAGATCGTGGTCCTGGCTGCCGTCGCACGCGGGGTCGAGCCCGCCGGCTTCGTCAAACAGAGATTTGCGGAACACGGCCAGATGGCAGATGTAATTGCAGCAGTTGAGGTAGTCCGGTGCAAAATCCGGCTTGAAATGGCCCGTCAGCGGGCGCAGCACATCCGTGGTGAACAGCGCCTCGTCGGAATAGAGGAAGTCCGCGCCCGTCTTCCGCTGCGCGGCGAGCATCTCGTAGACCGCGTGCGGCGCGAGGACGTCGTCGTGGTCGGCCAGCGCGAGGAACTCCCCCGTCGCCAGCGCCGCGGCGGCGTTGGTGTTGGCCGAAATACCGCGGTTTTCCACCTTGACGTAGCGCACATTCGGCAGGCTCTTGAGGTATTCACCGACCCAGGCGTGCGCGCCGTCCGATGCGTCGGCCGCGCACAGCTCCCAGTTCGGGCACGTCTGTGCGGCAAGGCTGCCGCACAGCGCGGTCAGGTACTCTTTCGGCGTGTTATAGAACGGCACGCAGAACGAAATGCGCGGCCACGAGGACGTATCGGCGGCGCGCTGCGCGGCGCACAGCTCCTTCGACGGCCAGAAGCGTCCCTTCTTGCTCTTGAGGCGGCGGCGCAGATAGCCCGCCGTCCGGTGCATCGTGGGCGACAGGCCCTCTTCGCGCACTGTTTTTGCAAAGAACTGCGCCAGTTCCTTTGCGCGCTTGAGTTTCAGATTCATCGCGGTGCTCCTTTTGCAAAAACACGGACAGCAGTGCGCCGTCCGTGCTTGTTCCTTATTTGTAGCCGTAGTTCTCGTACAGAAGGGTGAAATGCGGGTTGTAGTACGGGTCGCCCTCTTCCAGCAGATTCGCGTATTTTTCGCAGAAACGCTGTTTTTCGGCTTCGTACCGCGCCTGCTTCTCCCCGCCGGACTTCGTGTCGTCGCCGCGGCTCTTGGACTCGTAGTGGTTGGCCTGAGCAAACGGCGTCATGACGTTCAGAAGGCCTTTCTCACGCAAACGCAGGCAGAAGTCCACGTCGTTGTAGGCGACGGCGAAATTCTTCTCGTCCAGCCCGCCGAGTTCATTGTACAGCGAACGCTTCACCATCAGGCACGCCCCTGTGACGGCGGACATGTTCTGCGTCGTGGCGAGGCGGTACATATCGCCCGCGGAATCCTTCGGGTGGCCCTTGTGGTTGTGGCCGGCCGAGCCGCCGAGACCGATGAACACGCCCGCGTGCTGGATGGTGTTGTCGGGGTAGAAGAGCTTCGCGCCGACCGCGCCGACGTCCGGGCGCTGCGAATACGAGACCATCTCGCGCAGGAAGTCCGGCGTGAGGATCTCGACGTCGTTGTTCAGCAGCAGCAGATGCTCGCCGTGGGCGAACCGCGCGCCGTAGTTGTTGATCGCGGAGAAATTGAACGGCCCGCCGTACTTCACGAAGTGGATGTGCGGGAACGTCTTGCGCGCGTAACCGTAGTACTCAAAGGTGCGGCGCTCGGTGGAGTTGTTCTCCACGACGATCACCTCAAACCCGCGCATACCCGCGTTCCGGTACAGGCTCTTGAGACAGCGGTCAAGGTCCTTGATATGGTCCTTGTTGGGGATGATGACGCTGACCGTCTGGTGCTCGGCCAGCTCGTACCGGGTGTGATATGCGCCCGGGCATCCCTCGATGGCCTCCGTGGTGCCGTGCAGCCCGACGCGTTCCAGATGAGCCTGCACAGCGCGGCGGCCTGCGTCGATCGCCTCAGGCTTGGCCGCGGCGATGTCCTGCGCGGTCGAACCGCTGTGGCGGCGCCAGTAGTACAGCACTTTGGGGATGTGCTCCACCCGCTTTGCCTTTTCCGTCAGGCGGAGGATCAGGTCATAGTCCTGCGCGCCGTCGAACTCGCGGTGCAGCTCGCCGCCTGCGGCTTCGTACAGCTCGCGGCTGAACACGGCAAAATGCGTGATGTAGTTGCAGCCGCGCAGCGTATCGGGCGAGTAATCGGGTTTGAAGTGATACTCGCCCAGCTTTTTCATCGCGGAGTCGAGCACGATCTCATCGGAGTAAATGAAGTCAGCGCCCGTCTCGTTGATCGTGCGGACCACCTCGTACAGTGCGTTGGGCGACAGCTTATCGTCGTGATCAAGCAGGGCGAAGTAGTCGCCCGTGGCCTCGCGCATACCGATGTTCGTGTTGCCCGAGATGCCCTCGTTTGCGGCCATCTTGCACAGAACGATGCGGCGGTCGCCGAATTTCTTGACCGCTTCGGCCGTCTTGTGATGCTGCGCGTCCGACCCGTCCACGAGCACCAGTTCAAAGTTGGGATAGCTCTGGTGCAGAACGCTCTTGATCATGTCCTTCAGGAACGGGACCGGCGTATTGTACAGCGGAACGACCACTGAGATCAGCGGCATCAGCGGGAATTCATCCTTTTTCTGCATCCGCAGATCACGCTTCAGCGGAATGTCCGCACGGAACTTCCAGCTCTCTCCCTTTGTCATCAGGTCCACCCGGTAACTCACCTCCCTGCACGCGGCCTCGACGCCGCGGTGTTTGACGCACGAAACGCCCCGCCGCACAAGGCTGGCGAAATGCGCCGGATTGGCTGTGCGCGCCAGCGCCTTGCCTACGGAGTCGCGCTCGGCCGGATTTCTCGCCCCGCTCATGCGCCGGCCTCCTGATCGAGCGCCTTGTATGCGGCGCACACTTCCGCCGTCGTGCCCGTCATGCGCACACGGCCTTTTTCGAGCCACGTCACACGATCGCACATGCGCTCGATCTGATCGATGGAATGGCTGACGAGGATAACGGTCGTGCCGCCGCTCATCAGTTCCTCCATGCGCTTTTCGCATTTTTCCTGGAACATGAAATCACCGACCGACAGGATCTCGTCCGCGATCAGGATATCCGGCTTCGTGATCGTCGCGATCGAGAACGCGATGCGCGAGACCATGCCGGAAGAATAGTTTTTCAGCGGCACATCGAGGAAATCGCGCAGTTCGCTGAACTCGACGATCTCGTCGAACTTGGAGTCG
>NHCFI02800__coassemble_805_pt1 | contig 32120 bp, 33 predicted proteins | sample NHCFI02800__metabat2_high_PE_010 | metagenome-assembled genome bin NHCFI02800
CGGCGGATGAAACAATGGGCCGGCCGGCTCTGGTGTCTGGCCGTTGCGGGGTTCTTTGCCGACTGGGCCTTCGTCGGCCTGTCGGTTCTCAGAGGGAATTCCGACATTCTCGGCGGCGTGCTCGCCGGGGCCGTCTGCCTTGCCGTGATCTTATTGCGCCCGTTTCTGAAACTGTTCCGCGGGGCGGGTGCGCGCCGCGGGAAAACGGGCCCGGAATGAGCGGCCCGCTTTCGAAAACCGGCTGTTTTGAGTGTCTTGTCCCGAAGCGCGGCGCGCCGCTTTGCTTGTGGGAAGAGAATCCCGTATGGTATACTCAAATCCACTGCAGCCGGGGGGATTCAGCATGTTGATCTATCTGCAAACGATTGATACGCCGGAACAGCGCTCGAAGTTCGAGCTGCTCTACCGGGAGTACCGCGGCCTGATGTTTCACGTGGCCAACCGCATCCTCGAAAACGAGCAGGATGCCGAGGACGCCGTCCATCAGGCGTTTCTGAAAATCGCCGAGCATCTGGACAGGATCGGGGAACCCGTGTGCCCGAAGACGAGGGGCTTTGTCGTGACCGTCGCGGAGAACAAGGCGATCGACCTGTACCGGCGGCGCAAAAAACATCCGTGTGTCGAACTGGACGAGACGCTGCCGGGCGTTCCCGCGCCGTACGAGGGCGAGAACGTTCTGGCGGGGTGCATCCTGCAGCTCTCCGCACGCTACCGCGAGGCGCTGCTGCTGCGCTACGGGTACGGCTACAGCCTGCGGGAGACGGCCGACCTGATGGGCGTGACCGTCTCCGCGGCGACGCAGATCATCCACCGCGCGAAGATCAAACTCCGCACATTGTATGAAAAGGAGGAACGAACGTGATCACAGAGCAAATGCTTCAGGCCGCGGCCGCCGAAGCCGGGCAGGCCGTCTGCAATTCCCTGCCGTCTCCGGACGAGTGCGTGCACTCTTTTTCCGAGCGGTTTGAACGGAAGATGCGGCGGGTCCTGCGGCGGCAGCGCCACCCGGCCGCGCACCGGTTTCTCCGCCGCGCGGCGTGCTTTTTCCTGATCCTCACGCTGGGCGGCACGTCGTGGCTCACCGTCGACGTACAGGCGCGGGCGGCGTTTCTGAACTGGGTGCGCTACCAGTACGAGAATGTCATGGAGTACCGCTTTGCCGGGGACGCGTCCATGACGTTGTCGTCCGTGCCGGAACCGGCGTGGCTGCCCGAGGGGTACAGCGAAAAGGACCGGATGGACGCCGAGGGCTACTCCGCGCGCGTCTACACCAACGCGGACGGCGGGCTGATCTCGTTCAGCTGCTCGCGGGGAGCGGACGCCGCGAGCCTGTTCCTCATCTCCGACACCGCGGCCGAGCTGGAGACGCAGGTGAACGGACGCCCCGCCGACTACTATCAGGAAGCGGACAGCGACGCCGCCAGCGCGCTGGTCTGGATGTCCGCAGACGGCGCCACGATGTTCTGCCTGACCGGCGCGCTGCCGGAGGAGACTCTGGTCCGGATCGCCGAGAGCGTCCCCGCCGGGGACTGACGCCCCTTCCCCCCTTGCCAGCGGCGTGATTTTTCGGTAAGATGGAACCGGGAACTTTTCCACAAAATCACGAACCGAGGTTGAAAATATGGCACAGACAGCAATGCAGGAGCAGGCCCGCGAGGCCTTTCTGACGAACGCTTTGAAGACGCTGCTCGGGCAGGACAGCCCGACCGGCTTTACCGAAAACGTGGTGACGGCGGCCGAGGGCATCGCCCGGGAGCTCGGGTTCGGCACCCGGCGCACGAACAAGGGAAATCTCGTCATCACCGTGCCCGGCCGGGAGGACGGCCGCAAAGTGGGGCTGTGCGCCCACGTGGACACACTGGGCCTGATGGTGCGCTCCGTCACGTCCGACGGCATGCTGATGGTCACAAAGGTGGGCGGTCCGCTGCTGCCCACGCTGGACGGCGAGTACTGCCGCATCTACACCCGCGAGGGCAAGGTGTACACGGGCACGGTGCTGAGCCTGTCTCCCTCCGTCCACGTGCAGGACGACGCGGCCACCCGCGCCCGGGACGAGAAGAACATGGCCGTGCGCATCGACGAGAAGGTGCGCACGAAGGAGGACGTGGAGGCGCTGGGCATCGCCGCGGGCGACTACGTCTGCTACGACCCCAAGACCGTCGTCACCGAGAGCGGCTTTGTGAAATCCCGCTTTCTGGACGACAAGGCCAGCGCCGCCTGCCTGCTGACGCTGCTGTGGCAGATGCGCGAGACCGGCGCGCGGCCCCGGTACGAGACGTATTTCACGCTGACCGTCCACGAGGAGGTGGGCCACGGCGGCGCCACCCTGCCCGCGGTGGACGAGCTGCTGGCGGTGGACATGGGCTGCATCGGCGAGGACCTCAGCTGCACCGAGTATCAGGTGTCCGTCTGCGCAAAGGACAGCGGCGGCCCGTACGACTACGGCATGGTGAGCCGTCTGGTGAAGCTGGCGAAGGAGCACGGCGTGGACTACGCGGTGGACATCTACCCGCACTACGGCTCGGACGTGGGCGCTGTCTGGCGCTCCGGCATGGACTGCCGCGCCGCCCTCATCGGCCCGGGCGTGCACGCCTCCCACGGCATGGAGCGCACCCATCTGGACGGCCTGCGCGCCACCATGGATCTGGCGGCGCTCTATCTGGAGCTGGCCTGAACACGTACATTTCCAAGCGAGAGCCCCGGTCCGGCGGACCGGGGCTCTCGCTCTGTGCGGCGGGACGTATTGCCGCGCCGGAAGAATCCTGCTGCAATGTGGGCAATGCCGCGCGGGAGGGCCGCGCCGATGAGGAGAACCTGCCGTATGAGAATTTTACTTGTTGAGGACGAAGCGGAGCTGCTGCACGACATCGCCAAGGGTCTGACGCTGAAAGGGTACGCTGTGGACGGGGCGGACAAATGCACCTCGTGCGGCGCGTGCGGCAAAGCGTGCCGGATGGATGTGGACGTGTTCCGCACGCCGAACCACGCGGAGTGCATCCGCTGCGGCGACTGCATCCGCACCTGCCCGCATCAGGCCATCCGCGGGACGTTTTCATTGAAATCAACCGACAGGGAGAAAGGAAAAACCATATGAAAAAAAGCATTTGCCTGTTTCTGTCCCTTGCCGTGTGCACAGCCCTGCTGACGGGCTGCGGCGCCGGGGAGCAGGAACTTGTCTCCAAAACTCCGTTCCCCGAATTTTCGGAGACGGACACCGAGGGCAACATCGTCGGCGCGCCGCTCATCGGAAACGTGAAAGAGCAGGCGGACACGCTGCAAAAGCGCATTGACCGAATACGCGGTTCCGAAGACTGACGCGCAGCCGTCCCCCTTTACCTCCCTCATTTTCCCGTTGACGGGGAAAACCGTTCCACGTAAAATGGATATCAAAGGTGCCTTGCGCCAAAACGGCGCCGCGGCAGTAAAAAACGGAAAGGGATGGTAGTTGTGGAGACATGGAACGCGATCACAACGCGCCGGAGCGTGCGCAGATTTCTTGACCGGGAAGTACCGGACGATGTCATTCATAAAATCCTTGTCGCGGGCATGAGCGGCCCGAGCGCGACCAACGCGCGGCCATGGGTGTTCCTCGTGGTGAAGGATCGTGAGACGCTGAGCAAAATGGCCGACTGCAACGGGAAATACGCCGGTGCGCTGCGCGGTGCGGCGTTCGCCGTGCTCGTGTGCGGCGACAAGGACCGCTTTTTCCCCCTCGCGCCGGACTTCTGGAGCATCGACGCGGCCATCTCCGCGCAGAATATGATCCTCGCAGCGCACGACATGGGTGTGGGGAGCGTGTGGCTGGGCACATATCCCGTGGAGGCGCACGTGCGGGCACAAGCGGAACTGTTCGGCCTTCCGGAGACGATCATTCCGCATTCCGTGATCGCCTTCGGCTATCCCGAGGACGCGCAGCTGCGCGAGCGCGACCTGTACGAGGCGGACCGCGTCCATTTTGAGCACTGGTGAGGCCGGCGCCCCTCATTTGGTAACGCTGCCCAGAATTTTGTCGAAAACTTGTGTATTTTTATAAAAAAATCATTCTATCGTTGACATTTTATATTAAACATGCTAACATTTGCATCAAATGAAGCACGTTGATTTTGAGTGTGCGTAAAATACTTCTTTCTGCATGAAGGGGTATTTTGCGCACTTTTTTTGTGTCAACTGCATACAGACCGGCGCAAAGCGCGGCCGGAAGCGCGCACCTGCCGAACCCCGGCGCCGAAGTCAAACGTTTCAAAAGGAAGGGAGAAGCAACGTGAAAAACGATACGATCATTCTCGGTTATGTTCCTGTCCGCAGAGACATGTTCCCCGACAAGCCCGCCGTGATGATGAACGAAAAGATCCGCGCCCGCGTCAAAGCCATCTGTGAGACGCTCGGCGACATTGAGCTGGTCGACATCGCCGATGTGGTGGACGGAGGCCTTTTGTGGTGCAAAGATGACGTGGAGCCCGTCATCGAATATCTGAAATCCAAAAAGGTCGACGCCGTCTTCTTCCCGCACTGCAACTTCGGGCAGGAAGAAGCCGTGGCGAAAGTGGCCCGGGCCGTCGGAAAACCTGTTCTTCTCTGGGGACCCAGAGATCCCGCCCCGCAGGGCGAGGACGAGTTCCGCGTGTTCGATACGCAGTGCGGCCTGTTCGCCACGTCGAAAGTGCTGTCCCGCTACGGCGTGCCGTTCACGTATCTCGAGAACTGCTGGCTGGAAGATGAAACGCTCGACAAGGGCATCGACAAGTTCATCCGCGTGGCATCCGTCGTCAAGGCCGTGCGGAGCATGCGCATCGGCGTGATCGGGCCGCGCCCGCGCCAGTTCCTGTCCGTGGAAGTGAACGAGAGCGAGCTCGTGGAGAAATTCGGCATTGAACTGACGACGATCTGGACGGAAGAGGTCAGCACCGTCGTTCAGAAGCTTCAGAAGGGCATGGGCGACGCGATCGGCTCGCGGCTCGGCGTGGAACTTCCCATCGCGGTGCACAACTGGAAAGAGGACGGCGAGCCCGACCCCCGCATCGCGCAGCGCGTAAAGGAATTCAAGGACACGCTCGACTGCAGCCGCATGGACGACTCCAAGCTCGAGATCATGGCGGCCGTGGAGATCGCCATCGAAGAGCTGGCCCGCATCAACCATCTCGATGCCGTCGCGGTGGACTGCTGGGCGTACCTGTCGTCGAAGTACGGCATTCAGGCCTGCTTCATTCTGGGCGATCTGATCGACCGCGGCCTGATCGCCGCCTGTGAGACGGACGTCCACGCCGCGATCACCGCCCGCATGCTTCAGGCCGCCGCGCGCGGCAAATCCGCGCCGTTCATCGCCGACCTGACGTGCCGCCACCCGACGAACGACAACGCCGAGCTGCTGTGGCACTGCGGCCCGTTCGCGAAATCCCTGCGCAAGGAAGGCGTGCAGGGTTCCATCCGCTCCGGAAAGGGCTATTACGAAATCAAGGGCGGCGACATCACGGTGGCGCGGTTCGACCAGCTCGGCGGCAACTACCTGCTGTTCGCCGATCAGGTCGTCGGCTGCGAGGGCCCTGTGACGAACGGCAACTACGTCTGGGTCGAGACGAACAACTGGCCCGAATGGGAGAAAAAGCTCATGTACGGCCCGTACATCCATCACCTCGTCGGCGTGCACGGATGCTATGCGGACGTGATGAAGGAGAGCTGCAAATACATCACGAACCTCACCCATGACAGCGTGAACGCGGTCGCCAGCCTGTGAGACGGGAGGGAGCTGCGTTGTTCCGCTGGGAGAGCTGCGGCGATGCCGGAGACCCCGCCCGCCGCTATTACAGACTGTGGGAAGAGACTGCCGCCGGAACGCGCACGCAGGTGCACGTGTATCCGGGCGCCGGGTTCAAGACGACCGGGCTGTTCCGGGACGGCGAGTGGTACGGCCCCGCCGAACCCGACTGGAGCGCGGCGCTCGGCGCCAACCCGTTTCTGGGCGCGCCCATCCTGTTCCCCACGCCGAACCGCGTGCGGGATCAGGCGTTCACGTTCCGGGGCCGCCGGTATGAGATGGTCAAGAACGGCCGGCCGCGCGCACAGCACGGCATCGCGTACGACTCCGCGTGGGAATGCGGCGAGCCCGCCGCGGACGCGGACGGCGTGTCGGTGACCGGCACGCTGACGATCGCCCCCGGAGACGAAAACTACGCCGCGTACCCCTTTCCCTGCCGCCTGACGGTCCGCTACCGGCTCTCGGCCGGGGCTCTTGAGGTCCGGTTCCGCGTGGAGAACACCGGAGACGCCGACATGCCGTGGGGCGTGGGGCTGCACCCCTGCTTTTCGCTCCGCAGCGCCGAAGAGCCCGTGCTTCTCACGGTGCCGGCGCGCGCCATGTACGAAGTGACACCGGACCTGCTCGCAACCGGGAAGCTGCTCGCGCTGGACGGCGACGAGAACCGCCGCGTCGACCTCGGGCGGGACGTGAAAACGTTCCGCCTCGACAACGGCTTTCTGCTGAAGGGCGGGGACACCGTGCTGAAGTACCCCGGGCGCGGCACGCAGCTGCGCATTTGCACCACGCCGGACTTCACGGTCTCGGTCGTATACACGCCCGTCACGCTCGGGCAGCTGCCCGCCTCGATGCCGCTGTTCTTTGTGGAGCATCAGACGTGCTGCACCGACGCGATCAACCTGTACGAGGCGGGCGTTCCGGACACCGGCCTGCTCATCCTGCGCCCCGGCGGTGCGCACGAGAGCCGGATCAGTTATATTTTTGAGGAGTTGACATGATGAGATACAAGAAATTCGGAAATACCGATTTGAACGTCTCGGCGTTTTCCGTCGGGACATGGGAACTGGGCGGCGCATTCTGGGCCGAGACAGAGCGCGAGGAATCCATCGCGGCCGTCCGCACGATGGTGGAGCAGGGCGCGACGACGATCGACACCGCGCCGATCTACGGATTCGGCTCCCCCTCCCTGCCGGACTTCGGCTACGGCAACGCGGAAGTGCTCGTCGGCGAGGCCGTCAAGGGCATGCGCGACAAGGTGCAGCTCATCACGAAGTGCGGCCTGAACTACGACCGCGCCGTCGGCCCGAAGAGCATGTACAAGAGCATGACGCGCAAGGAGATCATCGAGGGATGCGAAGGCTCGCTCAAGCGTCTGCAGACGGACTACATCGACGTGCTGTTCATCCACTGGCCGGACAACAAGACCCCGCTCGAGGAGATGACCGGCGCGCTGCGCGAACTGCAGGAAGCCGGCAAGATCCGCTATTACGGCCTGTCGAACTTCACGCCGGAGGACACGCTGGCCGCGCACGCGATGCTGCCCGTGAGCGCCGTGCAGCTGCAGTATTCGATGGTGAACCGCTCGTATGAAGACGTGCTGCGCCGCATGCACGACGCCGGCATCGGCACGATGACGTACGGCTCGCTGGGCTCGGGCATTCTGACGGGCGCCATCCGCGAACTGCCGAACTTCGCGCCCAACGACACGCGCGTGTCGTTCTACGACTACTTCAAGGAGCCGAAATTCAGCCGCATCATGGAGCTGCTGAAACAGATGGACAAGATCGCCGAACAGCGCGGCGTGCCCCTTGCGCAGATCGCTCTGAACTGGAGCACCCAGCGCGATTTCGTGGACACCGCGATCTGCGGCGTGAGCAAGCCGGCGCAGGCACTGGAAAACTGCGCCGCCGCGAGCTGGACGCTCACGGATGAGGAGATGGCGTTCCTGAACGACGCGGTCGAACAGTACGCCTGATGACAAGGAGGAAACAACGATGCGCCAGATCGAAACAAAACCGCTGACACTGGAAAACTTCAAGAAATACGGCAGCTTTTCCGACATGGGCAGCCCCGCCGGAACGGGCGGCGGCATCCCCGGAATGACGTTCTACCCCGATATGGAAGTGCTGGAACTGGGGCATGCGCACATGGCGGCGTTCTCCGTGACGTGCGTGAAGAAGGCGCTGGGCCGCACGGTGCTCGCGCTGGAACAGCACGCGCACTGCGGCGAGGGCATGATGTCCCTCGACGGCGACATGATCGTGTATTTCGCGCCCGCCGGCCTGACGTATCCCGCCGTGGTGGACAAGGTGGAGGCGTTCGTGGTGCCGAAAAACGTGATGGTCACGATCCGTCCGGGCGTATGGCACTGCATGCCTTTCGTCATCTCCGGCGAGGAGATCCACGTGCTGAACGTGCTGCCGGAGCGCACGTACGCCAACGACTGCAAGATGCACGTCCTCAAGGAAGAGGAGCGCATCGAGATCCGGCTGAGAGAGGAGGAATGATGCAATGGCGATCGAGAGCGTAAAAAACCTTCTCTGCGAAGCGCAGAAGGCCAACACGTCCATCATCGCATTCGATGCTCTGGACTATGAGACGATCTACGCGTGCATCCGCGGCGCGGAGGCCTCGCGGCGGCCCGTCATCCTGATGCTGTATCCGGGCATGAAGTCGATCATCTCGTTCTCCGCGTTCGTCGATCTCGTCAAGGCTCTGGCGAAAGACGCGAGCGTCCCCGTCGCGATGCACCTGGACCACTGCTCCAGCTTCGAGACGATCCTCTCGGCCATCCATGCGGGTTTCACGTCCGTGATGGCGGACGGCTCGGCGCTCCCGTTCGACGAGAACGTGGCGTTCACGAAATCGGTGGTGGACGTGGCGAAAGTCTTCGGCGTGGACGTCGAGGGCGAGCTGGGCCACGTGGGACAGGTCGCGGCAGGGTTCGCGTACCACGACAAGAACACGTTCACACGGCCCGAGGACGCGGCGCTGTTCGCGGAAAAAACCGGCGTGACCTCGCTGGCGGTGGCGTTCGGGAGCTGCCACGGCATGTACAAGGACCCGCCCAACCTCGATCTGGAGCGCCTGCAGGAGATTGACAAGGCCACCGACACGCCGCTCGTGCTGCACGGCGGCTCCGGCATCCCGGCGCAGCAGCTGGAACAGGCGTTCGCGCTGGGCATCAACAAATTCAACGTGGCCACGGAGTACATCATGCTGTACGAAAAGCTGCTGCACCAGTATTACACCGAGAAATTCGGCAAGTGCAGCCCCTTTGAGAAATTCCCGTTTATCCGCAAACAGCTGACGGAGTACGTCGCCGAAAAGCTGACCCTGTGCAAACTGACGGTGTGAGGAGGTGAAAGGATGGAAAAACGATACGACGTCATCGGCGTTGAAAATCTGATCATGGACTTTGCGGTGCGCATCAACAAGCTGCCGGCGACGGACGGCTTTGCGCTGATCCGCGACTACTGCTGGCAGAGCGGCGGCAACGCCTCCTCGGCCATCGTGGCTCTGGCACGGCTGGGCGCCGCGTGCGGCATGGCGGGGACGACCGGTTCCGATGCGTTCGGCACGTTCTGCAAGGAGGACATGGAGCGGCACGGCGTGGACGTCTCCCACATCCGGCAGCTCCCCGGCACGACGACGTTCTGCATCTGCCTTGCCGAAGACGCAACGCAGGGCCGCAGCATCCTCGGCAAACTCGGCGACGCCGGGAACCTGACCGAAGAGGAGCTCGGCGAGGACTACATCGCGCAGGCAAAGGCCATCCACATCGGCCTTCCCTTTACGTCTGCCGCCGACGCGGCCATCCGCTTTGCACAAAAACACGGCGTGCTGGTCTCGCTCGACGCGGGCGGCCCCGTGGAGAACGCGATGGATCTGGTGCGCCGCACCGATATCCTCATCATGTCCGAATCGTTCTACGGCGCGCTGTTCTCCGACACGGATTACGAAAAGAACTGCGCGTCGCTGCTGAGCGAGGGCCCGCGGGTGGTCGTCGTGACGCTCGGCAAAAAGGGCTGCGCGGGCGCGGACGCGAACGGGACGTTCCGTCTGGAATCGTTCTCCGGCTGCGGCTATGAGATCGTGGACACGACGGGTGCGGGCGATGTGTTCCACGGGGGATTCCTGTATGCGTATCTCCACCGCTTCGGCCAGGAGCCCTGGAACTACGGCCTTGAGGACTGCGCGCGCTTCGCCAGCGCCGTGTCCTACATCAACTGCATGACGCTCGGCGGCCGCACGGGAATTCCCGACCTTGAGATGGTCGACACGTTCCTGCGGGATAAAACCGTCGATCTGAGCCGGCTCGACGAGCGCCGGGCCTTTTATAAAAACGCTCTGTTCAAATAATTTCCCCGCCCCCGGCGCCGGGTGCGGACGGCAAAGCGCAACTTGACCAGTAAAAAGGAGGTTTCATCCATGAAAACGGAAAAGAAGGAAAGCGCCCATTATCTGACCGGTAAACTTGAACGGTTCAACTACAGCATCTACTTCCTCGGCCAGGGCATGACATACATCCTGTGCTATTCGTTCCTGCAGCAGTACGCACTCGACATCGGCATCTCCGCGCTGCTCTTCGCAGGCGTGGCGTTCGCCATCAAGGCGTGGGACGCTGTCAACGACCCGATCTTCGGCATTCTTCTGGAGAAGGTCCACTTCAAAGGCGGCAAATACCTGCCGTGGATCCGCATCTCCGTTCTCGTGATCCCTCTGACGACGGTGCTCGTCTTCGCCATTCCCTCCGGGCTTCCGCTCGGGCTGAAAGTGGCGTGGCTGGTCATCGGCTACATGATGTGGGATACCGCCTACACCATCGGCGACGTTCCCATCTACGCTCTGAGCACCGCCATGACGAACGACCCGACCGAGCGCACGCTGCTGATCTCCCGCGGCCGCTTCTTCGGTTCCGTTGCCATCTTCCTGCCGATGTTCCTCGTCCCGCTGGTCCGCACTTCTCTGGGCGGCTGGACGAATACGATGATCGTGTTCTGCATCTTCTGCATGATCACGATGATCCCCGCCAACTTCAAGATCAAGGAGCGCTTCAACGGGCGCGGCGAAAATGAGAAAGACCCGTCCCTCAAAGAGATGGTCCGCTACATCGTCCAGAACAAATACCTGCTGATCTTCTACATCGCGTTCCTGGTATACTATTCCTTCAACATCTCCTCGACCATGTCCATCATCGTGGCGCGCCACTGCTTCGGCAGCGAGGGCTACGCCTCCCTGATGTCGCTTGCCCTGCTGGCTCCGCCGATGCTGTCGGCGCTGCTCGTTCCTCCCCTTCTCAAGAAGATGGAAAAGTTCCAGCTGTTCATGGGCTCGCTCATCGTCATGAACATTCTGTGCGTCGTCATCTACTTTGTCGGTTATCAGAACTTCACCGTGTTCCTCGTCCTCACCTTGATCCGCGGCATCGGCTACGGCTTCGTGTCCACGCTGCTGTACACGTTCATCGGCGACTGCTGCGAGTACGGCACGTATAAGACGGGCGTCGACGCCAAGGGCGTCGCTTTCGCGGCGCACACGTTCTTCACGAAGTTCATGGGCGCCGGCGCGACCGCGCTGTCTTCCGTGTGCCTGGCTCTGGTGGGCTATGTGGAGGGCGAAGGCGCCGTCCAGCCCGCGACCCTGCCCGGCCACGTCTGGGCTCTGTACTGCCTCGTTCCGGTTCTCGGCCTGATCATCGCCCTGCCGATCTTCCGCATGTACAAGCTGCGCGACAAGGACATCTTCGCGATGGCCAAGTGCAACGAGGGCCTCATCAGCCGCGAGGAAGCCGAGGCTTCGATGTCCCGCAAATACTGATCCGCGTACCCGTGCTTCAACCCATATGAAAGGAGGCCGCGGGAGGCGCTCCGTCCGGACGCGCCTCCCCTTTTCCCTATGAAGAATCCGCTGTTTTACAAGAACGGAAAGCCGTTCTTCTCCGTCGGCGCACAGATGAGCAACTCCAGCTCCGCCTGCGAAGAGCTCGTGGCGCGCGACTGCCGCGCCGCGAAAAAGCTGGGCATGAACACCATCGCGGCGGCCGTCACATGGGAGCTGCTCGAGCCGGAAGAAGGCGTTTTCTCCTTTGAGCAGACCGATATGCTCATCCGCACGGCGTCTCAGCACGGGCTGAATCTCGTCGTGCTGTGGTTCGGCACATGGAAAAACGGCAACTCGCACTACGTCCCCGGCTGGGTCAAGCGCGACCATGCCCGCTTCCGTTGGGCGCTGTCAGCGGACGGCACGCCGGTGCGCTCGCTGTCGCCGCACTGCAAGGCGACCTTTGAGGCCGACCGCAAGGCATTTCTGGCCCTGTGCCGGCACATCACCGAGACCGACCGCGACGGCACCGTGCTCGCGATCCAGATCGAGAACGAGCCCGGCCTGATCGGCACGATGCGGGATCACAGTGAAGAGGCCACGGCGCTCTTCCGCGCGCCCGTTCCCGGCGAGGTGGAAACGCTCACGGGCAAGAGCGGCACGTGGGAAGACGTATACGGCTTCTATGCGCCGGAATACTTCACCGCGTGGCACATCGCCCGCTACATCGACGACCTCGCCGTTGCGGCGCGCGAGGTCACCCCGCTGCCGTTCTACGTGAACGCATGGCTTCAGGAGATGCACAACCGCGTGCCCGGCATCGACTACCCCTCCGGCGGCGCGGTGAGCCGCACGTTCTCCCTGTTCAAGACAGCCACGCCGCACATCGAGGCGCTCGCGCCGGACATCTACCTGCAGGAGTTCCAGACCGTGGAAGCGCTGCATCAGACGTACAGCAGCATGGACAACCCGTACTATCTGCCCGAAACGCTCTTCTCCGAGCTGGCGATGGTGAACGCCATCCGCGGCGTGGTGCGGTACGGCCTGTGCGGCGTGCACGTGTTCGGCATCGACATGGCGATCGACGAGCAGGAGAACATCCGTCCCGTCGCGCAGGGGGCGGCCGCGGCCATGAAGATCCTCAGCGCCATGCGCCCGCTGATCGAGCGCGACCAGGGCACGCCGCGCCTGTTCGACGTCGGCCAGTTCGACGGCGCGTCGGAACAGTACATTGATTTCGGCAACTACATCGGCAGCGTGCGCTTCAAGAAAGACCTCGGCGACTGGATGAAGAAAGGCGGCAGCAATCTGGACGCGTTGCTCGGGCGGGCGGCCCCGCTGCGCGGCATGGGCCTGATCTGGTACAACGGCAAGGATGAATTCTACATGGCCGGCACCGGATGGCGGCTGATGCTGTTCCCCAAGACAAACAGCGTGGCGACGACGAACGCCTCCCACTCGGACGATTTCCTCAACCAGCGCAGCCAGGCGTTCGTGACGGTCGAGGAAGGCGCGTTCGACGAAAACGGTGTGTTCCGTGCGCGGTTCCGCCGCAACGGCGACGAGGCCGACTACGGCTTCGGCGTGGAGGCGGACGGCGGCGTGCTGCACGTCGTGATGGACGCCGACTTCTGAACGGCAGAAAAAAAGCGCTGCTCTGCCCGTTCCGGCAGAGCGGCGCTGTGAACTGCATTGTGAGCGAACGGCCGGACGTCAGCCGTCCTCCAGCGATTCGTTTCCGGCCCCTGAGGCCGGAAACTCCACGCCCCACAAGGCGGGGTTCGTGGAGGAGACGCCCACGGCGCCCGCCTCAAGCGCGTTTTTGATGTCTTCTTCCTGCGTGAGAAGACCCCCGGCGATGACCGGGATGCTGGAATAATCGGTGAGCCGCTTCACGATCGACGGCATCATGCCGGGCAGCAGCTCGATGAGGTCCGGACGGCTTTTGGCGATGTTCCGCTTTGCGCGCTGCAGCGCGACGCCGTCCAGCATGAAGATGCGCTGGATGCCGCACAGGCCCAGCTCGCCCGCGCGCTTGATGATGCTGCTGTGCGTCGTGAGCACGCCCGCGGGACGCGTTACTTTCACAATGTAATCGACGGCGACGGGAACGGGCGCGAGCCCCTCCACGAGGTCGATGTGGACGAACACCTGCTTGCCCGCGGCGGAGAGCTGGCGGCACTGTTCCTCGATGGTGAGGATGGTGCTGTTGAGCAGGAAAATGACGGGGATGTCGCTCTTCAGCGCGGCTGCAAACCCCGCGTCGTCACGGATCGAAGCGATCAGAGGTTTTTCCCGGAGAAGCTGTATGATCTCCTTTTTCGACACACTCATGACAGCTTGGCTCCTTTCATCATCTGTCCCCCGGCGGCATCCGCCCGGGGCACTTTACTTCTTTATCATACTATATTTCACAATTCGCCGCAAGAGGCCGCGGGCGTTCCCGGCCGTGAAAAATCCCGCACGGCGGCGCATGATTTCGGAAAGGACGGATTGGCAATGACGATCGAAGAGCAAAAGGCAAAAGTGGAAGAGATCCTCGGCAGCCCGCTGCCGGAACTGGACCCCGTTTACATCGAGGGCGCAAAGGTGTACATGAAGATGTCGCCGAACACCTTCATCACGCCCTACCTCATGAGCGAGGTGTACACCAAGGAAGAGATGCAGATGGTCTCGCTGCTGCCCGCGACGGCTCCCGAAGTGGCCGGGAAGCTCGGCCTTGACGTGCAGCATGTGGACGACGTGCTCACCGAGATGGAACTCATGGGCAAGATCATCGCGTCGAACGTGGCGAACCCGCGTATTTTCAGCCCGCACCTGAACATGGTGGCGTTCCGCGACAGCATCGGAACGGCGCGCATCGCGCGCGGAGAGGACTGGATGCCCCACATCAAGGCCTACAAGCTGATGGACCAGTGGATCCGCGTGTCCTATTCGCCGCAGGCGGCCGCCGCCACGGCGGGCGAGATGCGCGTGATCCCGAAGTGGGAATCCATCAAGGACCTGCCCGGCGTGATGTACTGCGAGAACATGAAGGAGATCATCGAGCGCAACGTGCGCAACAACACCATCTTCACCGCGCAGTGCGTCTGCCGCACCTACCGCAGCTACATCGACCTCGGCCGCTATGACCCGGACTACTGTGCGGACGGTCTGGCCGAGCACGGCGGCAAGGACGGGCACTGCTTCTCGTTCAACCGTCAGGCGGAATTCTTCTCGAAAAAACTCAACGTCTACGTTCCCACGCTGGAAGAGGCGCTCGAGCGCATGAAGGAAGTGGACCGCTCCCGCGCGATCTACATGTCGCCGAATACGCGCGACACGACGTACGTGTGCAGCTGCTGCACCGACTGCTGCGCCGTGCAGTTCTACGAGGACGTGGGGCTCAAGGACGTGCGCAAACCCAGCCGCTTCCGCCCGTACTGGAAAGAGGACGCGTGCGTGAGCTGCGGCGTGTGCGTCGGCCGCTGCAACTACGACGCCATTCATCTTGAAAACGGCACCGTGACCATCGAGGAGGACAAGTGCAAGGGCTGCGGCAACTGCGTTGTGACCTGCCCGACGAAGGCGCTGAAGATGAAGATCGTCCACGAGCCGGACTGGGTGCCCGAGATCCCGTATGTCGACGGCTGGTCTCTGCACGACGAGCTCGATCAGGAGGATGCGGAGAACATGGAGCGCTGGGGCGCGGCAGGCTCCAAAAAGGAGTGACGGCGAGCGATGGGACTGTTCCACTGCCCGCTGGGCGCTCTGAGCTACGGCGACGAGGCCTGCATCCGCTGCGGCCTGTGCAGCGCCGTGACCGCGCAGGAAAAGCGCGCGGCAGCCGAGATCATGCGCGCATGGATCCGTGAGCACGGAAGCTCGCACAGCGACATCAAGATCCGCAAAATCGCGGTGTGCGGCAAGGGCGGCGCGGGAAAGAGCACCGCGACGGCGCTGCTGTCCGGCGCGCTCGCCATGCTGGGATACCGCTCGCTCATCATCGACACCGACAGCTCCAACGGGGGGCTGTGGCGCAAGCTGGGCCTTACCGCCCCGCCCAAGCCGCTGCGTCTGGACGGCGGCGCGCCGCAGTTTCTCACGAAGGACCCGCTGTATCTCGACGACATCGAGCCGCTCTACGCCGCGCACAACGGCCTGCGCACGATGGTGCTGGCCGGAAAGATCGACGATCCTCTGCTGGGCTGCGCGTGTTCGATCGCGGCGTTCGCCAAAACGCTGATCGACAACATCACGCTGCGGCAAAACGAACTCGTCATCGCCGATCAGGAGGCCGGCGTGGAGAGCTTCGGCCGCGGGATCGAACAGGGCTGCGACACCGTGCTGATCCTGGTGGAGCCGTCCGGCGAATCCATCGAGCTCGCGGAAAAAATCCAGTACATGGCGCAGGGGCTCGGCATCCGGCGCATCCGCGCCATCCTGAACAAAGTGGAGGACGAGGAGCAGGAGGAGTATCTGCGGGACGCGCTGTCGGCGCGCTCCGTGCGCTACCTCGGCTCGCTGCCTCTGCTGCGCGACGTGCGCAACATCAATCTCTACGGGCGCGAGCTGACGCCGCAGTTCTCCTACGGCGTCGCCGGGCAGATCGCCCGGTACCTGCTCGACGAGGCCGAGATGAGCTATACCAAACCAACGGAGGAAACGAACGATGTCTGAACACGAACACACGCACGGCGGCCACACGCACACCCACGGCCACGGCTCCGTGCAGAGCAGCTCGCCGGAGGAGACGCTGGCGCTGCTGACGTACATGCTGTCCCACAACGAACATCACACCGAGGAGCTGCACGACATCGCGCACATGGTCCCCGCGGACGCGGCGGAGCTGCTGCACGGCGCCGTGGCGGATTACGCGCGCGGCAACGAAAAGCTCGGGCAGGCTCTGAAGCTGCTGAACAAGGAGGGCTGACGATGTGCCTGTCCACCGTATTTGAGTGCCGCAAGGACGGGCCGGACGCCTGCCTGCTGCGCAACGTGGCGAACGTGCGGGTCGAGCCGGAACAGATCATTTTCACGGACCTGATGGGCGCGCGGACCGTCTACACCGGCCGTCTGTACAACATGGACCTCATTGAGAACACGATCACCGTCAGCAAAGACGAATGATGCATCCGCGACGGAGCAAAGCCGCAAACATCGTCACTTTGCCGGAAAACGCCATCGGAATTTTGGCGAAGCGACGAAAATTTTCTGCTGCGCGAACTCTCTCTTGACAAGCAAAACCGAACGGGGTATAGTGATTTTCGCCGAATCGTATCACGAGACGGTATATTTTACAGAAAAGGAGGCGGACAGAATGACGAACGTGCGTTTCAACGGAACTGCGGTTTTTCAAGGCCGACGGAGAGAACTGTCCGCATCTGTGCTTTGCCCGGTGTAACGGGAATGTTTTTGTGCGGTTCAGTCACGCCCCCGGCTTTGTGCCGGGGGCGTTTTTTGTTCAAAACAGGAGGGATCACTTGAAACACTCGAAACGGGCGCTCGTCTGGAGGTTCGTGCGGCCATACCTCTGGATCTTCGCGCTCACACTCATCTGTTCCATGGGAAACACGGTGCTCGGCTCGCTCACGCCGCAGGTGGTGCGCGTGGCGGTGGACTGTGTTCTCGGCAGCGAGCCGTTCCCCGGCGCCGTGACGGCGCTGGCGCCGCCCTCGCTGCTCGCGGCCGCGCCGATGACGCAGCTCGTCTCGGCGGCGGGCTTTCTGCTCGTGGTGGCCGTGCTGTCGGGCCTTTGCACGTACGGCAGCCGCATGGGCACGGCGAACGCATCCGAAAACTTCGTCAAATCGCTGCGCGACGCGCTGTACCGCCACATCCAGCGCCTGCCGTATGAGTGGCACGTGCGCCACTCCACGGGCGAGATCATCCAGCGCTGCACGTCGGACGTGGAGGTCGTGCGGAACTTCGTGACGAACCAGCTGCTCGAGGTGTGCCGCATCGTCTTTCTCGTGGGCTTCTCGCTGGCGGTGATGCTGTCGATGAACGCGCGGATGACGCTCATCGCCGTGTGCTTTCTGCCGGTCATTCTGGCGTACTCGCTCTTTTTCTACTCGAAGATCGCAAAGCGCTTTCTGACGGCGGACGAGGCCGAGGGCGAACTGTCCGCCACCGTGCAGGAAAACCTGACGGGCGTGCGCGTCGTGCGCGCGTTCGGCCGCGAGGCGTACGAGGTGGAGCGCTTTGACAAGAAAAACGAGCGCTTCGCCTCGCTCTGGATCCGGCTCGGCGGGCTTCTGAGCGCGTACTGGGGCATCGGCGACCTCATCACCGGCTTGCAGATCCTCACCGTCATCTGCGTGGGCGTGACGCAGACGGTGAGCGGCGCCATCACGCTGGGCGAGTTTCTCGCGTTCGTGGCCTACAACCAGACGCTCATCTGGCCGGTGCGCGGGCTCGGGCGCATCCTGTCCGAGATGAGCAAGGCGGGCGTGTCCATCGAGCGCCTCGCGTACATCCTCGACTCCGAGCCGGAGACGGAACCCGGCCGCGCGCTGACGCCGCCGATGGACAAAGACATCGTGTTCGACCACGTGTCGTTTTCCTACGGCGAGCAGCCCGTGCTGCGCGACGTGAGCTTCACCATCCCCGCGGGCAAGACGTTCGCCGTGCTGGGCGCGACGGGCAGCGGCAAGTCCACGATGATGCACCTGCTCGACCGCCTGTATGACCTCGCGCCCGGATGCGGGCGCATCACGATCGGCGGCACGGACATCGCGGACATCAGCCGCGCGTACCTGCGGCGGAACATCGGCATCGTGCTGCAGGAGCCGTTCCTCTTCTCGCGCACCATCCGCGAGAACATCGCGGCGGTGCGCCCCGGCGCGACGATGGAAGAGGTGCGCCGCCACGCGGGCACGGCGCACGTGGACGAGGCCATCCTCGAGTTCGCCGACGGGTACGACACCATCGTGGGCGAGCGCGGCGTGAAGCTCTCCGGCGGGCAGCGCCAGCGCGTGGCCATCGCGCGCACGCTGATGCTCGACGCGCCCATCCTGATTTTTGACGACTCGCTGTCCGCCGTGGACGCCGAGACGGACGCGGAGATCCGCGCGTCGCTGCATCAGGCGAAAGGCTCGGCGACGGTCATCCTCATCTCGCACCGCATCACGACGCTGATGCAGGCCGACTGCATCCTCGTTTTGCAGGACGGCCGCGTGGCGGAACTCGGCAGCCACGACGAGCTGATGGCGCGCGGCGGGCTGTACCGCGAAATTTACGATCTGCAGATGACGGGCGAGGACCGCGATCTGCTGTTTGCCGGGGAAGGAGGCGACACCGATGGGATTTGACGAACAGGAGTACACAAAATCGTTCGACATCCGCTCGTGGAAAAAACTCGCGCCCTTTCTGCGGCCGTACCGCGGGCTGATCGCGGCGGTGGTGGCGCTGAACATCGTGTGCGCCGTCATCGACATCGCGCTGCCGCTGTTCCAGCGGTACGCCATCGACGAGTTCATCGAGACGGGCGATGTCTCGGGGCTTCCCTGTTTCGCCGTGTTCTACGGCTGCATCATCGCGCTGCAGGCGCTGGCGGTCATTCTGTTCACGCGGCGCTCGATGCGCATTGAGATGCAGATCGGGCGAGACATGAAGCGCGCGTGCTTCGTGCACCTGCAGACGCTGTCGCTCTCGTACTACAACGTCACGCCCGTGGGGTATCTGCTGTCGCGCATCATGAGCGACACGAACCGCATCGCGGGCATGATCGCGTGGAACGCCGTGGACATCCTGTGGGCGGTGTTCTACGTGCTGGGCGTATTTCTCATGATGTTCCTGCTCGACCCCGGCCTCGCGGCGGCGGTCATCCTCATCGTTCCGGTCATCTCGCTTTTGACGGGCTGGTTTCAGGACCGCATCCTGCGCTGGCACCGCCGCGTGCGCAAGATGAACTCGCGCATCACGAGCGCGTACAACGAGGGCATCATGGGCGCGCGCACGTCGAAGACGCTCGTCATCGAGGAGCAGAACAGCCGCGAGTTCGAGGCGGTGACGCAGGACATGCGCGTGTCGTCGGTGCGAGCGGCGCGGCTCTCGGCGGTGTACATCCCGCTCGTGATGTTTTTCAGCTCGCTGACGACGGCCATCGTGCTCGCGCGGGGCGGCGCGCTCGTGCTGGACAAGCTTTTGCTCATCGGCACGCTGTCTGCGTTCACGTCGTACGCGGTGGGCATCTTCGAGCCCATCCAGCAGATCGCCCGCAACATCGCGGACTTTCTCTCGCTGCAGGCGAACATCGAGCGCGTGACGGGGTTGCTCGAACAGCAGCCGCTCATCACCGACACGCCGGAGGTGATTGCGAAATACGGCACGGCGTTTGAGCCGAAACGCGAAAACTGGGAGCCCATCCGCGGCGACATCGAGTTCCGCGACGTGTCGTTCCGCTACCCGGACGGCAGCGAGGACGTGCTGTCGCACTTCAACCTCAAGATCCCCGCGGGGTCGACCATCGCCATCGTGGGCGAGACGGGCGCGGGCAAATCGACGCTAGTGAACCTCGCGTGCCGCTTCTTCGAGCCGACGTCCGGGCAGGTGCTCATCGACGGGCGCGATTACCGCGAGCGCAGCCAGCTGTGGCTGCACAGCAGCATCGGCTACGTCTTGCAGAGCCCGCATCTGTTCTCCGGGACGGTACTGGAGAACATCCGCTACGGCCGGCTCGACGCGACGGACGAGGAGGTCATCGCGGCGGCGAAGGCCGTCTCGGCCGACCAGGTGGCGATGAAGCTGGAAAAAGGGTATGAGAGCGACGTCGGCGAGGGCGGCGACCGCCTTTCCACCGGCGAAAAGCAGCTCATCTCCTTTGCCCGCGCCGTATTGGCCGACCCGCGCATCTTCGTGCTCGACGAGGCGACGAGCTCCATCGACACCAAGACCGAGCGGCTCATTCAGGACGCGACGGAGCTGCTGCTCAAAGGCCGCACGTCGTTCCTCATCGCGCACCGCCTGTCCACCATCCGCCGCGCCGACCTCATCCTCGTGGTGCGCGACGGCGCCATCGTGGAGCAGGGCACGCACGACGAGCTCATCCGCAAAAAGGGCTATTACCGCGACCTGTACCGCCGCCAGTTCGAGCAGGAAAAAATGCAGGCCATGTGAGCGCGGAGGTGGAAACTTCCGCGCGGCTGTGGTACAATCAGGGCAGAAAGGCGGTGGCGGGATGGATTACCGGGAGGCTTTTGTCGCGCTGTTCACGGACGACCCCGTGAACTGGGTGAAATGGGTGGTCGTGTTTGCGGTGCTCATTCTGACGTACTTCATCAGCATTCCGCTGTCCAAGAAGGTGGGCTACCGGCTGGGGCGCGAGCGCAAGCGCGACATCGCGCGCGAGCGCGGGCACGTCATCAAGGCGTACATCGTGAGCCAGCACAGCTCCGGCGACGTCGGCGAGTACGACCGGCACGCCAAATACGAGTACACGCTGGACGGGAAGAAAAAGGTGTACCGCGCGTATTTCAACTATCCCAACCGCCCGCCGCGCGTGCTCTACCTCTACTACGTCAACAGCCCGAGGCGGCTGTTCTCGATGGACGAGTACCACTGGGACGTTCCCCTCGCGCTGCTCATGCTGCCCATCGTGTTCCTGCCGTGGATCCTCGCGGCGCTCACGATGCTGGCGCTGGGCATCCCCCTGCCCGACTGAGCGCATCCGTTTTCAGACAAGAACCCCGGCCGCGGAAATCCGCGGCCGGGGCTTTTTTGTTACGGTTCGGATGTGTCGTCGGGGTCATCGGGGCCGCGGCGGTTTTTCAGAAGAAGGAAGAGGACGGCGAGGAGCAGCAGCACAAGGAGCAGGAAGAGCAGCCACCAGATGCATGCGCGCGGGATGAGCGTTCCGCTGTCCGTCTGCGCATCGGAGGACGCGCTGCCCGCGGGCTCCGGGCGGGACGAGGAGGACGAGGATGTGAGCGGTTTCCCCTGCTCTTCCCCGGACGACGCGGACTGCGCCGCGGAGGCCGAGGCGGCGGACGAGGACGCGGGGGGCTTTTGCGGCAGGGGTTTTGCGGATGCGCTCCCCTGCCCGCCCGTCTGCGCGGACGGCTGTGACGAGGCCGCGGGCGGCTGCGCCGCGGAGGACGCGGGCGCGGTGTAGCTGCGCAGGACGGTGCCCGTGTAATTGCCGAGGAACGTGACCGTGATGGTGACCTTCCCGCCGGACTCCTTCGTCGAGAGCGTGTAGTCGACGCCCTCGCGCAGGGTCGTCGCGCCGTCGCGGACGGTGAGGCACGCGGCGTCCTGCGCGTTCGTCACGGCGGAGACCCAGCTGTCGGACGCCTGCTTCGGCGTGACGCGGACGGGGATCTCAAGGCTGTCCGCGGTGAGGTAGTTTTCGGTGTCGGCGGGGATGAAGCGCGCGGCGAAGGACTTTGTTCCCACGCTGCCCACGAGCTGCGCGGGAGTTTTCCACACAAAGCCCGTTCCCGGTTGAATACTTCCGACCGTGCTGCCGTAGACGGCGGAGAGGTCTGTGGGGATGGTGCAGGCGGGCTGCGCCTTGAGGATGTGGAATTCCTGCACGGCCTCGAGCCCGGCGTGGTCCGCGTCGGCCGCGACGGTGGCTTTGACGTACCACGTGCCCGCGTCCGTGGGGACGTCGGAGGTGAACGTGCCGTCGGGGGAATCGCTGTAGAGGTAGGTCGGCTGGCCGTACTGCGCGTCGGCGTGCGGGGCGTGGGCGGGCTCGCCGTACGTCCAGTCGTCCATCGTGAGCGGTTCGAGCCACGCGTTGCTCACGCGGAAGAGGAGCGTTGCGGTGAACGACGCCGCGCCGTCCGTGTAGCGGTAGGTGACGGTGGCGCCGTCGGAGATGCCGGTGAGGACGGTGCCGGACAGCTGCGCGCCGGTGACGTCGGAGATGCACGCCGCGTCGATGGGGACGCCGAGCCGCGCGAGGTCGAAGCTCGTCTCCTCCGCGGCGATCTGCACTTCGACGGCGCGCTGCGCGGAGAGGTCGAGGTTCGGGATGCTCTGCCCGGCATTCACCGCGAGCAGGAGGTTGTCGGCCGCCATCACCTCGGTGAGGTGCGCGTTGGCGCTGAGGTCGAGGCAGCGCAGGTCGCTGCGCTCGACGCCGAGAATTTCGAGGTTCGGCGCCTGCGAGAGGTCGAGCTCGGAGACGAGCGAGTACGAGCACCAGAGGTCGACGAGCGCGTCGTTGCCCGAGAGCGTGAGCGTGCGCAGCGGGCCGCCGAGGTACAGAAGATACGCGAGCTCGGGGTTGTGCGACACGTCGAGCGAGGTGAACGGGTTGTCGCCGCACGCGAGCTCTCTGAGGTGCGGCAGGGCCGACACGTCGAGCGCGGTGAGGAGATTGTCGTGGCAGTGCAGCACTTCCAGCGCGGGCGTCTGCGAGAGGTCGAGCGAGGTGAGACTGTTCTCGTTGCACAGCAGGTTCGTCAGCCTGGAGAGGTGTTCGAGCGGGAGCTGCGCGATGTCGTTGCCGATGCAGTTGAGGTACGTGAGCTCCGGGAAAAAGCCGACGCCCTCCAGCGAGGTGATGCCCTTTCCGCGCACGTCGAGCCGCGTGACCGCGGCGCACTCCGCGTCCGAGAGCGTGCCGCTGCCGTCGGTGTCGAAGGCGAGCACGCACGCGAGGAACGCGGGGTCGGGGAAATTGGATGCATCCAGCAGGACTTCCCCGCTCTCCTGCCCTGCGGAGGAAGAAGCGGATTCGGAGGATGCGCTCTCCGGTTCGGCCGAAGCGGCGGGTTCGGACGATGTGCTCTCCGGCGCGGAAGCGGCGGACAGCGGTGTTTCGGCTGTCTCCGGCTGCGCCGCCCACGCGCCCGACGCGAGCACGGCGGCCGCCATCAGGCACGCCGCCGCCGAGATCAGGCGGCGGCGCAACCCACGCGGGGGTTCAAAATGCGATGTTTCGCTCTTTTTCATATATGTACACATCCTTTCACAGTGTGCCGAGGCTCTGCACGTCGCGCAGGGCTTCGGCGTAGCGGGGGCTGACGGCGCCGGCCATGCCGAAGAGAAAGACGAGCGCCGGGTTCTGCGCGACGGGGAGCGTGAACACGAGGACGGACAGGGCGCCGAAGCCGTAGATGGGCAGCAGCGGCCCGTTGAGGAACCCGCGGTTCACCCAGCGGCGCTGCCGCACGGAGACGCAGCACGACTCCCAGACCCATCCCAGAAACGAATAGAGGTAGAAAAACAGCGCCCATTGCGCGGGGGTATAGCCGATCCAGGTCATAGCGATCCTTCTTTCTGTGTGAAATGCGCAATGGTGATGCGCTGTTTTGGGGCGGTCAGAATCCGGCTTTCCACAGCCCGTGCAGATTGCACGAGGCGTACACGTCGGAGATGATCTCGCCCTCGTCGAGCGGGAAGACCGCGCAGGGGCTGTCGCCCGGGGAGAGGAAGCGCACGTGCGCGCCGCCGTCGGTCTCGAGCACGATCCAGTCGATGCGGTGCTCGGGCTTCATGGGGTGCGCGTCGCGCCCCACCTGCACGTGGGCGGCCGTCTCGCTGTGGTACACCACAGGCACGTGCTTTTCCGCGGAGGCGTCGGTGACGCCGGCTTCGAGTTCGCGCATGGGCTGCCCGCAGCACACGAGGGGCACGCCGGAGTCGAGCAGTTTCACGGCCTGATTGCCGCAGTGGTCACATTGATAGAATTTCATACGATTTGTCTCCTTTTGTCAGACGCTGTGCGTGCCGGAGGCACGTTTTTCGAGAAGGACGGTGGCGAGGTCGCTCACGCCGTCCGCGATGAGGCTTGCGCCGAAGACCATGACGACGATGCGCACGGTGGTGAACGGGTTGACGACGATGACGGCGCCGAGGACGATGGGCAGAAGCGACGAGAGCATGAGCGGGATCATTCCCGGCACCTGATCGCGCAGGCCCGCAATGGCCAGCGGCAGTTTGCCGACGCCGTCCACCAGAAGCAGGGAGCCGAGCACGAGCGGCAGAACGGAGAGCACCGCCTGCGGCCAGATGAGGGAAAAGGCGGAAAACGCGGCGGGCAGGATGGTGAGGAAGAGGTCGCCGGGGTTTGACTGCCCCGTTTTGCGGCTCTGCACCCAGCGCACGAGATGGCTTATCCCGTACACGCCCGCACCTGCGGCGAGCGCCCAGACGAACAGCGTGCTGCTGGCCGCCGGGAAGAGGAAGAGCAGTGCGCCCATGACGGCGTACAGTACGGCGATCCAGACGGACGCCGCGCGGACCCGGAAGAATTGAAACATAAAGATGCCTCCTGTTTGATTGGATTTGAAATGTGTTCGGGGCGGCTGCGGCGGTGTGCCGCGCCTTCCCTTTCCTGTACTCTCATCGTACCATTTGCGCGCCGCAAAATCGGTGTTCCAGACAACGGAGCGCACCTTGCAAGACGCTTTTCGCGGTTTTATAATAAAAGAAAAACCAGACCGTACAACGGGAGCGATGCAGCAATGGAAATGGAGTTGGATCTGTCTGTCTTAAAAGCGGGGATGCTGTTCCGCAATCTGTCCGACGAGGAGATCCTCGGCGTGATCGGGACGATGTCGCCGCACCGGATGAAGTACGCAAAGCGCACGGTGGTGGCGCAGGACGGCGACGAATTCCCGGAGATCGGGGTGATTTTGTCCGGCAGCGTGCACCTGTCGCACATCGACGCAAACGGCAACAGCAACCTGATGGACGTGCTCGGCGCGGGCGACACGCTGGGCGAATTGAATTCCGTGGGGCGCTACCGCCTGCACGTGACCATCACGGCCACGGCGCAGACGGAGATCCTGTTCCTCAGCGTGGACCAGCTCCTGCGCAAGAACGTGCTGACGGCCCCGACGCAGATCCGCTTTCTGCAGAACCTGACGCTGGCCGTGGCGCGCACGGGGCAGTACCTCACGCGCAAGCTCGAGGACAGCATCCGCCGCTCGACGCGCGAGCGCCTGCAGGACTATCTCTCCGCGCAGTACCACAAGGCGGGCAGCCGCACGTTCGCCATTCCGCTGAACCGGCAGGACCTCGCGGACTTCCTGTTCGTGGACCGCAGCGCGATGTCGAACGAGCTGTGCCGCATGCGGGACGAGGGGCTTTTGAAATTTGAAAAGAGCCGCTTCGAGCTGCTCGTGGAAATGCCCATCACGGACAACGAGCCCGACCCCAACGACGAACCTTAAAAACAGCAGCCGCATCCTGACAGGAGGCGGCTGCTGCTGCGTTTTTTACGCGTCGCCCCGGCGGCCGCGGTGGCCGGAGAGGGATTCCGCGACAAGAGCGATGCCGGACACGCTGAAGTAGATGCCCCAGACGGTGCTGATGGCGAACCAGCTCACGAGCGGGTTTGTGAGGATGACGATGCCGAGGAAGGCGTTGAGCACGCCGCCCGCGAGCACCCACCCGGCGCCCTCCGTGCCGGCCTCCCGCATCTCGGAGAAGAGGAAGAACTGGCTGATGCCCTGCAGCACCGTGAAGAAGGCGACGGCGACGGACAGGCCCGCGATGAGCCCGGCGAAGCCGAACCGCGTCTGGAACGAAGCCCAGAGCGTGAGAAGGCTGAAGCCCGTGAGGAACATGCCGCTCACGACGGCGGCGCTGCCGCGCTGCTCCGCGGGGGTCTTGGCCCACGCGGCGATCTGTGTGATGCCGTACACGCCGAGCCCGGCCGTGACCATGCAGGCCAGCGTGACGCCGACGGCCAGCGGCGAGAAGACGGCCAGCAGCCCGATGACGAGCATGACTGCCCCGGCCGCGATGCCGAAGAGCATGCTGCTCTTCCGGCCCTCCTCCTGCATGCGTTTCTGTTCGGCCTCGGTGGGCACGAACGCGGTGTTGGTGTTCTCATTCATAAGAGATTCCTCCTTGATTCGGTTCAGACGAGTTCATAGCGGACGAGCAGCTCGTCCAGCGTGGTGCCCCGCAGCTTTTCGAGGCCTGCGTGCAGGGCCATTTTATACGGCAGGGGCAGCTTCATCTCCGTGAGCCTGCGCCCGTCGAGCAGGTAGTGTGCGGCGTTCAGCAGGCAGCGCACATCGTACACGGAGGCATACACCTCGGGCACGCCGCGCTCGATGCCGAGCAGCGTGTAGACGGCTTCCATCGCCGTGCGCACGGAGTATTCCGTGGTGAAGATGGTGTCGCGCGGGGTCTCGGCGAACTGGCCGAGGAAGGCGAAGTTGACGCATCCCCCGGGGACGACGTCGGGCCGGTCGCCCGCGGCGCGCGGCATGAAGAACGCCGTGACGTAGGGCATCATGCAGGGCACGGTGCTGGCTGCCTGTGCGGCGAGCGTTCCGATCTCGCTCTCGGGCACGCCGAGGTGGTACAGCCACTCCATGCAGATCTCCGCGCCGGTGCAGTCCTTCATGGGCTTGCCGCCGCGCTCCAGAACGATCTGGTGCGCCACCTTCTTTCCGGGCAGGAAGTGGAACAATACGTTCGTCACCTTCACCCCGTATTCGAACTGCACGCCGCTGTCCTCGAGGAACTTCACGAGCGGCAGGATGAGCGATTCGTACTGATTGTACCTGGTGAACTTGAGGGCGGACAGGTCCGGCAGGCCGCCGATGTGGTGGAGAAAGCGCTGCAGGTACAGCTTCATCTCGAGCGCCGAGTGCCACTTCTCAAAGGCGAACATCGTCTGCCAGTACAGCCAGAAGTTCGACTGATAGAATTCCTCGCTGAGCACGTCGTCGATGGTCTTGTCGTAGAGCGCTTCGTCGGGCGTGAAGAACAGCCGCATCAATTCGAGCGCGGCCTCGTCGCTCAGCTCGAACCGGTTTTTCGTGTCGGCGCTCGCGCCCTGTTCGAGCGTGGCCCGGTTCTTCGAGTAGTTGGGGTCGTCGTGGTTGAGCCAGTAGAACTCTTCGAGCACGCTCGCGTCCTCGACTTCGAGCGACGGCACGGAGCGGAACAGATCCCACAGGCACTCGTAGTGGTTCTCCATCTCCCTGCCGCCCCGGATGACGAACCCGACGTCCGGCCTCAGCAGCCCGTCGCAGGCTCCGCCGGGAAGGCCGGAATCCTCCAGGATGTGGATGCGGCTGCCGTCCATCTGCGCGTCCCGGACGAGGAACGCGGCCGCGGCCAGACTTGCCAGCCCTCCGCCCACGAGCCATGCCTGCTTTTCCCCGACCCCCTGCGGTTTGCGGGGACGTGCGAACGCTTCATAGTTTCCGTTTGTGTAATACATAATATGTACCTCCTGCGCGCCGGGACGATGCCTCGGCGCATGTGTTCAAAATCATTGAAGTACAAAAGCGCCGCGCACACCCGCCGGCCCGCCTGTTACGGCCGGAAGGACAGGGTCTTTGAACCGTTTCGTCTTCAACATACTCACAGCATACCGCGTCCGGGGCGGAAAAACGGTGTGCCAGACAACGGAATTTCCGGTTCGGAAATGTTTCTTCTCTTCTCCCCTTTCGTTGGAAAAACAACCGCAAACCGCGCGGTTTGCGGGTATGATAGATACAGATTCCATACAATATGTAAAAACACAGGAGGTCTTTCCCATGTGCACGAGCATTTCTTTCTCCCGCCCCGCGCTGTACGGCCGCAACCTCGACCTCGAGGTCTCGTTCGGCGAGCGCGTCGTCATCACCCCGCGCGACTATCCCTTTACCTTTCACAACCGCCCCGCGCTGGAACACCATTTCGCGATGGTCGGCATGGCGTCCGTCGCGGCGGGCGTGCCGCTGTACGCGGAGGCGATGAACGAAAAGGGGCTGTATCTCGCCGGGCTGAACTTCCCCGGCAACGCCGTGTATTTTCCCGACGGCGGCACGCCCGGGTGCGTCGCGCCGTATGAGCTCATCCCGCTCGTGCTCGGCACGTGCGCCACGCTGGACGAGGCCCGCGCGCTGCTCAAGGAGCTGCGCATTATCGGCACGCCGTTCGCCCCGCAGCTGCCCCCCGCGCCGCTGCACTGGCACATCGCCGACGCGACCGGCTCGATCACCGCGGAGCCGATGGAAGACGGCCTGCGCCTCTGGGAAAATCCCGCCGGGGTGCTCACGAACAACCCGCCGTTCCCGTTCCACATGATGCACCTGAACGCGTTCCAGTCCCTGTCGCCCCGGCAGCCGGAGAACACGTTCGCGCCCTCTCTTCCGCTTGCTTCGTACGGGCAGGGCATGGGCGCTCTGGGCCTGCCGGGCGACGCGTCGCCGATGTCGCGCTTCGTGCGCGCGTGCTTTCTCAAGGAGCACTCGGTGTTCACCGGGGACGCGGATGAGAACGCGATGCAGTTCTTCCGCATTCTCGACGCCGTGGCCATGGTGCGCGGCAGCGTCGTGACGCCGGAGGGAAAGTACGATGAGACGATCTATTCCTGCTGCGCCGACGCCGATACCCTCACCTACTATTACAAGACGTACTCGAACGGCCGCCCGAGCGCGGTGCGCCTTTCTCCCGAGGCCTGCACCGGCCGGGAGCTGAGACAGTTCGAGCCGGACCGCAGACCGGACATCCTGTTTGCCGACGAAAAGGAGACTTTCCAATGATTGATTTTGAAAACATGGCCTTTCTCAAACTGCGCCCCGTGACGGACACCCGCCTGACGGGCCAGGTCACGCCGCTGCTGTGCCCGGGCGAGCGCATCGTGCAGCAGTAACAGGGCATCCGCGACGGCATCGTCTTTACCGACCGGCGCGTCATCGCCGTGAACACGCAGGGCATCACGGGCAAGAAGAAGTCGTTCGTCACCCTGCCCTACGCGCGCATCCAGGCGTACGCCATCGAATCCGCCGGCGTGATGGACTTCGACAGCGAGATGAAGCTCTGGTTCTCCGGGCCGGGCGTGGTCACGTTCGAGCTCATCGCGGGTTCGGACATCACGGCCCTCGCGCAGCTCATCGGAAAGGCCATCCTGACGTAACGCCGTCCGGACAAAAAAAGGCCGCGGTTTTCTTTCGAAAAAGAAAACCGCGGCCTTTTTATCCGCTCGCGCGAAGCGCCCCCTGTGCCGGAGGCGCCGGTTTCACCGCGCCCCGAAGCGGGCGCGGCACTCGTTCATGAGGGTGTAGGGGTTCTCGCCTTCGTCGAGCCTGCGGCGCATCTCCTCCGCGTGCTGCTCGGGCACCATGCGGCGCAGCCGCGCCCACGCCATCTCCGTGCTGAGGCGGCAGTCGAAGTCGAACGGGACCGCGTCGGCCGTCTCGATCAGCCACCGCAGCGCGCGCTCCTTCATCTGCGCGGCGACGTCCGCGAGAGCCGGGTCGCCGATGCGGTTCACCTGCTCGCCGGGGTCCTCGGCAAGGTCGTACAGCTCGTCGGGCTCGTACAGGCGCGCCACGTATTTGTAGCGCTCCGTGCGCAGCATCACGCCCTTGCCGTGGGCGACGGGGTCCACCTGCGCGGAGATGCGCGGCCAGTAGGGATTGGTTTTGTCCATCGTTTTGTGCGCTGCGTCGTGGAATTCGTCACAGTGCAGCTCATTGGCCAGCCGCCCGCCCTCGCAGCACACGAAGCTGCGGTTCGGCGTTGAGCGGTCGGCCAGGACGCCGCTCAGGCTCCTGCCGAAGTGCGAATGCGACGGCGCCACACCCGCGAACTCCATCGCCGTGGCGTAGAAGTCCACGAGTTCGGCCATGCTGTCCGTGACGCCGGGGTCCACGCCGAAGCCCTTCGGCGGCTTGACCAGCAGCGGCACGCGGACGAGGCAGTCCTCAAAGGCGTTCTGCGCCTTCTCGGCGATGCCGTGGTCGCCGGTGTAGTCGCCGTGGTCGGAGAAGAAGAAGATGGCGGAATTGTCGTACTCGCCCGCCTGTTTCAGCGCGTCGCACAGGCGGCGGAACATGTCGTCCACCTTGCTGCACATCCCGAGGTAGCACCCGCGCACCTCGTCCCAGTCGGCCTCGGTCATCTCGCCGAGGTTCTGATTGGCGCGGATGGCCGCCTCGATCGCGGGCTTGCCGCGGTCGTCTTCCGGCCGGACGCGCGGCGGGAGCTTCGCGCGGTCGATGGCCGAGAAGTACGGCTCTTCGACCTGATAGGGCGGGTGCGGGTTGACCAGCCCGAGGAACAGGCACAGCGGCCGGTCGTCCGCCGGGTGGAGGATGCGCTCGATGGCGGCGTCCACGTCCTCGTCGTCGCCGCCGGTGCGGCCCTCCTCCGCGCGCGCCAGACGGCCGTTGTAGAAGGAATAATACCACTTGTTGCCCGGCTCGCCGCGGAGCGCGCGCTCGGGGGCGGGCGCATCGTATTGCCCTCCGTAGTAGATCTCCGTCGCGTGGCGCTCCGCGAGCCCGGGGATCTGCCCCGCGACGAGGTCGTTGCGGGCGTTCATCCAGACGTAGTACCCCGCGTCCTTCAGCTCGCTGAACAGGCTGCTCTCCCCCTCGCGCATCAGGTAGCTCATCGTCCTGTGCCCGTTTGTGTGCGGATACGTGCCCGTCGTGAAGCTGCACCGGCTCGGCACGCACACGGGGTTCTGGCAGAAGGCGTTGCGGAACGAGACCGCTTCGGTTCCGGCCCACTCGTCCAGAAACGGCGTGCGGGCCGCGGGATTGCCCAGATGCCCCATGCTGTCGGCGCGCATCTGGTCCGGGTTGAAAATGATGATGTTCACCTTGCTCATGTCCGGGACCTCCTGAGACGTCATCTCCGAAATTCCGGCCTGCCGCGGGTGCGCGGCGGCCCGGTCTGATTCCCAGTATAGCACGAAACATCGCGCTTGTCCCGTTTTTTCTCCCCCGGCTTGACACGCGCGCGCCGCGGCGCGGGATGCCGATGCAGATGGGGTTGTTGCCCACGCTCTTCTCCTTTGCGCCCCACAGCGGCATGCAGCTCTCGACGTTGATCCAGTTGATGCCCACGAGGCCCTGCTCGGCGGTGCGCGCGGCGGACGGTTTCCTTCATTGTATCGTACGGGATGCGGATGCTCATGTCTCTTTCGCCTTTCTCACAGGATCCCGAATTTCGCGAACGCCTCGGTGGCGCTCATGCCGCCCTCGATGGCCTTGCGCACGAGCTTTTCGCCCGCGGCCTTCTCCAGCGCGCGGCGGATGCACTCGTCGGCCGCGTCGCGCGGGATGATGAGCACGCCGTCCATGTCGCCGAACACGAGGTCGCCGTCGTGGATGATGACGCCGCCGATCTCAATGGTGCAGCGGAAGTCGATGACGTTCGTGCGGATGCTGGAGTCCTGCGCCCAGCGCGCCGTGGCGAACACGGGGAAGTTCTGCGCCAGCACCTGCGGCGTGTCGCGCGTGTAGCCGTCGAGCACCGCGCCCACCGCGCCGCGCGTCTTGGCCGTGGCGGTGAGCAGCTCGCCCCACAGCGCGCTGTTGTGCGCGCCCGTCGCGACGTACACGTCGTTCTTTTTCAGCTGGTCGAGCGCTTCGGTCAGCAGGCCGAACGGCTTTTTCTGCGGCTCGAACACGTCGCACTCCAGCACCGTGCACGCGCGGCCCGCCAGCTTCATGTCGTCGCGCAGCGGGTGGATGGCCGCGGGCAGGAACTGGTGCGCGAAGCCCATCGCGTCCAGAATATCGCCCACCACGGGCGTGTAGAGCTTTTCCTTCATCAGGCTGAACAGCTCGTCGTCGTTTTTCCATGCATTCATCGTCGGTTCCTCCTTTTTATTCGTCCAGAAGCGCGAGCGCCGCGCGCA
>NHCFI02800__coassemble_823_pt1 | contig 30717 bp, 34 predicted proteins | sample NHCFI02800__metabat2_high_PE_010 | metagenome-assembled genome bin NHCFI02800
AAAAAACGAGAAAAACGCGGGTTCGCAACAATAACAATTTATGAAAATCGCCCGGTGTGATACACTGGATATAAGTATGAAACCCATCAAAAAGGAGTGTCGATATGAAAGCCTTTATGGATGAAAACTTCCTTCTGAGCACGGAAACGGCGCAGAAGCTGTACCATGAGCACGCGGCCAAAATGCCGATCGTGGACTATCACTGCCACATCAGCCCGAAAGAGGTCTATGAGGACCGTCACTTTGACAACATCACGCAGGTCTGGCTCGGCGGCGACCACTACAAGTGGCGCGTCATGCGCTCCAACGGCGTGGATGAATACTACATCACCGGCGGCGCGTCCGACCGTGAGAAATTCCAGAAATTTGCCGAGAGCCTTCCCCGCGCCATCGGCAATCCCATGTATCACTGGTGCCATCTGGAGCTGAAGACCTACTTTGGCTACAACGGCGTTCTGAACGGCGATACGGCCGAGGAAGTCTGGAACCTGTGCAACGCGAAGCTCGCGGAGCCGGGCATGGGCGTGCGCGGCCTGATCGCTCAGAGCAACGTCGCGTTCATCGGCACGACGGACGACCCCATCGACTCCCTCGAGTGGCACAAGAAACTGGCCGAGGACGATACGATGAAGACGATCGTCGCCCCGTCCTTCCGCCCGGACAAGGCGTTCAACATCGACAAGGCGGGTTTCACCGATTACATCCCGCAGCTGGCTGAAGTTTCCGGCGTGAAGATCGACAGTGTTGCCGCGCTGCAGAAGGCGCTGGCCGCGCGCATCGACTTCTTCAATGAGATGGGCTGCCGCGCGTCCGACCACGGTCTGGACTATGTCTGCTATCGTCCCGCGTCCGACGAAGCCGTCGAGGCTGTCTTTGCCAAGGCCATGAAGGGCGAATCCGTCACGGTGGAAGAGGCGGAGATCTATAAGACGGCCATGCTGCTGTTCTTCGGCCGCCAGTACGCCAAGCACGGCTGGGTGATGCAGTGGCACTACAACTGCCTGCGCAACACCAACAGCGTCATGTTCAACAAGCTCGGCCCCGACACCGGCTTTGACGTCATCAACACGATCAACTGCGTCAACGGCATCACGGCGATGCTCGACGCGCTGAATGCAACGGGAGAGCTGCCCAAGACCATCCTGTACAGCCTGAATCCGGGCGACGACGCGATGCTCGACACCGTTCTGGGCGCGTTCCAGGGCACGGAAGTGGCCGGAAAGATCCAGCACGGCAGCGCCTGGTGGTTCAACGACACCAAGACCGGCATGACCGCTCAGATGACGAGCCTTGCCAACCTCAGCCTGCTGGGCAATTTCGTCGGCATGCTGACGGACAGCCGCAGCTTCCTGTCCTACACCCGTCACGCGTATTTCCGCCGCGTGCTGTGCGAGCTGATCGGCAAGTGGGTGGAGAACGGCGAGTATCCCAACGACGAAAAGACGCTGGGAACCATCGTCGAGGACATCTGCTTCAACAACGCAAAACGCTATTTCGGCATCGACAAATAAGCATTTCCTTTGCAGAGCCGCGGTTTTCGCCGCGGCTCTGTTTTCTTTTGCGAGGATATGGTATAATACAAAAACCAGAATTTATTGAATTCGGAGGAACAGTTATGAAATGTACGGAACTTCCTTACAAGCGCCCTGACATTGCCGACATCTGCCGTCAGTACCGGGAGATCGCAAAGGCCATTTCTGAGGCGGCCGATGCGTCCGAGCAGCTGGAGCAGTACAAGAAGGCCGAAGCGCTCGCCCGCCACACCAGCACGCAGTCCGCTCTGGCGACGATCCGTCACACGGTCGATACGCGTGACAAATTCTACGAAGAGGAAAACGAGTTCTGGGACGCGAACAGCCCCGCCCTGGCGGACGCCAACCTGGCCGTGGCGCGCGCCATGGTGGAAAGCCCGTTCCGCGCGCAGCTGGAAGAAGCTCTGGGCGCGCTGACGCTCGAAAAAATGGAACTCGACATCAAGTCCCAGACGCCCGAAGTGCTGGATCTGATGGCGGAGGAAAACGCCCTTGCCACGGAATATCAGAAGCTGTATGCCTCTGCGCTCATCGAGTTTGAGGGCAAAAAACGGACGATCAGTGAGCTGGCCGCTTACAAAAAACACCCCGACCGCGCCGTGCGCCGCGCCGCGTATACCGCGGAGGGCACGTGGTTTGACGCGCACGCTGCCGAGTTCGATGAGCTGTACGACAAACTCGTCAAGAACCGCACGCAGCAGGCGCGCATCATGGGATACGACAACTACGTCGCACTGGGCGCCATCCGCATGGGCCGCATCGGCTACACGCTGGACGACATGGCGTCCGTCCGCGCGCAGATCCGCCGTGACGTCGTGCCCGTTGTGAGCCACCTGAAGGCGATGCAGCATGCCCGCACGGGCGTGGCCGACCCGAAGCTGTGGGACGACGTCTTCCAGTTCCCCGACGGCATGGCGGCCCCGCACGGCACGCCGGACGAGATCATGGCCGCGGGCAAGGAGATGTATCACAGCCTGTCGCCGGAGACCTCGGAGTTCATCGACGAGATGTTCGAGGCTGAGTGTTTCGACGTGCTCTCAAAGCCCGGCAAGGCGCAGGGCGGCTACTGCACGTCTCTGCCCGAGTACAAGCTGCCGTTCATCTTCTCGAACTTCAACGGCACGGCGGACGACGTGGACGTCCTGACGCACGAGGCAGGACACGCGTTTGCGGACTGGATTGCCGCGCGCAAGGACATCCCCGAGCTGCTGCGCAATCCGGGCATGGAGAGCTGTGAGATCCACTCCATGTCGATGGAATTCCTCACGTCCGATTACTACCACCTGTTCTACGGCGAGGACACCGCGAAGGCAATGATCGCACACGCGGCGGACAGCGTGTACTTCCTGCCGTACGGTTCGATGGTGGACGAGTTCCAGCACATCGTGTATTCCAATCCCGACATGACGCCCGCAGAGCGCAACGCCGCGTGGGCGAAATTGGAGACGGAGTACCGCCCGTGGATCGACTTCGGCGATCTGCCGTTCTACGGCCGCGGCGCGGGCTGGCAGCGTCAGCTGCACATCTACCTGTATCCGTTCTATTATATCGACTACTGCCTTGCGCAGGTGGTCGCTCTGCGCTTCTTCGCCGCATGGCTGGAGGATAAGGACGACGCGTGGCAGCGCTATCTGGCGCTTGTGAACAAGGCCGGCACGCTGGCCTATCCGCAGCTCGTGGAAGCGGCCGGATTCGGCAATCCGTTTGCCGACGGCTTCATCGCCGCGGCTGCCGAGCCTGTGTCGGCCTGGGTGGAAGAACAGGAAAAACTTTTGAAATAACGCGATTTTTCGAAGAAAAGTGCGCCGCAACCGCAGGTTGACAACATTGCAAGCCGGAGATGGTGGAAAAAGAAAGGGGAGTGTGGCACGATGAAAACGGAAAAACCGAAAAGGAGCGTTTGCACCATGAACATTCCCGAGACCTTGTACCGGCTGCGCACGGCGCGCGGCATGTCGCAGGAGGCGCTGGCCGACGCGCTGGGCGTGTCGCGGCAGGCCGTCTCCAAATGGGAGACGGGCGCCGCCGTGCCCGATGTGGACAAGATCGTCCAGCTCAGCGACTTTTACGGCGTGACCACCGATGAGATCTTGAAAGGCGAAGCCGCCGAAACACAGCAGGACGGCTCACCGGAAGCCCAACCCGCCGGGGACGGCGATGACGGTCAGACGGAGGCCGGCGCCGAAGATGCCGCCGGGGACGCCGTTCCCGGAGACAGGCAGGAGGCTTCCGGCGCAGCGCGGTTTGCCGCGGCAGCCGCGCAGGCGGTTCCGTCGGCGTCCGCTGTGTTCCTCCGCGTGTGGCCGGCGTTCTGCGCCATTGTATGTATCGCGTCGGGAATTATCTGCTTCACGGTCTGGCTGTATTCCCAGTTCGTGTATCTTATCTCCACGCCGTTTGTGCTGCCTGTCCTCGGCGCGATGGCCACTCTGAGCGGCCTGTTCCTGTTTGAATTCGGCGCGCTGTTCGTCCCCGCGCTGCGGCTGCGGCGGGCGTGTTTCTACCCGAGAGCGATCTGGGGTCTGGCGCTGCTGCCCTGCTGCCTTGTGAGCGGGATCGCGGATTTCGTGTTCAACAACTGGCTGACATGGCGCTTGGAAAGCTGGATCGGCTGGGGCGGAGCACTGCTTGTCAGCCTTTGCGCCAAGTATCTGATCCCTGTGATCGTCTACGGCGGGATCTGCACCTGCGTCAGCGATTCTTTCACTTCCGAATGAACTGAAAAAACGGCCCGATGCCATGGCATCGGGCCGTTCTTTTGTATTGTTTTATCCGAGCGCTACGTCCAAAATCATCATCAGGACGAATCCGCCGAGCACGCCGAGCGTGCCGAGATTGGAGTGTTCGCCGAGATGCGCTTCCGGAATGAGCTCTTCCACCACAACGTAGACCATCGCACCGGCCGCGAAACTCAGCAGCCACGGCATTACGGACGCGAGCGAGACGGCGAACAGCACCGTCAGAAGCCCGAAGATGGGCTCCACCACGCCGGACAGGCTGCCGTACGCGAACGCCTTAAAGCGCCCCATGCCGTCCTGCCGCAAGGGCAGGGAGACGGCCGCCCCCTCGGGAAAGTTCTGGATGCCGATGCCGAGGGAGAGCGCCAGCGCCGCCGTGAGCGCGGCGGAGTCGTTCCGCTGCACCGCAAGCGCGAGCGACAGGCCGACGGCCATGCCCTCCGGGATGTTGTGGAGCGTCACGGCTGATACCATCAGCGTCGTGCGCCGCCACGAGGAGGGAAGACCCTCCGCCTCGCCGGAAGCAGGGTGGATGTGCGGAAGAAACGTGTCGAGCAGCATCAGGACCGCCGCGCCGAGCACGAACCCGCCGGCGGCGGGAATCCAGCCGATGCCGCCGGAGGCCTCGGCCTCTTCGATGGCAGGCATGAGAAGTCCCCAGACGGAGGCCGCGATCATCACGCCCGCGGCGAAGCCGAGAAACAGCCGCTGCGCCAGTGCAGACGATTTTTCGCGGAAGAAGAACACCATGGCCGAGCCCGCCGAAGTCAGGAAAAACGGCAGCAGCGTTCCGAAGAGGATCGTTGTTGTATCGTTCATATACTGTATTCCTTTCTATGCGGCGTCGTCTGCCGCAGACTTCATTGTAAGCGGAGGCTAACGGAAAGTCAAGTTCCTCAGACCGAACGCGTCGCCACGATGTCAACGCCCGTGCCGCACACGTCGGGCACGATGACCTGCCCCAGCGCGACGGGCGCGGGGATCACAAGGCCGTCCAGCGCGGCCATCACATCGAACATTTTGGATTTCGGGATAGGGGCGTTTGTCTTGACCGGGCAGCGCGGATGCACGCCGCCCGAGACGGCGACGGTGCTCGTCACCACGCGCGTGGGATTTGTGCACTCCTCGCGCCCGTACTGCGCGCCGCGCGGGCAGGAATTGCCCGTCACAGCAAAATCGTTCTCCTCATCTACCCGCAGGCGGCAGCCTTTCGGGCACACGATGCAAACAAGCTCTCTCATGTCGCTCCCTCCTCGACGCACAAAGTGATCTCTTCGCCGGCCTTTTCCAGAATGGCGCGCGGCAGCGTGACGCGCTCCATCTCGCCGGGCGCGAGGTGCGTGCGGCGGAACGCGGCAATGCGCTCGCCGCCACTGTACGCCGCGATGCGAAGGTCGCCGTCATACACGGCGCGAACGCGGAAGAAGACGTCCACGCCCTTCTCGCAGTTCTGCACGCGCACGCGCTGCGGCACGGTGTAGCCGATGCCCGCGCCGTTTTTCAGCGTGATCTCGCCGCCCTCAGCGCGCTCTCCGCGCGCGTAAGCCGCGGCGGCTGCGCCCGCGCGGCGGCTCTCCGCCGTCACGTAGTCCACGAGGTCATGCACGTGCAGTACGTTGCCGCACGCAAACACGCCCTCGGATTCGGTCTCCATGTTCTCACGCACCACGGCGCCGTTCGTGCGCGCATCGATCTCAACGCCCGCGCCGCGCGTCAGCTCGTTCTCGGGGATGAGACCGACCGACAACAGGATGGTATCGCAGTCGAACGTGATCTCCGTGCCGGGGATGGGGCGGCGGTGTTCGTCCACCTGCGCCACGACGGCGCGCTCCACGCGGCGGTCGCCCTGAATGTCGACGATCGTGTGCGACAGATAGAGCGGAATGCCGAAGTCGTCCAGACACTGCGCGATGTTGCGCGCAAGGCCGCCGGAGTACGGCATGACCTCGACGCACGCGAGCACTTTCGCGCCCTCGAGCGTCATGCGGCGCGCCATGATGAGCCCGATGTCGCCCGAGCCGAGAATGAGCACGCGGCGGCCGACCATGTAGCCCTCCATGTTGACGTAGCGCTGTGCCGTTCCGGCGGTGAATACGCCGGAGCAGCGCATACCGGGCGTACCGATGGCTCCGCGCGTGCGCTCGCGGCAGCCCATCGCCAGCACGATCGCGCGGCCGCGGATGGAGCGGAACCCCTCCGTGCGGCTCACGGCGTGCACCGTGTGGGTCTGCGCGTCGAGCGACAGGACCATTGTGTCGAGGGCGGTTTCGATTCCGGTGCCCTCGAGCTGTGCGATGAACCGGCCGGCATATTCCGGACCGGTCAGCTCCTCCTTGAACCACTGCAGGCCGAAGCCGCTGTGAATGCACTGATTCAGAATTCCGCCGAGTTCGCGGTCGCGCTCCAGAATGAGCACGCTCTCGGCGCCGTTCTCTTTGGCCGACAGCGCGGCGGCAAGTCCGGCCGGTCCGCCGCCGACCACGACGACGTCATATACTTTCTCACTCATGGCGCGTGCCTCCTTCCTTGGTGTGTCCTGTCAGAATGTAGCTGCCCGTGCCGTCCTGCGGGATGGCAAGCGGGTCGAGCCCGCACTCGCGTGAGAGAATCTCCATCACGCGCGGTCCGCAGAACCCGCCCTGACAGCGGCCCATGCCGCTGCCCGCGCGGCGCTTCACACCGTCGATGCTGCACGGCGGGATGACCTCGCGGCAGGCGTCGATGATCTCGCCCTCGGTGATCGTCTCGCAGCGGCAGATGACGCGGCCGTACTCCGGCCGCTCGGCCGTGAGTTTTGCGCGCTCCTCGTCGGACAGTTCGCGGAAACGGATCTTCCGGCGCGTTGTGACGGGATCGGCCTTGGCGGGCGCGTCCAGCCCGGCCTCCTCCAGCGCGCGCACGGCGTCCTCGGCCGCGGCGGGCGCCGCCGTCAGGCCGGGGCTCTTCATGCCCGCGAGATCGAGAAATCCGGGCGCGGCGAACCCGAAGATGAAGTCGCTCTGGTCGGTGTTGGCGCGCACGCCCGCGAAGTTGCGGATGTTCTGGCGCAGATCGACGTCCGGCACGCTCTTGCGCGCCGTTTCGGCCACGAAGGCGAGGCCGGAGGCGGTGTTCGCCACGGAGTTCGCGTCGTCGGCGTTCGGGCCGACGATGAGGTTGCCGTGCACCGTCGGCGAGACGAGAACGCCCTTGCCGAGCTTGTTGGGACACTGGAAAATCACGTGCGAGACGCGCGTGCCCTCGCACTTGTCGAGCAGATAATACTCGCCGCGGCACGGATGCGTCTCAAAGCTGCGGGGCGCTGCCATCTCGTGCACTTCACCCGCGCGCACGCCTGCCGCGTTCACCACAAAGCGGGCCTCCACGTCGCCCGTTTTTGTGTGAAGCAGCCAGCCTTGCTCCGTTTTTTCAGCGCCCGTCACGGCGCTGGAGAGCCGCACCTGCGCACCGTTTTCTACGGCGTTCTCCGCGAGCGCGATGGCGTATTCCCATGGGTTTACGATGGCAGCCGAGGGGGCGTACAGCGCCGCCTTTACCGGCGCGAGGTGCGGCTCCATCTCCGCTACTTCCTGCGCGGTGAGGATGCGCAGCCCCTCGACGCCGTTGGCGATACCGTTCGCCAGCAGCTTTTCCAGATGGGGCACTTCCTCGTCGGTGAATGCCAGCACAAGGCTGCCGATCTGCTTGCGGGGCACGTCCAGCGCCTCGCAGAGCTCTTTTGCCAGCGCTGCTCCGCGGACGTTCCATTTCGCCATCCGCGTGCCGGGTTCGGGGTCGTATCCTGCGTGCAGGATGGCGCTGTTGGCTTTGGTCGTGCCCATTGCCACGTCGTTTTCGGCTTCCAGAACAACGACCGATACCTCGCGCCTTGCCAGCGCGCAGGCGACGGCTGCGCCTGTGATGCCGCAGCCGATGACCGCTACGTCAAACATCTCTCAAATCCTCCTTTGAACACAAAAAGAGCGAACCGGAACAAACCGCCCTCTGATGGCAGCTGAACCGTTTCGCTCTTACACTCTGAAACGAATCTTCACTTTTCATCCCTATTCTATCGTAAGGCAGCGCAAATTGCAAGACATATCTGACATTTTGTGATACAATATGTTCAAATTGACGGTGACGGGAGACGATGCCATGCTGGAACAGGTACTGGAGCTGCTGGAGCAGGAGCCGGTGATCGCGGCGGTGAAGGACGATGAGGGGCTGCGCGGATGCCTTGCGCACGGCGGCCACGTGACGTTTGTGCTGTACGGCAGCGTGACGACGGCGGCGCAGATCGTGCGCACGCTCAAGAAGAGCGGACGCACCGTGTTTCTGGACGTAGACCTCGTGGAGGGCCTGTCCGCGCGCGAAGCAGCCGTGGATTTCGTCGCGCAGGAAGTGCGTCCCGACGGCGTGATCTCGACGAAAGCCGCTCTCGTGCGGCGTGCAAAAGCGAAAGGGCTTCTCACGGTGTACCGCACGTTCATGATCGACAGCATGGCGCTGTCCGCACTGCTGCGCGCCGATGCGCTCGCGAGCGCCGACTTCGTGGAGACGCTTCCGGGCACGATGCCCAAGATCATCCGCACGGTGCGGCAGCGCACCCATCGCCCGCTCATTGCCAGCGGGCTCATCACCGACAAGGAGGACGTGATCTCCGCGCTGTCGGCGGGGGCGTGCGCCGTGTCCACGACGAATCCGGACGTGTGGCGGCTGTGAACGTCAGCGGCGCAGCACCTCTTGCCAGCGGTCGATGCGCTCTCGCGGGAGCAGGTGGTTGATGAGCAGCGCGGCCGCAACGCCCACGCCCGTGTCCAGCATGCGGTTGAGCGCATACTCCACATAGGTGTCGACGGGTGTGTTGAACAGAATGATGCACAGCACCACGCCTCCCGGCTGCACCGCGCCCACCCAGAATTTCTGGCTGAGCAGGATGAGGATCACCACGCCCGCGAACAAAAGGGGCACCAGCATCAGCGAGTGTCCGCCGTGCGGGTAGAAGATCAGATAGACGCGGAACAGGGCCATGGCCAGAAATCCGCCGATCACGGTGCCGAACAGGCGGTTGCCTCCGTGGAGCTTCGAGTTTTCCAGATCGGTCCCCATGCCGAAGATGGCGCCGATGCACGCGAAGGTGGGATTCCGGTCGATCAGCGCATAGACAAGGGCGCACAGAGCCGCTGCCGCAGCGGTTTTCAGATTGCGCCATCCGATGTGCGGTAAGGCGGGGCGGGGCATCGTCATTCCTCCCTGATTTGTTGGATGATGGTGTCGTATTTTTATTGTATCATATCCGAGTGGTCGGTAAAATGGAAAAAACGCGCCGAGACCTGCCGCACGGTTTCATCAGGTGACAAAATCGGAGTTCCGGATATTTTTCCAAAACCATGCTTGACAAATGCAGTTAGCCATGGTAAACTCATAGGCGTTGAAGGCCGCACAGGGTGCGGCCCATATTTCCGCTCAACAGTTAGGCTAAACTAACAAAGGGCGGGAGCAGAGGAGAGGAGGAACGTGCCGATGCCGCTGAGTATGGCTGTGCCGGGAACGCCCGCGCGGGTGAACTGCGTGAGAGGAAAGGATGAGGCGCGGCGTTTTCTGGAGAATCTCGGCTTTGTGCCGGGAACGCCGGTGACCGTGATCACGGAAACGGGCGGAAATCTGATCGTGGCGGTGCGCGACGCCCGCGTGGCGATCAGCCGGGGAATGGCAAATAAGATCCTTGTCTGCTGAAGATGATGAAGGAGGAATCGGGATGAAGACACTGAAAGAGACAAAGCCCGGCGAGACCGTCACGGTGACGAAGCTCGTGGGCGAGGGCGCCACCAAGCGCCGCATCATGGATATGGGCATCACCAAGGGCACGACGCTCACCGTCCGCAAAGTGGCTCCGCTGGGAGACCCTGTGGAGATCACCGTGCGCGGATACGAGCTTTCCATCCGGAAAGAGGACGGGGAGAAAATATTCGTATCCTGATTTTTTTGTCAATAGGTTAGCTGAAACTAACATCTGCGAAAGAGGGAAATGACATGGCAGTGACCATTGCGCTTGCGGGCAACCCGAACTGTGGTAAGACAACGATGTTCAACGATCTGACCGGCTCGAACCAGTACGTCGGAAACTGGCCGGGCGTGACCGTTGAAAAGAAGGAGGGACGGCTGAGGGGACACAAGGAAGTCACCATCACCGACCTTCCCGGCATTTATTCGCTCTCGCCGTACACGCTGGAGGAGGTCGTCTCGCGCGATTACCTTCTCGGGCAGCATCCGGACGCCGTGCTCAATCTGGTGGACGCGTCCAACATCGAACGCAACCTCTACCTCACGACACAGCTTCTCGAGATGGGCATTCCCGTCGTCGTCGCGCTGAACATGATGGACGTCGTGCGCAAAAACGGCGACGTCATCCGTACGAAGGAACTGGCGCAGCGGCTCGGCTGCCCGGTCGTGGAGACGGCGGCCGTGAAGAAAGAAGGCTCCATGGACGCGGCGCTCGCGGCGGAAAAAGCGGCGCTGTCGAAACAGAAACCCTCGTTTGCGCCGGAGTTTTCCGCGGATGTGGAACACGCGTTGAAAACGATCGCGGAGCTCATCCGCACATTTGTCCCGGCGGATTCGCTGCGCTGGTACGCGGTGAAGGTGTTTGAGCGCGACGAGCGCGTGCTTGCGGCGCTGAATCTGCCGGAGGAGATCCGCCGGCAGGCGGAGAGCGTCACGGCCGCCTGCGAGGAGGCGCAGGATGACGACGCGGAGTCGATCATCACAAACGAGCGCTACGAGTACATTTCGGCCGTCGTGAAAGCGTGTGTGAAAAAACATCCGCGCGGGCTGTCAACGTCCGACAAGATCGACCGCATCGTGACGAACCGCGTGCTCGCGCTGCCGATCTTCGTGCTCATCATGGCGTTCGTGTATGCGGTCGCAATGGGCGGCTGGTCCATTTCCATCGGTACGAAGGCGACGGACTGGACGAACGACGTGTTGTTCGGCGAGTGGGTGCCCGGTCTGTTTGACGGCATCCTGACGAGCCTCGGGGTGAACGACGTGGTGTACGGCCTCGTGCAGGACGGCATCGTCGCGGGTGTCGGCGCGGTGCTCGGTTTTGTGCCGCAGATGCTCGTGCTGTTCCTGCTGCTCTCCATTCTGGAGGACGTGGGCTACATGGCGCGCATCGCGTTCATCATGGACCGCATCTTCCGCCGCTTCGGCCTGTCGGGCAAGAGCTTCATCCCGATGCTCGTCGCCACGGGCTGCGGCGTGCCGGGCATCATGGCCTCCCGCACCATTGAACAGGACCGCGACCGCAAGATGACGATCATGACGACAGGCTTCATCCCGTGCGGCGCGAAAATGCCCATCATCGGCATGTTTGCGGGCGCGCTGTTCGGAAATTCCGCGTGGGTCGCAACATCCGCGTACTTCATCGGCGTGGCGGCCGTGATCGTCTCGGGCGTCATGCTCAAGAAGTTCAAGCTGTTCGCGGGCGAACCTGCGCCCTTCGTCATGGAGCTTCCGCCCTATCACGTGCCGCAGGCGGTCAATGTGCTGCGCGCCACGTGGGAACGCGGCTGGTCGTTCATTAAGCGCGCCGGCACGGTCATCCTTCTCAGCTCCATCGTGCTGTGGTTCCTGCAGGGCTTCGGCTTTGTGGACGGCGCGTTCACGATGGTCGAGGACAACAACCACTCCCTGCTCGCCTCCATCGGTGAAGTGGTCGCGGTGCTCTTTGCTCCGCTCGGCTTCGGCCACTGGCAGGCGGCCGTGGCGACGTTCACCGGCCTGATCGCCAAGGAGGAAGTCGTCAACACGTTCGGCGTGCTGTACAACTACGCGGGCGAACTGAGCGAGACGGGGGACGAGATCTGGGGCCTGCTCGCGCTGGACTTCACCGCGCTGTCCGCATACAGCTTCATGATCTTCAACCTGCTCTGCGCGCCGTGCTTTGCCGCGATGGGCGCCATCAAGCGCGAGATGAACAATCCCCGGTGGACGATCGGCGCCATCGGTTATATGTGCGGCTTCGCCTACGTCGTGTCGCTCATCGTGTATCAGCTCGGCGGTCTTGTCACGGGTGAGACGTCGTTCGGCGTCTGGACGGTCGTCGCGGCGGCGCTGCTGCTCGGTATCATCTGGCTGCTGGTGCGCAAAGGCTATCAGCCCAAAGCGGGCGAGGCGCTCGTCGGCCGCCGTTCGGTCGCAAATGTCTGACAGATTCAAACGGAAAGGACGGTACGTATGGGAGACGTGATCGTGGTTGCGGTGATCGCACTGGCCGCCGCGCTGGCGGCGCGGTATATCTGGAAATCGCGCCGGTCCGGCAAATGCGTCGGATGCAAGGGCTGTTCCGGCGGCTGTTCACACTGCCGTCATTGAATAAGGTATCTCACGGAATCATATTCCAATTCTCTTCACACAGACGGAAGGCGGAGCGCACAGCTCCGCCTTTCGTCTTTATGAAACGCCCTTTTCTTTACAACGGAAAAATGGTATGATAGAAAAAGTCAAAAACCGGGGAAAGGGGTTATTGTGCGTGAAAACGGATAAAATCGTCATCGGCGCGGGGCTGTACGGTCTGTATGCGGCGCTTTTGTGCGGCAGACGCGGTGAATCCGTGACGGTGCTCGAATACGACGATGCTCCCTTCAAGCGCGCGACCTATATCAATCAGGCGCGCGTGCATATGGGCTATCACTATCCGCGCTCCTATTCCACCGCGATCAAGTCGGCGGGATACTTCCGCCGTTTCAACGAGGATTACGGGTTCTGCGTGCACACAAAGTTCGATCAGGTCTACGCCACGAGCGCGGCGTTTTCGTGGACGAATGCCGAGCAGTTCCGGCGCTTCTGCCGCGCGGCTGATATCCGGTGCGACGACGTCGCCCCGTCGAAATATTTTCAGAGCGGCATGTGCGACGGCGCGTTCCTCACCGAGGAGTACACCTACGACGCGCAGATCCTGAAAGCATATTTTCTCGAGAAGATCGCAGAGCTGCCGCATGTCCGCATCGTGTACGGGGCGCGCATCGAGCGCCTCTACCGCGACGGCGGCGACTGGTGCGTGCGCCTTGCGGACGGCGAGATGCGCGCGCCGTTTGTGCTGAACGCCACGTATGCGTCGTCCAATCAGGTTCTGAACAAAGCCGAGGACGGCGGGTTCGAGCCCTTCGGCATCAAATACGAATTGTGCGAGATCATTCTGTGCGACGTGAGCGAGAGCCTGAAAGATACCGGCATCACGGTGATGGACGGGCCGTTCTTCTCCATCATGCCGTTCGGCAAGACGGGGCTGCATTCGCTCACGAGCGTGACCTTTACGCCGCACGTCACGAGCTATGACACGCTGCCGACGTTCGAGTGCCAGAAGCGCAGCGGAGGATTCTGCAGCGCGGCGGCGCTCGGCAACTGCAACGACTGTCCGGCAAAACCGGAATCGGCGTGGCCGTATATGTCGAACCTCGCCCGCAAGTATCTGAAAGAGGAATACGGCTTTTCGTACCGCGGATCACTGTTCTCGATGAAGCCCATTCTCAAGGCGTCCGAGATCGACGATTCACGCCCCACGGTGATCCGCGTCCACACGCAGTCGCCCACGCTCGTGAGCGTTCTGTCCGGTAAGATCAACACGGTGTATGATCTCGACAACATTTTGCGGGGAGAGGAATGAACGATGGAAAAAGAAAGCAATTTCGTCTCCGCGGTGCTCTATCTGCACAACGCGGAGGAGACGGCGCGCGGATTTCTGGAGTGCGTGTGCGGCGTGCTCGCCCGGCATTTTCTGAAATATGAGGTCGTGTGCGTCAACGATGCCTCCGATGACCGCACGGCCGCCGAGGTGCGCGAGTTTGCGGCGGAACATCCGGGCGCGCCCGTGACCATCCTTCACATGAGCTATTTTCAGGGACGCGAGCTCGCGATGAATGCCGGGATGGATCTCGCCATCGGCGACTTCGTATTCGAGTTCGACGTGCCCGTGTGCGACTTTGATCCGGAGCTCATCTTCGGCGTCTATCAGCGCGCGCTGGAGGGATATGACATCGTCGGCGCGCACGCCGAGGGGCGCACGCGCGCGTCGTCGGGGCTGTTCTACGCGGTGTACAACCGGTTTTCCGGCTCTCCGTACAAGCTGACGACGGAGTCGTTCCGCGTGCTGTCGCGCCGCGCCATCAACCGTGTGCACTCCATGACGAAGACGATCCCGTTCCGCAAAGCGGTGTATGCGAACTGCGGCCTCAAACTCGACAGCCTCCCGTACCGCCCCACGCGCGAGTGCGCGAAGGACCGTCAGGACAATGCCTTCCGCCGCGGTCTCGCGGTCGATTCGCTGATGCTCTTCACGGACATCGCCTGCAAATTCGCGTTCGGAATGACGCTTCTGATGATCCTCGCCACCGTGTTTGTGGCGGTGTACGCCATCGCCGTTTTTCTGACGGGCGCGCCGGTTGAAGGCTGGACCACGACGATGCTCTTCCTTGCGTTCTGCTTCTTCGGAGTGTTCGCCGTTCTGACGATCGTGCTCAAATACATGACGCTTCTGATCGACCTCACGTTCAAAAAGGCAAAATACACATTTGAGAGCATTGAAAAGCTCTCGCGCTGAAAGGAGACGGACACATGGATTTTCTGGTGGGAAACACCGGCTTTGTCGGCGCGAATCTCGCGGCAAGCCACGCGTTTGACGGAGCGTTCCACTCCACAGACATCGGCGATGCGTTCGGCGCGAAGCCTGACCTGCTCGTCTATTCGGGCGTGCCCGCGGAGATGTTTCTGGCGAATACGAATCCGGAGGCCGACGCGGCGCGCATCGACGGCGCGATCGAAAACATCCGGCGCATTGCGCCGCGCGCGGTCGTGCTCATCTCCACGATCGCGGTGCTCGACGACGTGAAGGGAACGGACGAGACGGCTGCGATTGACGAAACGCGCCTGACGGCCTACGGCCGCAACCGCCTTGCACTGGAAAACTGGGTGCGGGAGAACGTGGAGGATCATCTCATCGTCCGTCTGCCCGCGCTGTACGGAAAGAACCTCAAAAAGAACTTTCTGTACGACCTCATCCAAATCATTCCCGCGCGTCTGACGCGCGCAAAATACGAGGAACTCGCAGCGCGCGACGTGCGCATCGCAGAGAGCTACGAGGACGAGGGCAACGGCTTTTTCCGCTGCACGGTGTCCGACGCACAGCGCCCGGCGCTGAAAGAGAGCTTCGAGCGGGCCGGTTTCTCGGCGCTGAATTTCACCGACAGCCGTTCGCGCTACCAGTTCTACAACCTCGGCCGCCTGTGGGGCGACATTGAGACGCTGCGCGCAAACGGCGTGCGGCTCTTTCACCCGGCAACCGAGCCGGTCAGCGCCGCCGAAGTATATCACTTCATCAAGGGCGGAACGTTTGCAAACGAACTGGCGAAGCCGCCTTTTGACTACGATTACCGCACGCGCTACGCGGCGCTCTTCGGCGGAGAAAACGGGTATCTGCTCGGCAAGAAGCAGGTGCTCGATGATGTCGCGGCCTTTGTGCGCGCGGCGGAAAGGGGAGAAAACGCATGAAGCTGTCCGCATCCAACATCGCGTGGGACGCGAGCGCCGATGAGCGTATGTACGGAACGCTCGCCCGGATGGGCTATGCCGGCGTGGAGATCGCGCCCACACGCATCTTTCCGGAGTCACCGTATGACAGATGCGCCGATGCAGCCGCGTTCGCCGCGCGTCTGCGCGAAACATACGGTCTGAGCGTGCCGTCGATGCAGTCCATCTGGTACGGCCGCACGGAAAACATCTTCGGCGCGGAGCAAGAGCGTGCGGCGCTCGCGGAGTACCTGCGCAAAGCGATCGACTTCGCCGCCGCGGTGCACTGCGGTAACCTCGTGTTCGGATGCCCGAAAAACCGCGTCGGCACGAATGAAAAGGACTGGGAGACCGCCGTTGCATTCTTCCGGGAGGCGGGCACGTACGCCGCACAGAAAGGCACGCGCATCGGCATGGAGGCGAATCCCGCCGTGTACGGAACGCAGTTCGTCAACGAGACGAAATACGCCTTTGCGCTCGCGCGCGACGTGGCGAGCGAGGGCTTCGGCGTCAACCTCGACGTGGGCACGATGCTCACGAACGGTGAGAGCTTGGACGGCATTGCGGAACACCTTTCGCTCGTGACGCACGTGCACGTCAGCGAGCCGGGCCTTGCGCCCGTGGAGTGCGGCGGTCTGCACCGCGAACTCGCGCAGGTGCTGCGCAGCGGCGGCTATGAGGGCTTTGTCTCCGTGGAGATGAAGAACCCCGGCAGCGAGAAGACGCTTCTCCGCTCGCTCGAACAGGTGCGGGAGGTGTTCGCATGACGGTGGAACGCACTTCCGGCGTGCCGCGCTACGACTGTGAGGAATTCGCGGCGAAAACGTCGGAGTATTGCCTGCTCATCCCCATCATCAACGAGGGGGAGCGCATCGTGCGCGAACTCACGCGTGCGCAGAACGCCGGTGTGGACAGGCTCGTGGACGTCGTGATCTGCGACGGCGGCTCGACCGACGGCTGCACGGAACAGACGCGCCTGAAGAGCCTCGGCGTCAACACGCTTCTCACAAAGCGGGACGCAGGCAAGCAGGGCGCACAGCTGCGCATGGGCATCGCATGGGCGCTCGCGCGCGGTTATCAGGGCATCGTCACGATCGACGGCAACGACAAGGACAGCATCGAGGACGTGCCGAAGTTCCTCGCCAAACTGCGCGAGGGGTTCGACTTCGTGCAGGGGTCTCGCTTTGTTCCCGGCGGCGAGGCGGTCAACACGCCGCTCGTGCGCTACGTGTCGGTGCGTCTCATCCACGCACCCGTCATCTCGCTGACAGCGCGCCACCGCTTTACGGATACGACGAACGCCTACCGCGCGTATTCCCGCCGCTATCTCACAGACCCGCGCGTGCAGCCGCTGCGCGACTGCTTCATGGGATATGAGCTGCTGGCGTACCTCTCCGTGCGCGCTTCGCAGCTCGGCATGCCCGCGTGTGAGGTGCCGGTGCGGCGCGCGTATCCCAGGACGGGCAAGACGCCTACCAAAATCAGCTTCTTCAAGGGCAACAGCGAGCTTCTGCGCATCCTGTTTGCCAATCTCGCGGGCAAATACGCGCCCTGACGGCGTTTATTTTTCCGCATTCGGAAAATACTTTATCAGTAAGGAGATGCCCATGACCCGTCTGACCTTCCGCCGCGGCGACGCGGTCGTGATCGCGGCGATCCTCGCGGCGGCCATTGCACTGACTGCCGCGTTTGTTCTATCCGCGCGCCGCGGAGCGGCCGCATCCGTGGAGATCCGGCAGAACGGCGAGGTGCTGGCGGTGCTCCCGCTCGACGAGGACGCGGAGTTCACCGTCGGCGGAGCGTACACGAATGTGATCGAAGTGCGCGGCGGTGAAGTATTCTTTGCCGAATCCGACTGCCCCGGGCAGGACTGTGTCCACAGCGGAGCAGTCTCCGCGGCCGGACGCTCGCTGGTGTGTCTGCCGAACCGCGTCGAAGTCCGCATCACGGCGGATGTTCCGGATGAAAACGCCGTCGACGGCGTCGCGGGCTGAGAGGGGGCGGCGGCATGAGAACCAAAACGCGTGATATCACGTTGTGCGCGATGCTCGTCGCGCTCTCCCTCGCGCTTTCGCTGGCCGAGCGGATGATCCCGCTCGAGGCGGTCATCCCGCTGCCGGGCGTCAAGCTCGGGCTCGCGAACATCGTCACGATGTTCGCGCTGTATGAACTCGGCGGGCGGTACGCGCTGGCGGTGCTCGTGTGCCGCTGCGCGCTCGCATCGCTGTTCGGAGGCGGCTTTACCGCGCTGGCGTTTTCGCTCGCGGGCGGGCTGCTCGCGCTGGCGGCGATGTCGCTGGCGAAGCGTGCGCCGTTCCTCTCGGTGTACGGCGTCAGCCTGTGCGGTGCGGCGTGCCACAATGCCGGGCAGATCCTCGCGGCGATGGCGCTGCTGCGCTCGGTCACGGTGGCGGCATACCTGCCGTTCCTGCTCCTTGTCTCCGTCGGGACGGGCCTGCTCACGGGCTTCGCCGCGTCCTGTACATTCCGCGCGCTCGCTGCCGTGCCGCGCCGCGAAAGGGGGGACAGGGAATGCTGACCCAGGTCATTGAGACCATCCTGCCCGTCATCATCGACGTGTGTGAACTGATGGGCATTATCGTCGTGGCGATCTCCGCCGCGGGCGCGTTCTGGCACTATCTGAAAAACCTGATTTTTCACCGCCGGGACGACGTCAAATTCGCACTGGCCAACGGCCTTGCGCTGAGTCTGGAATTCAAAATGGCCGCCGAGATCCTGAAAACGGTGCTCGTGCGGGACAAAGAGGAGCTGATCGTGCTCGGAGCGGTCATTCTGCTGCGCGCGATCTTATCGTTCCTCATCCATTTTGAGATGAAACAAACCCATTCAATGGAGGAAACAACATGAGAAAGTTCACCAAATTCCTTGCGCCCGTCCTCGCGGCGGCGCTGCTGGCCGGATGCGCCGGAACCGCCGTCATCCGCGTGGAAACCCCGGAGAGCGCGTCGTCGTCTCCGGCCGCGTCTTCGGCTCCGTCCTCGTCTTCGCAGGAGCAGGGCGCAGCGGACGGCGTGCTGAAGACGGGCCTTGCCGTGAGCACCGGCCTTTCGTCCAGCAAGGACGCGGGCGATGAAGCGGGTCTCGCGCAGGCGGATGTGACATACGCCGCCGTCACGGTCGACGAGTCGGGCGTCATCCGCTCCTGCAAACTCGACAGCGTGCAGGTGCAGATCAATTTTGACGCGTCCGGCGCGGTGACCACACCCGCGGACGCGGAATTCCTGACGAAGAATGAGCTGGGCGACGAATACGGCATGAAGAAAGCCTCCGGCATCGGCAAGGAGTGGTACGAGCAGGCCGAGACGTTCTGCGAGTACGCCGTGGGCAAGACGGCCGAGGAGCTGCGCGGCATGGCCGTGAACGAGAAAGGCGCGCCCGCGGACGCGGACATCGCCTCGAGCGTCACGGTGTCCGTCGGCGGCTTCATCGACGTGGTCGCGCGCGCGGCGGAATCGGCGTCCGTGACGGGTGCTTCCGAGGGCGACGAGCTGCGCCTTGTCAGCACGTCTTCGGCGGCGTCCAGCAAGAGCGCCGGGGAGGAAGAAGGTCTCGCGCAGGCGGACGTCTCCATCGCGGCCGTGACCTGGAACGGCGACACGGTGACGAGCTGTGTGTTCGACGCGGTGCAGGCAAAAGTGAACTTCGACGCGTCGGGCGCGATCACGACGGATGTGTCGCAGCCGGTGCAGTCGAAGAACGAACTGGGCGACGCGTACGGCATGAAGGAATACTCCGGCATCGGCAAGGAGTGGTACGAACAGGCCGCGGCCTTTGCGGCCTACGCGCAGGGCAAGACGCTCGATGAGATCACCGGCATCGCCGTGAATGAGAAGGGCGCGCCCGCGGACGCGGACATCGCCTCGAGCGTTACGATCTCGGTCGGCGGCTTTACGGCGCTTCTCGAGAAGGCGGCGCAGGCATGAGACGAGCCCTGCGGTTTTCGGTTCTGACCGTGTGTCTGGCATTCTGCCTGACGGGCTGTTCGGCCGCCATCGGCGCGTCTGCTTCGCAGTCCGGCCCCCAGCGCTATGAAGCGACATGGATGGACGTGTTCGACACCGTGACCACTGTTGTCGGCTATGCCGGCAGCGAGGAGGAATTCGAGGCGCGCGCGCAGGAATTCCACGATGAGATGGTCGAATATCACCAGCTGTACGACATTTACAACGACTACGAGGGCGTCAGCAACATCAAGACGATCAACGACAACGCGGGCGTCGCTCCCGTGGAAGTGGATGAGCGCATCATCGACCTGCTCGTGTTCGCGCGCGACATGTGCGAGGCGACGGACGGGAAGACGAACGCGGCGATGGGCAGCGTCACGAAACTGTGGCACGATGCGCGCGCGGCCGCCGAGTCCGATGCGAATCTCGAGGGCACGCCGCCCTCCGAGGACGAGATCGCCGAAGCGCTCACCCACATTTCGTTCGACACGATCGTCATTGACGAAGCCGCGTCCACGGTGTTCATCACCGACCCCGCCCAGAGCATCGACGTCGGCAGCATCGCCAAGGGCTACGCCGTCGAGCAGGCGGCGTCGCAGTTTGACGATCTGCTCATCAGTGCGGGCGGCAACGTGCGCGCAGCCGGAACGAAACCCGACGGCTCGCTCTGGGCCGTCGGCGTGCAGAACCCGGACGGCGGCAGCGAGTACGCGGCGGTCTTGAATGTGACGGACGAGTCCGTCGTGACGAGCGGCGACTATCAGCGCTATTTCGTCTCGGACGGTGTGCGCTGCCATCACATCATCGACCCGGACACCGGATATCCCGCGTCGCTGTACCGCTCGGTCACCATCGTGTGTCCCGATTCCGGCACGGCGGACGCGCTGTCCACCGCGCTGTTCAACCTCCCGGTGGAGCGGGGAACTGAGGTGGCACAGGCGTTCGACGCGCAGGTGCTGTGGATCTTCGCCGACGGCTCGCAGCAGATGACCGACGGCTTTGCCGCGCTGCTGCGCGATTGACTTTTTTGAGGTGAATCTATGAGAAAACTGTTTTACGGAGGCGTGCACCCGGACGCGCGCAAGGAACTTGCGCCGCCCGATTCCGTGCATGCCGTGGCGCCGCCCGCGCTGGCGGTCGTGCCGCTCCGCCAGCACATCGGGCAGGCGTGCCGCCCGCTTGTGAAGCCCGGCGACGCGGTGCGGAAAGGACAGCGCGTCGGCGACGGGGAGGGGCTGTGCGTTCCCGTCCACGCGCCGGTGTCCGGCATTGTGCGAGAGATCGCGGAGTATCCGCACGCCACGCTCGGCCGGTGCGAGGCCATCGTGATCGAAAACGACGGGCGTGAGACACCCGCGGACACGGAGCCGCACGGCGACCCGTCGTCCCTGACGCCGTCGGAACTGGAGGAGCGCATCCGTCTGGCGGGCGTCGCGGGCATGGGCGGTGCGACATTTTCCACCGCGGTCAAACTCGCGTCCGCCGCGGGCGCGGTGGACACGCTGATCGTCAATGCGTGCGAGTGCGAGCCCTATATCACGGCCGACGACGCGCTGCTGTGCACGCAGCCGGAGCTTGTCGTGCGCGGCGCACAGATGCTCTCGGCGTCCGTCGGCGCGAAGCGCACCGTCATTGCCATCGAGGACAACAAGGTGCGCGCGGCCGAGGCCGTGCGCGCCGTACTGCCGTCCGGGATGGAACTGAAGATTTTGCCCACGCGCTATCCGCAGGGCGCGGAGAAGCAGCTCATCCAGGCTGTGACGGGCCGCGAGGCCGCCGCCGGAAAGCTGCCGCGCGACGTCGGCTGCGCCGTGTTCAACGCCGCTACCTGTGCGGCTTCGGTGCGCGCTGCGTTCGACGGCGAGCCGCTCATTGAGCGCATCGTCACCGTCAGCGGTGAGGGTGTGAAACATCCCGGCAACTATCTCGTGCGCATCGGCACGCCGATCGCCGATGTGCTCGCAGCGGCGGGCGGCCTTGCGGACGACGGCGTCCGCGTGCTCGCGAGCGGCCCGATGATGGGCTTTGCCGTGGATGATTTCGGCGCGCCCGTCACCAAGGGCGTGAACGCCGTCACCTGCCTGCCGCGCAAGACGGCGGCACAGCTCGACGGCACGGTGTGCTTCCGCTGCGGCAGGTGCGTCGCGGCGTGCCCGATGCACCTGCGCCCGCTGTATTTCTTCCGCGGTGAGCGCTGCGGCGACGCGGCGATGCTCGAACGCGACCACGTGTGCGACTGCATCGAGTGCGGCTGCTGCGCGTACGCGTGCCCGGGACATCTTCCGCTCGTGCGCGCCATCCGCGCGGGCAAACAACTGGTAAAGGAGTGTGCTGTGCCATGAGCCGGAATCTGCCCTGTTCTCCGCACATTCATTCGGGCGCGAGCATTTCAAAAACGATGCGCGACGTGCTCATTGCGCTGCTCGCGCCGCTCGCGGCGGGCGTCATCGTGTTTGGTCTGCGCGCTCTGATCGTCGCGCTTGTGACGACGGCGGCTGCCGTTGCGGCCGAGGCGCTCGGGTGCGCCGTGCTGCGCCGCCGCCAGACAGTGACGGACGGCTCTGCGGCCGTCACGGGCCTGCTGCTGGCCCTCACGCTCCCGGCCTCCGTGCCGTACTGGCAGGCGGCGCTCGGCAGCGTCTTTGCCGTTCTGGTCGTCAAATGCCTGTTCGGCGGGCTAGGCCAGAACATCTTCAATCCGGCGCTCGCGGGTCGCGCGCTGCTGATGCTGCTGTTCCCGTCCTCGCTCGTGCGCTTTGCCGCGCCCGGCACAGAGCTTCCGCTCACGGGTCCTGTCGACATCGTCTCCTCGTCCACGCCGCTGCATGACATGGTCATGCCCGCGCTGCCGGACGCGTCGCTCACCCAGATGCTGTTCGGCACGATCGGCGGCTGCATCGGCGAGACCTCGGCTGTGGCCATTCTCATCGGCGCGGCGTACCTGCTCGTGCGGGGCGTCATCGCGCCGCGCATCCCGCTGGCATATCTCGGCACGGTGGCCGTTCTCACGCTCGTCTTTTCGCGCGGGCAGGACCCCGTGCAGTGGATGCTGTACAGCGTGCTCGGCGGCGGCGTGATGCTCGCCGCATGGTTCATGGCGACGGACTACGTCACCTCGCCCGTCACGCCCGCTGCGCAGATCGTGTATGGTGTCGCAATCGGTGCGCTGACGGTCTTCCTGCGCTATACGGGCTTGTATCCCGAGGGCGTCACCTACGCTGTTCTGATGATGAACGCCGCAGTGTGGGCGCTCGAGCGCGCTCTGCCGCGCCGTCGGTACGGCGCCGCGGGAAAGGAGGCGCGCGCATGAACGCAAAACGCATTCTGATCTCGCTTGCGGGCATCGCGGTGTGCTGCGGCGTCATTCTCGCCGCGAACTACGGTCTCGGCCCCGTGGCGCAGCAGCGCGCGGAAGCCGAGCAGCTCGAGATCATGCAGCTGCTCACCGGCGGCGAGACGTTCACGAAACAGGACTACGCCGGGGACGACGAGAACATCCGGGCCGTCTACGCCACCGAGACGGGCTATCTGATCGAGACGGTGACGAAGGGCTACGCCGATGACATCACGATGTGGGTCGGCGTGTCGTCCGAGGGCGAAGTGAACGGCGTGATGGTGCGCGATATGCACGAGACCGCCGGCCTCGGCCTGCGCGCGTTCACCGACGGCGAATTCTTCATCCAGACGATGGGTGCGGCGGGGGACCTCGAAGTGGGGACGAATGCCGACGCCATCACGGGTGCGACGGTCACGTCCCGCGCGCTCGTCAAGGGCATCAACTCGGCGTGCGCGTTCGTGACGGGCGCGGAGATCGAGAGCGGCGCGACCGAGTGGGAGGGATGACGAGATGAAAACAAACGAACGTCTGTTCTCCGGCTGTGCGGCGCGCATCGTGTGCCTGTCGGCGGTGCTCGCGGTTTCGTGCGCGGCGCTGATCGCCGCAAAGACGCTGATCCCGGCGCTGATTCTGCCGCGCATCACGCTGTGTCTGCTCGCGGCGCTCTCGCTGGCGGCGCTGTGGCTGTCCGACGGTGTGTTCGGCGCGCGCGGCGATGCGATCGCCTCTGTTGTGCTGGCTGCCGCTGCGTTCGGCGCGGCGTCGTGGTGCGTCGGCCTCGCCGCGCCCGCAGATGCCGCCGTCACGGCGCTCGGCGGCGGCGCGGTGTACGCCGTGTGTCTGCTGGCGTTCACCGGTGCGCGCGCCCGCATCGGCTCGGCGCGTCTGCGGTTCCCGCGCGCGGCGCTGGCGGTGTTCGCGGCGCTGGCATGGCTGGCGGCGCAGGGACTGGCCGGTTTTGCCGTCAGATAATACAAAAAATGCGCGAGCGGCGCGGGGAGATTTGCCCCGCGCCGCTCTTTCCTTTGCATCTGCGATGTGATATGATAGTGCAGGATATTTTCCGGGATTTGGAAACGGTGCGGAAGGAAGCGGAATCCATGCGGGAGTTTGTGAAGAAGGAAGCGGTGCTCGTCATCGCGTTTGTGTGCGCGGTCGTGTCGATGTTCTTTGTGCCGCCCAGCGCGGCGTATGCAGGGTATATCGACGTTCCGGTGCTCGTGCAGCTGTTCTGTCTGATGACGGTCGTTGCGGGGCTTCAGCAGTACGGGCTGTTCCGCGTTCTGGCGCGCAAGATCCTGTCGGGACGCAAGAGTTTTCGTTTTTTGTGCGCGGTGCTTGTGCTGCTGCCGTACGTCGCGTCGATGTTCGTCACGAACGACGTGGCGCTGCTGACGTTCGTGCCCTTCGCGCTGCTGTTGCTCGGTATGTGCGGACGCTCGCAGACGGCGCCGCTCATCATCGTGCTCCAGACGGCGGCGGCCAACCTCGGCAGCATGCTGCTGCCCTCCGGCAACCCGCAGAACCTGTTCCTGTTCTCCCGCTATCACATGACGATGGCGCAGCTCGTCGGCACGGTCGCTCCGTTTGCGGCCGTGAGCCTTGTTCTGGTGCTCGTCCCGTGCTTCTTCGTGCCGGATCTCTCCGTCTCGGTGGACGTGCCCGCGCAGGAGGGGGAGACGGACGCGCGGCGGCTCGCGGTGTTCGGCGCGCTGTTCGTGCTGTGCATGCTGTGTGTGCTGCACGTCGTGTCGGTCTACATCGCGCTTGCGGCGGTGGTCGCGGCGGCGCTGCTCGTCAGCCCGTCGACGCTTCGCCGCACGGACTATGCGCTGCTGGCCACGTTCGTGTGCTTTTTTGTGTTCTCCGGCAATATGGGCAACATCCCGGCCGTGCGCGCGTTCCTGGAGGCGATGCTCGAGAAGAGTGTCGTTGTCACATCGGCGCTCACGAGCCAGGTCATCAGCAACGTGCCCGCCGCCGTGCTGCTGGCTGAATTTACGTCCGACGGCCACGGCCTGCTGCTCGGAACGAATCTCGGCGGCCTCGGAACGCCTGTGGCGTCTCTGGCCAGCCTGATCTCGCTCAAACTGTACGCCCGCAGCGAGGGTGCGGATATGAAGCGCTTCCTCGCCGCGTTTGCCGCCGTCAATGCGGGCGGTCTTGTCATCCTGTTTGCGTTCGGCGCGCTGACGGGACTTTTGTAAAAAGGAGAGAATCCATGATCCGTCTCATTGCGTCCGATATGGACGGCACGCTGCTCGACGCGGAAAAACGCTTTCCGCCGGATTTCTTTGACGTGCTCGGCGAACTCGGGGAGCGCGGCGTGGTGTTTGCCGTGTGCAGCGGCCGCCCGTACTCTACGCTGGGCCCGATGTTTGCGGCTGCACCGGTGCAGCCGGCGTTCATTTGCGACAACGGCGCTTTTGTGGTGGAACACGGGCGCCGTTCGTTTGTGAGCATCATCGACCGCGCGCTCGTGCGGGAAGTGCTCGCGTACATCGACTCGCTGGATGCGGAGATCTACGCCGTTGTCTGCGGGCTGAAAGGCACGTACCTGCGCTGCGACGCCTCGCAGGGGCGGCGCGATACGCTGCACATCGACACATTGTACAATGAGCGCGGCACGGAGATTGACGACGACATCTTCAAGATCGCCGTGTGCGACCCGCGCGGCGTCGGCAGCGCGACCTATCCCGCCCTGTGCGACCGCTTCGGCGGCCGGCTGACCGTCGTGCACTCCGGGCCGCTGTATGCGGATCTGATGAACCCCGGCATCGACAAGGGCGCGGCGCTGGCGCATCTTCAAAAAGAGCTCGGCATCTCTCCGGATGAGACGATGGCGTTCGGTGATTATTACAACGATGCGGGCTTTCTGGCGCGCGCGTCGTACAGCTTTGTGATGGAAAATGCCGACGAGGCGATGCGGCGATACGGGAATTTTACAGCACCGCCGAACACGCAGTACGGTGTGATCCGCACCATCCGGCGGTATGTTCTTGAGGGCGAGACACTTCCGTTGCTGCCCAATGAATGTATATAACATGAAAATATACATAAATCTGTGCATCTTGAACAGCAAATGACAGAATTTCGACTCTTTTTTCAGTGCGTGAATGTGTACTCTGATGTATTGACTTGCATAAATATGCGTGATATACTTGCACTTGACGAAAGCGAAAAGCCGCGGTGAGGAAGCGGCGTGCACCGCTTTTCAAGTTCTAAGAGAAAAGGTGATCCCATTATGAAAAAAGTTCTTTCCGCACTTCTGGCGCTCTCGATGGCGCTGGGCCTTGCCGCGTGCGGCGGCGAACCTCAGGTCAACAGCGATGTGGACCTGTCCACACCCGCTTCTGCCTCCGCGTCTGCTTCCGGTGAGGAGATCGAAGCTCCGGCCGGCAATCCCGACGAGCACACGGTCGAGGCCATCAAGGAGCGCGGCGTGCTGGTCGTGACGACCGAGGCCGGTTATGCTCCGTTTGAGTTCCTTGACGCCGAGGGCAATGTGGTCGGTCTTGACGCCTCTCTTGCCGCTCAGCTGGCCAAAGATCTGGGCGTTGAGCTCGACATGCAGAACATTTCCTTCAACTCCGTCGTTCCCGAGGTCCAGGCAGGCAACGCCGACATGGCCATCGCCGGTCTGACTCCGAACGAAGACCGCAAGAAGAGCGTCGACATGAGCGACATCTACTACGGCGGCGGCCAGTGCATGCTGGTGCTCGAGGAGAACCTCGAGAAGTACTCCACGCCGGAGAGCCTTGTGGGCGAGACGCTCGCCACGCAGAAGGCCGCTCTGCAGGAGACGCTGATGGGCGAGCAGTTCCCGGATTCCGAGCAGCTGCTTCTGCCGACGTTCCCGCAGTGCATTGCTGAGCTGCTGGCCGGCAACTGCGCCGCCGTGCTGATCGACGACACGAGCGCCGAGCAGTACATGAAGACGAACGAAGGCCTGGCCATCGGCAAGGTTCCCGTTGAGACCGATCCGTCCGTCAACGGCAACTCTGTCGCCGTCATGAAGGGCAACACCGATCTGCTCGACTGGGTCAACGAGCGCATCGCTGAGTATCAGGAGCAGGGCCTGATCCAGCAGTGGTTCGACGAGGCCGTTGCTCTGGCCGATGAGATGGGTGTGGAATAAACCCGAAATCTGAATATGCGGCGGGAAGCGTAGCTTTCCGCCGCTGTATTTGTGTAACGCCGCGAAGGAGGACACGATGTTTTCACTGGAACGAATGCTCAAGGTCTGGGCAAAATATCAGGCGTTTTATGTCGACGGTCTCACCAAGACGCTGACATTTTCGCTCATCGCCGTACTGCTCGGTATTATTTTAGGACTTGTGCTGGCTTCGGGCCGCATGCTCCGCCGCGACCCGCGCGACAATATCGTCGCGGCTGTTGTCAAGGCGGTCATCCGGTTTGTCTGCACGGCGTATGTGGAAGTGTTCCGCGCCACGCCGATGATCGTGCAGGTGTTCATCGTGTACTACGGCCCCGGTATGCTCGTCAAGATCGGTGATACCGCGACGAACCGCATGCTGTGGGGCGTCATTGCCGTGGGCCTGAACTCGGCGGCGTATCTGTCCGAGGTCATCCGCTCCGGCATCGGAGCTGTGCCCGGCGGCCAGATGGAAGCAGCGCGCTGCGTCGGCATGAGCCACTGGAAGGCAATGCGTTTCGTCATCCTGCCGCAGGCCGTGCGCAATATCCTGCCCGCGCTTTGCAACGAGTTCGTCACCATCATCAAGGAGACAAGTATCCTCGGCATGGTGGGTATCTCCGAGCTGATGTTCCGCTCGCAGAGCATCGCCACGCAGTCGTACATTTTCCTGGAGCCGTACATCATTGCGGCGTGCCTGTATTTCATCGTGGTGTTCCCGCTGTCCAAGATCATTTCCGCTGTCGAGAGGAGGCTGAGCAAGAGTGTCACAAGATAAGCTCATTGAGGTCAAGGGCCTCGAAAAGCACTTCAAACACCTTCAGGTGCTGCGCGGCATCGACATCGACATCAACCGCGGCGACGTCGTGGCCGTGATCGGTCCGTCCGGTTCCGGCAAATCAACGTTCCTGCGCTGCCTGAATCTGCTCGAAACGCCGACCGGCGGCCAGATCGTTTTTGAGGGAACGGACATCACCTCCCGCAAAACGAACATCGACAAGATGCGCGAAAAGATCGGCATGGTATTCCAGTCGTTCAACCTGTTCGCCAACATGACGGTGCTCGACAACGTGACGGCCGGTCCCATCCGCGTCAAGGGAATGAAAAAGGACGAGGCGGAAAAGCTGGCGCTGGATCTGCTTGAGCGCGTCGGTCTCGGAGATCGCGGCAGCGCGTACCCCATTCAGCTGTCCGGCGGTCAGCAGCAGCGTGTGGCCATTGCGCGCGCGCTTGCGATGCAGCCCGATGTCATGCTGTTCGACGAGCCCACCAGCGCTCTCGACCCTGAGATGGTGCACGAGGTGCTCGATGTCATCCGCCGTCTGGCGGAGACGGGCATGACGATGGTGATCGTCACCCATGAGATGGGCTTTGCCCGCGAGGTGGCCAGCCGCGTCGTGTTTATTGACGAAGGCGTCATCAAAGAGGAAAACGAGCCGAAGGAATTCTTCGCCAATCCGAAGAATCCCCGCCTGCAGGATTTTCTCAGCAAGGTGCTTTGATTTCAAACGGCGTTCCGCGTACGGCGGAACGCCGTTTTTTTCGGAAAAGAAACGGCGGCGGGCGTTGAATAATGAAGAGCCCGGCGGCATACGATATCCGGGGGTGATGTTCTCGTATGAAGAGGAATCACTGGAAAGTATTTATCGTGTCGGTCGTGCTGGCCGAAGCCGTCGGAGCGCTGTCGGGCTGGCTCACGCGCGACGGAGCGCAGCAGTATGCGCAGAGCATCGTTTTGCCGCCGCTGTCGCCGCCGGGAATCGTGTTTCCTATCGTCTGGACGGTGCTCTTCGCACTGATGGGCATCGGTTCGGCGCTCGTCTGGCTTGCGCCGGATTCACAGGCACGCAGCGGTGCGCTTCGGCTGTACGCGGTGCAGCTGGCATTCAATTTTGTCTGGAGCCTGATCTTTTTCAACTGGAAAAACTACGGTTTTGCCTTCGTGTGGCTCGCGGCGCTGTGGGTGCTGATCGGATGGATGATCCTCCGCTTCCGCGCGCTCGTTCCGGCGGCGGGATGGACGCAGGTGCCCTATTTCCTGTGGGTTGCGTTTGCAGGTTATCTGAATCTGGGAGTATGGCTTCTCAACTGAACCGGAGAAAAAGCGGCGTGTGCCGCTTTTTCCTTTTTTCCGGCCATTTTGATCCGTCAGGTTGCTTTTGAACCGGCAAACCGCTACAATAAAAAGGAAAATGACGGAAGGGGAATGGCGATGAACATTCTTGTTACGGGCGCGAAGGGCTTTGTGGGAAAAAATCTGGTCTGCAGCCTGAGAAACATTCAGCAGGGAAAGGACCGCACAAGGCCCGGCCTTGTTGTGGACAACGTATATGAGTACGATCTCGACACCGATCCGGCTCTTCTGGACGAATACTGCGCCGGGGCGGATTTTGTGTTCAACCTCGCGGGGGTGAACCGCCCGAAGGATCAGAGCGAATTCATGCAGGGGAATTTCGGCTTCGCGTCCATGCTGCTGGACACGCTGAAACGGCATCGGAACGCCTGTCCCGTGATGCTCTCTTCGTCGGTCCAGGCCACGCTCATCGGGCGCTACGGCCAGTCGGATTACGGAAAGAGCAAGTTGGCGGGCGAAGAGCTGTTCTTTGAATACGGGCAGGAGACGGGTGCACCGGTTCTCGTGTACCGGTTCCCGAACCTGTTCGGCAAATGGTGCCGCCCCAACTACAACAGCGCGGTGGCGACGTTCTGCAACAACATCGCGAACGATCTTCCGATTCAGGTGAACGATCCCTCCACGGAGCTGGAACTCGTGTACATCGACGATCTGGTGAGCGAGATGCTGGATGCGCTGGAGGGAAAGCCGCACCGCTGCGGGTATGACGGCCTGGAGGCAGTTGCCGATCCCGCAGGAAGATACTGCTTCGTGCCCGTTTCGCACAAGGCGACACTCGGGCAGATCGTCAGTCTGCTGGAGAGCTTCCGCGACCAGCCGAAGACGCTTCTGATGCCGGAAATCCCGGCGGGGTCTTTTGCCAAGAAACTGTATTCGACGTATCTGTCGTATCTGCCGAAGGAAAAAGTGTGCGTTCCGCTGCACATGAACACAGATGCGCGCGGCAGCTTCACGGAGCTGCTGAAAACGGCCGGCTGCGGCCAGTTCAGCGTGAACATCTCGAAACCGGGTATCACGAAGGGACAGCACTGGCATCATACGAAGTGGGAATTCTTCATCGTGGTTGCCGGACGCGCGCTGATTCAGGAACGGAAGATCGGCACGGACGAAGTAATCGAATTCGAGGTGTCAGGTGAGAATATCGAAGCCGTGCACATGCTGCCGGGCTATACCCACAATATCATCAATCTGAGCGAAACGGAAAATCTGGTCACGGTGATGTGGGCGAATGAATCGTTCGATCTCGCTCATCCCGATACCTTTTTTGAGCCCGTTGCGGACTGAGAAACGGCGGGGCACACTCCTTGAGGA
>NHCFI02800__coassemble_836_pt1 | contig 29875 bp, 30 predicted proteins | sample NHCFI02800__metabat2_high_PE_010 | metagenome-assembled genome bin NHCFI02800
TTATACAAAGATAGTACCACAAATGTACATATTTTCAAATAACTTGACGGCAAAGCCCGTGTAAAATCTTTTCACAGAAGATTGTATATTCTGCCATACTCCAAAAAAGCACACAGGCGCGGCGCACTCCGCACACCGGAGTACGCCGCGCCTGTTACGCGCTGATTCGTAATTCTTTCTGGTTTTCCGTCCCGATCAGTGGCCCGGATTGACGATGTTGCGCCAGTCGAGGTCGCCGCGCTCAAGGCCGTGGATGAGCACTTCCGCCGTCGCAATATTGGTTGCGATGGGAATATTATGCACGTCGCACAGGCGGAGCAGGTTCATCTCATTCGGCTCGTGGGGCTTGGCCGTGATGGGGTCGCGGAAGAACAGCAGAAGGTCGATCTCATTGCACGCGATCTGCGCCGCGATCTGCTGGTCGCCGCCGTGCGTACCCGACAAAAAGCGCCGGATCGGCAGACCCGTGGCCTCGGCGACGAGCTTTCCCGTCGTGCCGGTGGCAACGAGCGAGTGCTGCGACAGCACACGGCAGTACGCAATACAGAACTGGACCATCAGTTCCTTCTTGGCGTCGTGTGCAATAATGGCGATATTCATAAATCTAATCGGCCTCCTTTATCGATCTGCGGTAAGGCAGGATGGTGTCAGCAAATCACAAGCGGCTCCTGAGAACCGCACAGGCGCTTGGCCACCGCCGCGAAGGCGCGCGCGGCCAGGCAGTTTTTTTCCAGGCGCTCCGACGAGTAGGCGGCGCGCGATACTTCCGCGCTCTCGGGAATCACTCCGAGCAGCTGCACGCCGACGGTGTCGATGCACTCGTCAAGGTCCTCGATGCCCGTTCCGGCCAGCGTGCGCGGCACGCGGTTGATGATGAGACGCGTGCGCGGGCATCCGCAGCCGAACAGTTCGTCGGCGACGATATGGCCGTCGCGCAGGGCGACGGGGTCGGGCGTGAGGACCAGAACGGCCTCGTCGCACACACCGGACGCCGCCTGAAAGGGCGCGCCGATGCCGGCGGCGGTGTCGATGAGGATGAAGTCAAATACGGGACGCATCGCGTCCGTCAGCACCCGCAGCGCGGGCTGGGAGATGTGTCCGCCCGAGTAGGGGGCGGAGATGACGTAAAGATCTTTGTACAGCGGGCTTTCCACCACGGCTTTTCCCGGCTCGCACCGGCCGCAGAGAACATCCTCCACGTCATAGACGGTCTTGCCGCAGACGCCGGCGATCACGTCAACGCTGCGCAGCCCGGAGTCCAACTCCACCAACAGCACGCGGTTCGTGCGCGCGGCCAGCGCGGCGCCCAGCAGCACGGAAACGGTGCTCTTCCCCGTTCCGCCCTTTCCGGACGCAAGCATGATCACCTGTGCAGACATGGAACCTCCTCCGCGGGTTCGAAAAGCTCTAACGCCGCATTACACATTATAGCACAAAAAAGTCGTCGATACAACTGCTTTTTCTCACGATTCATACAAAAGGCTGTCTTATATGCGAACTCCGAGGGATTTCAGCGCCGCGTAGAGCCGGGAAACCGGGAGCCCCATGACGTTGAAGTAGCACCCCTCCACGCCGCGCACGAAGCGCGCCGCCGTGCCCTGGATGCCGTATGCGCCCGCTTTGTCGTACGGTTCGTCCGTCGAGATGTACGCCTCGATCTCGGCGCGCGTCATCGGGCAGAACGTCACCCGCGTCGTCACGGTGAATTTCTCGCGCAGCCCCGCTTTCTGGACGCACACGCCCGTGTGCACCAGATGGCTGCGCCCGGAATACATCTGGAGCATCCGGCGCGCGTCGGCCTTGTCGCGCGGTTTTCCCAGCACCTTTCCGCCCGCTTCCACCACGGTGTCGCAGCCGATCACGGCGTCGGAAAAATGCGTGCGCGCAACGTCCTCGCACTTGGCGCACGCGAGCGCGAGCGCAAGCCCCGACGGGGAATCCGCCCGGACGGCGCTCTCATCCACGCTGCTCGTCACGACCTCAAAATCGGGCGTGATCAGCCGGAGAAGCTCCTTGCGGCGCGGGGACGCGGAAGCCAGAATGATCGCCATGAGTCTCTCCTCCTCAGCGCAGGCGCGTGTGATTGTAGGCGAAAATGGCGATCGCGATCGTGAAAATCTGCGCCACGTTCACGCCGAACGAGAAACCGAACGTCAGCTTGAACACCGACAGGTCCAGAACGAACGGCGCGTCGGGGCTGAAACCGATGGACTGCGTGTACGCAAGCCAGCTCAAGAACGGCACATTGCGGCATAGCGACGCCAGCATCGCGCCCAGCACAATGCCTGCCACGAGATAAAAGCAAAGCAAAAAACCACGTTTCAACGTTTTATCCTCCGAATGCAGATACTCAGAACTTCCCTGTGGAGCCAAAGCCGCCCTCACCGCGGCCGGTGTCGGACAGCGTATCCGTCACCGTGATCTGCGCATGGGCGACCGGCATCACGGCGAGCTGGGCGATGCGCTCGCCCGGCTGCACCACGTATTCCTCGCCGGAGAGGTTGATGAGGCCGACCTGAATCTCCCCGCGGTAGTCGGAGTCGATCACGCCGACGCCGTTCGAGAGCGTCAGGCCGTGGCGCACGCCCAGTGATGAGCGCGCGAACACGAGCGCTACATAGTCCGGTCCCGGCAGCTCAATGGCGATGCCCGTCGGGATCATCACGCGCTGCCCGGGGGCAACGGCGACGCTCTCCTCGCACGCCGCGCACAGATCCATCGCGGCTGAGCCGGGCGTGGCGTAGGCGGGCACGCGCGCCGAGGGGCGCACGGTTTTGATCTTCAATTCCATCAGTCAAATCTCCTGTGTACCTTTATAATAGAGGCCGCGGGTGAACGCGCCGTCAAAGGCGCTGTGCGCGGCAAAGAGACCGAGCACCTCGGCGCACCGGGCGCGGGTCTCCGAAGTGAACAGCAGCAGCGCCGTGTCGGCGCGGACCTGCTCCAGTTTGTCGCCCAGATACAGCGGGACGGGGTTGTACACCGTGCGGTATCCGTCCGGCCCCGTGCAGCGCACCGGGAATGAGACGCCCTTGCGGTCCGTCAGTTCCCCTTCCCGGTTGCAGCCCGCGCACGAGCGCACGTTGCGCAGCGGGCACGCGCGCGTCAGCATCAGCGGCATATGGCCGTAGCACACCACCGCGGTTCTCACCCCCGGCGGGGCGATGGTCTCCTGCTGTGCGAGCGTCGTCTCAACGCTGAGCGTCACCGTGGACACGCCTTTGTCACGGAGCGTCTCCACCGCACCGGAATTCGCGGCGTTGAGCCCGAAACCTCCGAACATCGGCAGCCCGCGGCACAGATGAACGTGCGAGAGGTTCTGTACAAAGCAGCCGGCGAACCCCTTGTCCTTTACCGTCTCCAGCGTGCGCGCGGCGCGCGTTTCCTGCTCCCCGAAGAGCAGGCGCGGCAGCGCGAGCCACGTCTTCGGGCGCAGCGGTTCCGGCACGCTCTCCCACTCGGCGAGCGGGACGATCAGCGCGCTGAGCGCGGAGACGTCGTCCGGGATCTGCACGGCACTTTCAAACTGCGCGGCCAAGCGCGAGGGCATTCCCGCATGACGGCGCGGCGCACGCGGCGCGGGCGGCGTGAACGGGATGGGGTGCAGCTCGCTGCGGCGCTCCAGCAGCTCCTCGAGCGCGGCACGGCGCAGCGCGTTGATCTCGCCCGCGGGCACGAACTGCTCCGTGCCCGCGCCGAGATGAATTTCCTCTGCATAAAACGGCGTGCCGCCGGTCTTTTCCAGCGCGCGGCGGTATCCTTCCGACGGGTCCTTCTGCGCGGCCGCGGGGGCCTGAGCCCCCTGCTTTGTCACGCGGTTTCCGTCCGCATCGCGCACGGTGACACACGCGCCTTCCGGCGCAACCGTCAGCTCCAGCTCCACCGGAACGCTCGGGCGCTCGCGGCGGAACAGCTCACGCAGGCGCGGCAGGGCCGCTTTCGCGCGCGCCGTATCCTCCGGCGTGCGCACGCCGAACATCCGCGGCCCGCGTTTGTTGTCGATGTACGCGTTCGTAAATCCCGAGCGCGAAAAGACGTCCCGCAGAAGCGTTTCGTCGTATGTCTGCCCGTCGAGCGAAGCGCGGCAGGCGTTGACCGCCGCGGCCGCGTATTCCGGCGTGCGCAGACGGCCCTCGATCTTGAAGCTCACAACGCCCGCGTCGCGCAGCGCGCCGAGCTCCGGAATGGCGGAAAGATCCTTCAGGCTGAGATGGCACGCCCCGCTTCCGTCCGCCGCGAACGGCAGACGGCACGGGCCCGCGCACATGCCGCGGTTCCCGGAGCGTCCGCCCAGAAACGCACTCATGTAGCACTGGCCGGACACGCTCATGCACAGCGCGCCGTGCACGAACACTTCCGTCTCGATGCCGCAGCCCTCGGAGATGCGGCGGATCTCGTCCAGCGACAGCTCCCGCGCGAGAATCGCGCGGGAAAAGCCCATCTCCGCGAGTTCGAGCGCCCCCTCCAGGCTGTGGATGCTCATCTGCGTCGAGCCGTGCAGCGCGAGACCCGGCGCGCATTCCCGCACAAGACGCGCCATGCCGAGATCCTGCACGATGACGGCATCCGCCCCGGCGGCGCACACGTCGCCGATTGCCGAGACGGCAGCGGCGCGCTCGTCCTCATACACGATGGTGTTGAGCGTCACATACACGCAAACGCCGCGCGCATGACAAAATCCGACCGCCTCCCGGAGGGCTGCGGCCGAAAAGTTGCCCGCGCTGCGGCGTGCATTGAGTTGTTCAAGTCCCAGATAAACAGCGTCCGCCCCCGCAAAGACGGCGGCGCGGAGCATGTCCGCGCTGCCTGCGGGAGCGAGCACTTCAGCTTTCAAGCTCATATCCGGTCAGTCCGGCAGGACGAACGCGTCCTGCGGATTGCGCGCGTGCGAGCGGGAGCGGGGCGCGCGGGCCGCCGTCTCCTTGACGGGCTCTTCCGCTTTCACCTCGGGCTCGTCCGCTTCGGGCGCCTCCGGCTCGGGCTCTTCGGCGGGATCCTCTTTCTTCTCGGGCTCCGCCGCGGGCGCAGACACAGGCGCGGTGACTGCGTCCTTCAGATAGCTGATCTCGCGGCGCAGACGCTCCACCTCGCGGTGTGCTTCCTCGGCGGCGAGCTTCGCCTTGGCGGCGTCCTCGAGGTAATCGCGGATCTGTGCGCGCATATTGTCGGCGCCGGTCGTGCTCTTCTTGAGCTCGTCCAGATACCCCAGCGCCGTGATGATCGCCGCCGTGGCGACGGAGGCCGTCCGGCTCGCGGCCATCATCTGATTCATATCGCCGTCCAGTTTTTCCGCAAGGGACAGCACATACTCCTCGGAGTCGGTCGTTGAAATCGTATAGGTTGTGCCGCAAATGGCAAAGCGCACTTTATTGGCAGGCATATGAGAACCCTCTTTTCTGGTTTTTCTGTTCTTATTATAGACGAAAATGTTCGGAAGAGAAAGCATATTTTGAATTTTTATCCCGAAAAACCACAATTTCCTTGAATCGAAGGCCCAAATACCGTATAATTGGAGTGTTCAAAAGCATTCTGCATGTTTTGTGTGCACTACTTTTTGAAAGATGAGAAGCTTTGGATTCGAGGAGTGTTTAAGGGTTGAATACGAAAACCACGAAGAAAGACTTTGACAAAATTCTGAAGGACAAACTCTTCAGTGAGTTTGCCGTCACATACGAAGACGCCACCGACCAGCAGATCTACCGCGCGCTGGCGCTGATCGTGCGCCAGACGCTCAGCGATGCGCACAAACGCTTCATGGCGCGCACCTACGGCGCGAACGGCAAGCAGGTGTACTATCTGTGCATGGAGTTCCTGATGGGCCGCAGCCTGAAGACGAGCCTGTTCAACCTCGGCCTGAACGAAGTGGCGGAAGCCGTTCTGAAAGACCACCAGATCAAACTGGAAAACATCTACGAGTGCGAGCCCGACGCGGGTCTGGGCAACGGCGGTCTGGGCCGTCTGGCCGCGTGCTATCTGGACGGCCTTGCCACGGACGACATTCCCGGCACGGGCTATTCCATCCTGTACGAGTACGGCATCTTCAAGCAGAAGATCGTGGACGGCTGGCAGCAGGAGCGCGCCGACAACTGGCTGCCCGGCGGCAGCGTGTGGCTCAAGAGCCATCCCGATCAGGCCATCGAAGTGAAGTTCGACGGCGACATCGAGGAGTCCTGGGACGGCACGTACCACTACGTGGAGCACCGCAACTACTCCTCCGTCCTCGCTGTTCCGAGCGATATGTACGTCGCGGGCTACAACTCGAACGCCGTTTCGAAACTGCGCCTGTGGCAGGCCAAAGCGCCCGGCTTTGACATGGACAGCTTCAACGCCGGCGAGTACGGCAGCGCCATCACCAAGAGCGCCAACGCCGAGCTCATCAGCAAGGTGCTGTATCCGAACGACAACCACATCGAGGGCAAGATCCTGCGCCTGCGCCAGCAGTACTTCCTGTCGGCCGCATCCATCGGCGACATCATCCACAACCACCTCGCCCAGTACGGCACGCTGGACAACCTGCCCGACAAGATCGCCATCCACATCAACGACACGCACCCGACGCTTGCGATCCCCGAGCTGATGCGCATTCTGCTCGATGAGTGCGGCTTCACGTGGGATCACGCGTTCGACATCACCCGCCGCACGTTCGCCTACACGAACCACACGGTCATGAGCGAGGCGCTCGAGAAGTGGAACATCGACATCTTCCGCAAGACGCTGCCGCGCATCTATCAGATCTGCCAGGAGCTCGACCGCCAGTGCCGCCGCGACTTTGAAAAGAAGTTCCCGGGCGACCAGGGCAAGATCGACTACATGGCCATTCTGGGTGACAACCAGGTGCGCATGGCGAACATCTGCTGCTATGTGTGCCACTCCATCAACGGCGTCTCGAAACTGCACAGCGAGATCATCAAGCAGAGCGTGTTCCACGACTACTATCTGTACAGCCCGGAGAAGTTCACCAACGTGACGAACGGCATCGCCTACCGCCGCTGGCTGCTGGCTTCGAACCCCGGCCTGACGAATCTGCTGAGCGAGACGATCGGCGACGGCTTCAAGCGCGACGCGTCCCAGCTCAAGAAGTTTGAGAAGTTCGCCAACGACAAGACCGTGCTCAAGAAGCTCGATGCCGTCAAGCTCGAGAACAAGCGCACGTTTGCCGAGCATCTGAAGAAGACCACGGGCCAGATCATCGACCCGAACTCCCTGTTCGACGTGCAGGTCAAGCGCATGCACGAGTACAAGCGCCAGCACCTGAACGCGCTGCACATTGCCGCGCAGTACCTGTATATCAAGAACAACCCGAATGCGGATTTTGTGCCCAAGACCTATATCTTCGGCGCGAAGGCTGCTCCCGGCTACTACATGGCCAAGCAGATGATCCGTCTGATCTGCAAACTGGGTGCTCTGATCGACTCCGATCCCGTCGTGCGCGAGAAGCTGCGCGTGGTGTATCTGGAGGACTACTGCGTGACGACGAGCGAGCGTCTGATGCCCGCGAGCGAGATCTCCGAGCAGATCAGCCTCGCCGGCACGGAGGCCTCCGGCACGGGCAACATGAAGTTCATGCTGAACGGTGCGATCACGCTGGGCACGCTGGACGGCGCGAACGTGGAGATCGCGGACGCCGCCGGCAAGGACAACGAGATCATCTTCGGCATGCTGACGGAAGAAGTGGATAACCTCAAGCGCTTCGGCTACCATCCCTCCGGCTTCATCAACTCCAACGACACCGCCGGCGCGGTGCTGGACTTCCTGGAGAAGGGCTGGAACGGCGAGAGCTTCCACGAGATCGTCAACAACCTGCGCACCTCCGACCCCTATATGGTCATGGCGGACTTCGCGTCCTACATCGAGGCGCAGGACAAGGCTTCGAAACTCTACACGGACCGCGATGTGTGGAACCGCATGAGCCTGATGAACATTGCCAACAGCGGCGTGTTCTCGGCCGACCGCGCGGTGTTCGACTATGCGCGCAACATCTGGCACGCACAGCCCATCAAATAAACAGGAATTGCGGTGTTTTTGCAAATGAACGCGATCTACAAAAGTCAGGACTCCGCGTACAAGTCGCCGTTCGGCGCGGTGCGCGAAGGCAGCGCGGTTACGTTCACATTGCGCGTGCCTGCCGATTACGGCTGCACGACTCCGTATTTGCTTCTGCACAGGGACGGCGAACAGCCGTCCCTGTTTCCTCTGGAAAAGCGGACGACGGAGGACGGGCGCGATGTGTTCACGGTCTCGCACACGTTTGACGCGGCCGGGCTGTATTTCTATTATTTTGACCTCTACACGGGATACCGGAAGCTGTTCCGCGGACGGATGGGCGAGTCGTACATTTCGACCGAACGCGGCCCGGAGTGGCAGCTCACCGTATACGACCGTGATTTTCAGACGCCGGAGTGCATCAAGGGCGGCGTGATCTATCAGATCTTCCCCGACCGCTTCTATGAGGGCGTACCGAACAAGCCCATGCCGTTCGGCGACCGCGTCTACCGTCCCGACAAGGACGGCGAGCCGTTCTTCTGGCCGACCGAGCAGCAGGACGGTTATCTGAACATGGATTATTACGGCGGCGACCTCGAGGGCATCTGCCAGAAGCTGCCGTACCTCGAGAGCCTCGGCGTGACCTTCATCTATCTGAACCCGATTTTCGAGGCGCACTCGAACCACCGTTACAACACGGCGGACTACACGAAGATCGACCCTCTGCTGGGCACGAACAATGACTTCGTGCGCCTGTGCAAAGAGGCGAAGAAACACGGCATCCGCATCATTCTGGACGGCGTGTTCAGCCACACGGGCTCTGATTCGGTGTATTTCAACCGCGAAGGCCGCTACAACGTGTGCGGCGCATACAACTCCGCGCAGAGCCCGTACCGTCCCTGGTACGACTTCTCCCCCAACTATCCGTGCGGCTACCGCGCGTGGTGGGGATTTGAGACGCTGCCCGAAGTCAACGAATCGGACCCGTCGTACCGCGAATTCATCTGCGGCAAGGGCGGCGTGATCGACACATGGCTCGAGCGCGGCGCGTCCGGCTTCCGTCTCGACGTCGCCGACGAGCTGCCCGACGACTTCATCGAGGAGATCCGCTGCGCCGTGAAGCGCCACGGCGACGACAAATATCTGCTGGGCGAGGTCTGGGAGGACGCCACGACGAAGTGGAGCTACGGCCGCCGCCGCACCTATCTGCTGGGCAAGGGGCTCGACGCGGTGATGAACTACCCGTTCAAGGAGGCCGTGCTGGCGTTCGTGAAAGGGATGGACGCCGCGGAAGCGGCCGACCGCATCATGTCCGTCTGCGAGAACTACCCCGCCCCGGCTCTGCACACACTGATGAATTTTGTCTCGACGCACGACACCGTGCGCGCCGTCACGGCCATTGCGGGTGAGAGCGTTGAGGGGAAGGACCGCTACTGGCAGAGCGGACGGCGGCTGTCGCCGGAAGCTCTGGCCGCCGGGCGGCGGTTCCTGGCGATGGCCTACGCGCTCATCTACATGCTGCCGGGCGTTCCGAGCATCTACTACGGCGATGAGATCTGCATGCAGGGCTACAAGGACCCGTTCAACCGCGCGTATTTCGACTGGAACTACACCGGGCCGGATCTGCGCACGGTGCTGCGCCGCCTGGCGTCGCAGCGCCGCGGCTGCCGCGCGATGAAAGAGGGCGCGCTGCGCATCCTGCGCGCCGAGGGCGGCATCCTGCACATCGAGCGCCGCAGCGGCAAGAGCGTTGCGGAGGCGTGCTTCAACCGCACGAACAGCCCCCTGTACACGACGCTGCTGGGAAAACACGTGGAGATCGCCCCGAACGGTTTCGCCGTACAGACGACCGCACGATAAAAAGACAAAACGCCTGTCCGCCCAAGCGGACAGGCGTTTTTATGTACTCTGTCAGGCGTCTCCGACCGTGATCTCGCCGGAGAACACGCGCACGGCCTCACCGGTGACGAAGAGCGCGCGGCCGTCGTACCGGACGGTCAGTTCCCCGCCCGGCATCTCCACGACAATGTCCGCACCGCGGCGCACACGCTCTGTCAGAACGGCGGCTGTCACGGCCGCTCCGGCGCACTCCGAGCAGGCGGGCACTTTGCCCATGCCGTACCGCCACACGCGGGCGCGCAGGCGCTTTTCGGCGCACACTTCGGCGAGCGTGAGGCCCTCGCCGCCGAAAAAGAAGGAGGAGCTGCGGCAGCGCATGCCGAGCTCTCCGAGATCGACTCCGTCCGGGCTGCGGAACTGCACGCAGTGCGCACCGCCCACGCCGACACAGGACACGCGGCACGCTTCGCCGCCCGCCTCGACCAGCGTGTCGAGCAGCGGACCTCTCCGGCCGTACAGGGGGATCTCCTCCGCCGCCGTCTGCGGCGCGGGGAGCTCCATCGTCACAACGCCGTATGCGTTGCGCACCGCCGTCAGAACGCCGCCGGGCGTTGCGATGCGCGCCACACCGGCGTGCACCCGGTTTTCCTGAAACAGGTATTCCGCCGTCATCCTCGCGGCATCCGAACACGCCAGCAGTTCCCGACCCGTGCGGGAAAACACCTGCACGCGCGCGTCACATTTTGCATCCGGGTAGATGAGAGCCACGAAATCCGCGCCCACGCCGGTGCGGCGCTCGCACATCCACGGCGCGTTCGCGGCGGCGGCAGAGGCGGAAAGAGCCTGCCGCGCGGCGTCCACAAGGATGCCGTCCATCGCGCAGCCGTGCATTTTGGTGAAGGAAAACTGCATAAAAGAACCTCCCGGCGTGCTTTTCAAAAACCCGCTTTCCGGCGGGTTTCCCGTTTCAGCATACCACATCCGGAAGAAAAAAACAAACCTTCAAAATAGTGCTTGACACCCATGGGAAAACACGATATAAAATATATATACTCAGGAAAAAACGGGTGCCGAGTGCCCGTTACACCAGATATGTTTGGGGGGATACAGATGGTATTTGAGCAGCTCCGTGATTTGATCTGCGAAATGCTGGACGTGGACGAGAACGCCGTCACGATGGACTCCGTGATTCTGGAGGACTTTGACGCCGACAGCCTCGACCTCGTTGAGATCGTGATGGGCGTGGAAGAGCAGTTCGGGATTGAAATTCCCGACAACGCCATTGAGGAGTTCCACACGGTGGGCGACGTGGTTCGCTACATCGAGGATCACACCTGATCGTCCCGAAAAAGAAATGAGCGCCTGCCGCATTCTGCGGCAGGCGCTTTTTGTTTGATTCATTCGTAGCGCAGCGCCTCGATGGGGTCGAGTTTCGCCGCTTTGTTCGCGGGATACCAGCCGAAGAACAGGCCGATGGAGACGCTGAACCCCACCGCCACGGCGATGGAGGCAATGCTCGGGGACGCGGCGTATCCCAGCAGATTCGCGCCCATCGCGCCGAGGCCGACGCCCGCCGCCACACCGATGGCGCCGCCCACGAGGCACAGGATGACACTCTCCACAACAAACTGCAGCCGGATGCTGCCGTTCGTCGCGCCCAGAGCCTTGCGCGTGCCGATCTCGCGCGTGCGCTCGGTGATGGATACGAGCATGATGTTCATCACGCCGATGCCGCCCACCAGCAGGCTGATGCCCGCGATGACCGCAATGGCAAGGCTGATCGTATTCATCATCTCCGTCAGGCTCTCGAGCATGCTTTCAAGGCTCGACGCCGTGACGGTATAGGAGTCGTTGTGCGTGTAGAACGAAGCGAAATAGTTTTCCACATTGTTCATGAAAGCGGTGGAATCCGTGAGGGAGCTTCCCACCACCGTGATGGAGGAATATCCGTCCGACGCGCCCGTGATGTCCTTGGCCGTTCCGATGGGGACATACATGGACGTCGTCGGCACATCGTCCTCCGAAGCCAGCGTCATGCCGCTGTCGACGTACTCATACACGCCGACGATGTAAAACGTCTCGTTTTTCGTTCCCTGCGTGATCTCGAATGTGATACGGATTTGCTCCGCTTGTGAAAAAAGCGCGAAAACGCCCCGCTGCCGGAAGGCAGCGGGGCGTTTGGCTCCGAACTTGGCGCTATCAGCGCTCGAACGTCATGGCGAGCGACGCCGACCACGTCTCGCCGGGGGCAAGGCGCATCAGCTGCGGCTTCTCCGTCCACTCCTCGGGGGCGTCCTCGGTGTCCGGCAGAGAGTGCCACGGCTCGATGCAGACGAACTTCACCGGGCCGTGCGCCGACCAGATGAGCACGTACGGGAATCCCTCAATGTCCACCGTCACGCGGCGGCCGGAATCCTTCTCCACGAGGGAGAACGTCTTCGCCGTCAGCTGCGAGAAGCACGTGCTGTCCACGGCGAACAGCTCTCCCGTGACCGGGATGGACGTGCCGTTCTGGAAATATTCGTACTGACGGCCCGTGACGAGGCCCGTCTTCGAACCCGTCTCGATGACGACGGGCGTCTGCGGTGCGTCGAATCTCAGCTCGTAGTCCTCCGGGACGTGGTTTTCGTCAAACGGGCAGCTGAAGCCGGGATGGTAGCCGAGACCGAACGGCATCACATCGTCGTCGTCGTTGAAGATCTCGACCGTGTGGCGCACCGTGCGCCCCTCGAGGGAAAACGTCGTGAGCATCTTGAACGCAAAGGGAAACTTCTCCATCGTAAGCGCATTGGCCTCAAGGCACAGCGTCACGCGGTCGGACTGCTTTTTCTCCAGCGTGTGCTCCATGTCGCGGGCAAATCCGTGCTGGCTGCTCTGATACGTTACGCCGTCGTGCGTGAACGCGCCGCCGCGCACCTTGCCGCAGTGCGGGAACAGAATGGGGGCATGGCGGTCCCAGACGCCGGGGTCGGCCTGCCAGATCATTTCGGCGCCCGTCTCACGGTCGATGACGCTGACCAGTTCGCCGCCGTGCGTGGAGACCGCCGCGCGCAGAAATTCATTTTCAATGATATATTCCATAATTTCCTCCAGAAAAGGCAGCCGTTCGTGCCGTTTTTTTCAGTATAGTATAAAACGCCGAAAAAGGAAAGAGCCAATCCCGTGTCATTTTTCCTCTTCCCGGAATATTCTCTGGTCAGAGAGGAGAATGCTTATGGAACTTTCCAAGACAGCCAACACCGGCCGCGGTTTCATCACCGTGCGCAGCGTATCGGCGCGCGACGCGCTGCCGGTCGCGGGGGCGCGCATCCGCATTCTGAACGAAGATGAGACCGAGACCCTGTACACAGGCGTGACCGACGAGGACGGCGTGAGCGCCACGGTGGAAGTGCCCTGCCCGCCGAAGGATCTCTCGCTGTCCGAGGCGAACACCGTGCGCCCGTACGGCGTGTTCACGCTGTACATCGAACACGACAGCTATGAGATCGCCGTGCTGCGCGGCCTGCAGGTGTTCGACGGCCAGACCTCGCTGTGCGACCGCCCGCTCCTGCCGCGCAGCAACGAGGAGCGCACCGCCCGTCTGGGCGGGGACGTCGACGTGAGCGTGACCCCGCCGCACTCGCTGTATGCGGGCGACGGCGGCAGCGCCGAGGCGCCCATCTCCACCTGCGCCGCGCCGCGCGTGCTGACGCAGCCCGTCGTACCGAACTACATCACGGTACATCTGGGCAAACCCGCCGTCTCGGCCACGGATGTCACCGTCTCGTTCCGGGATTACATCAAGAACGTCGCATCCAGCGAGGTATACCCGACGTGGCCCGAAGAGGCGCTGCGGGCGAACATCCACGCACAGATCAGCCTTGCACTGAACCGCGTCTTCACGGAGTGGTACAAGAGCAAGGGCTATCCGTTCCAGATCACCAACTCCACGAGTTACGACCAGTATTATGTGCACGGACGTGAGATTTTTGAAGTCATGAGCCGCCTGACGGACGAAATTTTCAACACCTACGTGCGGCGCACCGGCACGATTGACCCGTACTATACCGAATACTGCGACGGCAAGACCGTGACCTGCCCCGGCATGAAGCAGTGGGGCACCAAGACGCTGGCCGAACAGGGCAAAAACGCACTGGAGATCCTGAAATACTATTACGGCTCCAACATTGAGATCGTCCGCACCTCAAACATCGCGGACATTCCCGAGAGCTATCCCGGCACGCCGCTGCGGATCGGTTCGACCGGTGAGTCCGTGCGCATCATCCAGCGCCAGCTCAACCGCATCGCGCAGGACTATCCCGCGTTCGGCACGGTGACGGTGGACGGCGTGTACGGCGAGAGCACGGCTGCCGTAGTGAAAAAATTCCAGAAACAGTTCAGCCTGACGGCCGACGGCGTGGTGGGGCGCGCGACGTGGTACAAGATCAGCTACATCTACGTCTCGGTCAAGGACCTCGCCGAACTCACGAGCGAGGGCGAAAAGCCCACGGGCAATCCTGTGGAGGGCACGTATCCCGGTACGGCCCTGCGCCGCGGCAGCCGCGGCGACAGTGTGTCGCAGATCCAGTTCTGGCTGTCCGAGATTGCGCAGGGCGTCTCCGGCATCCCCGCCCCGGCGGTGGACGGCATCTTCGGCACGGGAACGGAAGCCGCCGTGCGCGCGTTCCAGGAAAAATACGGGCTCGCGGTCGACGGCGTCGTCGGCGCGGCCACATGGAACGCCATCTACCAGCAGTACGTCTCCCTGTCGACGGACTCGTCGCCGCAGGGGCCCTCCGCCTATCCCGGCACGTCCCTCACCGTGGGCAGTCGCGGCGACGACGTGCGGCGCGTGCAGTTCTGGCTGCGCATCGTCGCCCGCTCGAACCCGTCTGTCCCGTCGGTCACACCGGACGGAATCTTCGGCTCCGCGACCGAGCGCGCCGTGCGGGCGTTTCAGTCCGCGTACGGCCTGACGGTCGACGGCATCGTGGGCAAGGCCACATGGAACCGGCTGTATGAAGTGTACACCGATCTCATCAACGGCATTCTGTCCGAGTCGGAAAAGCCGGGCGTGTATCCGGGCACTCCGCTGCGCGTCGGCTCCACCGGGCAGAAGGTCAAGGAGGTGCAGTATTACCTGTACCTGCTCAGCGCGTACTATCCGGAGATTCCCGCCATCGCGTACGACGGCAAATACGGCACGAAGACGGCCGATGCCGTGCGCGCCTACCAGACGCAGATGGGCCTGACGGCCGACGGCGTGGTGGGACAGAAGACATGGGATTCCATCTATGCGCAGTACCAGAAGTTCCGTTCGATCGACGGCCCGGTGCAGGCGCTGCACGCCTACCCCTATCCGGGCTATGTGTTCCAATACGACATGGATGACCGCTGGGTGCTCTACATCCAGTATCTGCTCACGTACACAGGCATCTTTTTCGACAGCATCCTGCCCGTGGAGATGACGGGCGTGTACGACAAAGCCACCGCGGAGAGCGTGCTCTCGTTCACGCAGACGTTCGGCATGGCCGAGACCGACGAGGTAAACGAGACGGTGTGGAACGCGATGGTCATCGTGTACCTCGCCTGCGCGGCCGACACCGGCGAGGCGGCGGACGCGAACGGCGGATACCCCGGCTACGTGATGACGCTCGGCTCGGCGGGCGCTGCGGTGCGGAGGCTGCAGACCTACATGGATGCCATCGCCGTGCGCTACTGCTTCGCGGACTTCACGCCCGTGACCGGCATCTACGACGAGGCGACCGCGGAGGCGGTGCGCCGCTTCCAGGAGGGCTTCGGCCTTCCGGCGACGGGTGCGGCCGACCGCGCAACGTACGATGCGATCTACAACTATTATCTGACGCTGACGGAGGAATGACGTATGGCGAAAGTATTTGTGTACGATGCGTTCAGCAATAAGATGATGAAATACACGCTGAACGAGAATGATCCGATGCCGTATGCCTACGGCAACACGATGCTCCTGCGCGAGTTCCGCGGTTCGTCGAACTCACAGGTGCTGTGGACGACCGTCGCGGCGATGGAGGCGTGGAACCTGACCCGCCGCACCTACGGCAAGGGCATCTACATCGGCTACGCGTTCAAGCGCATCTGGGAGGGCGGCCACGGCACGGCCAGCCAGCACTACGCGGGCGTGAGCTTCGACGTCGGCCAGAACACGACGTCCGCCCAGCGCAAACGGATTCACACCGTCGCCACGGACACCGGCGCGTGGGGCTACGTGGAGCCGCTGTCGATGACACCGACGTGGGTGCACTTCGACCGCCGCTACGGCAAGCCCGCCTGCTCTGGCACGACCGCCGGCTACCCCACCTGCAAACGCGGCTCGAAAAGCACCTACGTGCTCATTCTGCAGGACGGTCTGAACGCGCTCGGGTATTCCACGCGGACGCTGGACGGCATCTTCGGTGCGAACACGGAATCCGCCGTGAAGGGATTCCAGCGCGCAATGGGCCTGACGGCAGACGGCATCTGCGGATGCCAGACGTGGAAAAAGCTCACAAGCGCCGTCGTCGGCATCGGCCGCACGCAGACGGTCATCGACTGAACAAACGGAAAAAGCCGCCCTTTCGGGGCGGCTCTTTGTATTATAATATGTAAATAATACAGTTTGTAAATCATTCACCGAATGCGGCGGCTACTTCGCGGAGCTTTTCGCGGATCGGCAGCTCGTAGGGGCAGCGCATCTCGCATTTGCCGCAGCCGATGCACGCGGACGCTTTGGCGCTCATCGCGGCGTAGCGCGTGCGGGCCCAGTCGGCGAGGTCGTACCGCTTGAGGTACCCTTCCATCAAAAAGCAGGACGGGATGTCGATGCCGACGGTGCACGGCGCACAGTAGCCGCAGCGGCGGCAGAAATTGCCGGAGAGTTGTTCGCGGATCGTTTCGATGCGCGCCAGTTCGTCCTCTGTGAGCGGGCCTTCGATCCCGGCGGCCGCGGCGTTTTCCTCCGCCTCGGCCAGTTCGGCCATACCGGGGATGGCAACGGTGCAGTTCTCGTTCCGGAGGATATAGCGCATCGCAAGCGTGCCGTCCTCGATGCTGCCGCCGGCCATCGGCTTCATCACGATGACGCCCACGTTCTGCAGCTTTGCCTGCGCGAACAGCGCTTCGCCCTGGTTCTCTACAATATTATAAGGGAACATCACCGTCTCGATCTCCGGATGGCGCAGCAGCTCGGCCAGTGCGTCCACGGAGTGCGCCGTCGCGCCGATGTGGCGCACCTTGCCCGCTTTGACGGCATCCTGGAGCGCGGCCACCGCGCCCTTGTCCGAAAACGCAAGCTCGAAATCCGCCTGTGTCTTGATGTTGTGCAGCTGATAGAGGTCGATGTGGTCGGTGCGCAGATTCGAAAGGCTCGTCTCCACATCGGCCGCCATATGCTCATAGTCGCGCGACATGGACTTCGTCGCGAGGTAGAACTTGTCTCGCATGCCCTCGAGCGCGGCGCCGAGATATTCCTCGGACACGGTGTAGCCGCGGGCGGTATCGATGAAGTTGACGCCGAGCTGCACGAGGCGCTCCAGCAGTTCGCGCGTCTTTTCCGGGGTGATGCGCTGGACGGGAATGCCCCCGAGGCCCACGACGGAAACGTTCAGCCCTGTTTTGCCGAGAGTGCGGTATTTCATATGCCTGTTCTCCTTTTTCTGCATGTTTTGTGGTATGATAAGAATATACGGTGCTCCTGCCGGAGACCGGAATCGAAACGGAAAGGGCGGCCCGCCCCGCGGGCCGGGAATGAATGGATGCGACCGATTTCACGCCGCGCCCTGATCGCAGGGCTTGTTCTGTTCGCCGCCGGGATGGCGGCTGCCGCGCAGTGGGATCTCACCGTCAATCAGGCGGTGTACACTCCGGCGCACCCCATCGCTTTGTTCCTCGAGGCGTTCGGGTTCTATCCGCTGTATCTGCCCGCGCTGCTCTGGGTGTGCACCGCGGCGCAGCGCACCGGGCGCACCGCCGTGCGTGCTGCGCTGTGGGCGGTTTGTGCCGCCGGGGCCGCGGGGCTCTGGGCGTACTCTGCGCATGAGCTCGCCAAGCGCGGCATCCCGTCCGCGCTGCCGTGCGCTGCCGTCTGGCTCGTGCTGGCCGCTCTGTGGGTGTGGTATGTGCGCGCGCTGGGGCACGTCTCCCCCGCCGTCCGCGCGCGGCTTTCGTTCGCGTTCGGCGCGGCAACCGCTTATCTCGCGGCGCAGACCGTCGTCATCAACCTTTTGAAGACGGTCTGGGCGCGCACGCGGTTCGACGACATGCTCGCGGCCGGGAGCTTTGCGGACTTCACGCCCTGGTTCCGTCCGTTCGGAAACGGCGGCTCCAGCTTTCCGTCCGGGCACACGGCCGCGGCGTGCGGCGTGTTCGCGCTGATTTTCCTGTGCGACGCGCTGCCCGCATGGAACCGCCGGCGCACCGCCGTCTGGGCGGGATGCTGGGCGTACGTCGTGCTGATGGCCGTCAGCCGCGTGGTGATCGGCCGCCATTATCCGAGCGATACGCTCGCGGCGATGTCCGTGATGACGCTGCTGCTCTTCGCCGTCCGCTCGAGCCGCCCCTACCGGAGGCGTCTCGAGGAACTTCCGGACATCTGAATCATTTCAAAAGAGGGCTGCCGGGCAGCCCTCTTTTTTGTCACTGTACTGTGATGCAGAAGAAATACTGGATATAGCCGCGCCCCGTCCACTCGGCGCGCACGCGGTAAATATACGTTCCCGCCACCGTCGGGGCGCTGAAGTTGCACGGATCTCCGGACGAGAGCTCCAGAAAGTCCTGCCCGTGCTGCCCTTCGGCGCGCCAGACCTGAACCTTGGCCGGGTCGCGCGAGAACGTGAGCGAGACCGGCACGCCCGCGCTGATGGTCGTGGGCGTGAGCGGGAGATCTTCCGCCGTGACGGGCGGCGTGCGCCGCTCGATCGTGGTAAAAAAGCTCCACTCATACCCCGCGCGCAGCAAACTCACCGGCTCGTTGTTGGCGGGCGCTCCGTTGTTCGCCTCCGTCGCGAGCGGCGTGCCGTTGCACGTCACCGTCAGGATCGGCAGCGACGATTCCGGATTCTGCGTGTCCAGCGCTTCTTTGATCATCATCGTGATCACCGCGCTCAGCGCGATCAGCACCGCTCCGATGATGACTTTTCGGACAAATATTTTCGGCATTCTCATGTCAGCAACTCCACTTAGCCGCGCCGCACCGGCTTCGGGGCGCAGCGCCGTCATTATTCTTATGATACATCATCACCGCATAAAAATCCAGCTGTCCGCATAGTTTTTTGCGAAAGGCGGTGAGCGGTATGCCACAATCCATCCGAAGCGCGCGTGCGGGCACGCGCCGTCTGACGTCCCGCGACGTTCCCGAGGCGCTGGCGCTGTACCGCGCAGCGGGGCGCGACGGCGCGTGGGCCGACGAGGATTCCCTCGCGCGCGCGTGCGCCGCGGGGCAGCTCTACGGCGTGTTTTCCGGCGGTCTGCGCCTGTGCGGCGGAGTGTACCGCGCGCCGCTGTTCCCGGATCTGCGCGCGGCTGTCGACAAGACGCTTCTCGTGCCGCGCGGCTGCCGCCTGCTCCTCCCTCCGGCCGGGACATCCGCGCGGGGCGCGGAATCCTTTCTGGAACTGCTGCTGGCGCGCGCCGCGGGCGAGCGGCCCGTCTGGCTTCCCGTGCCGGTGCGCACCGGCACACCGCTGCTCCGCGCGTGTTTCGGCGCGGGGTTCACGCTCCGCGCGATCCGCCCCCTGCACCGGCTGCGCCCGCACTATTTTTTTGAAAGCTGCGGCGGTGAGGTGAAAATGCTGCCGGAATATAGTATAATGATACCTGTTTCAGACACGCTCACGCTCTCGCGGCTTCTGGAAAACGGTATGCGGGGCGTGGGGCTGCGCGCTGCGCGCGGCGGCCCGGCGGTGTGTCTGGCGGAAGACGAAACAAAGGCGGGGATCGGATGAAACTTGTGATTCTGGAGCGCTACGCGCTGAAGGACGGAGATCTGGACTGGTCGGAGATCCGGGAGCTTGCGGACGAGGTGGAGACCTACCCGCGCACCGCGCCGGATGAAGTCATTCCCCGGCTGCGCGGCGCACAGTTCGCCGTCGCCAACAAGGTGAACATCAATGAAGAGGTGCTGCGCGCATGCCCCGACCTCCAATGGGTGGGCATGACCTCCACCGGAACGGACAGCCTCGACCTCGAGGCGTGCCGCCGGCATGGTGTCCTCGTGGCAAACGTGCCGGGTTACTCGACGCCCAGCGTGGCGCAGTGTGCATTCGCGCTGCTGCTGGAGCTGTGCATGTCTCCGGGCCGGTTCGACGCCTCCGTGCGAAACGGCCACTGGCAGACGGACATCCCCGCGGACGCCGGGGTCTTCACCCCGTACGAGCTGTACGGCAAGACGTTCGGCGTGCTGGGATACGGCGCGATCGGCCGCGCCGCGGCATCCATCGCACAGGCGTTCGGCATGCGCGTGATCTGCCACACGCGCACGGTGCGCGACGAATGGCCCGGCCGCGGCGTGGAATTCGTCGGGCTGGACGAGCTGTTCCGCTGCAGTGACGTGATCTCCCTGCACTGTCCGCTGACGGAGCAGACGCGCGGCATTGTGAGCCGCGAGCGCCTCGCCCTGTGCCGGCCGGGCGCACGCATCGTGAACACGGCCCGCGGTCTGCTTGTGGACGAGCAGGCGGTGTGCGACGCGCTGTGCGCGGGACAGCTGGCGGGATACGCCGCCGATGTGGCCGGCGTCGAGCCGATGCGGGCGGACAACCCTCTTCTGGCCGCGCCGAACACGATCCTGACGCCGCACATGGCGTGGACGACACAAGGAGCCCTCGACCGGCTGACCAAAGCCGTGACGCAGAACCTGCGCTCGTTCCTCGCGGGGCATCCCGAGAACATCGTAAATGGATAAATCCGGCAGACCGCCGCTGTTTTTTTGAACAGTGGCGGCTTTTTTGCTTCATATTGTTTAATTTTTCACAAAATAGCTTTCCTTTCAAAGAAAAAAGTTTGTGCGTTTTTTTCTTGTATTTCAGCTACAAAAGGATTACTATTATCAGATATGGAAAGCAAAATCCTTGAAAATCCACAAAGGAGGGCCGCTTCATGGAAACATTTATGGAGCGAATCATCGAGACCGACCGGCGGGCCCGAGAAGTGATTGAAAAAGCGCTCGCCCAGCGCGAGGGCGATCTGGCCGCCGCTCGCAAGCAGGCGCAGGAGGAAGTGCACAAGCGCACCGAAGCGCTGCGCGCCGAGATGGACACCATTGACCGCGAGGCCGAGAAATCCCGTGCGCAGAGCGCGCAGGAGGCCGACCGGGAATATCTTTCCGCCAAACACGCGCTCGACGCGGCGTTTGAGGAAAAGCGCGAGGACTGGCTGAAGCGCATCTGCTCGCGCGCGGCGGGGCTGTAAATGACCGCCGGTTCGGAAAGGAGGTCCTGACAGGATGCTGGAAGATCTTTCGGCTCTGGCCATCGTCCCGAAGGCCCGGGCCATCGCCGCACGGCGCTTGTCGCAGAATGATTACGACGAGCTGATGCGGCGGCGCAGCGTGATCGAGGTGGTCGCTGCCTTGAAAAGCCACCCCTATTTTGAGAAGAGCCTTGCGGGGCTGGGAGCGAACGGCGAGGTCCACCGCGAACAGCTGGAGCAGGCGCTGTCGAAGGACATCTTCTTCAAGTACGAATCCCTGATGCGGTATTCGTTCCGGGAACATCACTTCGGCGCGTTTTTCCTGGTGCGCTGCGAGGTGAACGAGATCCTCGCGAAGCTGAATCTGCTCTCGCGCGGCGCGACATCGCGGTACATCATCCAGATGCCCGGCTTTCTGGCGAGCCACACGCGGTTTTCCCTGCTGAAGCTGGCCGAGGCCAAGAGCGCGCAGGCGTGCGTGTCCGTTCTCGCGGGCACTCCGTACGCGGCAATCCTGCGCTCGTGCCTGCCGGAAGACGGCAGCGAACCGGATTACCTGGCCTGCGAGCACGCGTTCACGTGTTACTACTACGACTTCTGTCTGCGCAAACTCCGCGAGGACGTACATCCGCGCGAACGCGCCGAGACGCAGCAGCTGTTCGAGTGCGAAGCGGAGATCGCCAACCTCGACATCATTTTCCGCGCCAAGGCGTTCTTCGCCGAGAGCATGCCGCCCGAGCGCATCCGCGCGCTTCTCGTTCCCGTGTACCGCGTGCTGAACGAAAAGCAGCTGTACGCGCTGGCGGACACCGCGACGCTGGACGAATTTCTCCAGAAGTACAACGCGTCCCGCGCGGCCGCGTACTACGGCGAGCGGACGGCGAAGAATTCGTCGGACGCCGACGTCCGCGGAAAGAGCCGTCTGTACGCCACGGCCGAGCATCTGCTGCGCTTCTCGAACACACCGCAGACCGTTCTGGCGGCAGTCCTCTGCCTTGCGGATCTGGAGCGGAGCAACATCATCAATGTGGTCGAGGGCGTGCGGTACGGCCTGCCGCCCGAGAAGATCGCGGCTTTTTTGAAAAACAGAAAGAAGGTGTGAGCAGTGGGAATGACGCAAATGACGCACATCAGCATTTACGGGCCCGGCAACAACGCGCGTACGGTGCTGGAGATTCTGGCAAAACTTGCCTGCTTTCAGCCTGACGAGACGGCTGCCGACATCAACGCTGTGCGCCAGAAACAGGAAAATCCTTATGCGCCGCTCCTGACCCAGACTCTGGGCCTTTTGCAGGATCTCGGAGAGACGCGCGAGCCGCCGGCTTATACGGGCACGCGCTTTGAGCTCAAAGACGTGAGCGCGGAAGTGGAGACGCTCAGCGCGAAGGTCGCCGAGCGCGGCAAGCGCAAGGCGGAGATCGAAGCGCAGCTGTCCACGTTCGAACAGACGAAAGCGCAGCTGTACCATCTGACGAGCCTGAACGCGAGCATGGACGAGATCTTCGCGTGCAAGTATCTGAAGGTCCGCTTCGGCCGCCTGCCGAAGGACAGCTTTGTGAAGCTGCCCTACTACGCTGACAAATCGTTCACGTTCCGCGAGTACGACTTCGACGGCGAATACTACTGGGGCATGTATTTTGTGCCCGAGGAATCCGCCGCCGAGGTGGACGCCATCTTCAAGGCGCTGTATTTCGAGCGCGTCTGGATGCCGGACTTCGTTCACGGCACGCCGCAGGACGCCCTGGCGCAGCTGCTGGAAGACGAGGCCAAGGACAAAGCGGAGCTGGCTGAACTGACGGGCGCGGCACAGCTCGCAGGGCCCGCGGAGATCGAGCGTCTGCTCGCGAGCGCGGCCTGGCTGAACTATGAATCCCAGATTTTCGAGATGTACAAATACGTCATCCAGCTCGAGCACAGCTACTACATCAGCGGCTTTGTGCCGAGCGAGTCCCTGCCGGTGCTGCGCAGCGCCCTGAAGGGTCTGGACGGCGTGGAGGCGACGGAAGAGCCCCTCGAGGGCACGGACGCCGCGGCGGTGCACCCGCCGGTGAAGCTGAAAAACAACTTCTTCGCCCGGCCGTTCGAGATGTTCGTCGAGATGTACGGTCTGCCCTCTTACGGCGACCTCGACCCCACCCCGTTCGTGGCGCTGACGTACTCCATCCTGTTCGGCGCAATGTTCGGCGATGTCGGCCAGGGCATTGTGCTCGGGCTGGTGGGCTACTTCATCATGTACAAGAAGTTCAAGCTCGGCATCGGCCTCGTGCTGACGCGCTGCAGCGTGTTCAGCACGCTGTTCGGTTTCATCTACGGCAGCGTGTTCGGCTTTGAGCATGTGCTCGACCCGATGTTCCACGCGCTCGGCTTTGAGGAAAAGCCCATTGAAGCCCTGACGCCGGACGGCATCATCACGCTGCTGCTCGCATCGGTGGCGGCGGGCGCGCTGCTCATCATCGTCGCCATGTGCACGGGCGTGTATTCGTGCGTGCGGCGCGGCGAGACGGCGCGGGCCGTGTTCTCCGCCAACGGCGTGGCGGGCATCGTGTTCTACTTCTCGCTTCTGATGCTGCTGCTCAAGTTCGCGGCCGGCATGGCGATCCCGTTCGTGGGCACGCCGCTGTTCTATGTGCTGTGCCTTGCGCTCCCGTTTGTGTGCATCTACTTCTCCGAACCGCTGACGAAAAAGTTCTCCGGCGAGGAAAACCACGAGACCGTGGGCGAGATGCTGATGAACGGATTCTTCGAGATGTTTGACGCGCTGTTGTCGTTCGCGTCGAACACGATGAGCTTCTTGCGCGTGGGCGGCTTCACGCTGGCGCACGCGGGCATGATGACGATGGTGTTCACGCTGGCGGAGATGACGCCGAACGTGTTCTTCTATGCGCTGGTCGTCATCATCGGCAACGCGGCGGTCATGGGTCTCGAGGGCCTGTTCGTCGCCATTCAGGTGCTCCGTCTGGAGTTTTACGAAATGTTCAGCCGCTTCTTTGAGGCCGACGGCGAGCCCTTCAGCCCGCTGCGCATCCGGTCCATCGGGCAGGCATGACATAAACATTTTCTATTTTTATCGAATTACGGAGAGTGATCGTTATGAAAAAACTGACTCGTACTTTGTTCGTCTTTGCCATTGCCCTTGCCGCGTTTGCCGCGCTGGGCTGCGTGTTCGCCGACGGCAGCACGGCCGCCGCTGCCGCTGTTGACATGAACAAGGGCGTCAGCCTGCTGGCTGCCGCGCTCGCGATGGGCATTTCCGCCATCGGTTCCGGCATCGCCGTCGGCGCGGGCGCTCCCGCCGCCATCGGCGCCCTGACGGAAGACCCGAAGAGCTTCGGTAAAGCGCTGATCTTCGTTGCTCTGGGCGAAGGTATCGCCCTGTACGGCATGCTGATCGCCATCCTGATCTGGACGAAGGTCTGATCGCCATGAAGTACTTTCTGATCAGCGACAACGTGGACACACTGGCCGGGATGCGCCTTGTGGGCGTGGACGGCGTCGTGGTGCACGAGGAGGAAGAGGTCCGCGAGGCGCTTGACAAAGCGTGCGCCGACCCGGAGATCGGCCTCGTGCTCGTCACCGACAAGCTGATTGCAAAATGCGCCTCGCTCGTATTCTCGTACAAGCTCGGGCGCACGCGGCCGCTCATCGTCGAGATGCCCGACCGCCACAGCGACACCACGCCCGGCGACAGCATCAAACGCTACATCTCCGAAGTGGTCGGCGTGAAGATTTGAGGTGAACAGCATGGCAACAAATAAAATGAGCGAACCGAAGGCCGAGAGCGCGCAGCAGTACGCGGATTTCGAAGCCTCGGTCATGGCCGCCGCCGAGCGCAAGGCCAGGAAGATCGAGGCGGAGACGCAGCGCCTGTGCGCCGCCGCGCGTGACGAACTGCTCGCAGGCGTGACAAGCGACGCCGTGGCCGAGCACCGCAGCAAGGTCAAGGCCGATCTGCGCCGCGCCGCGGCCGCCGCGCGGCAGGACAACCGCCGCCGTCTGCTCGTATACCGCGAGCAGCTGGTGAACGGCCTGTTTGCCGAGGCTGCGGAAAACCTGACCGCCTTTGCCGACGGTCCGGATTACAAGGCATATCTCGAGCGCACGCTGCGCCCGCTGGCGGACAAGGTCTCCGGCGGCTGCACGGTGCTCGTGCGCGAAAAAGATCTGGCGCTCGCGCCCTTTTTCGCAACGCTCCTGCCCGGTGCGCAGTGCCGCGCCGATCACACCATCCGCATCGGCGGAGCCAAGGTGATGGCGGGGCGCATTTTGTACGACGAGACGCTGGACGACGCGCTGCGCGCCGTCCGCGGGGATTTTCTGGCCGAGTGCGGCCTGCGTGTGGATGAGAAAGGCGGCGAGGCAGAATGAACGATGTGATCTATTCGGTCAACGGCCCCGTCGTGACCGTGCGCGGGACGCGCAGCTTCTCGATGATGGAAATGGTCTACGTCGGCGACGCGGGCCTCATCGGCGAAGTCATCAGCGTCACGAACGAAAAGACGACCATTCAGGTCTATGAGGACACGACCGGCGTGCGCGTGGGCGAGCCGGTCAAGGGATCGGGCGCGCCGCTGTCGGCGACGCTCGGCCCGGGCATCATGCAGAACATCTTCGACGGCATCGAGCGACCTCTGGCCGACATCGCCGCGCAGTCCGGCGCGTTCATCGCCACGGGCGTGCGCGCCTCGAGCCTGCCCGTCGACAAGAAATGGGACGTGACCGTCCTCGTCAAGGTGGGCGACTACGTCCACGGCGGCGACTTCATCGCCAGCTGTCCCGAGACGAGCATCATCACGCACCGCAGCATGGTTCCGCCCAACCTCTCCGGCTCCGTCGTGTGGACGGCGGAGAACGGGCAGTACACCGTCACCGACCCCATCTGCCGCATCCGTCTGGACGACGGCCGTGAGGAGACGCTGTATCTCGCCCAGAAGTGGCCGATCCGCATGCCGCGCCCGGTGCGCGGCCGCCACTCCATCGACCGCCCGCTCATCACGGGCCAGCGCGTCATCGACACACTCTTCCCCATCGCCAAGGGCGGCGCCGCCGCCGTGCCGGGCGGATTCGGAACGGGCAAGACCATGACGCAGCATCAGCTCGCCAAATGGTGCGACGCCGACATCATCGTCTACGTCGGCTGCGGCGAGCGCGGCAACGAGATGACGCAGGTTCTGGACGAATTCAGCGAACTGGAAGACCCGAAGAGCGGCAAGCCCATGACCGAGCGCACCGTGCTGATCGCCAACACGAGCAACATGCCGGTGGCCGCGCGCGAGGCGAGCATCTACACGGGCATCACGCTCGCGGAGTACTACCGCGACATGGGCTACGACGTCGCCATGATGGCCGACTCCACCTCCCGCTGGGCCGAGGCTCTGCGCGAGATCTCCGGCCGTCTGGAAGAGATGCCCGCCGAGGAGGGCTTCCCCGCCTATCTGCCCAGCCGTCTGGCCGCGTTCTACGAGCGCGCCGGCTGCGTGGACACGCTCGCGGGCGGCGAGGGTTCCATCTCCGTCATCGGCGCCGTGTCGCCGCAGGGCTCGGACTTCTCCGAGCCGGTCACGCAGAACACCAAGCGCTTCGTGCGCTGCTTCCTCGCGCTGGACAAATCGCTGGCGTATGCGCGCCACTACCCCGCCATCAACTGGACCATCAGCTACAGCGAATACTATGAGGACCTCGACCCGTACTACGAAAAGAACATCGGGCCGGACTTCTGCCGCCTGCGCGGCCGCATGCTGGGTCTTCTGAGCGAGGAGAACAAGCTGATGGAGATCGTCAAACTGATCGGCTCCGACGTTCTGCCCGACTCGCAGAAGGTGACGCTGGAGATCGCGCGCGTCATCCGCGTGGGCTTCCTGCAGCAGAACGCGTTCCACAAGAACGACACCTACGTGCCTCTGGAAAAGCAGATGTGGATGATGGATGCCATCATGCATCTGTACGACCGCGCCGCCGCGCTGTGCGAAGCGGGCGTGCCGGTGAGCGCGATGAGCGCGGCCGGACTGTTCGACCGTCTCATCAAGGTGAAGTATGAGATCCCGAACGACCGCGTACAGATGTTCGGCGACGTGGAAAAAGAACTTGACCGCGTGTGCGACGAGCTGCTGGCAAAGCAGAAAGCCGCCGCGCCGCAGAAGGAGTGAGCGCAATGGCAATGGAATATCTGGGTCTTGACGAGATCAACGGCCCGCTCGTGGCGCTCGACGGCGTCGAGGGCGCCGGGTACGAGGAAATGGTCCGTCTGCGCACCGCGGACGGAGAGCGTCTCGGACGCGTCATCGCGCTGGAGGGCAGCCGCGCCGTCGTGCAGGTATTTTCCGGCACGAGCGGCCTGTCTCTGGACGGCGTGAGCACGCGTTTTTCCGGCAAGCCGATGGAGCTTGCCCTCGCCCCCGAGATCGTGGGGCGCATCTTCAACGGCGCGGGCGAGCCGATCGACGGCCTCGGCAGCGTCTATCCCGAAAAATTTGCGGACGTCAACGGCAGCGCCATCAACCCGGTGAGCCGCGCGTATCCGCGCAACTACATCCGCACGGGCATTTCGTCCATCGACACGCTCATCACGCTGATCCGCGGCCAGAAGCTGCCGATCTTCTCCGGCAGCGGCATGAGCCACAACCGTCTGGCCGCGCAGATCGTGCGCCAGGCGCGCATCAGCGAGGAGGAGGGCGCAAATTTCGGCATCGTGTTCTGCGCCATGGGCGTCACGAAGGACGTCGCCGACTACTTCCGCCGCAGCTTCGAGGAATCGGGCGCGCTGAACCGCGTGACGATGTTCGTGAACCTCTCGTCCGACCCGATCATCGAGCGCATCCTGACGCCGCGCTGCGCGCTGACGGCCGCGGAATATCTGGCGTTCGAGCAGAACATGCACATTCTGGTCATCATGACGGATATGACGAGCTACGCCGAGGCGCTGCGTGAGCTGTCGAGCTCCAAGGGCGAGATCCCCGGCCGCAAGGGCTATCCGGGCTATCTGTATTCGGACTTCGCGTCGCTGTACGAACGCGCCGGCGTCATCAAGGGCCGCGGCGGCAGCGTGACGCAGATCCCCATCCTGACGATGCCGAACGACGACATCACGCACCCGATCCCCGACCTGACGGGTTACATCACCGAGGGCCAGATCGTGCTGGACCGCTATCTCGACCAGCAGGGCATCTATCCGCCCATCAGCGTGCTGCCCTCCCTGTCGCGTCTGATGAAGGACGGCATCGGCGAGGGCTTCACCCGCGCCGACCACGCCGACGTCGCGAACCAGCTCTTCGCGAGCTACGCGAAGGTGTCTGACGCGCGCGGCCTCGCGTCCGTCATCGGTGAGGAGGAACTGTCGGCCTCCGACAAGCTCTACCTCTCGTTCGGCGACCGCTTTGAGCGCGAGTTCCTCGGCCAGGGCGCCGACACCGACCGCACCATCGACCAGAGCCTGGACCTCGGCTGGCATCTTCTCTCGATCCTGCCGCGCGAGGAACTGGAGCGTCTGGACGAGAAGCTGCTGGACGAACACTACGGCAAACACTGATTCGGACCGCGGAAAGGAGGCGGCATCATGGCGGAACAGATTTTCCCCACCAAAGGCAACCTGATCGCCTGCAAAAAGAATCTGGCGCTGGCCAAGCTCGGCTTTGACCTTCTGGACCGCAAGCGCAACGTGCTGATGCGCGAGATGATGAAGCTGATCGACGAGGCGGCCGCCATGCAGCGCGAGATCGGCGACACCTTCTCCGAGGCGTACAGCGCATTGCAGAGCGCCAACATCACCCTCGGCATCGACCGTTCGCTCGGCGAGCTGCACACCGAGGAAAACGGCTTTTCCTACACGAGCCACAGCATCATGGGCGTGGAACTGCCCACGACCCACCTGGAGACGACCGCGCCGGCGCCGTATTACGGATTTCACGGCACGAGCGCTCAGCTGGACAACGCGCTCATCTGCTTCGACCGCGTGAAACGCATCTGCGCGCAGCTCGCGGGCATCGAGAACAGCGTCTACCGTCTGGCCACGGCCATCAAGAAGACGCAGCGCCGCGCCAACATGCTGGAGAACGTCGTCATTCCCCGTCTGGAGACGAACATCCGTTACATCTCCTCGACGCTGGAAGAACATGACCGTGAGGAATTCACGCGCATGAAGGTCATCAAACGCTACAAAAACAAGAGCGCCTGAGCAGTTCTCAGACGCGCTCTTTTCGGGACAGCTTTTCGGCTGTCCCCTTTTTTGTTCTAATTTTCGTCATATTGCACTGATAATTCTTTCACAACTTGTGCAAGTTGCATACTTTAAGGAAGAAAAAGCCAAAAAGGTTCATGGCGATTGCGGATTGAAGCGGACGGGCCAATCTCATATAATGAAGATGTCAAAGGAACTGGCCTTTGACGGGAAAGGAATCGCGCCGCAAGGCGGCGCAGAACAGGAGGCATTTCAGATGAAACTTATGAACTGGCTCAAGCGCGGATTTGCCTCGCAGGCGTCCATCGTGATGCCGGGGGAACCCTGGGCGATCATCGAACACGAATGATCTACCGCTTGAAGCGGGCCGCCGGAACGGCGGCCTGATCCATCGCCTGCCGCAGTTTGCGGCAGGCGATTTTTGTTGTCCGCGCACATTTCCCCGACTTTTTGAACAATCCGTGAATTCTCAGTTTCCCTGTT
>NHCFI02800__coassemble_846_pt1 | contig 29085 bp, 19 predicted proteins | sample NHCFI02800__metabat2_high_PE_010 | metagenome-assembled genome bin NHCFI02800
ATACAGCCGCACGGGCACGCCCGGCGTGAGGCGGGAGAGCACCAGCGCGTACGTCGCGACCTGCGGGGCGTAGGCCGTTTTCAGACGCTGTGCGTACTGCGCCGCGCTCTCTCCGGGCAGCATGCGGTCTGTCTTGTAATCCACCACGGCCCAGCCCTGTTCAGTGCGCACGGCGAGGTCGATCACGCCGTGGAGATCGACGGGTCTCCCGTCCGGGCGGCAGCCGGGCAGCGAGCGGAAGATGTGTTCATAGAGCGGGTCGTCGGCGTCGTCCGCCGAGAGCCAGAACGGATATTCCGTCACAGCGCCGCCTCCGGCCAGCAGCGTTCGCAGCGCAGAGCCGTCGCGGAGAACGTCTTCGCACAGCGTTGCGGCGTGCGCGGCGAGATGCTGCGCAGGCGCGCCGTCCCTCTCTTCGAGCCCGAGCATGCGGCGCTCGGCCGCCGACAGCTGCGGCGGCAGTGTCTCGTTCGCGGCCTGCGCGGCCAGCGGGAGCAGCCGCGCTTCGTCCCACGCGCTCCGGTTCACGGCGAGCTCGAGCGTCCGGTGCACGATCGTTCCCCAGAGATTGCCGTGGGGCTGTTGCGCGGGCGCGTCCGCTGTGTCGTCCTGTGCGAGGCGCGCCGGGGGCTCGGGGTGATCAAGGCCGCTCGGTGTGACGGAGATGCGAGAAGCCCCGGGCAGCGACGCGAGCGCGTGTTTGAGTTTTGCGTCCTGCGACGCGTCCGGAGCGTCCGCTCCGCGCTCGGTCAGATTGCACGGCGTTCCCTGCGGGTCGAAGAGGGGGGACGTATCCCAACCGGGAAGTGCCCCGGGTTTCAATTCCGGACAGTCCAGAAGTCCCCACGCGTCGCCGCCCACGGACGGGCAGCGGCCGACGAGAAGCAGCTCGGCGGCGCGCGTTGCGGCCACATAGACAAGGCGGTCGTTCTCCGCCGCGGCAAATTTCTCCTCTTCCCCGGAGGCGTCGTCCCATCCCGGCGGCACGGCGGTGAAGCGCTGTCCGTCCTCTCCGGCGCGCCGGCCCGAAAAGCGGAGCAGGGCTTTTCCGCGCCGCATGTGCCGGACAGGGCCGCGCGAGGTGACCTTCCCCGGCGCGAGGAATACAACGCGCGCCTCCAACCCCTTTGATTTGTGCAGGTTCATCACCTGGACCTGATCGGCGTCCGGTTCGCTGTCGAGCTGGCGCTCCAGCGAACTGTGCGCGAGCTGGACGGCTCGTCCGAGCAGCCCGTGCAAACTCTGATCCGGCGCGCGGCGCAGCATCGCGAGATACTGGCACACCCAGCTGAAATCCTGCCGGCGGTCCGCGCCGTCCCAGAGACCGAAATCCCCGGACAGCAGTTCCTCGACAAGCGCCGACGGCGGCAGCTCCGCGCACAGGCGCTGCGCCCGGCGCATCCGCGCGAGCATCCGCGCGGGAGAGGAAAGCCCGTCCGGCAGATTCGCAATTTCGGACGCGTCCGTGCGAAGCAGCGTCATGAGGTCACAGCCCGTGTGCTGCTGCACCGCGAAGATCTGCGCGGGGGAGACGCCTGCGCTGTCGAGCAGCTGCACGGCCGCCACGGGATTGCGCGGATGCAAGAGAAAATCGCACCACAGCGCGCAGCGCGCGACAGGCAGAGTGTCGGAGAGATCGTGCTGTCCGCTGGCGTTCACGGGGATGTGCCGCGCCCGCAGCGCGTCGCGGTATACTTCCACCTGGCTCTTGGTGCGGCACAGAATCATGAAATCCCGGAACGCCGCGCGCTTTGTCTCCACCGCGCGCTCGATGAACGCGGCGACGGCGGCAGGGCAGCCCTCCGGGTCCTCCGCCGGGAACGAATACGCGCCCGAACCCGGAGCCGTCCGGCCGGACGGCGAGTGCATCTCGATGAACCCGGCCTGATAGTCCGTCCCCGTCATCACGGGGCAGAAGATGCCGGTGACGTACTCGCACAGCGCTTCGGTGCTGCGGAAATTGTACTGCATCGTCGCGACCTGCCCGGCCTGCCCCTGCGCAAACAGCCGGCGCACCTGATCGTACACCTCGATGTCCGCGCGGCGGAAGCGATAGATGGACTGCTTCGGGTCGCCGACGAGGAACAGGCTGCCGGGGCGCGGCACGCACTTGGTCCAGTCGCGGTCGAAGTGTTCCGCCGTCAGGTAGAACAGCAGCTGCGCCTGCACGGGATCGGTGTCCTGAAATTCATCCACGTAGATGACGCGCCAACGGCTGCCGAATGTCCGGCGCGCATCGGGGTCGTCCCGCACGAGGTCGCGGGCACGCGTCAGCAGATCGTCGAACGACACAAAGCCGCGCGCCTGTTTGTCCCGCACCATCGCATCGCGGCAGCGCTCCAGCGCTTCGGAGATGAGGGCGTGCAGCAGTTCATCACGCTGTTTCACAAGCCCGGAGATGTCTTTCGTTTGCAGGATCAGGCGGATGCAGCCGTGCACAAAGCGGCATTCCGGCGACTGCTCCTGCTTGCGGAGCACAGGCTCCAGCTGCGCAAGTTCCCGCCGCCGCTCTGCGAGCGTCGCAATGCTTTTCGCCGTCGGATTGCTGCGCGTCTCCAGCTTGTCGATCTCGGCTTTCCATTTGGACGCGGTGCGGGAGTTCCCGGAAAATTCGTTCCACGCGGCAACGGCGGGGGAGTCGGGGTCGGGAATCAGGCGCTGCAGGTCGAGTTTTTTCGGCGAGCCGTCCTCCCATTGGGTCACCGACACAGAGCAGCCGCGCCGGTTGCGCGCGGTTGTGAACGCTTCCGCGAGGAACACCCAGTCGGCGGCCTCTTCGGCCGATGTGATCGGCTCAAACGTGAGCGCGCGTGTGAGCCACGGCGTGCACGGCGCGGCGGCGCCGTCCGGGAAGAGCGCGGCGATTCCGGCGCGCATCTGCTCGGCCCCGGCGATGATCTCTTTCTCAAGGCGCGAATATTCCGGCGAGCCGGGAACAAGGCGCACCGCCTGCGCGTCCCCGCACGCGAGAAGGCGGAGAAACGCCTCCTGCAGGCCGGACGGCTCGATGCCGAGCGCCCGGAGGGATGCGAACCGGTCCTCGTGTTCGCGGCAGTACGCCTCGAAGAACTCGCGCACGTACCGCGCCGTTGCGCTCTCGTCCAGCATCACCGGCGAGAAACCGAGCCCCGCGGCAAGCGGCATCTCGCTCAGCATCCGCTGGCAGAAGCTGTGCACCGTGCTGATCTGCACGGCGTCCACGCGCGCGATGATCTCCGTCAGCCGCGCGGCTTCTTCCGGGGTGGCGGCGTTCCGGCGCTCGCACAGCGCGTCCGTGAGACGCTCGCGGAGCTGGTTCGTCGCCTTGTTGGTAAACGTGATGGCGGCGAGCTCCTCCGGGGCGCAGAATCCGCCCGCGAGCTGATTCACCATGCGCTGCACGATCAGATGCGTCTTTCCCGCGCCCGCACCGGCCTCCACGAGCCAGTTGGCGCGGTAGCTCTGCGCGTCGCGCTCGAGAAAGCTGCGAAGCTCCGCTTCCGTCATAACAAATTCCTCCTTTACGAGCGGCAGAACCCGCGGTACGGGCAGAACGTCCCGCATGCGCGGCGGTCGGCGCGCTGTTCCTCGCTGCCCGTCTCCCACGCGCCGCCGGACCACGACAGGCACGGGTTGCGCGGCGGGTCTCCGGCGTTTGCGCACAGCAAATCGAGAAACGCTTCGAGCTGCGCGGCGGCCTGTGCGCGCGGCCCGGCGGACATGTCGCGCTCCAGCACGCTGCCGTCGCGCAGGCTCAGATACGACGCGCGGCGCACCGCGCCGGGCTCGCCGAGCAGAGCCTCGGCGGCGAGCGTGTACAAAAGCGGCTGCACGTAGCGCTCGGGATGGTCGCGGTATTTGCCGATGTCGCCCGTCTTGTAGTCGACGATGGCGAGGCTGCCGTCCGCCAGACGGTCGATGCGGTCGATGCTGCCGTTCACGTGCAGCGCGTATTTTCCGACGTTCACGACGACGTCGCCGTGCGCGCCGCCGAACCCGACCTCCGTGCCCGCGACGGTGCTGCCGTCGGCAAGGCTCTTCGCCCCGGTGAGCACGAGCGCCATCGCGCGCGCCGTGTCGGCGGCGACGCGCTCATCGGACGCGGGCGGGTACGTGCGCCGCAGCGCCTCGGCGCGCAGCGCGAGGATGCACTCGGCATCGGCTTCCCGGCACACCGGGCGCGAGAAATACTCCTCCAGCGCGCCGTGCACCAGCGTGCCGATCGCCCCCGCATCAAGCCAGCGGGTGCGCGGCGGCTCCACGGCGAGCGGTTCGGTGAGCTGCAGGAAATATTGCAGATAGAAGCGGTACGGGCACGTCAGCGCCGTCTCGAGCGCGCTGGCGGAGAAGCTGCTCTGCGCCAGCCAGTCCGTAAAATCCGGGAACGCGCGTCGCGGCGTATTCGCATTGTTTGCTTTTTCGGATGTTTCCCGCGCTTCGGGAACATCCGGCAGATCGGGCGCGTCGGCGAACCCGAACGTCTCTTCGGGGCAAGTGTGCCGCAGCTGGGTGTAGATCAGCGCGGCGGGCTGCTCCTGCAGATCGTCCGACGTGTAGTCGGGCCGAATGAGAACCGCGCGCCCCTCGTGGTTCGCAAGCAGCGTGCGCAGGCTGAGAGCGAGGTCTTTTCTGGCGGCATTCGGCACGGTGCCGAACGCGGAGACGGCCGGGCGCGCGGCCATTTCGTTTGCGGAGAGCCCTGCGGCGTATACGACGTCCGCGCCCGTGCCGAGGCACTGGTCGAACGTGCCGCAGAAGAGCGCGTTCCCCGCCGGAGCGGCGGAATACCGGAAGTCCCCGCCGGATTCCAGCAAAAGCCGCACGAGGTCGCCGCCCGCATTGCACAGCTGCGCCGTCACGGCGCGCATCTGCGCCACCGCCGCGCCGGCTGCGGCGTCGCGCACGCGCCAGTGCGCCTGCAAAAACGCGGCGAGCGCATCGCGCTGCCCGTCGCCCGGCGTCAGCGCCGCAAAAACGAGCGCGAAGAAATCCTTCCACGCGCGGCGGTTTTCGCAGAGTGTTTCGGAGTCGCCGGGCAGCGGCTCCCACACGAGGGCGTAGCGCTCCCGGCCGCGCCAGACCTTGCAGCCGCGCAGCCGGCGCAGCAGCGCGCCGGGCGCGGGCACGGCAAAGCCGGGCGTGTTCAGAAGGTCGATCAGGCGCTCGGCCTCAAAGCCGCCGTCGCGCCAGTCGGCAAGGCCGCGCAGCAGGGCAAACAGGCTGCTGTGGCGCAGCGGGATGCCGCCCTCGACGGCGACGGGCACGCCGAGACGGCAGCCCTCGCGCCGGAACGCGAGCGCGTATTCGAGCGTCGGCACGGCCACGGCCGCGCGCGACGGGGACATACCGGACTGCGCGAGGTCGGAGAAGACGAAGCGCACCTCGTTTTCCTGCCCGCGGCAGCGCACGAAGCGGCAGCGCCCGCGCAGACGGTCCCGCAGTTCTGCGGCGTCCGGCCGCGCGGGTTCGATCAAGGTCTCGCGCCCGCCGGACGCTGCGTCCCACAGGCGCTGTTCCAGTGTTGTCAGCTCCGCTGTGGCGAGACGCGCGAATTCCTGCCCGGGCAGCGGCACTTCGCCGCGCTCAAGACGTCCGGCGGCAAGTCGGTACAGTGCGGGGCGCGTCAGCGCGTGCGCCGTTTCCAGATGCCGGTCCAGACGGGCGCGCAGAGCGCGCAGAAGCGCCGCGTCGCGGCCATCCGGAATATCGGAGCAGTCCAGTTCCCACGCCTCGAGCTGCCGCCACAGCGCGCGGGCGGCCGCAGGGGTTTTCCACGCGTCCGGGAACGCCTCGCCGCCCGCTTCGCACAAAAGACGCAGCACGGCCTGTTCCGTCTCAAGGCGCGTCAGCAGGCGCGGCGCGCTGTCTGCGGCCGTCACGCCGGAGCAGACGTCCGCGGCCAGCGTGAAGACGGAGTGCGCCGTCACGCCCGCAATGCCCCGTCCGCGCCGCGCGCACTGAGCCAAAATACGCCGCCCCGCACTGCGGGACGGCGCCAGAAGCACGCGCCGGACAGGCTGGGTCGCGCAGAACGCAAGGATCTGCGCGCAGAGGTCCGGTCGGGGTTCCTTCATGAAAGATGCCTTCTTTCGTTCGATTTCAGGTGATGCCGCACGCGTCGCGGTAGAGCGTGCGGGCGTATCCGTCCGTCATGCCGCTGAGATAGTCCGTGACGGCGAGGATGCGCAGGTACAGATCCGTTCCCTCGTCGCCGGTGCGCGCCGCGCGGTAGTCCTGCAGATGGCGCTCGGGCATCGTGACAAGGTATTTGCGGTCGGCGCTCGTGGGCTTTGCGTCCGGCGTCTGGTACGCCTTGTCGCAATAGAGCACGGCGCTCACATATTTCTCCAGCAGGAACGTGACGATGGACTCCGCCGCGAGCTCAAGGCGCAGCACGGCGCGGGAGTCGTACGCGAAGCGGGCGGTGATCTCCTTGAGCACGTGCAGCGTGAACGCGTGGTTCGTCCCGTCGAACAGCTCGTTGCGGAACGTTCCGTCCATGATGTCCTTGTAGTGGTAACTGAAGCTGTACACCGCCGCGTTCATCAGCCAGTAGCGCGCCTGAAGCAGCCACGCGTGGAAGATGTGCGCGCCGTCCTCCGGCGGTGCGGCGCGCAGCGCGTCCTCGAGTTCAAGCAGCAGGCGGTGCGTGTAGTCCTGCGCGGACTTCGGCTCGATCGCGCTTGCATCGTAGAACGAGCGGTAGCACGCGATGAATTCCTCCAGCGTGAACAGGTGCTTGCTCAGCGCGTCCTCGAGGTCGGCGGTCGCGTAGGCGATGTCGTCCGCGGCCTCCATCAGGTACGTCAGCGGATGGCGGCACACAGCCCCGTCGGCGCCGTGCATCCCGAGCGTGTCCGTCACGCGGCGGAAGACATCGGCCTCGGCGGCAAAATAGCCGAGTTTGTGCAGCTTTACGTCCGGATCGTCGCGGCGGAAGTGGCACGAGTCGGTCGGGTATTTCAGCAGCGCGCCCATCACGGCCATCGAGAGGTTGATGCCGCTGCCGAAGCGGGACTTCGCCAGCAGGCGCAGCGCCTGCGCGTTGCCCTCGAAGTGCTCGAGGTCCGAGGCCATCTGCGGCGTCAGCCACGCGCGCAGCGGCTTGTTTTTGTATTGGATGCGGTCGAGCGCCGAGGAGAACCACTCGCCGATCAGCGCCTCGCCGAAGTGGCCGAACGGCGGGTTGCCGAGGTCGTGCAGAAGCGCCACGCACGCCAGCACGGAGGGGATCTCCATGCGGTAGCGGCGCAGTTCCTCTTTTGCATACTGGCTCGTGTCGCCCGTCAGCATCATGCCGAGCTGGCGCGCAACGGTCGAAACTTCGATCGAGTGCGTCAGCCGCGTGCGCACGAAGTCGCCCTTGTCGAGCGGAAAGACCTGCGTCTTGTCCTGCAAACGGCGGAACGACGCGCTGTTGATGAGGTGGTTGTAGTCGATCTCGAACGGGTTCACCGGAAAGCGCGCGAACACTTCCGGCAGCGCCGTTTCTCCGCCGAGTTTCTCCGTGGAGAGCAGGGCGTTCCATTCCATCATGATTGAGGTTCCCCCTTGATGCGCCGCGCGCGGTCACGCGGGCGCGAAACTTTTCTCCAGTATAGCAAATCGTGCGCTCATTCACAAGAAAACGCCGAAAAAAGCGCGCCCGGCGCGGCGTGTGCGCACCGGGCGCGGCAAGCGGACGTCACGCGCCGCGCAGGCCGAAGCGTCCGGCCTTTTCCTCGCGCAGCGCATCGAAGCCTGCCTCGAGTTCGCGCACGGCACAAGCGAGGTCGTCCTGTTTCAGGCTGCCCATCGACTCGGGGCGGAAATCGTCCTCCTTAGCCAGGCGCTGCGCCTGCATTCGGATGCAGGCCTCGAGCAGGCGGCGCGCCTCGCGGCCCGAGCCGAAGTCCTCCTCCTGCGCGCGGCGCTCAAAGTACGGCACGACCGTCTCGCGCCAGCGGGAGGGCAGCTTGAGCAGTTGTTTTTCGGCCAGCTTTTCGAAGATGGCGGGCAGCTCCTTGTCGGGGCTGTACGGGTCGAACTGGATCGTGCCCGTGATGCGGCTCGCAAGGCCGGGGTTTGCGTTGAGAAACGCGCGCATCCGGTTGTCCTTCGCGCCGCCGTATCCCGCGAAGATGACGACGCGGTCGGGTTCGAGGTTTTCCAGTTCGATGCACAGCTGGCCCATCGCCTCCTGCGCGAAGTGGTCGTTGTTCAGCCCCGCCTCGCCCGACTCCGCGAGCGCGTACGCCTCGTCGATCAGCAGGAACGGGTGGTTTTCAAACAGCTCGTGGATCATCGGTGCGGTCTGACCGACGTATTTCGCTTTGAGCTGCGCGCCCGAGACCTGGCAGAACGTGTCGCACCAGCACTCGCCGCCCAGAAGATTGTTTTCCTGCAGCCAGTAGTGCAGCAGACGCGCGGCCGTCGTCTTGCCGGTGCCCGGCGCGCCGGCAAACAGAAGCACCTGCCCGTGCTTTTGCATCGGGAAATTGTGCTGCCAGCGATGTTTGTTCAGACGCATCATGTCCACCACACTCTGCAGCTGCCGCTTGACGTTCTCGCATCCGTACATCGTGGGCTCTTCGGCGCGCACTTTGGCCTGCCTGCGCTTGCGGTCGGCGATGGCCTGCGCCATCGGCCGAAGCGCCTCGCTGCGCGTCAGCGCACGGGTTTCTCCCAGTCCGGCCGGAAAATTCTTGTGCAGAAGCCGCGCGTATTTCTCCACGTTCGCGTTGGTGACGCCGCCGCTCTGCGAGCGGTAGATGTCCAGCTCCTTGAGCACGGTCTGCGGGCGGCAGCGCCGGTCCAGTTTCAGATGGAAATAGTCCAGCTGCTGCGTGAGGAGCTTCCGGTTGTACGCCGCCGAAAACGCGGGTTTTTTCACCTGCACGGCGTCCGCGGCACACGAGAAAATCAGCTCCTCGGCAAGCGACGCCGAGCCGGGATTCGAGGTGCCGAACATGCCGAAGCTGCGCTTGTCCTTCCAGTAGTGGATGGGGACGACGACCATCGTCAGGCTGCGCATCTTCACCTGCCGCTCGATCTCCGGCAGAAGATCCGGGCCGGGGCTGTCGGTGCAGATCACCAGCGGGTGGCGGCTTTGCACGCGCGTCCAGTGCGGGCAGCGCACGCGCTGACCCTGCTTATTCACGCGGAACGAATCGGACAGCATCTGATCGATCGTGACGAACGTGCCGTCGGAGTTCGGCGGCGTGAAGACGGGAAGCATGTTCTCGAGGCTGACGCGTTCGTCCGGTTCCTCGAAGATCATGTCCAGCAGGTCGTCCGAGTCATCCGGATCCGGCGCGTCGAGAAGCTCCGACCGGCTCAGAGAATCGTCTTCGTACACGCCGCCGTGCAGTGCGGCGATGTAGGCAGCCGCCATCAGCCCGAGTTCCTGCGTCTCGCTCATGATGACGCAGCACAGATGGTCGCCCTGGAGGGTGACATGGTTGATGTCGCTGAAATGCTGCGCGATCGCAAGATCGCTGCGGACTTCCTCTTCGGACAGAAACGGAACGACGACGCAATCCACGCTCGCCTGAATTTCCGTGAATTTCTGTTCCGTCCGGATGAGTTCGGGAAGATAAATGGGATTGTGCTGCGTTTCCATACCATTCGGTTTCATACGGATTTCCTCCTTGCGGTTCACTCAATGCTGTCCGCGCTGCGCATCGCGCGCGGGTTCGGCAAGAATTTCGTCGATCAGCCCGTATTCCTTCGCCTGTTCGGGCGTCATGAAGCGGTCGCGCGCGGTGTCCGTCAGGATGCGCTGCGCCGTCTGCCCGGCGTATGCGGCGAGGAGGCCGTTGAGCCTCTCGCGGGCGGCCGCGATGCTCGCGGCGGCGATCTGGATGTCGTCGCACTGTCCGCTCGCGCCGCCGCTGGGCTGGTGGATCATGATCTGGCTGTTCGGCAGCGCGAAGCGCCGGTCGCCCGCCGCCAGCAGCACAGCGCCCATGCTCGAGGCCTGTCCCATACAGAAGGTGTGCACGGGATGGCGGCACTGGCGCATCACGTCGTGAATGGCGAGCCCGTCGGTGACGCTGCCGCCGGGGCTGTTGATGTACAGGCTGATGGGCTGAATGCCCGGCTGCGCGTCGAGGTAGAGCAGCGCGCTCGTGACGAGTTCCGCCTGCGCGGTGTCGATCACGCCGCTGAGCACGATGATGCGCTGTTCGAGAAGCGCCGAGCCGATGTCGCGCATGCGGCCCATCGTGTCGGTGACTACGGGAATGGTATTCATGGTTCGTTCCTCCTTGTCTTCGTTTCGGTGCAATCAGATTGTATCGCAGTCAAAATTGAAACGGGAAAAAATTCCCGCTGTTTGACGGGCGCGGGGCTTTATGCTATCGTTGAGACAAAATGTGCGGTGAAAAGGGGATTTTATCATGGAATGGCAGTGGGGATGGCTCGAGGCAAAGAGCGTGGAGCGGCGGCGTGCGGACGGCCGGGGCGCGCGCGCCGGGCGGCAGAAGCTGCGCGCATACCTGCGCGCGGCGGGCGAGGATGCCGGGGCGCATCTCATCACCGCCGGGCTGCGAAACGGCCAGTATTACACCGCCATCCACCGCGACCAGTTTGCGCGCGAGCTGTGCGGCGGAAACCTCTTTTACATCGGCCTGTTCGACGAGGCGTCGGAACATCTCGAGTTCTGGCGCCCGGCGCGCCTTGCGCTCAGCGCGGCCGATGCGTCCGACGAGCGGGCGGCGCGCGCCGCGCTCGAGAGCGCCGTGGGCGGCGCGGTCGGCGTGACGGCCGACGGGCGCTATACCATTACGATTAAGGAAAGCGACGTCAGGGCCGCGGGCTCTGCGTGGCGGCGCGCGTGAGAGGGGGAGAGGCATGGACCGGACGAATCTGATCGACCTGATGACGCCGCCCCGCGGCTTCTGTTTTGCGTGCGGCGCGGGAATGGTGTACTCCGCCGACGAGAAGACGGTCGGCGCGATGCTGCGCGCGCTGAACGTCGCGTACGACGCGCGTGCGCGGGAGAGATTCGAGCGCGGGGAGTCGTTCCGGCTCTTCGTGCAGCAGGGCAACTACGACGGCGCGGCGCGCAACTTCCTCACCGCCGTCGCGCCGCGTGAGGGCTGTCTGCACGCGAAGGTGTTCTGCCTGCGCTTTGAGCGCGGGGATGAGTGCGCGGTGCGCGTCCTCGCGGCCAGCGCAAACCTCACGAATGCGGACGAGCTGAACGTCTACGCACAGATCGACCGCACCGGGGACGCGGCGGAGACGCTGTGGAACGCCCTCTCCGTCACGCCCCGCGCGTGGGACGAAGAAGATCCCGAAACCGCGGTGCGCGGGCTGCTGCACCGGTGCGCGGAGCAGACGGGGCTCATCCCCGTCACGAAAGAGACGCTCGCCGCCCTCGAGCGCGAGGCGGAATCGGCGGAGAAGACGCTCGTCGTGTCGCCGTTTCTCACGGCGGGCGTGCTGCGCCGCCTCTTTGCGGGGAGCGGGGAGAAATATCTCGTCACGCGCGCCGAGGCGCTGCGCACGGCGGGGCCGCTGCCGAAAGACGTGTCCGTCCTGACGCTGGAGAGCCGGGACGGCGGGGACGATCTCGCCGCGGCGCTGCACGCGAAGCTCTACGCGTTTGAATCGGGCGGAAAGACGGTGCTCTGCCTCGGCTCGGCGAACGCGACGGCGTCGGCGTTCGCAAAAAACATTGAGGTGCTGGCGCGCCTTGAGGAAAAGCGCGGCGTGATCGACGCGATTGTCAGCGCGTTCACGCTCTGCGAGGGTGCGGCGGCGCAGGAGGCGGACGGAGCGCTCATCGAGGAAAAGGAATTTGACGCCGCATGCCGGGACATCCTCGCGTCGTTCCGTGCGCAGGAAGGGAAGTACCGCGCCGAAGCGCCCGCCGGGTGGCGGCTTGCGCTCGACGGCCGGGAAGGCGTGCGCGGCGGCACCGCCGTGTGCTGGGAGAAAACCGGCGCGCGCCGCCGCGCGGCAAAGCTAACGGTGCGCGACGAAAAAGGACATGAAAAAACCATTTCGCTGCTGCTCGCGGGCGAGCCGCTCCCCGTGGACCGGGAGGCGCTCGAGCGCGGCGCGGACGCGGCCGTGGCCGAGGCGCTGCGCTCGGCACTCCGCACGCGCGCCACATCGGACGGTGCGCGCGAAGCGGTCGGCGGGCACGGCGCACGCAGCGCGGACGCCCCGGACGACTCGCTGCCGAGAGTGCTCGGCGACATTGACACGCCGGAGGCGGCGCATCGGGCGGCGCGCGCGCTCGAGACCATTGCGGAGGGGCTGCCGGAGAACGATGCGCGCCGCGCGTGTCTCGCGGGCATCGCGGGGCAGGTGCGCGCCGTCTGGGCGGACTGCCGGCCGAAGGAGGGGACGGTATGAACCGGGAAGAAGCGCTGAACACCGCGCGCAGCACGGGTGACCGTCTGATGAACGGCCGCCTGATGCCCTATCAGCGCGCGTCGGTGGAGGCGATCTGTGAGACGTTCGAGCGCAAGGACCGCGCGCTGCTGGCCGACGAGGTCGGCCTCGGCAAGACGGAAATTGCAAAGGGCGTCATCGCGCAGATGGCTCTGCGCTGCTGGGAGACGCACGGGCGGCCGCTGCGCGTCGCGTATCTGTGCGCCAGCCAGAACGTCGCACGCCAGAACTTTTCGAAGCTGCGCATCTTTGACGCGTCTCGCGGAGAGTCGGACCAGACGGCCGGTGACCGCCTGCGCGCGGCGCTCGCCGCGTATCACGATGTGAGCGGCGTCCCGGCGTCCCATAAAAAAGTGAGGGAATTCCTCGCGAAGCCGTCCGTGTACACGCGCGCGGCCGAGTGGCTGCTGGCGCGGTATACCGGCCGCTCGGTCGAATCGGCAATGGACCGGGCTGTGCGCGCAATCTATCTGCCCGAGGCGGGCGGCCGCGCGGCAAGTGCCTCGTCCGAGTGGGCGGCCAATGACGGCGCCCGCGTGCTGGAACACGCGGCGCAGCTGCGCGGAGTGCTTCTGAACGGGCTGCCGGAGTCGGCCGTGCTGCGCCGTCTGTGGGAGGACGCCGCGCACGAGCACGCAAAGGAAGGCGCAGCGAAATGCTGGTACGCGTTCAACAAAGCGGCGGCGTACTGCCTGCGGTACGGCGTGGAGGAGGACTACCGCCTCTCGATGCAGCATCTGTACGCGGCCGAGGCGGCGGCGCAGAGCGGCGGCGTGATGGAACTGCAGTGCCTTACGCCGCGCACGTCGCTCCAGATCGGCAGCGGCAAGGGAACGTACCGGGAGCGCGCGCTGCTGGCGGCGTCGCTGCAAAACGGGCGGCAGCTGCTCGCGGACCGGGAAATCGCCGCGAAATTCGTGGGCGAAGTGGACGCACAGCGCTTTGCGGAGGAGTTTGCGTCGTTCGAGCGCCGTCTGCGCGCGGCGGGCGTTGCCCCGCTCAGCACTTCGCAGCTCGGTGTCGACGTCCGCACGGCTCCGATGTCCGACATCCGCCGGGCGTTCATCCGCCGCAATCTTACTCACAGCATCGGGTTCGACCTCGTCGTGCTCGACGAATTCCAGAACTATGAAGCGCTTTTGAAAGGCGGCGCCGCGTCGGAGGCAAATGTGCTGGCGCAGGCGTTTTTCGCGCAGAAGGGATGCAAACTGCTGATGCTCTCGGCCACGCCGTTCGGCATCGCGGACTACGTCCCGGAGCCGGAGGACGGCGCCGGCGCGGACAGCCTCGACGAGCGCGCCTGCCGCTCGGAAGAGGATGCGTTTGAGAGCTTTTTCACGCTGGCGCGGTTCCTCTCGGAGAGAGACGGCGTGCAGTTCGCCGCGTGGCGCGCAGAGTGGGAGCGCAGCCGTCTGACGGCTCAGGTGCTGAAGACGCACCCGCGGGAAGAACTGGAAGCGAGAAAGGCGCGGTGCGAGGCACTTCTGTTCGAACAGCTCGGCATCGTGCGCACGGAGCGCCTCGCGGCGGCCGCGCAGCCGCCGGTGACAGAACTGCGCCGAGACGATCTGTTCGACGACTACACCGCCGCGCTGCGCGTGCAGCGCCACATGGCCGAGACGGGCGTGACGGGCTGGCGCGCGGACTACGCGCAGACGACGCCGTTTGCGCCGACGTTCGCCGCAGGCTACGCCCTCGGTGCGCCGGACGGGCAGGGATGCGCGTGGTACGAGTGCGCGTCGGGTGCGTCGGACAAGATCTTTCTGCACCGCGCCGCACTCGACGGGCACGCGGCGATCGCGTCGGGCGACCCCGCGTTTGAGCGGCTGAAAGACGACCTCTTCGCGGAAAATGCCGCGGGGTATTCCGCGGCGTCGATGCTGTGGGTTCCGCCGTGCGCGCCGTCCGGCCGTCTGAGCGGCGCGTTTGCCGGGCGCGAAGGGTTCAGCAAGACTCTGATTTTCACGCATTACCGCATGACGCCCATGGCGTTCACGACGCTGTTGTGCCACGAGGCGCGCCGCCGTCTGCCGGACGCCGGACAGGAGAACGCGGGGGCGCTGCGGCCGTGGATCGCGGAGCTGACGGCGGAACGTCCGAAATCGGTGGCGGACGCGCTTGCAAAGTTATTGGAAGAACTGTTCACGCAGCCGCACGGCGTCGCGGCCGTGCGCAGCGTCTACCCGGACGGCGCATACCCCGAAGCCGTGCGCCGTTACGCGCAGGACGGCTGCCTTGCGGACGTGCTGGACGAATACCTCGGGCTTCTGCGCGCCGAGTACGGCGGGGACAACGACGCGGCCGTCGCGGACGCGCTCGACGGGGTGCGCACGCTGCGCATCGCCGAGCCGAACCTGCTTTTGTTTGACGACAAAGCCGGGCGCGTGGTGAACGGGCCGTGCGCAGCGGCGAACCGGTTCGCGGTCGGTCTGTTCTCCGAGACGGAGAGCGACGACAGCACGCGCCGCATGGCGAACATCCGCACGGCGTTCAACTCGCCGTTTCTGCCGTTCGTGTTCACGTCCACGTCCATCGGAACCGAGGGCGTCGACCTGCACTGGTACGCGCGCAGCGTCGTGCACTGGTCCGTACCGCGCCGCCCCATCGACCTCGAGCAGCGCGAGGGGCGCGTGCTGCGGTTCCGCTGCCACGCGTTCCGCCTGAACGCCGCGCTGCTGAACGCGCGGGAAAACGGAAACGGCGAGGCCCTTTCTCTGCGCCCGGAGTGGCGCGGCAGCGGCCTGTACGAGTGCCAGCTCAATTTCTTCTCGCCGGGCGAGTACGACCCCGCGTCGGGCACAGGCTGTTTCCACGTGCGCCGCTGCTTTTACGCGTCGCTCTTTTCGCGCGCTCGGGCGCAGTACGCGCGGGCAAAGCGGCTCGTCAATTCCTACCGGCTGATGATCGGGCAGGACGCGGGAGCGCTCGATGAGATGAGCGGCCTTGAAGCGGAACAGTACCGCGCGTATCAGCTCTGTCTCGCGCCGTTTCTTCACAAAAAGCCCTGATAAAAAGCGGGAGCCGCGGCTCCCGCTTTTTCGTCCGCAATCACGCCCGGCGGCGCACGGCTTCGCGCTGGTATGCGTGCGCGCCCTCGGCAAATTCGCGCAGCCCCTGCGCGCCGTCGAACAGCGTGATCTCATCCGGCGTGACGTGAAAGGCGAACGAGGCGGAGCGGAGGTCGGCGGGATTCAACGCGCGCGGGTCTTCGTCGAGCACGAGCACCCAGTACTCAAAGTCTTTTCCGCGCTCCGGCACGCTTTTGGCCAGCTCGAACAGCTCGGCGTAGGTGACAAGCCCCGCGGTGCGCAGGCCGTAACAGTCGCCGCGGCAGTCGGCCACGAGCACGGCGGGTCGCGCTTCGCGCAGGCCGAGCGATTCCCCCGGTTCGTACAGCATCCGGTTGACGATGCGCCGGGTGTCGGAGATGCCCGCGGGGATGGGCGAGTCGGCGTGCGGCCAGGCGCGCGGTGCCTGCCGGGCCGTGTGCCGCCAGCACGCCGCCAGCAGGGCGGGAAACGCAAGATCATATGTTTTCAGAATGCCGTCGTCCCGAAAGAACATCGTGTTCAGCGCACCGCTCCGTGCGGACAGCACGCTGTGCGGCATCTTGCGCACAAGGCCCCAAAAGCGTTCTGCCGTGACGTAGTTGCCACGCCCCTCAAAGCGGCAGACAAATTCAGCTGCGAGCTGAAAATCTTCCTCCGCGAGCCCGGGGCCGAACTGTTCGAGTATCTCACGGGCGACTGCCGCCGCTTCCGGCATCGCCAGCGAGCGGGGCGACAGCGCCTCGTAGAGAAAGAACAGCAGGCGGCCGAACCATGCGGCGTCCGCCTCGCCGGGCTCGAAGACGGGCCATCCCTCCGGCACGGGCGCGTCATCTGCCTGAATGAGAATGACCGGAGCGCCGCGTCCTGTCAGCGCGCGCGCATCCCGGCTGTTGATCGGCAGGCGGTCGCGCTGCTGGATGAGGACGGGCAGGCCGGTGTCCTCCGGCACGGACGGTACGAGAAGCGCGCAGCTTTCGTCGGCGGACGGCAGCGTGCGGCACAGATGCACCTGTACGTCCCGGTGAACGACGGCGTACGGTTCGTCCGGAAATTCCCGCAGATGGCGCAGCGCCGCCGCGAGGAACTGCTCCGGCCGTTCGCACAGCGCCGCCGTACCTTCGGACTCGTCCGGGCGGTAGCCGAGCGCGAGGGAGAGCAGCCGCGCGGCACAGTCCTGGGCGTGCGCCATGGTTTTGGCTCGCACGGCAAACGCGCGCGGCGCGGCCTGCCGCAGATAGCTGCAGGCGGCTTCGGCAAGAAAGGGGATCTGCATCGTCTGGGCCACCGGGCCCCAGTAACCCTGCGGAATGGAAAAAAAGTGGCGTCCGCGCGAATCGCAGCGGTGCCGGACGGCGCTGAGCCTCTCGGTGCGGTCGGTCATGGTGATTCCTCCTTTGTGTCTGTGCCATCAGGATATCAAGACAAAACAGAAAACGGGATTTTTTTCCCGGAATGAGTTGACGCGCATTCGCGACGAGCCGTATAATGAGGCAAACAAACAAAGGGGATGCGCACCATGGCAGACAGTGCCAGACGGAAATCCAATCACAGCATCGACCGTTTTTTGCTCGTCACGATGCTGCGCCGGTTTTACCGGGAGAGCCTGATCTTTCTCGGGCCGCGCGAAGAGCTGCGCCGTCTGGAGGGCAGCTGGACGCAGAATGAGCGGGAGACGTGGGCGACGGACCGTGTGCTGACCGCGCCGGTGATCGCCCGCGCGATGAACGTGTGGCTCTATGACGACGACGCCGAACAGCTGAAGCTGGAGGACGGCGCGCAGCTCGGCGCGCTGAAAGAGATGATGCGGCTGCAGTACGCCGGCGACAGCGAGATCGCATCGCTGCGCGCGCTGCGGGAGGCCTCGCCGCGCACCGAGGTGGGCATCCAGCGCAAGACGGCCGCAAACCTGCTGGGGGAGCTTGCGGAATTCGAGCAGAGGCTGTGTCGGATGCAGGATGAAACGCAGGCGGATTCCGTCGCGGCACGCCTGCAGGGGTTCCGTCTGCGCGCATGCGGGAAGAAAGATCTGTACCGCGTCACGCCCGTGGGGCAGACCGAGCACAACATGGCCGCCGTACAGACTGCATTCTATCCGTTCCTCGGCACGGACGACGCGCGCACCGTTCTCGACGGGCTGCTGTTGTCGGAGCCGGGGCGTCAGGCGATGGATGAAGTGCTCGAGGGACGCGCGCCGCAGTCGTTCGGCCGCGGAAACGGCCTGACGGAAATGCTTGCCCGCGCGCTCGACGCCGTGCGGCGCACACAGGAATTCTATTCGCTCGGTGAGGGTGAAGAAAGCGAAGGAGAATTCTGGTACGAGCTGCGCTATCACACCTGGAAGTGGACAAACGGCCGTCTGCGCCTTGTGCCGCGCAAAAAGCCCGTCCGGATGCTGCCGTGGCAGGTGGTGTACAGCAACGGATATTTTTATCTCGCGGGCCTGCGGCTCGACCTTGACCCGGCCGTCACGGGCGGGAAGGACGAGAACGGGCAGCTTGTCTTTTCCAATCTCCGGCTCGACCGCGTCTCGGATCTGCGGCAGACGGACGCCTCCGGCGGGATGCTCGAGGGATACAGCGTGAGAGACCTGCGCCGTCTGGGGCAGGCGCTCGGCGGGCGGTTTCCGGGCGGCGCGTTCGGATACCGCAACGACAGCACCATCATGTATTCCGGCGTGCCCGAGACGCTGTACATCGACTGCGACGAGAGCCTGATGAACAGCGCCGTGGACGACTTCGGCCGCGAGAACCTCGCGCGGGAGATGCCGCTGGCGCGGCCGGGATGGGTGCGCATCCGGGTGAAACAGGCCGTGTGGGAGGGTGCGAAGCTGTGGCTGCTGCAGCACGCGGAGAAGTGCGTTTTGTCGGATGTGCCCGGGCAGGAGGAAAAACGCCGCGAGCTGGAAGCTGTATTTGCCGCAGCGGCGCGGAGACTCGGCGGAAAAGAAGAATAAAAAGCGCAGCCTCCGCGTCCCGGAAAAGGACGCGGGGGCTGCATGGTTCAAAGGGCGTTCTGCCGCGTCACCAGACGCGGCCGCGCCCCGAAAGGTGGGCGATGTAGCCTGCCAGAGCCGCCGCACTCTGCAGCGGCTGGAAGAAAAAGAGAAACAGGAGGAATCCTCCGAGCGGGCGTGCGAACGGGATGCCCAGCGAGCGCTGGAACCGGTAGAGCGTGAAGTAGATCGCGGCGTTCACCGCCAGCATCAGGAGCGTCAGGATGCCCACGAACCACGGATAGCCGCACAGCGCGAGGATCACGCCGGGGATGAAGCCCGTGACGTAAGCGAGGTCGAGCGCGATCACCGCGAGGTTCACGCGGGTGAACCAGCGTGCGTAGAACGAGGGCTGGCGGCGCGGCGGAACGGCCGCGAGCCCCTCGAACATACCCATCGCCCAGCGCTTGCGCTGGCGGAAAAAGCCCCCGAGTGATTCGGGCACATCGGTGTATGCCACGGCGCGCGGCTCGTAGGAGGACGTCCGCCCTGTCGAGAGCAGGCGGTACGTCAGCACGATGTCCTCGCCCATGCATTCCTCCCAGCCGCCCGCCTCGCGCACGGCGCACGTCTCATAGGCGCTGAACGCGCCCTGCGCCACGAGCGTCGAGCCGTAGCTGCCCTGATACCGCTTGATGGCCGCGATGCTGAGCAGGTAGTCGTACGTCTGCATCGACGCGATGACGCTGCTTCCGCCGTTGCCGACGAACAGATTTCCGGCGGCGCAGACGCTGCCGCGCGCCGTGATGTGGTTCATCAGATTCTGCACGGCGGTCTTTTCCAGTACCGTGTCGGCGTCGAGCGTCAGAAAGTACGGTGTGCGCACCATCGCAAGGCCCTTGTTCAGCGCGTTCGATTTGCCCGCACGGCGGCAGAACACGAGTTCGAGCGTGCGCCCGGCGGGCGCTTCGGCGCACAGATTTTTCACCACGCAGGCCGTGCCGTCGGTCGAGCCGTTGTCAATGACGATCAGCCGGATGCGGCCCGCGTACGTCTGCGCGAACACGGAGCGGATGGCGCGGGCAATGCCGGCTTCCTCGTTGCGCGCGCTCATGAGGATCGTCACAGGCATCGACGTGCGGCGCAGGCGGGGAAGCGACCGGTTCAGAAGGTTCGACACGAGCATCGCGCTCATCAGAAAACCCGGCAGCAGCGCGATGCCGAAGATCACCCACCACACGTACGCCGCGGGCAGAAATTCCGACACCGCTTCGGCCCAGCGCCGCGCAAACAGCAGCGAGACCGCGAGCCAGACCACGGAAAATGCGACCGACACGATGAATTTCGTTTTCGCTTTCACACGATCACCTCTTTTGCCGCAGGCTATGCCGGGCGCGGCAAAGGGGTGAGAAGCGCCGGAAACGTGAAATGCGCGTTTACGAAAAAAAGAGATCCCCGGCCCGCAAAACGCAGGCTGAAGCTCTCTTTTTTGCATGATTTGCTTTTTTTCGGGAATGCTTAGGGCATACGCACGAGCGCACGCCATGCGCCGAACCCGGCTTCGAGTACGGATTCGTCGAAATCGAACGTGTCGGCGTGCAGCGGCGGCGTGTCGCCCGTGCCGAGCAACAGAAACACGCCCGGCAGCGCGCGCTGGTAGAAGGCGAAGTCCTCGGCGATCATCAGCGGCGCGTCCAGCAGCTCCATCTCCGGCAGCGCTGCGCGCACGGAGGAAAACAGCGCTTCGTCGTTGCGCACGGGCGGATATCCCTCGGAAAAGTGCAGTTCAAAGCGGCATCCGCTGTCCGTTTCCAGCGCCCGGGCGAGCGCGCCGAGCCGTGCTTTGGCGGCCTCGAATGCCTCGTCCGAAAACACGCGCAGGCTGCCCAGAAGCTGTGACCGCGCGCTCAGCGCATTGCGCACTGTGCCGCTCTCCATGCGGCCGAATTTCAGAAGACACGGCCCGAATTCGCGCCGCACGCCGTTCATCACGTCGCTTGCGCCGCACACAAAGCGCGCCGCGGCCAGCAGCGCGTCCGCGCCCTCCTCGGCGCGCGCAATGTGCGCGCTTTTGCCGCGCACCGTCACCGTCGTCTCGCTCGAGCGCGCCAGAAGCGGCCCCGGACGCGAGACGATGCGCCCGGCGGGGATGCCCGGCCACAGATGAAAGCCGAAGATGCGGTCGGCGTGATACTCCTCAAAAACGCCCGATTCGCACACGAGCTTTGCGCCGCCCGTCGTCTCCTCCGCGGGCTGGAACACGAACAGCACGTTGCGCGGCAGTTCACTGAGATGTTCCGCCACGTCGCACGCCAGCGCAAGCGCCATCGCCATATGGCCGTCGTGCCCGCAGGCGTGCATGCGCCCGGCGTGGCGCGAGGCGTACGGTGCGCCGGTCTGCTCCGCGACGGGCAGCGCGTCCATGTCCGCGCGCACGGCGGCCGTATGAGGTTTTCCCGCATCGAAGAATGCGCACACAGCGCCGCGGGACGGGGAAAATACGCGGCAGGGCAGCGGCTCCAGAATGCGGCGGACGATGGCGGACGTCTCGGGCAAATCGAAATCCAATTCCGGGACGGCGTGCAGCTCCCGGCGGAGATTCGAGAGCATCGAATGCATAAAGATGCTCCTTTCTTCGTTTCTTATCCGTATTATACGCGCGGAAAACCCGGTTAGCAAGCGAAAAAAGTGCTTGACAGAGAAAACAGTGCATGATAAAATATACGAAAATTTATACGCCTTGGATAGAGGCGCGGGGAAGAAGAGCTTCGGGAGAGCCGGCAGGCGAAGACACCGGAGCGGGGCAACTCCGCCGAATCCGGGCGCCGGGCACGGCGGCCGGGTGGGGCCGTGGAGAACATCTGCGGGACTGTCTGCGTGAAATGCGCAGGTGCGCTATCCTTGCTGAGCGATGTTTTCCGGGCCCGGAAAAGAATACATGCGCCGGTGAGGTCACGCACCTCACCGGCGCATTTTTGTACTCAAAACCGGAAAGGAAGCGTAAAGTCTATGGAAAACATCCTGCACATCGGCGGCGTCAGCGCCGCGGAACTGGCTGCCGCGTTCGGCACGCCGCTGCTGGTCTACGATGAGGAGATGCTCCGAAAGCGGCTGCGCGAATACCGGGAGTGCATGACAAACGAAAGGTTTTCCACACGCGTTGCGTATGCGGGGAAAACTTTTCTGTGCAAGGCGATGGCGAAACTTGTGCGCGAAGAGGGCGCTTCGCTCGACGTCGTCAGCGGCGGCGAACTGCACTGCGCGCTCGCGGCCGGGTTCCCGGCGAAGGACATCGTATTCCACGGCAACAACAAAACGCCGGACGAGCTGCGCGCGGCGCTCGAAGCGGGCGTCGGGACCGTCGTGGTGGACAATCTGCCCGAGTGTGAGGCGCTCGCGGCGCTGACGCGTCAGACAGGCACGCAGGCCGATGTGCTTTTGCGCGTGAACCCCGGCGTCGAGGCGCACACGCACAAATACATCATCACCGCGCATCCGGACAGCAAATTCGGCGTGTCGGTAACACGCCGGGACGAGTTGTACGCGGTGCTCGGGACGATGCGCGCGAGCGGAACGCTGCACTTCCGCGGATTTCACGCACACATCGGCAGCCAGATCTTCGACAAGGCGGCGTTCGCCGCCGAAATCGAAGCGCTGGCGGCGCTCGCGCAGGAGACGCAGCAGCGCGGCTGGCCCGCGGAGGTCTTCGACCTCGGCGGCGGCTTTGCGGCCCGGTACACCGACGAGGACGCGCCCATCCCCGTGCCGGAGGTGTGCAAAACCATTCTGGAAACGTGTGCGAGACAGACGGAGGAGAGACACCTCGCGCTGCGCGAGGTGTGGATCGAACCCGGCCGCTCCGTCGCGGGCGAGGCGGGCACGACGCTCTACACCGCCGGCTGGCAGAAGACGACGGATCACCGACAGTACGTGTTCGTGGACGGCGGCATGGCCGACAACATCCGCCCGGCGCTGTACGAAGCGCAGTACAGCTGCGACGCCGCCACGCGCATGAACGAAGCGAAAACGCAGACGTATACCATCGCGGGCAAGTGCTGCGAGAGCGGCGACATCCTCATCGAATCCGCGCTGTTGCCGCCGCTCGAGACGGGCGACCTGCTCGCGGTGTACACCACCGGAGCGTACTGTTATTCGATGGCGAGCAACTACAACCACCTCGGCCGTCCCGCCGTCGTGTTCGCGCGCGGCGGAACAGCGCGGTGCGTGCTGCGCCGCGAGACGCCGCAGGACCTGTTGTATCTCGAGACGGAGGAGTGAAGAACGTGAAACTGACGCTGACGAAATCCCACGGCTGCGGCAACGACTTCGTCCTGCTGCACGCAAAGGACGTGCGGGATATTCCGCTCGAGCCGCTCATCCGCGCGGTGTGCGACCGGCGCACCGGCGTCGGGGCGGACGGCTTCATCCTCGCGGCGAAAGACCCGCTCACGATGCGCTTTTACAACGCCGACGGCAGTGCCGCGCCGATGTGCGGCAACGGCATCCGGTGTTTCGCGCGCTTCTGCCTGGAAGAAGGGCTCATGGATTCGGATTCGTTCCCGGTTCAGACGGGTGCGGGCGAAAAACAGGTGGACATTGTGTCCCGCGCGCCGTTCCTCGTGCGCATTGCGATGGGAAAGCCGGACTACCGCCCGGAGATGGTCGGCGCGGCGCCCGGCACCAATCTGTGGGACTATACCCTCGATGCGGGCGGCGCGCGCGTGACGCTGTGCAGCTTTTTCCTCTCGACCGTCCACACCGTGTGGTTCGTGGACGACGCGGCGGACGATGCGCTGCTTCCGCTGGCGGAAAAAATCCACAGCCATCCGATGTTCGCGGCGAAGACGAACGTCAATCTTGTCGAAGTGATCGACGATGCCACGATCCGCATGCGCACGTGGGAGCGCGGCGTCGGCCCGACGCTCGCATGCGGCACGGGCGCGTGCTCGGCCGTGCTTGCGGCTTATAAAAAAGGGCTGTGCGGCCCGGACGTCACGGTGCGTCTGCCGCGCGGAGAACTGTACATTTCCGTTGCACCGGATGAGAGCGTCACGATGACCGGCCCCGCGCAGCGCATTCTGAAGGGAGAGTATGAATATGAAGGCTGAAGCCATCCGCGGCTCCATCGTCGCGCTCGTCACGCCGTTCCGCGAGGACGGCTCCGTCGATTTCGAATCGCTCGGAAATCTCATCGACTTCCACCTCGCAAACCGCACCGACGCCATCCTCGTGCTGGGCACGACGGGCGAGTCCTCCGCCATGAGCCACGAGGAGGACGACGCGGTGTGTGAGTACACCGTAAAGCGCGTCGCCGGGCGCGTTCCCGTCATCGCGGGCAGCGGCTCGAACTGCACGCAGACGATGCTCGAAAAGAGCCTCAGTTTTGAAAAGCTCGGTGCGGACGGGCTTTTGCTCATCTCGCCCTACTACAACAAGACCAATGAGGAGGGCATGTACCTCCACTTCAAGACGGTCGCCGACGCGGTGCACATTCCGTGCATCCTCTACAATGTGCCCGGGCGCACCGGATGCTCCATCTCGGAGAACGTCGTGCGCCGCCTCGCCTCGCACCCGAACATCGCGGGCATCAAGGAGGCGTCGGGCAATCTGAGCTATGCCGCGAACATCGCACGCTATCTCTCCGACGATTTCGTGATGTACTCCGGCAACGACGACATCATCCTGCCGATGCTCTCGCTCGGCGCGAGCGGCGTCATCTCGGTGCTGGCGAACGTTGTGCCCGCCGAGACGCACGACATGGTCATGGACTATCTCGAGGGCGACCGCGGCAAGGCGCTCGCGGCGCAGCTGAAGTATCTCGACCTCATCCACGCGCTGTTCTGCGAGGTCAACCCCATCCCCGTCAAGGAGGCGCTGAACCTCATGGGGATGCAGGCGGGCAGCTACCGCCTGCCGCTCACGCGCATGGCACAGCCGAACCGGGAGCGTCTCGAGGCGGCGATGAAGGAGGTCGGGCTGCTGTGAAACAGCTTGTCGTGATCGGCGCGGGGCGCATGGGCACGGAGGTTGCAAATCTGGCCGCGCAGAGCGGCGAGTGGGAACTCGCGGCACAGGTGGATGTGACGACAGCCGGGCTTCTGGAGACGCTCGGCCGCGCAGACGCAGCGATTGATTTCTCCGCGCCGGGCAGCCTCGACGCCGTGGCGGCGTACGTGCGCCGCACGGGCACGCCGCTCGTCAGCGGCACCACGGGCCTGTCGACGCAGCAGATGGAGACGCTGCGCGCGCTCGGCGAAGAAGCGCCCGTTCTGTACAGCGCGAACTACTCCGTCGGCGTGGCCGTGCTGCGCCGCCTTGCGGCCGAGGCCGCAAGGATGCTCGACGGATTCGACATCGAGATCGTCGAGACGCACCACAACAAAAAAGCTGATGCGCCCAGCGGCACGGCAAAACTGCTGCTCGCGGCCGTTGACCCGGACGGCGCATGCAGCGCCGTTTATGGGCGCGAGGGCATGTGCGGCGTGCGCACGGCGCGTGAGATCGGCGTGCATGCCGTGCGCGGCGGCACCGTCGCGGGCGAACACACCGTCGCGTTTTTCGGCGACAGCGAGGAAGTCAGACTCACGCACCGGGCCGACAGCCGCCGCATCTTTGCCGCGGGCGCGCTGCGCGCCGCGAAAGAACTTGCCGCGCGCGAACCCGGATTCTACACATTCGAGGAAATTCTCTTCACACAGGAGGAGCACTGATATGGACGCGCAGGAAATCATCCGAACCATCGCCGAGGCGAAGAAAAAGACCCCGGTGAAACTCACCATCCGCGAGAAAGCCCCCATCGACTACGGCAGCGCCAAGGTGTTCGGCGCTGCCGACAAGATCGTCTTCGGCGACTGGAACGAACTCGGCCCCATCCTCGCCGAACACGCCGCGGACATCGACGACATGGTCGTTGAAAACGACTGCCGCAACTCGGCCGTGCCGTTTCTCGACCTCAAGAACATCAACGCGCGCATCGAACCGGGCGCGCTCATCCGCGACAAAGTCGAGATCGGCGACGGTGCGGTCATCATGATGGGCGCCATCCTCAACATCGGCGCCGTCGTGGGCGAGGGCACGATGATCGACATGGGCGCGGTGCTCGGCGGGCGCGCCACCGTGGGCAAACACTGCCACATCGGCGCGGGCGCGGTGCTCGCGGGCGTGATCGAGCCGGCCAGCGCCGTCCCCGTCGTCATCGAGGACGACGTGCTCGTGGGCGCGAACGCCGTCGTCATCGAGGGCGTCCGCGTGGGGAAGGGCGCGGTCGTCGCCGCGGGCAGCATCGTCATCCGCGACGTTCCGGCGGGCGCCGTCGTCGCGGGAGTGCCCGCGCGCGTCATCAAGGAGCAGAAGGACGGGACGACCACTCAGAAAACGGCTCTGCAGGATGCGCTTCGAAGAATTTGACGAGAGTGCTAATTTTCTGAAAGGAAAATGAAGCGAGAAGCGATACAACGAATTATCGAGAAAAGAAAGCGGTTTATATCTGTAAAAATGTGAAGATTTTGTGATTTTTAGCACTATACTATTGACAGTGCTAAAAATCCGGAATATAATATAGCCAGAGCTTGAGGGAAGCGAGCAGAACAGAGAGCGAGCATCCCGAGAGCGGTGCACACGCCCCGTCCGGGGCGTGCGGGTAACAAACAACGCGCCGCGATCCGCGCAGCGCGCCAAGATCTGATTGGAGGAATGACTTATGTTGCCCAGCATTTTTGGTGAAAATCTTTTTGACGATATGTTCCGTGATTTCGCTTCGTTTGATCCGTTTTCCGCTTCGGATGCGCTGTACGGCAAACACGCCCGCGCTCTGATGAAGACCGATGTCCGTGAGACCGACAATTCGTACGAGCTCGACATCGACCTGCCGGGATTCAAGAAGGACGAACTGCAGCTTCACCTGCAGGACGGCTATCTGACCGTCAGCGCCGCCAAGGGCCTTGACAAGGACAAGAAGGACAAAGAGGGTCACTACATCCGCCGCGAGCGTTACGCCGGCCAGTGCAGCCGCAGCTTCTATGTCGGTGAGAACATCACCGAGGAAGATGTCCATGCAAAGTTCGAGGACGGCATCCTGCGTCTGTCCATCCCGAAGAAGGATGCGCCGAAGCTCCCGGAGCGCCGCGTCATCGCCATCGAGTAACCCCAAGAATTGAAAATACCCGCCGCGCAACTGCGGCGGGTATTTTTTTACCTTAAATATAATAACAAAGGGTCATTCGGACGGCAGCATCGCGATCTCCTCTTTCAGCGCTGCGACGAAGCTCTGCTCAACGTCCGTCAGACGTGCGCGGGAGATCAGTGCGTCGCAGTACACGTTGCCCGAGCGGCAGGGTTTCTGCACGAGCCCTTCGCGCGCCAGCGTGTCGAACGGCACGGGGCTCACCCACATGTAGCTGCCCGGAACGCTGCGCAGCAGATCGAACTGGCTCGCGCGGTCGTACACGCAGATCGCCGCGCCCGCCTCACCCGGCGCGGCCGGCGCGGGTTCGTCCGGCGGCAGCACGGGCGTCAGATCCCCGTGCACCAGCTGCGGATACTGCGCCAGCAGGTGATAGGGGATGGGGCTGAGCGCCGCGAGCGGGTGCTCTTCGCTCATCAGCACGACCATCGAGAAGCGCCACAGCGGTTCGGTGCGCAGATGGTTCTCCGCGCACAGCGATTCAAAATATGCCTTGTGCGCCTCCTGGTAGCGCAGCACGCCCACGCCCGAAGTGCCGGACGCGACGGCGCGCACGACCTCCGTGGCCGTCAGTTCGCGGTAATCCAGTTCGGTCCCGCTGGCGAGACGCCCAGCGCAGCGCGCGAACGCGGCGCTGACGTAACTTGCGCGCGGCGCGGCTGCCCGCAGGCGCTGCACCTGTGCCTGACTTCCCCCGTACAGGTGCTCCAGCGTGTCCATCTGCGCGGTGATGCTGCGCGCATACGCGAGAAAATCCTCGCCCGCCTTTGTCGGAACAACGCCCTTGGCGGTGCGGCGGAACAGCGAGATCCCCACCTCGCTCTCCAGCTCCTTGATGCTCTTGGACAGGTTCGGCTGCCCCATATACAGATTGCGCGCGGCCTGCGTGATCGATCCCGTCCGCGCCACTTCGACCACATAGCGCAGCTGCTGAAGATTCATAAACGTCCCCCTGATATGTCATTCGGCATATAGGCCTTATTCCTATTATACATTACCCAAACGGAAAGTAAAATGTTAATATTTTAACGAGAGGAGAAATCCTCTCAGGTACATATTGTTTGTCAATAGAAATCGCCCGCATCCGGGCGCGATATTTCAGGAGGTAACAACTATGGCTCGTTTTACTCTGCCGCGTGATCTGTATCACGGAAAAGGTTCTCTCGAGGAACTGAAAAATCTGAAAGGCAAAAAGGCGATCGTCGTTGTCGGCGGCGGCAGCATGAAGCGCTTCGGTTTTCTGGATAAGGCTGTCGGCTATCTGAAAGAGGCCGGCATGGAAGTCGAACTCTTCGAGAACGTCGAGCCCGACCCCTCCGTCACGACCGTTATGAAGGGCGCCGAGGCCATGCGCAAGTTCGAGCCGGACTGGATCGTTGCCATGGGCGGCGGTTCCCCCATCGACGCCGCGAAGGCCATGTGGGCGTTCTATGAGTATCCTGACTGCACGTTCGAGCAGCTGATCACGCCGTTCAGCTTCCCCGAGCTGCGCACGAAGGCTCACTTCTGCGCCATCCCGTCCACTTCCGGCACTGCTACCGAAGTGACCGCGTTCTCCGTCATCACGGACTACGACAAGGGCATCAAGTATCCTCTCGCCGACTTCAACATCACGCCGGACGTCGCCATCGTCGACCCGGATCTGGCTGAGAAAATGCCCCCGAAGCTCACCGCTCACACCGGTATGGACGCCATGACGCACGCCATCGAGGCGTATGTCTCCACGCTGCACTGCGACTACACCGATCCTCTTGCTCTGCACGCCATCAAGATGATCCACAACGATCTGAAGAAATCCTACGACGGCGACATGGAAGCCCGCGACCGCATGCACAATGCTCAGTGCCTCGCCGGCATGGCGTTCTCCAACGCTCTGCTGGGCATCGTTCACTCGATGGCGCACAAGACGGGCGCTGCGTTCTCCGGCGGCCACATCATCCACGGCGCTGCGAACGCCATGTACCTGCCGAAGGTCATCAAGTACAACTCCAAGAACGCCGAGGCTGCCGAGCGCTATGCTGAGATCGCCCGCTTCATCAACCTGAAGGGCGAGACCACCGAAGAGCTGGTCGATGCGCTGATCGCCGAGCTGCGTGAGATGAACCGTCAGCTGAACATTCCTCTCGCCATCAAGAACTACGGTGAGGGCGGCGTGATCGCTGAGAAGAGCATCATCGACGAGCAGGAATTCCTGTCGAAGCTGCACGACGTGGCTGCGAACGCCATCGCCGACGCCTGCACGGGCTCCAACCCCCGTCAGCCGAGCCAGGAAGACATGGAGAAGCTGATGCTGGCTGTCTACTACGACAAGGAAATCGACTTCTGATCGCGTTTCCGCAGCAATAACGACAAAATTTGCCTGATCGTACAAGGTTATGGTACTCCCGTCCAAAACTTTGTGCTATACTAATAAAGGCGAAGCCGCGATTGGCCAGCGGCTTCGCCTTTTTCCAAGTGAGAGACTCACGGAGAGTATAAGGAGTGAACGACTGTGTATAAGATCCTGCAGAAACAGGCGCTGAACCCGACGGTGACGAAAATGGTCATCGAGGCGC